>Ga0070729_10003292_pt1 | contig 19091 bp, 19 predicted proteins | sample tdDd472_FD_66725 | JGI IMG/M metagenome (GOLD analysis project Ga0070729, IMG submission 66725) | Marine sediment microbial communities from the Atlantic coast under amendment with organic carbon and nitrate - tdDd47.2 | ecosystem: Environmental > Aquatic > Marine > Coastal > Sediment | place... | reverse complement strand
TTAATAATTTTTTTCGTCAGAGAACTTGTCATTGACCCAAATGGCATATAGAATAGCCCCGGCAGTTTTATCAAGGAAAGGAAATAAAATGCCCCAGCACTTCAGGGCCATTGGTTTTGAAATAAACAACTCCGAAAAACTGAAGCAAACAGCACTTGATGTGATAAATCAGGGTACAGCTATTGTCAGCAAAAGAGCTGGTGTACCAGAAGCGAATTTCTTCCAGGATTTCGGTAGAGGCCTACAACTCTGGGTGGCGGCAAGAAAACAGAACGAAGAATACGAGATAGTTTCCTGCTTGCCCGGTTTTGCCACTGAAAGCATCATTAAGCTGCGGGCTTATCGGATCGCCGGCACAAAAGATCAAAGCGAAATACGCCTGCGAGGCAGACTTGAAGAAGGCGCAGAAGTAGAGATGGTTTTGCTTAATCTGGTGATGAACGATTCGATGGCTACAAGTGGTCTCAATCTTGATTTGCATGTATCTGGCCTTGGTATTGAGCTTGAAATTCTTGATAGATCCGGACAGAATAAAAAAGTGGTACAGATTCAAAATGATGAAGGAGAGTTGGAAACAGTTGAGAGCATGTTTGTGCCACTTGACAAAGATTGCCACTATCTATTAATGGGTAAAGTTAAAAGCGTCAGAGAAATTTCCAATTTCCATACCGGAGCCAAACTTGTCGCCATTGGTCTTGCCACATCAGAAATTGACCTACCATTGATTTTCACCAGAGAAACAGTGACAAAACTACCCATTGAAGGTGATATTATTCAAACAACTATCTGGTTGCAGGGACAATTACAAAACCAACAGGTGTAAGATGATTCGAAAATTCTATAGTCTTTCAATTACTGCAATACTCACTTTTATTTTTGGTTCCTTAGCCATTATTTCCTCCTTTATACCAAAGGTAACGGTAAATAATTCCTACATCTTCGGCCACTGGTGGGCCAGAAGTCTGCTGTTTATGGGCGGTGTCAAGTATAACGTCAAAGGGATTGAGAAAATTGATTACAATAAACCAACCGTCGTTATGTGTACCCATCGTTCGCATTTCGATATTCTGGGCCTGATGAGCTCTACCAGACACCCGGTTTCATTTATTGCCAAACAGGAGTTAAGGAAAATCCCTATTTTCGGCTATTCTCTGGAATGTCTTGGAATGGTGTACCTTGATCGAAGCTCCAAAGAAGCCGCCAGAAACTCGATAACCAAAGCCGCCAACCAGATTAAGGAAGGCCGGATTGTGGTTATGTTCCCTGAAGGTACAAGATCTGAGGATGGTAAAACCCTGCAAAGCCTTAAAAAAGGAGGCTTTCATTTAATCAAGGAAGCTGGCGGATATATTCAGCCGATAACCGTACTGGGTACTGAACGGGCGCTTAAAAAAGGCTCTCTGACAATTACCCCCACCACAATTACGGTTCGATATGGTGAACCATTTGCAGTAGATGACAAAGACAGCATTGAAAACCTGATGGAAAAAACAAGAGAATCTCTTCAGAAACTGGTTACACAGGGCGAGTAGAGAACTTTCTTTTGTAATTTCCAGCCATAAACCCCGGTTTTAATCTCCCGCATATGATTTCTTAATGCAAAAGGACAGTTTTCTGTATCCTCATGTACCTTCGTGTATCTCTATGTTAGCTCATGTTCTCTCGTGTAGCTTGATGTCATTCTATGTATGCTGATGTATCTTGCAAAGCGGGGTGAAACTGGACTATATTCCCCCCATGCAGAATTTTATGAAGTGCAAGGAGCCCCGTTTGAGGCTCCTTTTTTTGTGGAGAACGATATGGAAAAAACCGCAAACACCCAGAGATATACAGCCCCTCTTAACAAAGACGGTAAACTGGACTACCAGCAGCTAGAGCTTGAATGGCTGAACTCGTCCATTGATACACTGTACGGATTTAAAGATTTATATTGCATTGAAGATAAAGATTTTGAAAAGCACACTAGAGGATGGACCGTAAAAAAACGTTCGTGGAAAATGCTCTTTGAAGAAAAGATCACCGATCCCGAAGAATCAAAAAACAGAGTTCAACTCATGTGGTGCCATCTTCTTTACAAGCTAGGCAAGTGCAGAACCTGCTCTGAACAATCAGCAGCAGAGGTTAAACACATAACCGCCATGGCCAACGCTCTCAAATCTATCCACGCCGGAATGGGTCAGTTGGCGATGCTTGAGAACAATGAACAACTGCCGGCATTTATTGTTGAAGGTATAGACATTGAGAAACTTTAAATTGCTTGAAACACAGAAGAAACTTTTCCACGTTCCACATGACAAGCTTACCGACATCGCTCTTTATCAGGGAGGTGTAGGATCGGGTAAAACTACTGCCGGAGTTTTACTCGGCTACACTCTGGCCAATATTTATCCAGGCAGCCGGGGCTTGGTTGGGGCGCATACATATTCATTGCTTAGAGACACTACTCGGGAAGTATATAAAAGTGTGCTTGATAAAAGCGAGATTGAAAGTTGGAAGAGTTCTCCAGATAATCTGGTCTTAAAAAACGGATCTGAAATATGGTTTCGACACTTATCTGATCCAGGCAGACTTTCCTCGATGGAGTTCAGCTGGATTCACATTGAAGAGGGCGCACAGGTAAAGGCGGATTCCTTCAAGGCTCTGATAGCCCGCCTGCGATACAATGATTTTAAAAGTATTTCGGAAAAGATCCCCAAACGCTATCGCATTTTTATTACCTCGAACCCGGAAGAAAATTACGGCTATCTCTATGAAACATTTATAGAACCTGAAAAACCTCAGGATAATGTTCGCTATATCAGGGCTCCGACCAGTGAGAATCATTACCTGATGGAACTTAAGCCTGATTATATTGAGCTGTTAAAAAGCATGGTTGATGAGGACTATGCAAAAATCTATCTCGATGGTTACACCGCGAATATTACCAAAAGACGAGTCTACAGGAATTTCGACAGAACACAGGATGTGGTTGACAATATTAAACTCGACCCCGCCAGAATGCTCCATCTGAGTTTCGATTTTAATGTTGATTTCATGATTGCACTGGTTATCCAGGATATTGGTAAAAATGCCACTCACATCATAGATGAGGTGGTAATAAAAAATGGTTCCGACACTGAATCAATCAGCAAGAAGGTATTTGCCAAATATGGCCATCACTTAAGTGGCGTTACAGTTCATGGTGATGCCACCGGTTATTCAAGACATCACAGAACACAACTTTCCGATTACGCCATAATTAAAATGTATCTGGGACATATGAAAAACTTCAGGCTGAAAGTCAAGGCGGGTTCGGCCAACCCCTCGGTTCGCAACAGAACTAACGCAGTTAATTTCAGATTTCTAAATGCCAAGGGAATCAGACGGATGAAAATACATTCGCGTTGCAAACATCTGATAAAGAGCCTCGAACAAACACGTTTTGAAGATGGCAGGTTTGAAAAAGAAAAAGTAAGAGATGCCTCCGATCCCCGTTTCGTTGTGGATCATCCTGGAGACGCACTGGATTATTATATGGCGGACGAGCATCCGTTTCAGAAACAAAAACTTAAAATTGTACCCTATGTTTAAGGAGGTACCATGGGCCTGTTTTCATTAAAAACAAAACCGGACAGTAATATTAATACAGAAAGATTCCTTAAATCGGCATCCCAGACAGTGTGGGAAGAAAATTGTGAAGAGCTGTTGAATCGCTATGTTGACAACAAAGACTGGGAGCGCAGCCTGAAGCAACATCTTCAAAACTTGTATCCCAACAACTATCAGCAAATGGCCAACAATATTTTAACACTTAATATTGTGAAAAAAATAGTAGACAGAAAAGCCAAGCTTTACCGCAAGGCTCCTGAAAGAACGCTTGTTTCAAAAGCCGACTCATCAACTGAAACAGATGGCTTTTGCCAGCAGGTGAAAACCGACTTAATAAAACAGTGTCGTTTAAATCAGAGTATGAAATATCTGATGCAGTATTATGAACTGTTCAACTCTGCCATACTGTGGGGACAGGCTGATTTTGCAACAAAGCAACCGTACCTGACAGTATTGGCCCCTCATAATATTATCGTAGATGCCGATCCCGATGTACCTGATTCTCTAGCCAGGGCGCGCGCAATCTTTATACCTCTGCATCATTCGGAAAACGAAGGAATGGGTTATGTAAAATACTCACGATATCTTTCAGAGGGTCGATACCATGTCAAGGTTGAAAAACTGGATGCCAATTTCAATATAGAACCATTACAGCCCGAAGAATTTGACCTGTATTCCACACTTGAGGAATATCCCTTCGTGCTGATCAAAAAAGATTGCCTGATGGGAGATATGTTCCCCGATATTCCACATGGACTTTTAAGAGCGGCCAGATGGCTGGATCACGAACTCTGCCGAGGCGCACTTAATTCACGACAGTCTGATTTTCCGGCATATACATATAACGGTACAGCCAATGAACTTGGCCCGGTAAACCCAATTACCGGAGCAGGGACTATTATATGCCTGGGTGACGAAGACAAGGAAATAACCAAGTTACAGGTTGACACCAGAGAACAGGAGCGCAATCAGAATATTTTATTCTATCTGAAACTGCTTGCTCAAGCCTGCGACATCGCTCCATCTACTTTCACGTTCGATACCGATTTGCTTTCAGGCACGGCCAAGTTCCACGACAAGCAACCAGAGATAGAATATCGCGAAGATTTGATCGAAAAGGTTCGTCCCCTGGAAGAACAGGAGATTTGGCCAATGTTACTCTCCCTTGCTACGGTAGCAAGTTTCAAAAACTGCGAAACACTTACCGGGTATAACCTGTCAGTGGTTTTTCCAGAAGCAATGATACCTTTGTCAGAGGAAGAAAGACTTAAAAACCTGAAGATGGAAATAGATATGGGTTTGACATCTGCAGCCGAAATTATTTCCAGACGTGAAGATTTGCCTATTGATCAGGCAAACGAAAAAGTCAGTCAACATCTGCAACAAACCGGCGTTTGATTTAAGCTTTTAATTTTTGCAAATATTTTTGTGGGGGAATATTAACACAGTGTGTGGAGGCACACTCCCATGTAACTTGGAGGAGAAACATGGAAATAGAGCAGGCGTTGAAGCGTATTGAAGAACTTGAAAACAATCTTATTCAATTTCATGAAGAGGGACTTGATGACAATGACAAAAGTTATGTAGAAAAACTAAAGGCAGACATGAAAAAAGCGGCTATAGCTCGTGACAAAAGTCAGCAGAGAGCCGAAACACTTCAAAATGAACTGGCTACACAAAACACCAGACATCTTCTTGAAACACAGTTCAGAAATCATGGCTGTATAGATTGTCAAACACTTTTGAAAGTCATTGAAAATGACGAGTTCCCCATTGCTGAGGCCAAGCAGGAAGAAATTGATGCATGGGTTGAAAGTAAGAAAAACCAGTACGCTTATTTTTTCACACAGAAGACCAAGCTTTCGGAGGAAAACAAACTAACTTCTACTTCGGGCCCAATGGTTGCGTCCAGAAGAGTGAAAAAGGATCTCAATGTACAACAACAAGCTGCCATGGCTTATAAACATTCATAATCTCTGGCACATACGAAAGGACTTAACATGGCTCTAACATTACTTGAAGCAGCCAAGCTGGAACAAGACGTAATCAAACAGAACGTAATCGAGGTCTTCCCACAGGTGTCACCGATTCTCGAAAACCTTCCCTTTATCAGCGTGCAGGGTGGAGTCTTCAAATACAACATGGAGGACGTATTACCCGGTATCGCCTTTAGAGGTATTAACGAGGACTATACTGAGGACACCGGTGTGTTGCAGCAAAACGTTGAAGCCACTAAAATCTTCGGTGGAAAATCACAGGTAGACAGGGCCTTGGTTTTGGAGCGAGGTGAAGAAGCTGGTGAATTAAGAGTGATTCACGACCGGCTTAAAGCAAAAGCTGCTGCATTATTTTTTACCAGCATGTTTTTTGATGGCCACTCCTCAGACGATCCGCGTGAGTTTGATGGTTTAAACCAGAGACTTACCGGAAATCAGGTAATCACTGCCGGTACAAATGGTGCCACCTTAACAACCGACATGCTTGATGACCTTATCGATTCTGTGGTTGGTAGCCCTGACATGTTGCTGATGTCCAAGGCCATGCGTCGTGAAGTTACCAAACTTTTAAAATCTGATGGACGTCTTACATATGGTGAGGACTACTTCGGCAGACAGGTTGCCATGTACGGTGGTGTACCTATCAGGATCATTGAAGAAGATCATCAGGGTGAGACCATACTTGGTTTTGATGAGGATTGCGGAAGTGCTGAAAACTGTGGTTCTATTTACGCTACCCGTTTCGGGGCAGAGGAATTCATTTCCGGAATACAAAACGGCCCCATGGCTGTTCTGGATATGGGATTGCAGAGTGACCTGCAATACCTGACCGTTATCGAATGGCTGGCAAGTTTTGTCATTCTTCATCCCAAATCCGCAGCTCGCCTGAAAGGTGTGACCCAATCTGTCTAAAGGAGAAAACATGAAGCGTACAAGAACAAGAAACAGATATGATGGAAATTTAAACCTGAAAAACATGGCCGAAGAAACGACCAGTACAGATGGTGATTCCCTAAACTTATCTTCACTTCCGGAAACTACTATGGTCAACATTGTGGTCGCAGAAGTGAGTGGCACATCGCCTACTCTTGATGTAACCATACAAGGCTCTGATGACGATCAGAACTGGGACGATCTGGTATCGTTTCCACAAGCATCCAGTGAGGGCTTTTTGAATCTCGCCATGGGACCGGCAGATTACAAATATTACAGATATAGCTCTGTTATTGCTGGCACCGAAACTCCTACATTTAGTTACGCAGTTTATCTCAGCTGCTAATCCCTGCGGGCAGAGAGTTTTCTCTCTGCCCCATTAATATATTGCGAGGATAACAATGCTTAATTATACAGACGAGATAAAACTCGGTATCGAGAGCGCCCAGTTACGTTACAGACCATCTGCCAACCATACTGTTTTTGAAACAGCCTCTGCCAGTATAACCATTTTCTATCCTGATGGTCATGCAACAGCAATTGTGCAGAGTGAAATGCAATGGAATGCTACTTCACATGAACTGTTTTACATCATGGATACAACAGGATCCAACTGGAGTGCAGCTAAAAATTACAGAGCAGAAATGATTATTGCCAGCGGGACAGATTCTTTTTATCGTGAATTCTATTTTGATATCTGCAAGACTCCATGGAAAGCCAACACAACAGTAAATGATTTGATCAAACTTGCACCAATGGCAGGATACAATCATGGCGGAGATTTGCAATCCTGTGAAACCGCAATCGTAGAGGCTGAAGAACAATTGCGGGTTTTACTAAGGGCTTCTGGATTTGCTCCGGCTGATATTGCAGACCACTCAACATTAGATGCTTGTCATCGCTATCTCGCCCTCAGTATATTTTACCTTCAATCTTCTGGCAATGGCGATAGTGTTATGTGGTCTAAACATGAAAAATGGCAAGAGTTGCACGAGCAGACTTTTAAACACCTCGTAACAAGGCTAAAACTCGATCTTAATCAGGATGGTGCAATTGATGGTGAAACACAAAACTTAACCAGCAGGAGATTTGAACCATGAGTAACCTTCATGAGCAGATAAAGAATATGACAACGCTTATTGAAAACATTGTTCCATATTCGCACAATCAAGAGACATCATTTGACAAGCCTTACCAGCATGTTTCCATTGCTTCACTTGAAAACGACTTAATGGAAAATAGTTTCAGGCATTTCAATATATCGCTCGAACAAAGCACTCCGTTGGCAATTTCTTCTCTAAGCTCTAACAGTTTTGAAGTCAATTTGGAAATCTCCGTACTTTATCCATTTGCAAACCAGAGTGAGATTTGTATCGAATATTTTGCTGAAGAAAATAAGCTCTTTGCAGAATTACTTGAGAATCCTTCCAACTACGCAAACCAGAACGTACGACTGGTCAATTTGGAAAGCTCTGAAATAAAAGAGATTGATACAAACCGGCTTATGTTTGTCCACACGTTCTACATGATAATCGACGAATCACTTTCGTAGACAGAGGAAAATATATGAATACTTTTATAGCAAAGCGCTACAATGTTTTTATGGCCTTGGAGAACAATTACGGAGAGTTCAATGACTCTGTAAGCAGCTTCAAGCAACTTCGCCCGGAAAGCGATGGTTTCGACCATCAGGGCAAAACAGAAATATTAAAACGTTCTTATATTACTCAGAACCTGGGCAATTCTCCTGGACTTGTCGGGGTTAACAGTTGTTCGGTAAAAATGAACTTGCCTGCCAGAGGTGGTTCATACTCTGCTGCAGATTTTCAGCAAGCCCAACTTTGCAGCGAGCTTGAGATACCCCTTTCAGTGACCGTTGGTAATAAATCTGCAGATACAGGAACAACAACTGCCAGTGGATGTACTACATCGATTTTAAAAACCAGCCATACAACGCCATCTTCTATATTTGGTCCAGGTAATCTGGTCTTTATTGAAACAAATGCAAGTGGCGAGATCGGTGGCAGATGGATCTCTGCTATTGATGATGTCGGCGCAACTATTGATCTTGCCGGGAATTGGGAAAACTCAGCTAACTGGACACTTGACGAATCGCCTCAACTTAATGATAATGTTTTTGCCTCAGTAAACTTCAGCCCTTCCGCTGAATTGCGGGAAAGTTCCTGCATGGAAATATCCGGTATAAGCATTGCAGGCTCACAGCCTGTATGGAAATATACCGGACTTTTGGGAAACCTCAAAATATCTGATGGGGCTGCACAAAAAAGAGTAATGCTGGAATTTGATTTACAGGGTGACGGCTGCGAAAGCTCCGAAACTCTTCCGGCCGTAGATATAGCCTCCGGTGCAACTGCCTGGCCTTCTGCGCCAGTGGATCTTCGCTCTTTAGGGGCTGATTTCAGAATAAATGGCACACCATGTGCCTATCAAAGTTTTTCTCTGGATATTGGCAATAAATGGGCCGAGCTTGTAAATGCCAACAAGAAAAACGGCCGTGAAGGATATTCCTTGACTCAAATTGCCACCACTGGAAAAGCTGTGGTGTATTGGGACAGTGATTTGCATGACAAATTGAAACTTGGTGAGATGGTAGATATTTCCTGGATAGTTGGAAACTCTGCCAACGGGATTGGATTTCATTCACCCAGCGCTGAGCTTCTTGATGTTAAAGAGAGCGAGATAAACGGTTTATTGGCCATGGAAATAAGCTTTGCACCAATAGAATGCAACATTAAAGATGTTCCAGACTGGACTCTTTCCTTCAGTGGTAGAAAGGAATCCTGATATGAGTTTCACTAAAGTCAAAGATATTTATGACTACAGTTTGATATCAATATTCGATCCTGCAATTGACAAATCTGGTAGCGACATGGACGCGTACGAAAACGAATATTCATATGACCAAACCAAGCTTGTCTTCTACTCGGATCAGAAACCCACCCGATTTTATTGTAAACCTTTAAGCAACAAAATCATGGTCGGTTTGTTCGACAGAATGATGAAGGGACGAAAAGGTGGTGAAGTAGAAGTATCCATACATGAAGCGGCTTTGCTGGCCTTCAGGCATGGTGTATTTGATATGGAAAACATGCCTGGTTTTGATGCTAGCCTTCATATACAAAAAGGCAACCCGCCACTGATCAAAGAAAAATGGCTGGAAAATTCATGTCTGCCAATCGACGTTATCGTCGAAATCGGATCCGTGATTCTGGCCAAATCACGTCTTAGCGAAACTGAAAGAAAAAACTAATTATCGCCTACCGTCTGGATGAAGTGGAGAAAGAAGATGACAAACTACTTTGTTCAAATTGTCCCTTCGGTAGGCGATGCGATCACAAACCCACAGGTGGTTTTAATTTCAAGGGTCTTACTGCCGAAGAATCCATAAGCGTATCATGCTGTCCCAGATATCATCTTCAACAACACGGACTTGTACTTCAAGATCCTTTTTTCTGGTACAGCAAGCTGGAACTTGGAATTCTTCCTGAAGCAGGTGGCTACATAGCTCAGGCAAACATCTTTGTTGAATGCATGAACATATTAACGCAACTTGTATGTGAAACCAGGCTACAGTACAGACTTAAAAACCAGCAACGTGCAGATAACTCAGCAAAAGCCGGACACGTACATTATTAGGGATGGTGAAATGTTTAATAATTCAAAAAGTACTGACAAGGAAGTTCTCGACAATAAAAAAGTATTAAACCAGAAATTGTCAGATCAGGTCAGTTATCATAATAACATCAGAAAACTTCAGAGCAATACCAACAGGCAAATTTTGAAACTCCAGCAACAGCAAGTAACAAGCCATAGCAAAGCAGTGGTTTCAATGACAAAATCTTTAGAGAAGCTTGTAACATCAACCACCGAAATGGTGGGGTTTATGATAGGCTCTTTAATTGCCGGGGGTGAATTTTCTGCAAACAATCTCTTTGCAAACTTTCTGGACATGCTTGGCCAGTTCAGCATCATGCTGGGAACCGTTGCAATTGCAGCCTCACAGGTTTTTGAATCTCTCTTCTCTGGAAATCCTGCAGGGCTTTTGATTGGCGGATTAGCCATGATAGCGGTAGGTGGTATTTTAAAAGCCTTTGGCCGGTGGTGGCGTCAATAGCGAGTGGACCAGCATACTTCCTTCTGCAAACAAAAAAACAAACTGGAAGATTTTAACACTTGATATTGAAAATTTACCCAAAAACACTGTTCAGCAATTCACCATTGAGATAACTTCGAATCTACCACTTTTGACATCTTCCCCACTTGGTACATCTAAAAGTGATGCTTTTTTATGGTTCCAAACAAACAATCAAATTCCCAAACATCCTTTAGTGGCACTGATATCCGGTGCAAGGTAGGCAGATATGACTGACATGAGAATTCCATCGAGTTTCAGAAGCCTCAATACAAACTCCCTGCAAAATGCCAGTGCGATGAGCGCCGATAAGGCAATGATCATTTCCGGAAATACAGGATGGCTTTTTGAGGCTTTCAAAGACGGTATCGTTCCAGGAAACACAACCAGATCAAACTACCAGTCTTTTAATCATACAGGAAATGGTAGCGGTAAGCATTTACCCGTGATTATGAATAAAATGAGAGGTTTGGTTCGCTCTGGCAACAACTTTGATCAACCGGTTAACATTGTCGGTGATGGCAGCATCTTTACCGTGCCATTTGTAATGTCAGACACGAACACCGGGAACCTGTCCCAACAGGAATTTGGATATAACTGGAGAACATTTTACAATGTCCCCATTGTACCTCATATATATGCAAGAAAAATCCGTACGCAACTTGTTGCCAAATTAACAACAAATAATGGTATAGCAAAAATTTGGCCGGTTATTTTTGAAGACATAAATAACTCTGCTACCATTATGACAGGCAGAGAGATCAGTATCTCAGCAAGTGAACTTGAAACACTGGATCTTGAACTAAATCTCGATGATGCCCTTTTAGAGCGCGACAGTCTTCCTGGTAATTACTGGTACTGGGGGGTTCAACTATGGGTGCCTGCCGGATCAGTAGTAGACATTATGGACAGCGATTCCACCGGGCCTTGTCTGGCTATTTGCAGCATCTAAAACTAATAGTAAATTGTTGTTGCATCAGGGAAGAATAATCTCAAACTCGCCTTGCTCGTTTGTGGTTCCGGATCCAATAGGTTCTGCAATACCGCTGTTTGGTCTTTCGTGATAAACCTCAACATAAACCCATGGTACCGCAACATTCCTCTGGTCTACCACCTTACCTCTGAAAGTTTGCCCTGGGTTTAATGTTCGGTTAATTTCACCATTATTGGAAGTCCTGACATCATGCAGGTAACTTCTACCAAGATTTGAATCAGCCGGTGGAACAAATAGAAAATCGTAGGTTCCTGCATCCACTGCAATAGAATACTGTCCGAGGCTATCTGTTGTAGTACTTTTGACATAAACGTTACTGTCTGTATCACTGGCCAATTTTGTCGCCTGAACCTGAACCCCTTCAAGCAAATTGCTATTATAATCCGATATGACACCCGATATTAACAATCGTTTTTCAAGGATGAAATCAAGTGTAACCTCTCCAGACTCGCACTCAATATTGGACACCACAGTTTCGGCATACAAGCTTTCCGATGGCGTAAGCACAGACACCTTATAGAAACTGTTAGGAACATCCTCACTGGTTGGTAATACCTCAACAGAATAATTTCCATTCTCATCTGTTTCTGCTGAAGCTTCAAAAGTTCCCGAACCTATCAAACTGCTTTTGGCCACAATTCTGGTATTGGAAACCGATTTTGCTGTCTTCTCATTTGTTTTTATTGAACCGCTGATAATACATGGCACTTGCTCAAAATCACCATAATATAGTTTAAGCTTGTTGTCATTGGTAAGCTCAATATCCTGATTGAATACCACAGAAGAAACATTAACCTCTAGAGCATTGTTTATTGTTAACATAGGATACATGGTTTCTCCGGAAGCAGATTCCAAAACGATTGAATACACCGCCGGTTCAGTTGGAAGATAAAAGGTAAACAGACCTTTACTCAGATCCTCCGCCATATTTCCATCCGCATCCAAACTATCGTTCTCCATCTCCAGATCTTCATCACCATCAATGATCACATCATTGCTCCCGCTGACAGCGATACTGCTTCTTCTCCAAGGATTGCTGGAATATGCTACAACACTTACATTGGACAAGGGCTGACCTTCTGAATCAAGCACATATCCTTGCACCATATGCCCTTGTTCCAGCCAATGTGTTTCATCCACATCTTCAGTAATACTTAAAGCATCTGGCAGCACTACCGGGGAATACTCGCTCTGTTTTTTGGGATATATGTATCGCGTATATTTGCCCGGAGTAACTGCAATTGAGAAAACAGAATGCAAGGTGTCCGTATCATCATCAGCCAAATTGGTTGTATTTGCACTGCTACTGGGAAGAGGATGTCCGGCTATCATTGGCCAGTTCTGATCATTGTCAGATGGTATCAGTTGAACAACCGCTTCTGCATATGGTTTGATCTCTCCAGAGTATGTAACTGCATCATTGACCGTAAGCAAACCATCGAATGTAGCAAGGTCAAGGTTGACAATCTGTTGTGGTAAAAAACCTGATTCGCTTGCAGGAACAAGTTCGATGCTAACAACACCATCTGCACTGTTGCCACCATTGTCACTATCACCATCAATTATGTCACCATCAATATAATCACCATCAACATTTGTACTATCTGTCTCACCAAGACAGGACATATAGGCCAGAGATAAAAATATACTGAGAGCTATCAGGAGCAGCTTATTGAATTGATTTAATTTGCGAGATTCTTCTTTAAACATTATCTGAACCTGTCATCTAAAAGCCTGTTGTCAAGGACATGGAATATCTGTATCAAAGCGAACAATCCAAATCACCTGACTTGAATGGGCTCCTTCTTCCAGTATAGGGTTAGTCTCATCTGCAAACCCCAGATCTGAAACGTATGCTCTCAAAATGTATTCTCTATAACCATTGGCCAACTCTTCGCTGTCTTCGTATAAATCTCTGGTGCTGATACTGAATTGAGGCTTGATGGTAAATCCTTCAAATTTCCCCACCAGCTCATCTCCGTTGTACCATCTGGTTTCGAAATTCTCCTGTCTCTCAGTATCCTCAGCAGGTAAATCATCTGCCAGAATGAATTGGAAAAATTCCAGCCTGATGCATTCCGGATTAATTGAATAAACACCTGCCGGTGGCTGCGGGTTTACGATATTGGGCCAGTAATCATACTCGGCATCTATATCACCATCGGGTCTTTCTCTGATATCCGCAGGAATTACACAGCTCGATGCAACTGCCAGAACAAACATTAATAGAGCACACATACCAAAGAGCTGTTTTCTTAATACAGCAAAACTGGTGCCAGTTTTATTTTTTTTGCAACCTGTTGAAATAACAGCAGATTGGTTTGTTTTTGCTAAATCAGCCTGCATTAAACCTCTAACATCTATGACAAAAATGGCGTGATTAATCGCCCATTTTTTCTAAATACCGGAAAATGGTTCTGGGATCCACATCCAAAACCTGTGCCGCTTTGGTTCTATTGTTGTTGTTGCGTTTCAAAGCTTCCTTGATGTAGTCAATTTGAAACTCTTCCCGCGCCAAAGCCAATGGCTTAATAGGTGCAATCTCATTCGGATTTAAATCCAGATCTTCCGGTTCTATCATCTTTTTATCGGCCAGAATAACCGCCTTGCGAATACGATTTTCAAGCTCCCTGACATTGCCCTTCCACTGGTGCTTGCTGATAGACTCCAAAGCTCTTTGTGAGAAACCCTTCAGCTTTCGGTCATATTCCGCAGTGTAGCGATTTAGGAAATATTTGGCAATTAAACTTACATCCTCGCCCCTGTCACGAAGTGGTGGCAACCAGATGGTAATAACATTTAAACGATAAAACAAATCCTCCCTGAACGAGCCCTCCGCAATAGCATCCTCCAGTGGCTTATTGGTAGCAGCAATAACTCTGATATCAACACTCTGTGTTTTAGTATCTCCAACAGCTACAACTTTATGTTCTTCCAGCACCCGCAGTATCTTTACCTGAAGCTCCAGTGGCATGTCACCAATTTCATCAAGAAATAAAGTTCCACCATCAGCAGCCTTAAACTTCCCTATTTTATTGGCAATAGCTCCAGTGAACGAACCTTTAAGATGTCCGAAAAGTTCGCTTTCCAGAAGATCTCTCGGAATGGCCCCACAATTTATCACCACAAAAGGCCCTACGCTTCTGTCTGATTTGTTGTGTATCTCCTGGGCCACCAGCTCCTTACCGGTTCCGGTTTCCCCCTGAATAAGTACAGGAATATCAACATTACTGACTTTTTCAATCTTGGTAAAAACATCTCGCATGGCATCCGAGGCACCGATCATGGATCCAAAACGCAGTTGCTCGATTTTTTCTTTTAGTTCCTTGCCTTCTATCTTTAATTCGTTAATCAGCAGGGCATTCTGGATCAACAAAGCAGCCTGAGCAGCTAAGACTTCCAATACCTGTAAATTTTCTGCAGTAAACAAATTGATTACATTATTATTTCCAATATAAATTATCCCAAGCAGGTCACCTCTTGCCAGAAGTGGTACGCACATAACAGAAACCAGTTTGAGATTCATTACCGAAGCCGAGGTAGAAAACACTTCGTCGTTTAATGCATCAGAAACAATCACAGGTTTACGGTTTTTAATTACTCTGGAAATAATCGAATCCGAAACATAAGATATTGCATTGGTAATGGTTTCCTTGTTGACATTTCGGGCCACGGTAAAATCAAGGTCCTTGTCTTCTTTTCTCAAAATGAGAAATCCTCTGTCCGCACCACTGATCTCTATGACAATATCAATCAGGTTGTTCAATAGATCTTCAATATTGGCACCGCTCATCAGCTTTTCGGTTAGTTTATATAGCTTGCGATAAGAATCAATTTCAGACTGCAAATCATCGCTTTTCTCAGTGGTCAACTCATCGAACAGATCGAAAGTAAGGTTAACGTCACCAAGGGTAATAACGTCTTTATGTGTAAGAATAAAAGTTTTCTCTTTTTTACCGTTTATCAAAACCAGATTTTTCTTGCTCACTGCCGAGATGGTATAATGTTTTCCATCAAACACAACATAGGCATGATTTTGATCCACTGAACTCTGAGGAACCGAAATGTCGTTTGTGTTATCCCTGCCAATGGTAGTAATCTTTTTAAACAGTCGAACCTGCTTGGGCGTATTCGGTAATTTATGTATAAAATTCAAACTTGGCATAATATAAAAGCTCCTGTTTCTGTGAACAGCCCAGTAAAATCAATTGTTAACATTTTGATTCAATGGTTCGTTTATTATTTGATCTTCAGTTGCTTCCGGTTCAACAGCTACAAATGTAAATGGTTCATGATTAACAGCCGCATCAATAATGCCACCAATCATAAGAGCCACAAAAACTCCCAGCGATGTGTATTGGACTATCTGCCACTCCTTGGCTCTGGCACTGTTGCCCGTTGAATAATAGCCGTCTTTGCTTTCCAGATTCAACGATACAAAATAGGCTGTTACGTTTATTCCCAAAGCTAGAATCTGTCCGGAGAGAAACAACGCCCCCTTGGTGGGTTCACGGTTTTGAAACTGTCCAGCCCCAAATGGAATAAAATTGACAAAATACGGATTATGTATCCTCTCAAATTTGGTTTTTGTGGGCGAGTCGCTACGCTGCGCCTTAATCATTTCCAGCAGAGAACGGTTTTCACGTTTTATGGTTTCGAAATGTTTGATAATGGCCGGTGGCACATAAGCAGGATCAAGTTCGGCATCCGGATTTTTAGTAAGCATTCGTAAAAAATGCTCACTCGATTTCGGGCGATTGTTTACAATGTAATATCCGACTCCCAACATCCTGTGAACATCTTCCAGTTGATCTTCGGAAAAAGTTGCTTTCTCAAGTCCTGTGTTCAGAAGATCGACCATTTCAGGATATTGACCGTATTCATATAAAACCTTTGCCCGACTTAATGCTTCCAAGCCCGAAGTTGGAACAAAAAGCTGACCTTTGTCCGGTATGGCCAAATCTTCAACTTGCAGATCTTGTTGATTCTGAGTGGTAGTTTTTCCATTATTTTCATTGATGATTTCATTTTGCTGGGCCAATACAGGAGTGCAGAATAGCATGATAAAAATCAAAACTGCCCCCCATTTTAACTGTTCAAAATTGAAAATCATAATTGTCACTTCTTCTTCAGGGAAATTTTTAAGGGCACAACTTTTCCAGCTGCAAAACGAATCTTACCGTTAAACGGTTCGTAGCCTTCTTTGGTTAAACTGACCAACATTGTTTTCTGGGAAATATGCTTGACCCACCTGACTTCCAGATTTTCACGGATAGGCGTTCGGCCTCTGAATTTTCCATTGATAAAGAGCATGGCTCCCTGGCTATTATCCAGCTTAAGAAAAGACGGCAGCATCTTCAGTCGTTGTTGAATCTGTTCTGTTTGTCCCGCCTTGGTCACTGTTATTGTTTTCTCAAAAGATTCGCAACTTGGGTTTACCAGCTTGATGGAATTGGCACCTTTTTGTAAAACAAATTCTTTGTTCGAATTGAGCGGATAATTACCAACCTTTTTCCCATTAACGTAGATATCAGACCATGGAACAGTTGCAACTTTTAAACTTCCTGTAATTGCCAAATCCTCTTTGGACTGATCCTTAAGTTCTTTTTTTACTATTTTTGTATTGGTTTTGGCACTCTTGATTGCTGGCTGAGTCAGAGAAGTTTTAATTTCATCCTTTTTTATTTCTGCAACAGGAGGTTTTATCTCCTTTGTTTCTGCTTTTTCTGTTTCAACCTTTTCATCATTGGGAAATGAAGCATTGATTTCATTTTCAACAAGTGGCTTGACTTTCTCTACCGGCAAAGACGGTTGCCATAGCGAAATCACAAACCAAACCAGAAGAGTGACCAAAGCCAGGATGAATCCAACAAATGAGATCTTCTTTATGCGTTCTTTGGTGTTTTTGCGGTTGAGAATTCTCTCAAGCTGCCTGTTGGCTTCTGCATGATCTGGCTCTATCGCCAGTAACCTGTTGTAATACTGCATCGCCAGAGCAGGAACAGTATCTCGCACCTTTAGGGCTTTTCTTTCCAGCAACTCGCATAATTTAACATTAAATTTCTCAATATAGGCTTCCGGATTTTCAAACAACAGATTAACTTCTTTGCCTGGCCTGTCAATTTCTGCATCCTTGATAATAGTATCCAGATCAATTAACAAATCGCCGGCAGAAGAATATCTCTGGTCTCGCTCAACACTTAAGAGTCTATCAATAATGGCTGAAAAGTCATCAGACATAGAGGGCGCAATATATTGTGCTGGAGTAAAATCTCCTTCAACCACTTTTTTAAGAATCTCATGTGGATTATGACCCTTAAAGGCCATCACTCCCGTTGACATAAGATAGAGAATGCTTCCAAGAGAGAACAAATCTGACGAAAAATCTATTATTTGTCCTGTTACCTGCTCTGGTGACATAAATGCAGGAGAACCCAGAATGGAACCTGTAACGGTAAGGTTTGCCCCTTCCATTACGCGTGCAATACCAAAATCCATCAACTTGATCTTGCCATCCTTGCGGATCATCACATTCTCGGGTTTCAGATCGCGATGAATTACACCCTGCTCGTGAGCATGTTTGAGAGCCAGAGATATTTCTCGGCCAATGCAGGCCACCATTTCGGAAGGCAATGCGTCGTGTTGTTCCACAAACTTTGCCAGCGTCACCCCGTCAATCAATTCGGTAACGATGTAACGATCAAGCGAAGCCTCACCTGAATAATCATAAATATCTATAATATTAGGATGTTGTAGCTTGGCAACGGTTACCGCCTCGCGCTGAAAACGCTCTACGGCTTCATCTTGTCTGGCAAGATGCGGATGCAGTATCTTGATAGCTACATCTCTTTTGAGCTTGGTATCAAGGGCGCGATAGACCACCGCCATTCCTCCCTGGCCTATCTCCTCCGATATTTGATATTTATCTACGATTTTACCAATCATACCCAATACAAGCTCTTGTGAAATTAATGTCCTATTCTGATTCAAAACTTTAGACCAGACAAGCCACGAAGTAAAGCTAAAAACACGCTTTCTTGCTGATGTGCGACATCCATGTCATAATGGCTGGAATTAATTATTTACCATGTTATACTGACCCTGAATAATTTAACTCTTGAAGGATCAATAACAATGAAATGCCACATATTCACCAAACTGGTATTTGGTCTTTTTTTACTGTCTCTGCTTGTTGCCTGCGAAAACAAAAAAGCCGTAGAACCGGAAAAAGAAAAAAATATTGCAGATATTATTTCAGCACAAAAAGCCTTTGAAGGTCGTTGCCAATTGTATCAGGCCAGTGCAGATGGAAATATCTCGGTAACTTCCAGAAATTGCCGAACAATTGTCGAGCCAGCAAAACTGCAAGGCTACGCCGGCTATTTTGTCAACTCCAGTGGCAAGGAAATCTTCGCCGATTTTGTAG
>Ga0070729_10003290_pt1 | contig 19102 bp, 15 predicted proteins | sample tdDd472_FD_66725 | JGI IMG/M metagenome (GOLD analysis project Ga0070729, IMG submission 66725) | Marine sediment microbial communities from the Atlantic coast under amendment with organic carbon and nitrate - tdDd47.2 | ecosystem: Environmental > Aquatic > Marine > Coastal > Sediment | place... | reverse complement strand
TCGCCGCCACCAGCGCGAAGGCCCGATAGGGCTGGTCGACGACGATGGCGAGGGCGCTTTGCGGGACGCGATCGGCGAAGTTTTCGCTCACCAGGCAGATACCGGCACCGGTTTCGGCGAGCGCGTCGAGGTATTTCGGATTGTCGAGGAAACTCAGGTCGGTGGCGCGCGCGTCATGCAGCGGAGCGACGCCGCCGATCGTGCGGCCATCGGCCTCTCCCGCGATGCGGCCACCAGTGAGCTCAGCGATCGCCTCCGCGGCCAGCGGTGCGGGTTTGGGAAAGAAGTCGGAGGTCGACATCGCACTATACGCTACATGTTGGAAGAATTCGGATCGAACGGCCACTTGATGGAACCAAATGCGCCGCAATGCAAGGCGGGAACCGCGCCGGCGACTCGATGGCGTGGTGGAATCAAAACGCCGCCGGTCCGGGCCGGCGGCGTTTCGTTCCGTTCGATCCTATACGGCCTAGAACCTGCGGCCGCCGCTGATGCGGAAGATCTGGGTCTTGTCGTGCTTGCCCTCGATAACCGGAAACGCGAAGTTGGCGCGGATCGGACCCATCGGCGAGTCCCAGCCGAGCGAGAAGCCGATCGCCGTCCGGATTTTCCAGCCGTTGGCGACGACCATGTCGCCCTTGGTCGATTTCGGATCAGGATCGAGCAGAGTGCCGGCATCGACGAAGACGGAGCCGCTGAAGCCAAGGTCCTTGGGGAGAAGCGGCAGCGGGAACTTCACTTCCGCCGAACTGGTTACGTAGATCCGGCCACCGAGCGTATCGTCGGTCGTCTTGTCGCGGGGGCCGATGCCGTTGGATTCGAAGCCGCGGATGAGGTTGCCGCCGATGAAGAAATGATCCGGGGTCCTGAGCGCTTGTCCAAGTCCGAAGATATAGCCGCCGGTGAAGCGCAGGGATCCGACCACATCGTATTGCGGCAGGATCTCGCGGAAGTAGGTGCCGTCGACGGTCGTGCTGAGATAGGCGACGTCGCCGCCGGCGCCGGCGATGTCCTGGTTGAAGCGGATATAGAAGCCGTCGTGGGGATTAACCGGATTGTCGACGGTGTTGTAGATCAACGCGTAACCGAACACCGAGGACAGGGTCGTGCCGACGGACCGCTCCACAGCCAGCGGCACTAGCGGCGGCACCTTCCCGAGCTTTTTGGGGTCGACGTCGATTTCCCGCTCGTAGATTCGATAGAACAGGAGTGCCCGCACCTCGTCGGTGACCTGGAAGCCGAGGCGTAGAGTGGCGCCCGTGGTGATCTCGGCATAGTCCTTGGAATAGCCTTCGGTCTGTTCGCGGCGATACAGGTCGAAGCCGGCCGCCAGCCGGTAGCCGTAGAAGAACGGCTCGGTGAAGCCGAAATCGTAGGTGCGGGTGTTTTCGCCGCCACCGACCGCGATCTTGACGTACTGGCCGCGGCCGAGGAAGTTCTTCTCGGTCAGCGACACGTCGGCGACGACGCCATCGAGCGTCGAGTAGCCGGCGCCGAACGACACCGCGCCCGTCGATTTCTCTTCCACAATAACGTTGACGTTCACCCGGTCCGGGGCGCTGCCCCGCGAGGTGGTGACGTCCACCTTCTTGAAGAAGCCTAACGCCAGCAGCCGCCGCTTCGCCTGGTCGATCAGAATTCTGTTGTAGGCGTCGCCCTCCGCGAACTCGAACTCGCGGCGGATGACGTATTCCCTGGTGCGGGTATTGCCGGAGACGATAATCCGCTCGACATAGACCCGCGCACCCTGCTCGACGATGTAGGTGACCGAGATGGTTCGGTTCTCGAAGTCCCTCTCGCCGCGCGGATTGACCGTGGCGAAGGCGTAGCCGGACTTGGAAAGCTCGAGAACGATGGCTTCCATCGTCTTGCGGATCTTGTCGGCGTTGTAGACGTCGCCCTTGTAGGTGGTCACGGCGCCGCGCAGGGTCGAGGGATCGATCTCGGCGACCGAGGACTGGATGTTGATGTCGCCGAACGTGTACTGCTCGCCCTCGTCGACCGTGAAGGTGACGTAGAATTCGTTCTTGTCCCGGTCGAGATCGGCCACCGCCGACAGGATGCGGAAGTCCGCGTATCCATAGCGATAGTAGTACTGCTGCAACAGCAGCTTGTCCTGCTCGAGGCGCTGGGGATCGTAAGTGTCGGTGGTCCTCAGCCAGCCCAGCAGGCCCGATTCGCGGGTCTTGATGATGTCGCGCAGGCGGCCGTCGCTGAAATGCCGGTTGCCGATGAACGTGATCCTCGAGACGCCGGTTTTCACGCCCTCGGTGATCTCGAACGCCAGGTTCACCCGGTTGCGGCTCAACTCGATGATCTTCGGCTCGATATGCGCCCGGTAGCGGCCGCTGGCCCGATAGACGGCGAGGAGCTTCTGGACGTCGGCCTGTACCTTGGCGCGGGTCAGCACGGTACGCGGCTTCGAGGAGATGATGTTGAGCAGCACTTCGTCCTTGTGCTTTTTGTTGCCCTCGAAATTGACCTTGTTGATGATCGGGTTCTCGATGACGGTGACCAGGAGCACCCTGCTCTGCCGGCCGATCTTCACGTCCCGGAACAGCCCGGTCTTGAACAACTGGCGGATCGAATCGTCGATATCGGCGGGGCCGAAATTCCGTCCGGGATGAATGGTGATGTAGGCGAGAATCGTATCGCGCTCGACCCTCTGATTCCCCCGGATGTCGATTCGGCTGACGGTCGCGGCCTGGGCCACCGAAGCCTGCGGGGCGAACATGTCGAAGCCGGTCGTCAGCGCGACGGTCGCCATGGCTACGATCAAGCCCATGTGCCGCACCGAATTCAGAATCGCTCGCATAAACTATTCAACCCTACTCGTTTCAACGTTTCGCCTTGGCATCTGGTTCGCCCCGGCCCGCATTTTCTCTCGGTTTTCGTCGGTAAGCAATCGCCGTCCCGCCGATCGAAATCCCCACTATGGGTTTGATGTTTTACAGTGTTTTAACCCGGGTGCAAGGGACCTCTCCGCCGGCTCGGGGTTTTTTCGGACCGACCGTTGCCATAGGGCCACGATCACGACGAGACCATGTGTCTTATCCATGCGGACCCGTCGTTCCAGAACACCAGAATCATCAGGCACAGCACGAGCGCGAAGCCGATCCGGTAGCCGATGTCCTGGGCCCGCTCGTTGAGCGGCCGGCCGGTGACCGCCTCGATCGCATAGAACAGCAGGTGACCGCCGTCGAGAATCGGGACCGGCATCAGATTCAGAAGGCCGATGCCGATGGAAATCACGGCGAGAAAGTGAAGATAGACGTCCAGCCCGCGCTCGGCGGCGGCGCCTGAAATCTGCGCGATCATGATCGGCCCGCCGAGCTGGTCGACATTCTGCCGGCCGCGAATCAGTTCCCAGATGAACTTGCCGGAGCGCCTGACCACGTCCCAGGACTCGATTCCGCCCTGTCTGAGCGCCTGGAGCAGCGTGAAGTGCTGGCGATGGGTCATGTCCTTGCTGGTCGAGCCCTGGATGCCCAATCGGCCGATTCGCGCCTTGCGGCCGAAGGCGGCGTCGATCACGGTCATCTTCGGGGTCGCCACGATCTCGATTTCCTTGCCGTCGCGCTCGACGACGAATCTGAGCGGCGTGCCCGGATTGGAACCGACCTCGACCGCCAGTTCGTCGAACCCGGCGATCGGCGCTCCGTCGATCGACCGGATCACGTCGCCGACCTTGAAACCGGCCTTCTCGGCGACCTGGCCGGGCAGCAGCGCGGTGACCATGGGCTTGGTGATCTCGCGGCCGTAGACCGTGAAGATGATCGCGAAGACGACGATGGCGAGAAGGAAATTGGCGATCGGCCCCGCCGCGACAACGGCGGCGCGCTGGGCGACCGGCTTCGACGCCAGGGTGGTGCCGTATTTCGCCTCGTCCATTTGCTCGAGTGCCTTGCGGTCCGGGGTGCTCGCCGCCCCCTCGTCGCCCTCGAACTTGACGTAGCCGCCGAGCGGAATTGCCGCGATTCGCCAACGGGTTCCGTGCTTGTCGGTCCAGCCGGCAAGCTCCTTGCCGAAACCGATGGAGAAGACGTTGACGCCGACGCGGAACAGCCGGCCGATCAGGAAATGGCCGAGTTCGTGAATGAACACGATGATCGTGATCAGCACCAGGAAAGGCAGGACCTTGAAGACGACGAAATCGTACGTCGCCCAGAGTACGTCACCCAAACCAGTCAGCAATTCCATTATCGTTCCCACATCTGCGATTTGGTCGCGTCGGCTCCCGATTCGGAATTCTCTTACGAAATCCTTAATAAGCCTTTGCGGCGGATTCCCGGATCGCCGCCCCGGCCGTTTCACGGGCCCAGCGGTCGAGTTCGAGCGCGGCGTCCAGCGACCCCGGTTCGGCAAGCATTCCACGCCGTTCGGCGCTTTCCAGCGTCGCGGAGACGATCGCCGGTATCTGCATGAAGGCGGCCTCGCCGGCGAGGAACCGTTCGACGGCGATCTCGTTGGCGGCGTTGAGCACGCAGGGCGCGCCGCCCATGCGGCGGAGCGCGTCACGGGCGAGAGCAAGTGCGGGGAACCGCTCCAGATCGGGCGCCTCGAAGCTCAGCGTACCGGCGGCGGCCAGATCGAGCGGCGCGCTCGGCCACGGCATCCGTTCGGGCCAGCCCAGACAATAGGAAATCGGCGTGCGCATGTCGGGCGTGCCCATCTGCGCGAGCACCGAGCCGTCGGAATATCCGACCATTCCGTGGACGATGGACTGGGGGTGGATCACGACCCTGAGCTGGTGTTCCTCGACGGGGAATAAATGAAAGGCCTCAATGAGTTCGAGGCCTTTGTTCATCAGCGTTGCCGAGTCGATCGTTACCTTCGGACCCATCGACCAGTTGGGATGGCGCAGCGCCTGTTCGGGCGTCGCCGCGGCGATCCGGGCGCGATCCCAGGTGCGGAAAGGACCGCCCGAGGCTGTCAGCGTAACCGTTTCGACCTGCGCCGCGTTGCGGTTCTCGAAGGCCTGGAAGACGGCGTTGTGTTCCGAGTCCACCGGCAGGATCCGTGCGGAATGGCGTTCGGCCTCGCGGACGACCAGTTCGCCGGCGGTAACGAGGCTCTCCTTGTTGGCGAGCGCCACCGCGGTTCCCCGCTTGACCGCGGCGAGCGTCGGCTCGAGCCCGGCGGCGCCGACGATCGCGGCAACCACCAGATCCTGCGGCATCGAGGCCGCGTCGATCACCGCCTGGCGGCCGGAAGCAGCCTCGATGCCGCTGCCGGCGAGCGCCTGCTTCAGGGTCGCGAAGCCCGACGGATCGGCGAGCACCGCCAGTTTCGGCCGGAATTTCAGCGCCTGCTCGATCAGCAGGCCGACATTATTCCCCGCCACGAGCGCGGTGACTTCGAAATCCCCGGGCGCGCCCGCCACCAGATCGAGCGTGTTCCTGCCGATGGAACCGGTCGAGCCGAGCACCGCGATTCTCTTCGGCCGAACGAGCGGTTTCGGCACGTCGACGCCCTGAAGCGCGGTGGCACTGGAGGGGAACGCGGTGTTCATGCGCCTACCATACCACAAGTCCGGCCGCGATCCTCGCCGCCGGCATGTGGGCGAAGCCGATCAATGCCGCGAGCACCGAGGCGGCGATCAGGCCATCCACCCGGTCCATGATCCCGCCGTGGCCGGGAATGATGTCGCCGGAATCCTTGGCGCCGAAATGCCGCTTGATCGACGATTCGAGCAGATCGCCGCCCTGGGCGCCGATCGACAGTGCCGCGGCGATGGCCGCGATGGCCGCGATATTGGGAAAGCCGAGGACGGACGCGACCACCATGGCAGAGGCGACCGCGGCGAGCGCGCCGCCGATGGCGCCGGCCCAGGTCTTCTTGGGCGAGACCGCCGGCCACAATTTCGGGCCGCCGATGGCGCGGCCGCAGAAATAGGCGGCGATGTCGGTCGCCCAGACGACGACCGCGACAAGGATGACGGCGGCGAATCCCCAGTCCTGGTCCTCGCGCAGGGCGAGCAGGGAAACCAGAGGCAGCCCCGAATAGGCGAGACCGCCGACCAGCCACCAGGAGGCCGCCCCGAGGAGCGCGGCAAGCGCCGCGGCGGCGATCAGCACGGCGAGCGCGATCTCGGCGGCGCCGTTGCCGGCGAACAGCGCCAGGATCACCACGACGAACTGGCCGAGGAAGCCCGCGAGCTCGAGCAGGCCGAGGCCGCTCAACGCCATTCGCAGCCATTCGAACAGCACGATCATCGCCGCCAGCCCGACGAACAGGCCGAACAGGGCGCCACCGAACCAGATCGCGGCCAGAGCGATGGGCGCAAGCACCAGGGCGGAGGCCACGCGGCGCTGGAGATTGGAGCCCTGGCCGCCGCCGATCTGGGGATTCGATTCGGTCGGCAAGCTCACCTCGCGGCCCCTTCGGCGACGCCGCCGAAGCGGCGATCGCGACGCTGGTATTCGGCGATCGCCCGGTCGAACAACCGTTCGTCGAAGTCGGGCCAGTATTCGGGCAGGAAGACGAACTCGGCATAGGCGGCCTGCCAGAGCAGGAAATTGGACAGCCGCTGCTCGCCGCTGGTGCGCACGATCATGTCTGGGTCGGGCATGCCGACGGTGTCGAGCCGGCTCTCGAACAGGGTTTCGTCGATGCTCGCGGGGTCGAGCTCGCCGCGCGCGGCCTGTTCGGCGATGCGCCTGGTGGCGCGGACGATCTCGTCGCGGCCGCCATAGTTGAAGGCGACGACGAGGGTCAGGCCGGTGTTGGTCCGGGTCAGCGTCTCGGCCTCGCCGAGGATCGCCTGCAGGTCGCGCGACAGGCCGGCGCGCTCGCCGGCGATCACGACCCGCACATTCTCGCGGTCGAGCTTGGCGAGGTCCTGGCGGACGAACAGCTTGAGCAGGCCCAACAGATCGTTGACCTCGGATTTCGGCCGGGCCCAGTTCTCGGAACTGAAGCTGAACAGGGTCAGGTAGCGGATCCCCAGTTCGCCGGCGTGGCGAACGGCGCGCCGGACCGCCTCGACGCCGCGCCGATGACCTTCGGTGCGGCTCAGCCCCCTCTCCTGCGCCCAGCGGCCGTTCCCGTCCATGATGATGGCGACGTGCCGGGGAATCCGGGCCCTGTCGATGAGGGACACGTCGAGCGGGGTCGACAGGCGGGGTTGTGCGGTCATGGGAACGATCCGGATTTGCTTCAGACCTGGAGGATTTCCTGTTCCTTGGTTTCGAGCACCGAGTCGATCTCGGCGATGGTCTTGTCGGTGAGGCTCTGGACCTCGTCGGCGAGAGAATGATGCTCGTCTTCTCCGATGTCGCCGTCCTTCTCCATCTTCTTGAGCCGGTCCATGCCGTCCTTGCGGACGTGGCGGGCGGCGATGCGGGACTGTTCGGCGTATTTGTGGGCGACCTTGACCAGTTCCTGGCGCCGCTCCTCGTTCAGTTCGGGAATCGGCAGCCGCAGGGTGTCGCCCTCGATGACCGGATTGAGGCCGAGATTGGATTCGCGGATCGCCTTCTCGACCGAGCCGACGACGGACTTGTCCCAGACATGGATGGAGATCATGCGCGATTCCGGAACCGATATCGTGGCGAGCTGGTTGAGCGGCATCTGCGAGCCGTAGGCGTCGACCATAATCGGATCCATCATGCTGGACGAGGCGCGTCCGGTGCGCAAACCGGCGAATTCGCCCTTCAGCGCTTGAATCGCTCCGCTCATACGGCGTTTGAGATCCGCCATATCCAGTTGACCGTCAGACATGATTTCCTCGCTCTTGTAACGTTCTTGCGACACCGGCGCGAGCCTTGGCCTCTCTTGGGTCCCGACCAAGGCCCTTCGACCTTGACGATGCTACGCCGCCGGCTCGTCCGCCACGATCGTGAAGCGTCCCTTGCCCCGGACGACGTCCAGCAGGCCGCCCTCCTCGTGGATCGAGAAGACAATTATCGGTATTCCGTTATCCCTCGCAAGTGCAATCGCCGCGGTATCCATGACCTTGAGATCGAGTTCGAGCGCGCGGGTATGGCTGAGACGGTCGAAACGCACGGCGTCGGGATCGCGGTTGGGGTCGGCCGAATAGACGCCGTCGACCTGGGTTCCCTTCAGAAGCACGTCGCAACTCATCTCGGCGGCGCGCAGGGCGGCGCCGGAATCGGTGGTGAAGAACGGATTGCCGGTGCCCGCGGCGAACAGCAGCACCCGGCCCGATTGCATGTGGTTGATCGCCGTTCGCTGCGAGAACGTCTCGCAGATTTGTGGCATGCCGATGGCCGACAGTACCCGGGCGGCGACGCCGCGGCGTTCGAGCTGGGACTGCATGGCGAGGCAGTTCATCACCGTGGCGAGCATGCCCATGTGATCGCCGGCGACCCGGTCGCCGCCGGCCGCCGCAACCTTGAGGCCGCGGAAGATGTTGCCGCCGCCGATTACCACAGCGACGTCGATATCGAGCGCCCGGACGGCGGCGATCTCCTCGGCGATTCGCGCCACGGTCTGGTGATCGATGCCGAAACCGACCTCGCCCATCAGCGCTTCGCCGGAGAGTTTCAACAGGACGCGTTTGTAAGGAAGGTCTCCGGCCATGGGCACCCCGAGGCATGTGACAGGTACTTGGGTGGAGCGATTCACGGATCTGTGTGGAGCCCGAAATCCGGCGCTCGGGCAGACGCGCCGGAAACGGGCGGCAATCCGCGCTACGCCCAGACAGGCGGATACACGAAGGGCGCCGCTTTGTCACGCGGCGCCCCGTAATTTGTTGAAGGGGTCGTTACCCCCTGCTCTCGCTTGGGGTCAGCCGCCGGTGGCGGCGGCGACCTCGGCGGCGAAGTCGGTTTCTTCCTTCTCGATGCCTTCGCCGAGCGCGAAGCGCACGAAGGCCGAGACCGAGACGGGCGCGCCGATATCGGTTTCGGCGTCCTTCATCGCCTGGGCGACGGTCTTGTCGGGGTCGATGACGAAGGCCTGCTTGAGCAGCACGACTTCCTCGTAGAACTTGCGCATGCGGCCGTCGACCATCTTCTCGATGATGTTTTCCGGCTTGCCCGATTCCCGCGCCTGCTCGGCGAAGATGGCGCGTTCGCGCTCGACCGCCTCGGGGTCGATCTCGGCTTCGGAGAGCGCCAGCGGGCTGGTCGCGGCGACGTGCATGGCGATCTGCTTGCCGAGTGCGGCGAGCTTGTCCTTGTCGCCGTCCGACTGCATGGCGACAAGCACGCCGATCTTGCCCTGGCCGGGCACGATGGCGCTGTGCACGTAGGTGGCGACGACGCCGTTGTCGACCGACAGATGGGCGCAGCGGCGCAGCGACATGTTCTCGCCGATGGTGGCGATGGCCTCGCGGATCTCGTCCTCGACCGAATGGCCGGCGCCCGGATAGGCGGCGGCGGCCAGCGTGTCGCGATCGTTGGTCGCGGCCGCGAGCGCGGTCGCGGCGACGTCGCCGACCAGCTTCTGGAACGACTCGTTGCGGGCAACGAAGTCGGTCTCGGAATTGACCTCGACCACGGCGGCCGAATTGTCGCCGGTGGCGACTCCAACGAGGCCCTCGGCGGCGACGCGGCCGGCCTTCTTGGCGGCCTTTGCGAGACCCTTGGTCCTGAGCCAGTCGACCGCGGCCTCCATGTCGCCCTCGGCTTCGGTCAGGGCGGCCTTGCAATCCATCATGCCTGCGCCGGTCTTGTCGCGCAGTTCCTTTACCATTCCTGCGGTAATGCTCATGTTCACCTCGTCTGGTGGTGCGATAATCGAAACGGTCCGCCCGGCCGCCCACTGAAGGAATTCCTGGGGGCGTTACGCGCGGGCTTCGGGACCCGTTACTCGTCGAATTTCGTCACGGCTTCGCGACACTCGCCTGAGAGCGTCGCGAGGCCGGAGTTCCTCAGCCCTTGGCGAGTTCCTGGGCCTGGTTGATCCAGTCGTCGCGCTGGATGCGGCCCTTGAAGTTGAGCCGCGCGTCGACCCGCTCGATCTCCTCGTCGGTAAGCGCGGCGATCTGGTCGAAACGAGTGATGCCGAGCTCGTTGAGCTTGCCTTCAAGCACCGGACCGACGCCGGAAATCTTCTTCAGGTCGTCGGCATCGCCCTGGGGACGCTCGAACAGCGGGCCGGTTTCCTCGTCGTCGCCGGCTTCCTGGGCGACCGCCTCGACGGCGGGGGCTTCGGTGGCGGGCGTTTCGACAGCGGGCGTTTCGACAGCGGGCGATTCGGGGGCCGCTTCGGCGACGGGAGCTTCGGCGACGGGAGCTTCGACTGCCGGGGCTTCCGGAGCCGCCTCGACCTCGGCTTTCTCCTCGGGAGCGGCGTCGGTGAGCACGCTTTCCTCGATCACCTCCTCGGCGGCGCCGATATCGACGCCGACGGAACCCTGGGCGCGGGAAATGCCGTCGATGGCGGCGCGGGAAATCAGCTCGCAATAGAGATTGATCGCACGGCCGGCGTCGTCATTGCCCGGGATCGGATAGGTGATGCCCGTGGGGTCGCAATTGGTGTCGACCACGGCCGCCACCGGGATGTTGAGCCGGCGGGCTTCCAGAAGCGCGTTGGCCTCGCGGTTGGTGTCGATGACGAACAAGAGGTCGGGAATGCCTCCCATGTCCTTGATGCCGCCGAGGTTGCGCTCGAGCTTCTCGCGCTCGCGGTCGAGATTGAGCCGTTCCTTCTTGGTCAGGCCGGCGGCCTCGCCGCTCAACAGTTCCTCGAGCTCGCGAAGGCGCTTGATCGACTGGGAGATGGTCTTCCAGTTGGTCAGCATGCCGCCGAGCCAGCGGGCGTTGACGAAATACTGGGCCGACTGCTTGGCCGACTGCGCGATCGACTCCTGCGCCTGGCGCTTGGTGCCGACGAACAGCACGCGGCCGCCATTGGCCACCGTATCGCTGACCGCTTTCAGCGCCTGGTGCAAGAGCGGCACCGTCTGCGACAGGTCGATGATGTGGATGTTGTTGCGGACGCCGAAGATGAAATCCGACATGATCGGATTCCAACGATGCTTCTGATGGCCGAAATGAACGCCCGCCTCGAGCAGCTGACGCATGGTGAAATCAGGCAGAGCCATGGCCCTGAACCTCCTCTTCTCCGGTTTTTCCTCCGCGGGGACGGTTGCGAAAAGGACTCTCGGCCCGATCCACCGGATGGATGACGAACACCGTCACCCGGTCGCCCGCGTGTGTGATGGGCGCCTGTATAGGGGCTTGCGCGGTTTCGCGCAAGCGGTTTTGGCGGTGCACAAAAACGCCCGTTCCCGGAGCGTCCCCCTACCCAGGCGGCTGGAGGGACCCGCGGATCAGGCGACCTGGACCTGGACCACACCGGAGACGGTCTTGAGCGCGCCGGCGATGGAGGGCGAGATCCGGTAACCGCCCGGCAGGCGCACCTCGACCTTGCGTTTCCCCTCGTCGAGCAGAAGCACCAGGCTCACCTCGCCGTCGCCGGAGGCGTCGAGCTGCCTGGCGAGATGATCGAGCGGTTCGCCGGCGCGCAGGAAGATGCGCATCGAGGAATGGGCGTTGCCGGCGAGCTTCTCGAGCGGGGTGACGTTCTGCACCCTGACGTTGATGCCTTCCTGCCGGTCCTCGCCGATCACGTCGAGGACGATGGAATTGCCCGGTTCCAGCATCGGCCGGTACTGGCTGAGCAACTCCGAGAACAGAACCGCCTCGTACTGGCCGGTGGGGTCGGAAATCTTGAGCACACCCATGCGGTTGCCGTTGCGGGTCTTGCGTTCCTGCTTCTGGGTGATGGTTCCGGCGAGCCGGCCGGCGGTCCTGCCCTGCTTGACCGCCTCGGTGAACCCTTCCCAGAGCTGGATGTTGCGCTTTTCGAGCACCTCCCGGTACTCGTCGAGCGGATGGGCGCTGAGATAGAAGCCGACCGCCTGGTATTCCCGCTGCAGGGTCTCGGCCGGGGTCCAGGGCGCGCGCTGAGGCAGGCGGATCGCCTCGTCGGACTCGGCGAGGCCGAAATCGAAGCCACCCTGGCCGGCGGCGTTCTGGGACAGGGCGGACTCGCTCAGGATCAGGTCGATGCCCTCGGTAAGCCGTGCCCGGTCGGGTTCGAGCTCGTCGAAGGCGCCGGCGGCGACGAGGCTTTCGATCGCCCGCTTGTTCACCGCCCTGGGACTGATCCGCCGGGCGAAATCGCTCAAGCTTCGGAACGGGGCCTCGCCGCGCGCCTCGACGATGTGGTCGACCGCCTGGCGGCCGACGCCCTTGATCGCGGCCATTGCGTAGATGATCGCGCCCTCGCGCACGTCGAACACCGTCTCCGAACGGTTGACCGAGGGCCGTTCGACGACGATGCCCAGCCGCATCGCATCGCGGCGGAAATCCGACAGCTTGTCGGTGTTGCCGCTGTCGAGCGTCATCGAGGCGGCGAGGAATTCGGCCGGATAATTGGCCTTGAGATAGGCGGTCTGGTAGGCGACCAGCGCATAGGCCGCCGCGTGGCTCTTGTTGAAGCCGTAATCGGCGAACTTGGCGAGCAGGTCGAAGATCGCGTTGGCCTGGGCCTTCTTGATGCCGCGCTCGACAGAGCCGTCGACGAAGCGCTGGCGCTGGGCCGCCATCTCCGCCCTGATCTTCTTGCCCATCGCCCGGCGCAGCAGGTCGGCTTCGCCGAGCGAATAGCCGGCCAGTTCCTGGGCGATCTGCATCACCTGTTCCTGGTAGATGATGACGCCGAAGGTTTCCTTGAGATAGGGCTCGATGCGCTCGTGCATGTAGTCGGGTTTTTCGGTGCCGTGCTTGCGGGCGCAATAGGTGGGGATATTGGCCATCGGGCCCGGCCGGTACAGCGCGACCAGCGCGATCAGGTCCTCGAAGCGGTCCGGCTTCATGTCGACCAGCGCCTTGCGCATGCCCGCGCTTTCCAGCTGGAACACGCCGACCGCCTCGCCCCTGGACAGCATCTCGAAGGTCTTTTCGTCCTCGAGCGGCAGATTGTCGAGATCGACCTCGACGCCGCGCTTGGCGAGCAGGCCGATTGCGGTCTGCAGCACGGTCAGAGTTTTCAGGCCGAGGAAGTCGAACTTGACCAGCCCGGCCTTCTCCACCCATTTCATGTTGAACTGGGTGACCGGCATGTCGGAGCGCGGATCGCGGTAGAGCGGGACGAGCTGTTCGAGCGGCCGGTCGCCGATGACGATGCCCGCGGCGTGGGTCGAGGCGTGCCGGTAAAGCCCTTCGAGCTTCATCGACATTTCCATCAGCCGGTCGACGATCTCCTCGTTGTTGCGGGCTTCCTGAAGGCCCGGCTCGCCCTCGATCGCCTGGGCGAGCGTCACCGGATTGGCCGGGTTGGCGGGCACCATCTTGCACAGCCGGTCGACCTGGCCGTAGGGCATCTGCAGCACCCGGCCGACGTCGCGCAGCACCGCGCGGGCCTGCAGCGACCCGAAGGTGATGATCTGGGCGACCTGGTCGGCGCCGTATTTCTCCTGCACGTAGCGGATCACCTCGTCGCGGCGGTCCTGGCAGAAATCGATGTCGAAGTCGGGCATCGACACGCGTTCGGGATTGAGGAAGCGTTCGAACAGCAGGCCGAAGCGCAACGGGTCGAGATCGGTGATGGTCAGCGCATAGGCGACCAGCGATCCGGCGCCGGAGCCGCGGCCCGGACCGACGGGGATGCCGCGCGCCTTGGCCCATTTGATGAAGTCGGAAACGATCAGGAAGTAGCCGGGATATTTCATCCCCTCGATCACGTCGAGCTCAAAGGCGAGCCGCTGCCTGTAGTCGTCCTCGGTCAGGCCTTCCGCCGGGCCGTGGCGTTCGAGCCGGGCAACGAGGCCGGCCTCGGCTTGCGCCCGGAGTTCGCGCGCCTCCGCCTCGACCGGATCGTCGACGGCGGCGTCGGTGGTGAAGCGCGGCAGGATCGGCGCCTGGGTCAGCGGCCGGTAGGCGCAGCGGCGGGCGATCTCGACGGTGTTCTCAAGCGCCTCGGGCAGGTCGGCGAAGCGCACCGCCATCTCGGCCTGGGTCTTGAAATAATGCGACGGGGTGAGTTGCCGCCGGTCATCCTCGGAAATCATCCGGCCCTCGGCGATGCAGATCAGCGCGTCATGGGCCTCGAAGTCCTCCTCGTCGGCGAAATAGGGTTCGTTGGTGGCGACGAGCGGCAGGTCGGCCGCATAGGCGAGGTCGAGCAGCACCGGTTCGACCTGGCGTTCCTCGGCGGCGCCATGGCGTTGGACCTCGATATAGAGGCGATCGCCGAACAGGGACTTGAGGGCGTCGAGCCGGCTTTCGGCGAGGGACCGGTCGCCGTGCAGGATCGCCGCGTCGACGGGGCCGGCCGTGCCGCCGGTAAGCGCGATCAGTCCGTCGGACAGATCGGCAAGCGCCGGCAACGAGACATGCGGCGCCTCGGAGGAGTCGACGGTGAGAAAGGAGCGGCTGACAAGCTTGGCGAGGTTGGAATAGCCGCGCTCGCTGGCGGCGAGAAGCACGATGCGGGGGAACTCCCCGACCGGGCCCTGCTGACGGGGTCCCTCGCCCTCCTCCTCCATCCCGAGCGCCAGCGCGCAGCCGACGATCGGCTGCAGCCCCTTGCCCGCGGCCTTCTCGGAAAATTCCAGAGCGCCGAAGAGATTTCCGGTATCGGTGATGGCGATCGCCGGCTGGCGATCGGCAATGGCAAGATCGATGATCCGGTCGACGGTCATCGCCCCTTCGAGAAGGGAATAGGCCGAATGGGTTCTCAGATGAATGAATTGCGCCTGCGCCACAACCGACCTGCCGAATCGCTGGAGGACCTTACCCGAGTGTCGCCACTCAACGCTTCGGGTTCAATGTCGATATCGAACCCTGTCCCCAGATCTTGCCGGTTATCCAAAGCCCTGCCGGGCGGGCGCCCGATCGCGCCCGGCAGGCGAAGCGTCAGCCGTGAATGGAGAGGATTTCCATCCACATGATGACCGTCACGGCGAAGCAGCAGATCGCGATCGCCGCACTGATGTCCCGGAACATGGATTGCATTTTCGTTCTCCCGATGTTTGAAACAGGAGTCGATAATGTTCATGTTTTGTTCTTTTGTCAAGTCCCGGGCGAAAAGGTCATTCAAACGTGGTTTTCCGCGATTCCCACGACCATTTCCTCAAAGGTTGCGCAAAATATTTACTGGCGGATCCAAGCGCTGAACAGGACGGGAAAATCCGAACCGGAGGGCCGATGAAAATGAGAAAGCTGATCTTTTCGCTGCTGCTAGGCGTGATCGTCGCCGGCGCGTCGTTCATCCAGTCGCTGACCCCGAACGAGCGGGTTGAGGTGATCTCGAAGATCGAGGCGAAGCTGCCCGGAACCGGCCCGGTTCTTTCCGCAATCGCCAAGCGCCTGTCCTAAGACGGCCTCAGACTTCCCGGATCAAACCGTCCCGGAGCGTCACACGCCGGTCCATGCGGTCGGCCAGCGCGTGGTTGTGGGTAGCGATCAGCGCCGACAGGCCCGATGCGCGGACCAGTCGCGTCAGCGCCTGGAAGACATATTCGGCGGTGTCCGGATCGAGATTGCCGGTCGGCTCGTCGGCGAACAGCACGTCGGGCCCGTTGGCGACCGCGCGGGCGATGGCGACCCGCTGCTGTTCGCCGCCCGACAATTCCCCCGGCCGATGCCCCGCCCTGTCGCCCAGATGCATGTAGTCGAGCAGTTCCCGACCACGCGACATCGCTTCCTTCTTCGCCAGGCCGCGGATCATCTGCGGCATGACGATGTTCTCCAATGCGGAGAATTCCGGCAGCAGGTGGTGGAACTGGTAGACGAAGCCGACATGCAGCCGCCGCATCCGGGTGCGCGCCGCCTCGTCGAGCGAGCCGCAATCCTTGCCGTTCAGCAGCACCCGTCCCGCGTCGGGCTTTTCCAGCAGCCCCGCGATATGCAGAAGCGTCGACTTGCCCGCTCCCGACGGCGCGGTGAGCGCGACCATCTCGCCCGGCGACAGGGTCAGGTCGGCGCCGCGCAGCACGTCGAGGCGGCTCGTGCCCTGCTGGAAATGCCGGGCGATGCCCTCGAGCCGCATCGCCGGCTCGGGCTCGGGCGCCTGATGGCCCAGCGGTTGAGGCATGGAGGAGGCTGAGACCGTCATTCGTTCCTCAGGCCTTCGACCGGATCGAGCCGCGCCGCCTTCCAGGCGGGATAGAGCGTCGCCAGGAACGACAGCGCCAGCGCCATGATCACCACCCAGGCGGTTTCGGAGGAATCGATGTCGGCGGGCAGTTTCGACAGGAAATAGAGTTCCGGCGAGAACAGGTTCGTCTGCGTGAGCTTCGAGATGCCGGCGCGGATCGTCTCGATATTGAGGCAGACCACCAGCCCCAGCACGAAACCGGCCAGCGTTCCCAGCGTGCCGATCGACGCCCCGGTGATGAAGAACACCCGCATGATCGCGCCGCGGCTCGCCCCCATGGTGCGCAGGATGGCGATGTCCCTGCCCTTGTCCTTTACCAGCATGGTGAGGCCGGAAATGATGTTGAGGGCCGCGACCAGCACGATCAGCGTCAGGATCAGGAACATCACGTTGCGCTCGACCGCGAGCGCGGAGAAGAAGGTGGTGTTCCGCTGGCGCCAGTCGACGATATAGGTGTCGCGGGTCATCGCCGCCTCGATCTTGCGGCGATAGTCGGTCACCCTGTCGGGATCGTCGAAGAAGACGTCGATCGCGGAGACCTGATTTTCCTTGTTGAAGAACAGTTGCGCTTCACTGAGCGGCATGAAGATCATCGACTTGTCGTATTCCGACATGCCGATCTCGAAGATCGCCGTCACCTTGTAGGCCTTGACCTGCGGCATGACGCCCATCGGCGTGACGTTGCCGTTGGGGGTGACGATGGTGACGCGGCCGCCGACATTGACCCCGAGATTGCGGGCGAGCCGCGAGCCGAGCGCCAGTCCGTTCTGTTCGTCGAAGCCTTCGAGCGTTCCCTGCACCAGCTTTCCGGCGACCAGCGGCAGCCGGTTGATGTCGCCGATGCGGGCGCCGCGCACCATCGCCCCGGTCGCGCCCGAAGGACCGCTGGCGAGCGCCTGGCCGTCGACATAGGGCATGGCGAAACGGACGCCGTCGACGGTCTCGATCTGTCTGGTCAGCAGATCGAAATCGGTGAGCGGCGTGGACCGCGCATAGACATGCAGGTGGCCGTTGACGCCGAGGATCTTGCTGAGCAGTTCCGAACGGAAGCCGTTCATCACCGCCATGACGATGATCAGCGTGGCGACGCCGAGCATGATGCCGACGAAGGAGAAGCCGGCGATCACCGAGATGAACGCCTCGCGGCGGCGGGAGCGGAGATAGCGCCGGGCCAGCATCCACTCGAAGGCGGAAAAGGGGCGCGTGCCTGTCGGCTCCGCTGCGACGTCCGCCATATCGGCTTCCCTATCCTTGCATGGTCGCGGCGAGCCTGTTCACCGCCGCCTCGATTCCAAGGCTCTCGCGTTCGCCGGTCGCCCGGTTCTTGACCTCGACCTGGCCCTCCTTCAGCCCGCGCGGGCCGACGATCAGCTGCCACGGCAGGCCGATCAGGTCCATCCCGGCGAACTTGCCGCCGGCGCGGTTGTCGGTGTCGTCGTAGAGCACGTCGAGGCCGGCCTTGCCGAGCGAGGCATACATGTCCTCGCAGGCCTTGTCGGTCTCCGCGTCGCCGGATTTCAGGTTGATCAGTCCAACATCGAAGGGCGCGACCGAGGCCGGCCAGACGATGCCGTCGTCGTCGTGGCTCGCCTCGATGATGCCGCCGACCAGCCGCGAGACGCCGATGCCGTAGGAGCCCATATGCACCGGCGCGTCGTGGCCGTCGTGGCCCGCTACGCGGGCGCCCATGGGATCGGAATATTTGGTGCCGAAATAGAAGATGTGGCCGACCTCGATGCCGCGCGCCGAGACCCGGTCGCCCTCGGGCAGCGCATCGTAGGCCGCCTTGTCGTGCATCTCGTCCGTGGCGGCGTAGGGCGTTGTCCAGCTTTCGACGAGATCGGTCAGGTCGGAGTCGAAATCGATCGATTCGTCGGGCACCGGCATGTCGAGGATCCTGCGGTCGCAATAGACCGCGCTCTCGCCGGTATCGGCGAGAACGATGAATTCGTGGCTCATGTCGCCCCCGATGGGGCCGGATTCCGCGCGCATGGGGATGGCCTTCAGGCCCAGCCGTTCGAACGTCCTGAGATAGGCGACGAACATTTTGTTGTAAGCGTGGCGGGCGGCTTCCTTGTCGATATCGAAGGAATAGGCGTCCTTCATCAGGAACTCGCGGCCGCGCATCACTCCGAATCGGGGCCTGAGCTCGTCGCGAAACTTCCACTGGATGTGGTAGAGGTTGAGCGGAAGGTCCCTGTAGCTCTTGATATGGGCGCGGAAGATGTCGGTGATCATCTCCTCGTTGGTCGGCCCGAACAGCATCTCCCGGTCCTGGCGGTCGGCGATGCGCAGCATCTCCTTGCCGTAATCGTCGTAGCGGCCGCTTTCCCGCCACAGGTCGGCGGGCTGGATGGTCGGCATCAGCACTTCCTGGGCGCCGGCGCGGTTCTGCTCCTCGCGGACGATTCGCTCGATGTTCTTCAGCACCCGGAAGCCGAGCGGCAACCAGGAATAGATGCCGGACGCCTGCTGGCGGATCATTCCCGCCCGCATCATCAGCCGGTGGGAGACGATTTCCGCCTCCTTGGGAGTCTCTTTCAGGATCGGCAGGAAGTAGCGGGACAGGCGCATGGGCGTTCCAGTAAGCGAGGCCGGTGAATCGGTGCGTTCTTGCCGGAAAGTCAAACCGTATCGCGGCCGAAATTACAAGTGCGGCGAAAGACGGTAACCAATCGGTTCAGGAACTTCCGCTGATTCCCCAACGTCAGGATCAAGAAAAAATCGCGGAATCGATTCACATTTGGGTGACATTGCCCGGAGGATCGGGTAGTGTGTCCAGTTAATAACGATAAGGGACGAATTGCGTAAGTGAGTATGTCCCACGAGGCATCGCGGTCTGAGTCTTGGGAGGAAGAACCCGTGGCGCACCGTTCCGGTTGCTGCCGCTTGCATCAGGAAATCTTTCTTGGACTTCTTGTTGCCGGCTAGGGTCGAAGACGCGAACTTGAACAGGCAAGGCCTTGCGGCCTTGCTTTTTTTTTGGTTTGGCCGCCTACGCGGCCGGGGCCTTACGGCGTCGGGT
>Ga0070729_10003288_pt1 | contig 19107 bp, 18 predicted proteins | sample tdDd472_FD_66725 | JGI IMG/M metagenome (GOLD analysis project Ga0070729, IMG submission 66725) | Marine sediment microbial communities from the Atlantic coast under amendment with organic carbon and nitrate - tdDd47.2 | ecosystem: Environmental > Aquatic > Marine > Coastal > Sediment | place... | reverse complement strand
GGCCCGCTGGGCGGCCGAGATCGAGTCCGGTCTGACCCCCCAGCAGCGCGAGATCGCCCGCCGCATCCTGAAGGAAATCAACGAGCGGCTCGGCTTCCTGGTCAATGTCGGCTTGGCGTATCTGACGCTGGCGCGCGGCTCGCGCAGCCTGTCGGGCGGCGAGAGCCAGCGCATCCGCCTCGCCTCGCAGATCGGGTCGGGGCTCACCGGCGTCCTCTATGTCCTGGACGAGCCCTCCATCGGGCTGCATCAACGCGACAACCAGCGCCTGCTGGACACGTTGAAGCGCCTGCGCGACCTGGGCAACACGGTCCTGGTGGTCGAGCATGACGAGGAGGCGATCCGCGCCGCCGACTATGTGGTCGACATGGGGCCGGGCGCCGGCATCCATGGCGGCGCCGTGGTCGCCGCCGGCCCCTTGGCCAAGGTTCTGAAAAGTAAGAAGAGCCTGACCGCCGATTATCTGAACGGTACCCGCGCGGTGCCCTTGCCGGCGACCCGGCGCGCCGGAAAGAGCGGCAAGATGCTGACCATCCATGGCGCGCGCGAGAACAATCTCCACGACGTGACCGCGACCATCCCGCTCGGCACCTTCACCTGCGTCACCGGGGTGTCGGGCAGCGGCAAGTCCAGCCTGGTTATCGAGACCCTGTACAAGGCCGCCGCCCGGCAGCTGAACGGCGCCCGCCTCCATGCCGGCGCCCACGACCGGATCGAGGGGCTGGAATGGCTGGACAAGATCGTCGATATCGACCAGTCGCCGATCGGCCGCACGCCGCGCTCCAACCCCGCCACCTATACGGGTGCCTTCTCGCCGATCCGCGACTGGTACGCGGGGCTGCCCGAATCGCGCCAGCGCGGCTACAAGCCGGGGCGGTTCTCCTTCAACGTCAAGGGCGGGCGCTGCGAAGCCTGCCAGGGCGACGGGGTGATCAAGATCGAGATGCATTTCCTGCCCGACGTCTATGTCCGCTGCGACCAGTGCAAGGGCCGGCGCTACAACCGCGAGACCCTGGAGATCGCCTTCAAGGGCAAGTCGATCGCCGACGCGCTGGACATGACCGTCGAGGAAGGCGCCGAATTCTTCGCCGCCATGCCGGCGATCCGCACCAAGCTGGAGACCCTGCGCCGGGTGGGCCTGGACTACATCCATATCGGCCAGCCGGCGACGACCCTGTCGGGCGGCGAGGCCCAGCGGGTCAAGCTGGCCAAGGAACTGTCGCGCCGGGCGACGGGCCAGACCCTCTACATCCTGGACGAACCCACGACCGGGCTGCATTTCGAGGATGTGCGCAAGCTGTTGGAGGTCCTGCACGCCCTGGTCGACGCCGGCAACACGGTGGTGGTGATCGAGCACAACCTGGAGGTCGCCAAGACCGCCGACTGGGTGCTGGACATGGGGCCGGAAGGCGGCGACGGCGGCGGCCGGCTGGTCGCCGCCGGCACGCCCGAGGACATCGCCGCCACGGCCGACAGCCACACCGGCCGCTACCTGGCCCCGGTGCTGGGCGTCAAGCCGACCCGCCCGCGCAAACGGGCTTGAGAAGCGCGTCCCCGCTTTAGCGGGCCTGGCAAAACACACAAAGAAAAACGGCGGCCCGAAGGCCGCCGTTTCCGGAGAAGAAGATGTGTGATGTCGCGTCAGGCGGCGCGCCGGCGGCGCATCAGGCCGACGCCAACCACGCCCAGGCCGAACAGCGCCAGGGTGGCGGGCTCGGGGATCGGGTTTTCGTCAAGGATCTCGGCGCGGATCTTGGTCTCGACCGCGCTGGCGAAATCGCCGAAGGTCGGAGCATTCAGGGCGAACCCGCCGCCGCCGATCACGTCACTGTTGTAGTGGGCCAGCACGCCGCCCGGATCGTTGACGACCAGGCCATTGATCCGGTCGACGGCGCCGAGGGCAATGGCACGGCCGGCGGCGGAGGTGATGCCGTCATTCGTCGCGCCGTCGCCGGAGACGTCGATGACCAGACGGTCGCCTTCGAACCCGTTGGCACCGAACAGTCCGCTCGTGAAGGACAGGGCCTCACCGATGGCGGTCGATCCGCTGAACGGCCGCGTTCCGCCGGCGCTCGGCAGCACGGCGGCGGCGATCGCATCGCCAAAAGCGATCGATTGGGCCGCGTTGGTGATCTCGGTCCAGCCGACATCCTGCGACTGCTGGGTCGCGCCCGACCAGCTCACATAGGTCACGGCGATGCCCTTGCCGGTGCTGGCGACGACATCGGCGATTGCCGAATGAATGGCGGCGGACTTGAACGCGTCCACATAGCCTTGGACCTGGGTCGTGTATTCGGTCGCATCGATGCTGCCGGAGTTGTCGACGGCCAGCGCCAGTTCGAGCGCGACCGGGACGGCCTTGGCCGGCCCCATGCTGAGCGCCGCGAGCGCGAACGCGGAAAACAGACCCAGCGAAATCTTCTTGAAGTACGTCATCCTACCTTGCTCCTTCTTCTCCGTGGCTCCCGGTCTCGGGACCCGATCGCAAGCCGGTTTCCGGCCCGCCTTGCCCGAATTCATGCAAGCCCCATGCCAACTTATCAAGACATTGAATAACAAAGATTTTTTGCATCTCCGGCGAATCGGGCGGCGAAAACTGTCAAATTTTCCGACACCTCTATTTCACATCGCGACGCCGTTCTTCGCCGCTCGAATCGACGGAAATCCGGGCTTTTCGGCGATTCATCGGCCGCGCCGGGCCGAAAAGGCCCCTGTAAAGCCGGTCAACACCCGCCGCGCCCCTTCCCTTTCGGCCGCGGCGGGCTACATTGCCGGGATGCCGCGCCGCCCTGAAACGCCTGAGGTCTTGCCGCCAATGACCGATTCCCATCCCACCATCCATATCGTCGGCGGCGGCCTGGCCGGCTGCGAGGCGGCCTGGCAGGCGGCCCGCGCCGGGGTGCCCGCGATCCTGCACGAGATGCGCCCCGGGCGCGGGACCGACGCCCATCGGACCGACGGCCTGGCGGAGCTGGTCTGCTCCAACTCCTTCCGGTCCGACGACGCCGAGGGCAACGCGGTCGGCCTGCTGCACGAGGAAATGCGCCGCTGCGGCTCGCTGATCCTGGCCGCCGCCGACGCCCACCGCCTGCCCGCCGGCGGCGCCCTGGCCGTCGACCGCGACGGCTTCTCCGCCGCCATCGAGGCCGCCCTGGCCGCCGAGCCGCTGGTGACGGTCCGCCGCGAGGAGGTCGCGGGGCCGATCCCGGCGGACTGGGGCGCGACCATCCTCGCCACCGGGCCGCTGACCTCGCCCGCCCTGGCCGAGACGATCCTCGGCCTGACCGGGCTCGACTCGCTGGCCTTCTTCGACGCCATCGCCCCCATACTCTACAAGGACAGTGTCGATTTCGAGATCGCCTGGTTCCAGTCCCGCTACGACAAGGGCGACGGCGCCGATTACATCAACTGCCCCCTGGACGAGGCACAATACGCCGCCTTCATCGACGCGCTGCTCGCCGGCGAGACGGTCGCCTTCCGCGACTGGGAGAAGGATACCCCCTATTTCGAGGGCTGCCTGCCGATCGAGGTGATGGCGGCGCGCGGCCCGGAGACCCTGCGCTTCGGGCCGATGAAGCCGGTCGGGCTGACCGACCCGCGCACCGGGCGCCGCTCCCATGCGGTCGTCCAACTGCGCCAGGACAACGCGCTGGGGACGCTCTACAACATGGTCGGCTTCCAGACCAAGCTGACCCACGGCGCCCAGACGCGCGTCTTCCGCGCCATTCCCGGCCTGGAGAACGCCCGCTTCGCGCGCCTCGGCGGCCTCCACCGCAACACCTTCATCAACAGCCCCCGGCTGCTGGACGGCACCCTGCGCCTGAAGGCGCGGCCCGATCTGCGCTTCGCCGGCCAGATCACCGGCGTCGAGGGCTATGTCGAAAGCGCCGCCATCGGGCTGCTCGCCGGGCGCTTCGCCGCCGCCGAGCGTCTGGGGGTCGCCGCCCCCGCTCCGCCGCCGACGACGGCGCTGGGCGCCTTGCTGGGCCATATCACCGGCGGCGCCGACGCGGCGAGCTTCCAACCCATGAACGTCAATTTCGGCCTGTTCCCGCCCCTGGAGACGGACGGGACGCGCAAGCGTCCGCGCGGGCGCGACCGCAAGGCCCTGATCTGCCGCCGGGCGCTGACCGACCTGGATGCCTGGCGCGCCGCGCCGGGCATTGGTGCCGCCGACGCCGGGGCGATCGCCGCCGGTCAGTAGCCGCCGCGCAAGACCCGCCACAACAGCCGCGTCCGGCCCGCCGGCCGCCCGTCGGCGAAGGACCGGTGCCAGGGATCGTGCCCGGCCCGACGCAGGCGGGCGAGATAGGCGTCCGCCAGAACGGCCGGCAGAAGCGCCGGGCGGGCGGCGGCGGGAAGATCGGCCGCGACCGTTCGCGCCTCGGCCAGATGAGCGCCGGCCCGGGCCGCGATTTGGCCGGCGATCCGGACCAGGCCACCCGGCCGCGGCCGGGCGCGGACCTCGTCCGCCGTCAGCCCCGCCGCCGCCAAGAGGTCGGCCGGGAAGGCGACCCGCCCCCGAGCCGCGTCATGGGCCGCCGCCCGCAACAGGCCGGTCAGGCCCCAGGCGATCCCTACATGGCGAGCCGCCGCCCGCGCGGGGACCGTGTCGGCCTCCAGGACCCGGAGGGCGAGCAAGGTCGGCGGCGCCGCGCTTTCCTCGGCATGGGCGGCCAGCGCCTCCAGGTCCGGCGGCGTCCATTCCTCCAGGTCCCGCCAGCGCGCCGCGACCATCCGCTCGAATTGCGCCAGGTCCAGCCCGTGGCGGCCGATCGCCCCGGCCAGCGCCTGCGCCACCGGATGGGCGGGCGGGCGGCCGTTGGAACAGGCGCCGAGGCTCTCGCGCCACCATTGCAGGCGCATCCGCCCCAATTGGGGCTCGCTGACCGTTTCGCGGACTTTCGCCAGTTCGTGATTGAAGGCATAAAGGGCGTACAGGTCCTCGCGCCGGTCCGCCGGCGCGAACAGGGCGCAGACGAAGCGGTCGCGGTCGAACCGGCGCGCCTGTTCGGCGCAAAAGCTGAGACGCTTGGGCCTATCCATGCCGTCGGTCGCAAATGGCGGCGGGCGGCGGCGGGGCCGCCGCGACGCGCCGCGCGGGAATCCAGGGGAGACTATAAGCCGTTGACGGCGGGGGGCCAAAATACGGTGGCGCGGGCGCGGCGGGAGAACTTTCCCGTCGCCTCGCGGCTGATTCCGGCGGAGCTACGCCCGCTCGTCCTGGCTTTCTACGCCTTCGCCCGCGCCGCCGACGACATCGCGGATACGCCCGGCGGCGATCCGGAGGACGGGCGGCGCGCCCTGGCGGCCCTGGACGCGATCCTGGCCGGCGATCCGGCGCCGGCGGACGCCGCCCCGCCCGCCGCCCGCGCCGCCGCCGAGGCCCTGCGCGACGGCCTGACGGCGCGCGGCGTCTCGGTCCAGCATGCCCGGCACCTGCTGCAAGCCTTCCAGCGGGACCTGCGCAAGAACCGCACCGACAGCTGGAGCGACCTCCTCACCTATTGCCGCTATTCGGCGGCGCCGGTCGGGCGGTTTCTGCTGGAGCTGCATGGCGAGGATCGGTCGGTCTGGGGCGCCGCCGACGCGCTGTGCGCGGCCTTGCAGATCCTGAACCATCTTCAGGACTGCCAGGCGGATTATCGGCGCCTCGACCGGGTTTATATCCCGGCGAACTGGCTGCGCGACGCCGGCCTGACGGCCGACGCCCTGGCCGCGCCACGGTCGGACCCGGCCCTGCGCGGCGTCTTCGACCTCACCCTGGAGGGTGTCGACCGGCTGCTCGCCGCCGCCGCGCCGCTGCCCGCCGCCATCCGCCATCGCCGGCTACGCCTGGAAGCGTCGGTGATCCTGTCCCTCGCCCAGGCGCTCCGCCGCGCTTTGGGGCGGCGCGATCCGCTGGCGGCGCGGGTGCGACTGTCGCCGCCGGCGCGGCTGTGGGCGGGGCTGATCGGGCTGGCGCGGGGCTTGCGGTCATGACGGAAAGCCCGGCAGCGGACCGCCGGGCCGTCGAGCGTCTCGTGCGCCGGTCGCGGTCCAGCTTCGCCTGGCCCATGCGAATGCTGGGGCGCGAGCGGCGCGCGGGGCTGCACGCCGTCTATGCCTGCTGCCGCGCCCTGGACGACATCGCCGACGGCGCCGCACCCTTGGCGGACCGCCGCGCCCGCCTCGCCGACTGGGCGGCGGAGATCGACGCCGCCTTCGCTGGAACGCCCCGAACGCCGGAGGGCCGGGCGCTGGCGGCGGCGGCGGAGCGATTCGCGCTCGATCCCGCCGACATGCGCGACGTCCTGCGCGGCATGGAGATGGACCTGGAGGAGCGCATGCGCGCGCCCTCCCTGGAAGAGCTGACCCTCTATTGCCGCCGGGTAGCGGGCGCGGTGGGGCTGCTGACCGTCGCGATTCTCGACCGCCGCGACCCGGAGACGCGCGCCTTCGCCCTGGCGCTGGGCGAGGCGATGCAGCTCACCAACATCCTCCGCGACCTGGAGGAGGACGCGGCGCGCGGGCGGCTGTACCTGCCGCGCGAGTATCTGGCCGCGGCCGGCATCGCCGCCCGCGATCCGGCCCTGGTCCTGACCGACCCCGCCCTGCCCGTCGCCTGCGCCCGCCTGGCCGACCTGGCGCGGCGAAAATATGACGAGGCGACGGACCGCCTCGCCGCCGGCGGCCGAAGGCGGCTGCGCCTCCCGATCGCGCTGATGACGCTCTATCGACGCCTGCTCGACCGGCTCGCCGCCCAGGGCTGGCGCCCGCCCCGCCGACGGACCCGCCTCGGCCCGGCCGACTTTCTCGGCGCCATCCTCGGCAGCTTTCTTCCGGGTGGGGCCCGTGGGCGCCGCTAGGCCCGTCCATATCGTCGGGGCCGGGCTCGCCGGCCTGTCGGCGGCGGCGGCGCTGGCCGAATCGGGACATCGGGTGACGGTCCACGAGGCCGCGGGCTTCGCCGGCGGGCGCTGCCGGTCCTGGCACGACCGGCGGCTGGACACCGTCCTCGACAATGGCAGCCATCTGCTGCTGGGGGTCAACCGGCATGCCCTCGGCTGGCTGGCCGAGATGGGCACCGACGGCGCCCGCGTCGAGCGCCGACCCGCCGCCTTTCCCTTCCTAGATCTCGGGGACGGCGCGCGCTGGCACCTGCGTCCCAATCGGGGGCCGCTGCCCTGGTGGCCGCTGGTTCCCGGCCGCCGGGTCCCGGGCACGCACGCCGGCGCCTACGCCCGCGACTTGGCCGCCCTGTTGGGCGCCGACAGGGCCGCGACGGTCGGGGCCTGTGTCGATCTCGCCACGCCCCTGGGGCACCGCCTGTGGGGACCGCTGGCGACCGCCGTCCTCAACACGCCGCCGGAGCACGCGGCGGCGTGGTTGTTGCGCCCGCTCCTGCGGCCCCTGATCTACCGGGGCGAACGCGCCTGGCGGCCGTCGCTGCTGACGGTCGGCCTGTCCGAGGCCTTCGTCGACCCGGCGCTGGCGCGGCTACGGGCGGCGGGCGTCGATCTCCGCTTCCATCGCCGGCTCGCGGCCCTGGAGCGCGACGCCGGCGCCGTGACCGCCCTGCGGTTCGCCGACGGCGCGCGGTTGGAGACCGCCGGCGCGGCCGTCCTCCTCGCCCTGCCGGCGAAGACGGTCGCAGCGCTGGCGCCGGCGCTGGACCCGCCCCGGCGAACCGCCGCCGTCATCAACGGCCATTTCCGCCCGACGCCGGATGTTTGCCCCCCCGGCCCCGGCTTTCTGGGCGTCGTCGGCGGCACCGCACAGTGGCTGTTCTGGCGCGACGGCATAGTCTCGGCGACGATCAGCGCCGCCGACCCGTTCCTCGACCGGTCGACGGACGCCCTCGCGGCGGCGCTGTGGGCCGACGCGGCGCGCGCTCTCGGCCTGCCCGCCGCGCCCCTGCCGCCCTGGCGGGTATTGAAGGAGCGCGGCGCGACCATCGCCCAGACCCCCGATTGCCTTTCCCGCCGGCGCGGCGCCGCGACCGACGCCGCCAACCTGTTCCTGGCCGGCGACTGGACCGACCCCGACTTGCCGGCGACCGTCGAGGCGGCGCTCGCCTCGGGCCGCCGCGCCGCCCGACGGATCGCCGCCGAAAATCCCTAGAATATTTACAAGATTGTGTGGGGCACGGGTTTGCGCCTACAATATTTTGTGGGTATAATGAGGCGTTATTGTTGCCACCGCGCCGCAATCAACGCGTCCTAACACTGAAACGGGGGCCCCTGACATGAAGAATCCTCTCGAATCCCTGCCGAGTACCATCGTGATGGGCGTCGTCCTCACGGTGATCATGGTCGTCGTCGTCAACGCCGTCGGCTAGGCGTCGAAGAAGAAGGAGAAAACAAATGGAATTCGATGCTGGATATTGGACCTTTTTCTTCCGCTGGCTGCATGTGCTGAGCGGCGTCATGTGGATCGGCCTGCTCTGGTACTTCAATTTCGTCCAGATCCCCTCGATGCCGAAGATCCCGGACGACCAGAAGCCCGCCGTGACCAAGGTCATCGCGCCGGAAGCCCTGTTCTGGTTCCGCTGGGGCGCCATGGCGACCATCGTCACCGGCCTGATCCTGGCCTTCAACAACGGCTATATCGTCGACGCCATCGCGCTGGGCATCACCGACGGCGTGGCCAAGCACACCGCGATCGGCATCGGCATGTGGCTGGGCGCGATCATGTGGTTCAACGTCTGGTTCGTCATCTGGCCGAACCAGAAGAAGGCGCTGGGAATGATCGAGGTCGAGGCCGACGAGAAGGCCAAGGCCGGCCGCACGGCGATGCTGTTCTCGCGCACCAACACCATGCTGTCGATCCCGATGCTCTACGCCATGGTCTCGGCGCAGAACCTCTACTGATCGAGCGGGGACTGTCCGGCGCCGGCCGAATCGGCGCCAAGGAAGCGGGGCCTTCGGGCCCCGCTTTTCTTTTGCCTAGTCCACGGCGATCAGGGCGGCGGCGACGGGGCGGTTTTCGCCGGCGAGGATATTGTAGGTCCGACAGGCGGCGCCGGTATCCATGACCTCGAGAACGATCCCGACCGCACTCAGGGCATCGCGCAGGCCGGGCGCGACCGCCGCCGGCGCCGACCCGCAGCCGAGAAGAAGCAGGGAAATCTCGCCCGCCGCGTCCAGCACCGGGGCCAGGTTGTCGGCGCTTGCCCGGTCCGCCGCCGTCACCGGCCAGGCGCGGGTCTCCCGGGCGAGGATCAGGATCGAGCCGCGATGATCGGTGCCGGAGACCCGGAACCCGCCGTCGCCGTAGGCCTGGATTGCCGGCCGCCCGCCGTCGGGAAGGAGGTTGACCTCCATCGGCAGGCCGCCGAGGCGCGCCGGCGGCTCAGGCGGCGTCGCCGGCCGGCGCGTCGGCCGCCCCGGCGTCGCCGCCGCGCTTGAGATTGGTGACCAGCAACAGCGGCACGGCGATGCAGATCGAGGAATAGGTGCCGATCACCACGCCCCAGATCATCGCGAAGCTGAAGCCGCGGATCACCTCGCCGCCGAAGAAATAGAGAGCGAGCAGGGCAAGCAGCGTCGTCAGGCTGGTCATGACGGTCCGCGACAGGGTCTCGTTGACGCTCAGATTGAGCAGCTCCGGCAGGGCCGTGCGCTTGTATTTGCGCAGATTCTCCCGCACCCGGTCATAGACCACCACCGTGTCGTTGATCGAATAGCCGGCGATGGTCAGGATCGCCGCCACCGTCGACAGGTTGAACTCGATCTGGAGAAGGGCGAAGACGCCGATGGTGGTGATCACGTCATGCAGCAGCGCCACCACCGCGCCGACGCCGAACTGCCATTCGAACCGGAACCAGACATAGACCATGATCGCCAGGATCGCGAGGACCACCGCCGTGACGCCGGCCTCGATCAGCTCGGCGCCGACCTTGGGCCCGACGAACTCGGTTCGCCGGTACTCGACGCCGTCGCCCAGCGCCGCCTTGACCTTCTCGACCGCGGCGATCTGCGCCTTCTCGCCGCCTTCCTGCTTCTGGACGCGGATGAGAACGTCGGTAGGCTGGCCGAATTCCTGCAGGGCCACCTCGCCCAGCCCGAGGCCGGACAGGGTGCGCCGCAGGCCGCCGATATCGGCGGCCTGCGGCGTGCGCAGCTCGATCAGGATGCCGCCCTTGAAATCGATGCCGAAATTCAGCCCCGCGATCCCGTAGAGCAGGATCGAGGCAAGCATCAAGACGCCGGAAAAGGCGAAGAACAGCCGCCGCCGGGGCAGAAAGGCCAGGTTCGGCTTGACGGGAATCAGGCGGATCGGTTTCAGCATCTTCCGGCCCTTACAGCGGCAAGGCTTGCTGCCGGCGGCGGCGCAGCCAGGTCACCACCATCAGCCGGGTCACCATGATCGCCGTGAACATCGAGGTCATCAGGCCGATCGCCAGGGTCACGGCGAAGCCCTTCACCGGGCCGGATCCGAAGATGAACAGCAGCATGGCGGCGATCAGGGTGGTGATGTTGGAATCGATGATCGTCGTCAGCGCCCGCTGATAGCCCGAATCGACCGCCGACACGGCGCCGCGTCCGTTCGCCACCTCCTCGCGGATGCGCTCGAAGATCAGGACGTTGGCGTCCACCGCCATGCCGATGGTGAGCACGATCCCGGCGATGCCGGGCAGGGTCAGGGTCGCCTGCAGGATCGACAGAAGAGCGATGATCAGCGCTATGTTGAACAGCAGGGCCAGATTGGCCATCAAGCCGAACAGGCCGTAGATCGCCGCCATCGAGACCAGGACCAGGACGAACCCCAGGATGCTGGCGATCTTGCCGGCGCGGATCGAATCGGCGCCCAGCCCCGGCCCCACCGTCCGCTCCTCCAGGATCGTCAGCGGCGCGGGCAGCGCGCCGGCGCGCAACAGAAGCGACAGATCGTTGGCCGACTGGACGGTGAAATTGCCCGAGATGATACCGTTGCCGCCCAGGATCGGCTCGCGGATGACCGGGGCGCTGATCACCTGGCCGTCGAGGACGATGGCGAAGGGTTTCTGCACGTTCTGCCGGGTCACCTCGCCGAACCGGCGGGCGCCGAGGGCATCGAAGCGGAAGCTGACCACCGGCTGGCCGTCCTGGAAGGTAGGCTGGCTGTCGATCAGGTTCTCGCCGCTGACCATCACCCGCTTGCGCACCACATAGACCTCGGGCCCGCCGCCGGTGCGTTCCGACTCGACGGCCGGCAGCAGCATCGAGCCGGGCGGCAAGCGGCCGGCGCGAGCCTGGGCGAGGCTGGTCCGAAGGTCCACCAGATGGAAGGTCAGCCGCGCGGTCCGCCCCAGCAGACGCTTGATCCGCTCCGGATCGTCGACGCCGGGAAGCTGGACCAGGATGCGGTCGGTGCCCTGGCGCTGGATATTGGGCTCGGAGGTACCGGTTTCGTCGACCCGGCGGCGCACGATCTCGATGGATTGCTCGACCACCCGCTGGGTGCGTTCGCGGACGCCGGCCTCGGTGAAGGCGATGCGCACCAGGCCGGTCTCGGCGGTTTCGACCCGGGTCTCGGGCTCCAGGGCGGCGACCAGGCGGCGCGCCTCGTCAAGCCGGGCGAGGTCGCGCAGCCGGAAGGCCACCGAATCGCCCTCGACGCCGAGGCCGACATAGCCGATCCCGGCGCCGCGCAGGGCCGACCGCGCGCCGTCCACCATGTTGTTCAGCCGCTCGCGCAGCACCGAGGCCACGTCGACCTCCAGCAACAGATGCGAGCCCCCTTGCAGGTCGAGGCCGAGATTGATCTTCTTGTGGGGGACGTAGAAGGGCATCCCCTCGGGCTCGCGGTCGAACAGCAGGTTCGGCGCGGCGAAAATCACGCCGAGGGCGCACACCGCCAGCACCAGCACGATCTTCCATTTCGCGAAATAGACCATCCGGATATCCGCGCCCGACCCGCCGAGACCCCGGCACCCGCCGGGATCGGGTCAGTCGGCCTTGTCCCCGCCCTTGTCGTTCTTCTTGAAGCCCAGCATCTTGCCGATGCCGCTCGCGGCGCTGGGCGCCGCTTCCTTGGCCTCGCCCTCGGCGGGCGCGGTCTTGGACAGGACGTTGGCGACGGTCCCGCGCATGACCTGGATGCGGACGTCCTTGGCGATCTCGACCGTCAGCTCGTCGTCGGCGACCTTGGACACCGTGCCGATGATGCCACCGCCGGTGACCACCTTGTCACCGCGGCGAATGGCGCCCAGCATCTCCTTATGCTGTTTCGCCCGCTTCTGCTGCGGCCGGATGAGCAGGAAGTAGAAGACGGCGAAGATCAGGACGAGCGGCAGCAAGGCCTGGATGTCGAAACCGCCGCCGCCCGCGGCCTGGGCATAAGCCGGTGAGATGAGCATCTATATTCCCCTGGTCGTAAAGGTTCGGCGCGCGAACCATACCGACGCGCCCGCCGCCTGCCAACGAGGCCGCCCGTGGCCGCCCCGCCCCCGATTGAATCGCGGGATCAATGTGATAGGGTCTCCGACCGCCGCGGTCAACGCTTGACCGCCCCAGCCCCCGGCGAAACCGATCCGGTCGACGCCCATGTCCGATACCGCCCTTCCGCCCCTGCTGCGCCGGATCGCCGACGCGTTGGACCGCCTGGCCCCGACCCGCGCGGCCGGCATCGATCTGGCGGCCGCCGACGCCTTCGTCTGGGATGCCGAGCGCGGCCGCCTGACGCCGGTCGCGGCCGTCAACCGGGTCGAGATCGACCTCCTGCACGGGATCGACCGGGCCCGCGACACCCTGCTGGACAACACAAGGCGCTTCGCCGACGGGCTGCCCGCCAACAACGCCCTGCTGTGGGGCGCGCGCGGCATGGGCAAGAGCTCGCTGGTCAAGGCCGCGCACGCCGCCGTCGCCGGCGAGCGCCCGGGCAGCCTGGTCCTGATCGAGATCCACCGCGAGGATCTGGCCGGCCTGCCGCGGCTCCTGGACGCGCTGCGCGGGCAGGCGCGGCGCTGCATCCTGTTCTGCGACGACCTGTCCTTCGACGAGGCCGACACCAGCTACAAGTCCTTGAAGGCGGTGCTGGAAGGCGGGATCGAGGGCCGGCCGGCCAACGTCCTGTTCTACGCCACCTCGAACCGGCGCCATCTGATGCCGCGCGACATGATCGAGAACGAACGCGCGACCGCGATCCATGGCGGCGAATCGGTCGAGGAAAAGGTCTCGCTGTCGGACCGGTTCGGCCTGTGGCTGGGTTTTCACGCCTGCGACCAGGACACCTATTTCGCGATGATCGACGCCTATGCCCGCCATTTCGGCATCGATCTGGCGCCCGAGGCGCTGCATGCCGAGGCCAACGAATGGTCGGTCACCCGCGGGGCGCGGTCCGGCCGCGTCGCCTGGCAGTTCATCCAGGACCTGGCCGGGCGCCGGGGGGTTCGGATCGAATCCTAGCCGCTAGAGCAGGAACGCGGCGGCGAGGCCGAGGAAGGCGAAGAAGCCGACCACGTCGGTGATCGTCGTCAGGAAGACCGAGGACGCGACCGCCGGATCGATCCCGCGCCGCGCCAGGCCGATCGGGATCGCGGTGCCGGCCAGCCCGGCGACGACCATATTGATGATCATCGCCGCCGCGATCACCAGCCCGATCGCCAGCTCGCCGAACCAGGCCCAGGCGACGGCGCCGGCCAGCGCCGCGAACATAACGCCGTTGAAGGCCCCCACCAGCAGCTCCTTGCCGACGACGCGGAGCGCGTTGGCCGAGGTCAGGTCCTTCATCGCCAAGGAGCGCACGGCGACGGTCAGGGTCTGGGTGCCGGCATTGCCGCCCATCGAGGCGACGATGGGCATGAGGATCGCCAGCGCCACGATCTGCTCGATGGTGGCGTCGAACAGGGCGATGACCCCTGACGCGACGACGGCGGTGACCAGATTGACCAGGAGCCAGGCGAAGCGCGCGCGCGTCGTGTCGATAGCCGCCCGATAGAGGTCCACCTCGCGCACGCCGGCCAGGCGCATCAGGTCCTCCTCGGCCTCCTCGTCGATCACGTCGACGATATCGTCGATGGTGATCGCGCCGATCAGCCGCCCGACATCGTCGACCACCGGCGCCGAGACCAGATCCTGGTCGCGGAACAGCATCGCCACGTCTTCCTGGTCGGTGACGGCGGGCACGGTGACGATCCCTGCTTCCATGATGTCGCCGACGACGACCAGCCGCTTGGCCCGCAACAGCCGGTTCAGCGCGAGCTTGCCGATCGGGCGGTGCCGGGGATCGACGACGAACAGATCGTAGAAACCCTCGGGCAGATCGTCGGTCTCACGCATGAAGTCGATGACCTCGCCGACGCTCCAGAACGCGGGCACGGCGACCAGATCGCGCTGCATCAGGCGGCCCGCCGAATCCTCGGGATAGGCGAGCCCCTCCTCCATCTGGGCGCGCAGCGCCGCCGGTATGGCGTGCAGGACGGCGCGCTGGGTCGGCTCGTCCAGGGCCTCGATCAGATGCAGGGCGTCGTCGGTCTCCAGCCGGGCGATGGCGCGGGCGAGCCCGGCTACGCCGATGCCGTCAGCGACCTCGCGGCGCACCGTTTCGTCCAGCTCGACGAGGATCGCGGGATCGAAACCGGGGCGCAGGACCGCGAGAAGGTCGTTGCGGCGATCCGGCGCCAGATGCTCGACCAGGTCGGCCTTTTCGGCAACGTGAAGGGTATCGACCAGGGCCAGGACGTCGGCCTCGCGCCCGTCCTGCAAGGCATCGAGGACGGCGCGCTCGAATTCGGAGGTCAGCGCCGTCAGTTCCTCGCCCTCCGCGGCGGGCACGGGCGCGGGACCGCCGCCGGTCTCGGCCTGGCGGCGCGAGGGATCGAACTCGGGTGGTGTCGCACCCCGCATGCCTCGGCTCCGATTAATGGTCGCCGGCGCCGCAGATCGGCGGGCGCGGCGTTTCAGGCCGACGAGGGACCGTCGCCTTTCCGCGAGAGATTTGGGGCTTGCGCGATCACGCGGCAAGCCCCGAAAAATGGTGCGGTCGAGAAGACTCGAACTTCCACGGGATTATCTCCCACAGCGACCTCAACGCTGCGCGTCTACCAATTCCGCCACGACCGCATCATTATTCGCTAATCTGTTCAGGCATGCAGTGCACGCTGCCGGGACATAGCAAATCGGGCTCCGGTCCGCAAGCGACGAGGCGAGGGACAGGCCCTTGAAAAGCACCGAGATTCGGCCCGCATCCGCCGCACCCGCGACGGCCGCGGCGGACGGTGCCGACATGGAATGGGTCGCCGCGCCGGCGCCCGTCGACTATCCCGACGCGGTCGCCGCCATGGAAGCGCGGATCGCCGCGATCCGGGACGGAACGGCCGCCGAGCGGGTCTGGCTGCTGGAGCATCCGCCCCTCTACACGGCGGGGACCAGCGCCCGCCCGGCGGATCTGCTCGACCCCGGCCGGTTCCCGGTCCACGCCACCGGGCGCGGCGGCCAATACACCTATCACGGCCCCGGCCAGCGGGTCGCCTATGTCATGCTCGATCTGAAGCGGCGGCGGAGCGATCTGCGCGCCTATGTCTGCGACCTGGAGGCCTGGATCATCGATGCCCTCGCCCGCTTCGGGATCGTGGGCGAGCGGCGCGCCGGCCGGGTCGGGATCTGGGTGCCGACGCCCGGCGGCGAGGCCAAGATCGCCGCCATCGGCGTTCGGGTGCGGCGCTGGGTCAGCTATCACGGGATCGCCGTCAACCTGGACCCGGACCTGTCCCATTTCGACGGTATCGTGCCCTGCGGCATCGCCGAGCATGGGGTCACCTCGATCGCGGCCCTGGGGCATCGGGCGACCATGGCCGACCTGGACGCGGCCCTGCGGGCGAGCTTCGAAACGGTGTTCGACCGGCGCACCCACGCCCCCGGCGGCTGACGCGGGGCGACCGCCCGCCTTGCGGTCGCGGTCGGATCGGCTACACTCCCGCCGGCACCGCGCAAGAGCGGCGAAATGACCAGGAGATCGAGGCGTGAACGGCACCGGCGAGGAAATCGTCAACGAAATCGCGACCCTTCTCGCGACCTATGGGCTGGACGTGATCGGGGCAATCGCGATCCTGATCGCGGGCTGGATCGGCGCCCGCTGGGCGGCCGCCGCCATCGACCGGGCCTTGAGCCGGGTCGGCAAGCTGGACGACACGCTCCGCCATTTCTTCGGCAGCCTGGTCCGCTACGTGGTTCTCGCGGTCACGATCCTCGCCGTCCTCGCCCAATTCGGCATCCAGACCGCCAGCCTGCTGGCGGTGTTCGGCGCCGCCGGCCTGGCCGTCGGCCTGGCCTTGCAAGGGACGCTCAGCAATGTCGCCGCCGGGGTCATGCTGCTGATCTTCCGCCCCTTCAAGATCGGCGATTTTGTCGAGGTGGCCGGCCTGGCCGGCACGGTCAAGTCGGTGGGGCTGTTCGTGACCGAGTTGGCGACCCCCGACAATGTTCAGATCGTCACGCCCAACGGCCAGATCTGGGGCTCGGCGGTCCGCAATTTCAGCTTCCACCCCACCCGCCGCGTCGATTTCCTTCTGGGGATCGGCTATGGCGACGATATCGGCAACGCGATGGCCGCCATCGACGCGGTGATTGCCGCCGAGCCCCGCATCCTGCAAGACCCCGAACCGATGAAGGCGGTGTCGAACCTGGGCGACAGCTCGGTCGATCTGGTGGTCCGCGTCTGGGTGCAGTCGGCGGACTATTGGGGGGTGAAGTTCGACCTGACCCGCGCCTTCAAGGAACGGTTCGACGCCGACGGGATCGAGATTCCGTTCCCGCAGCGGACCCTGCACGTCGTCAAGGAAGGCTGACGGTCGACCGCTAGACGGTCGCTTCCTGACGAAAGCCCCGGGACCCGTCATCCTCGGCGGGCGCGTCCTCGACCGAGGCGACCCGCGCCGCCGGCGGCCCCCGGCGGCAAAGTTCGGCCATCGTTTCCAGCGCCGTCTCGGGCCCGATCACCAGCGCCTCGACCGTGCCGTCGCGGCAGTTGCGCACCCAGCCGCGCAAGCCCAGCCGCGCCGCCTCGCCGACCATCCAGGCCCGGTACCAGACCCCCTGGACCCGGCCGGCGATCCGCAAGCGCCGCGCCCGTTCCTCGCTCAACGGCGCCCTATTCGAACTCGATGATCGGCTGATCGACGACCAGGCTGGCGCCGGCCTCGGCATGGACCGCGGCGATGACCCCGTCGCGCTCGGCACGCAGCACGTTCTCCATCTTCATCGCCTCGACGACCGCCAGCTCCTCGCCGGCCTTGATCTCCTGGCCGACGACGCCATTGACCCGCAGCAACAGGCCCGGCATGGGCGAAAGCAGGAACTGCGACATGTCCGGCGGCGCCTTCTCCGGCATCAGCGCCAGCATCGCCGCGGCGCGCGGGCTCAGAACCTGGACGTCGGTCTCGACCCCGCCATGGAACAGGCGGTAGCCGAGGGTCAGGCGCCGGACCTGGACGATCACGGCGCGCCCGTCGATCTTCCCGTCGAACAGCGGCGCGCCGGGCAGCCAGTCACTGGTCACCGCGAAGGTCTTGCGCCCGACCCGAATGTCGTAGCCGCCCGCGATGGGCGCGACCTGCGCCTCCATCTCCTTGCCGGCGATCCGCACCGTCCAGTCGCCGCGCGGCACCCGCGCGCCGTCGCGCATCTGGCCGGAAGTTCCCGCCTCGCGCTCGCTCTGGCGCCGTTGCAGGAAGGCGGCGACGGCGGCCATCTCCTGGATATCGACGGCGCTGAAATCGCCGCCCTTGAAGCCGTCGGGGAACTCCTCGTCGATGAAGTCGGTGGTCAGCTTTCCCTTGCGGAAGCGCGGATGGGCCATGACCGCGGCGAGGAAGGCGATGTTGTGATCGACGCCGCGCACATAGAAGGCGTCCATCGCCGCGCCCATGCGGCGGATCGCTTCCGGCCGGCTGCGCCCATAGGTCACCAGCTTGGCGATCATGGGGTCGTAGAACATGCTGATCTCGCTGCCCTCGGCGACGCCGCTGTCGACGCGGACATGCTTGTCCTCGACCGGCGCCCGGTAGCGGCTCAGCCGCCCGATCGAAGGCAAGAAGTTGCGCGCCGGGTCCTCGGCATAGATCCGCGCCTCGATGGCCCAGCCCTTCAGCGACACGTCCTTCTGCTTCAGGCGCAGCTTCTCGCCGGCGGCGACGCGGATCATCTCCTCGACCAGATCCAGACCGGTCACCATCTCGGTCACCGGATGCTCGACCTGCAGTCGGGTGTTCATCTCCAGGAAGTAGAAGTTCTTCTTGGCGTCGACGATGAACTCGACGGTGCCCGCCGACTTGTAGTCCACCGCCTTGGCCAGCTTCACCGCCTGGCGGCCCATGGCGGCGCGCATCTTGGCGTCGACGAAGGGCGACGGCGCCTCCTCGATCACCTTCTGGTGGCGGCGCTGAATCGAGCATTCGCGCTCGCCCAGATGGATGACGTTGCCATGGGCGTCGGCCAGGATCTGGATCTCGATATGGCGCGGCTCCTCGATGAATTTCTCGATGAAGACCCGGTCGTCGGCGAAGCTGGACTTGGCTTCGGACTTGGCCGAGCGGAAGCCGTCGCGGACCTCGTCGTCGCCGCGCGCGATCCGCATGCCCTTGCCGCCGCCGCCGGCGGAGGCCTTGATCATCACCGGATAGCCGATATCGCGGGCGATCCGCACCGCCTCGTCGTCGTCGTCGATGATCCCGATATGGCCGGGCACCGTGTTGACGCCCGCCGCCGCGGCGATCTTCTTCGATTCGATCTTGTCGCCCATGGCGGCGATCGCCTTGGTGCCGGGACCGATGAAGGCGACGCCGGCCTCGGCCAGCGCCTCGGCGAAGGCGGCGTTCTCGGACAGGAAGCCGTAGCCCGGATGGACGGCGTCGGCGCCGGTCTTCTTGATGGCACCGAGGATCTTCTTCGCCACCAGATAGCTCTGGGCCGAGGGCGCCGGACCGATCGGCACCGCTTCGTCCGCCTCCTGCACATGCAGGGCGTCCTCGTCGGCCTCCGAATAGACCGCCACCGTGGCGATCCCCAGACGCTTCGCCGTCCGCATGACCCGGCAGGCGATTTCCCCCCGATTGGCGATCAGAATCTTCTTGAACATGCTTTCTTTCCTACTCGGCCGTCCCCGACGGCCCATCAAACTGGCCTACTCGGCCGTCCCCGACGGCCC
>Ga0070729_10003287_pt1 | contig 19111 bp, 23 predicted proteins | sample tdDd472_FD_66725 | JGI IMG/M metagenome (GOLD analysis project Ga0070729, IMG submission 66725) | Marine sediment microbial communities from the Atlantic coast under amendment with organic carbon and nitrate - tdDd47.2 | ecosystem: Environmental > Aquatic > Marine > Coastal > Sediment | place... | reverse complement strand
CCTGGGCTATGTTAGGTACTTTCTTTACGAACACAAACCAGAGATAATTCTCTGATATTCAGCCAAGGAGAGCATTATGTTCAGTGGATCCATGGTCGCCATCGTCACCCCGTTCGACAGCCAGGGGAAGTTCGCCGAGGAGACCTATCGCCAGCTGATTGATTTCCAGATCGAAAACGGCACCGACGTCATCGTCCCCTGCGGAACGACCGGAGAGTCGGCAACCCTGGATTTTGACGAGCACGAATACGTTATCAAGGTCTGCATCGACCAGGTCAACAAGCGGGTGCCGGTTATCGCCGGAACCGGCGCCAATAATACCGCCGAGGCGATCCACCTGTCGAAAAACGCCAAGGCAATGGGTGCCGACGGACTGCTGCTGGTTTGCCCCTACTACAACAAACCCTCCCAGGAGGGAATTTACCAGCATTACAAGACGCTGGCCACGGAGGTCGCACTCCCCCAGATCCTCTACAATGTGCCGGGGCGTACCGGAGTCAACATGACGGCAGATACGACCGTCCGCCTGGCCGAATTCGACAACATCGTCGCGATCAAGGAGGCCTCCGGAAGCCTGACCCAGGTCAGTGAGATCCTGGCCAGGGGCGGCGACAAGATCGATGTCATCTCCGGTGATGACTTCCTGACCTTCCCGATGATGTGCTGCGGTGCCAAAGGGGTTATCTCGGTCTCGGCAAACGCCATCCCGAAACTGGTCAAGGACATGGTCGGAGCGGTACTGAACGCTGATTATGTGATGGCTCGCAGACGACACCTTGAGCTCCTCGAATTCCACACCGCCATGTTCATCGAATCGAACCCGGTACCGGTCAAGACCACCCTGGAGCTGATGGGCAAGATGCAGGCGAACGTCCGCCTGCCTCTGGTCGGCATGGCTGACGATACGCTGGAGAAGTTGAAAGTGGTCCTGAGGAAGTACGAACTGATTTAATTTCTGCCACAAAGGCACTAAGGCGCAAAGTAGGCTATGTAACCTTCGTGTCTTTGTGCCTTAGAGGCTCAAGGGCATTGACCATGATTAAAGTTGCAGTGACCGGAGCCGCCGGCAGAATGGGCGGCCGTATTATTACCCTGGTGACCGAAGCCAATGGGCTCGCAGTAACCGGCGCGGTCGAAATGGCTGGCCACCCCAGAATCGGTGCAGACGCCGGATATGTTGCGGGCTGTGGCGATCTCGGCGTAAAAATAACCGCTTCCCTGGCACAGGCCATGACCGACGCCGACGTACTGATCGACTTCACCTGGCCGGAAGTAACCCTGGCAAACGCCGAGCTCTGCGCAGAACTCGGCAAGGCGATGGTAGTTGGTACCACCGGCCTCAACCCGGAGCAACGTGCAGGCATTGCCCGGGTCGCAGAAAGAACTCCCGTGGTCTTTGCGCCAAATATGAGCGTTGGTGTCAATGTCTGTTTCAAGCTACTCAAGGACATGGCCAAAACCCTCGGCGAAGGCTTCGATGTCGAAATCGTCGAACTGCATCACAACAAGAAGAAGGACTCACCCTCCGGGACTGCCGTGCGGATGGGTGAAATCGTTGCTGATGCTCTCGATCGAGACTATTCAAAGGTTGCCAACTATCATCGCGAAGGGATGTGCGGTGAGCGCACCGCCGGGGAAATCGGCATGCAGACCGTGCGCGGAGGCGACATCGTCGGCGAGCACACAGTCTACTTCATCGGCATGGGTGAACGCATCGAGCTGACCCACCGTGCCATGAGCCGTGACATGTTTGCCCGCGGTGCCGTCCGGGCTGCCGGTTGGCTGGGCGGTAAGAAAGCAGGATTGTATGATATGCAGGATGTTCTTGGCCTCAAATAAAACCAGTGACGCGGAACGCGGAACGCGGGACGAGATGAAATCTTTTTTCGCGTCCCGCGTTCCGCATCCCGCGTTCCGCATCCCGCGTCCCGATCAACATTCAATCACTGGAGGCACAAAATAAGATGGCAAGAATCAACGATAGTTACCTGAAGCTCCAAGCCGGCTACCTGTTCCCGGAAATCGGTCGCCGGGTGAAAGCTTTTACCGACGACAACCCGGAGGCCAAAGTAATTCGCCTCGGCATCGGTGATGTGACCCGCCCCCTGTCTCCGGCAGTCCTCAAGGCTTTTCACGAGGGAGTAGACGACCTGGCCAGGGGCGAGACCTTCCATGGCTATGGCCCCGAACAGGGTTACGACTGGTTGTCACAGATCATCATCGACAAGTCATACAAACCCCTTGGCGTTGATCTGAAGACCTCGGAGATGTTCATATCTGACGGCTCCAAGTGTGACTGCGCAAACATCCTCGATATCTTCGATCTCGGCAACAAGGTTGCCATCTGTGATCCGGTCTACCCGGTCTACAACGACACCAACGTCATGGTCGGTCGTACCGGTGCCGCCAACGAGCAAGGATACTACGAAGGCATCCACTACATGCCCTGCACTGGTGCCAACAACTTCACCCCAGCGATCCCGGAGGAAAAGGTCGACGTCATCTATCTCTGCTATCCCAATAACCCGACCGGGACAGTGGCCACCAGGGAGGTCCTGAAGCAATGGGTCGATTACGCCCGCGCCAATGATGCGGTCATTTTGTTCGACGCCGCATACGAGGCATTCATCACCGAACCGGGCATCCCCCATTCGATTTACGAGGTGGAGGGTGCCAGGGAATGTGCCATCGAATTCCGCTCCTTCTCCAAAACTGCCGGCTTTACCGGTGTCCGCTGCGGCCTCGTGGTCGTACCCGAGGAATTAACGGGCACAACCGCCGACGGCAAGAGCTACAGCTTCAACAAACTTTGGAACCGTCGTCAGACCACCAAGTTCAACGGTGTCTCCTACCCGGTCCAGAAGGCTGCTGCCGCGGTTTACTCAGACGAAGGCTGGCCGCAGATCAGGGAAACGATCGACTACTACATGGCAAATGCCCGCATCATCCGTGAAGGTCTCACTGCCGCCGGGATCACTTGCTTTGGTGGCGTGAACGCACCCTACATCTGGCTCGAAACCCCGGAGGGGATGTCCAGTTGGGATTTCTTCGACAAACTGCTCAACGAATGCCACGTGGTCGGCACGCCCGGCAGCGGCTTCGGCCCCTCCGGTGAAGGTTATTTCAGACTCTCTGCATTCGGTGACAAGAAGAATGTTGAAACTGCAGTTCAGAGAATCAAGGACAAGTGGGGGAAGTAAGCAATTCATTCTTACTGAAAGGGCGAAATCGAGGCAACTTGATGACGCAAAGCTACGAAGCCCTTGATATGGACCGCCGGGCTACCGGAAGTATAGATAAAAATGATAACAGGCCATCTGTAAAACAGCGGGTGGCTTGTCTTGTTTTGAACTGTCCATTCTATGAGAAGTATACGACCCTACTTAATTGGAATCAGGAACACTCGAAGCAGAAGACCCCGATTTTGATTTCTTGGTAGCAGGACAAGACCTGATTCTCTTATGCAGAACGTAATGCTTTTTACAGATGGCAGTGTCAATGCCCGGTCAAAAATCGGCTACGGCGCTTACCTCGCTGTATTTGGATCCACACTTTCTCCTGAGGAGTTGAAGGCCCAGGTGCAGGTGAAGCGTTTTGAACAGACGTCTTCTGCCAAGCTTGAGTTGCAGACCTTGTTGTGGGCGTTAAATGATCTGCAGGCGACAGGGCACAAGGTGATGGTTTATACCGACTCCCAAAACATAATTGGGCTGCCGGGAAGACGTGAGCGTCTGGAGCAGAAGGACTACCGCACGGCCAAAAATACCCGTCTCAAAAACTTTGAGTTGTACCGTGAGTTTTACAGGCTGACAGATTTACTGAATTGTGAACTGGTCAAAGTGCATGGGCACATGGCGGCAAAGCACAAAAAGGAGATTGACAGGATATTCACCCTGGTGGATAGAGCGTCAAGGCTGGCCCTCAGAGAAGATTCCTGAAGTTTGGTGTTGCCCTCAACCTGTCTACATATCCCATGAGCTGGGGGCATTCAAAATAGAGTGTCCCTTTTGTGTGTCCCCGAACCAAAGCATCTCTTGCGCATCGCTGACTACTTCTTCTCGGCCTTTTTAATCTTTTTGTCCGCCTTTTTTTCTTTCATGCTTTTAGCTGGAGCTTTTTTATCCGATTTCTTGCTATCCATGCCCTTGCCCATAATTTCTCCTTCTGCTTCGCTGTTAGCGATGCTGGTTCAACACTAAATATGTTACAGCTTAACAGGTTTGTAGAGACATGACAGAATGGCCCTTGAATTCTTGAGACACCTCACTTAATTCAAAAAAGCATTCATGCAAAAGGCCACAGCACCTACATCCCGGCTTGTCATCTCCCCCCCCATCAAAGTAGAATTGCAAGGCACGTCAACATCCAGACAACTCAGAGTGAAAGACACCCCATGGCCATCCTCAAGGTTGAATCCCTGCGTAAAAACTACGGTTCCCTGGCCGCTGTCGATGGCATCACCTTCGCCGTGCAGCCGGGCGAGTGTTTCGGCCTGCTTGGCCCGAACGGTGCCGGTAAAACGACGACCATCCGTATGCTTTATGGCTACACGCCCCGCGACGCCGGGCATCTGGAAGTGTTCGGCCTCGATATCGATAAGGGCCTTCGCGAGATCAAAAGGCGCATCGGCATCTGCCAGCAGGAAGATTCCCTCGATCCCGACCTGACCGTGCGTGACAATCTGGTCGGCTACGCCCGCTACTTTGCTATATCCGGGCAGGAGGCCGAACGCAGGGCCGATGAACTGCTCGTTTTTTTTGCCCTGAAAAACCGCGCTAAAGATAAAATCATGGTTCTCTCCGGAGGCTTGAAGAGACGCCTGATGTTGGCCCGAGCCCTGGTCAATCAGCCCGAACTGTTGATCCTTGACGAGCCGACCACCGGGCTCGACCCGCAGAGCCGTCAATTGTTGTGGGAAAAGCTCGTCGAGCTGAAAAAACAGGGGCTGACGATTCTGCTCACGACGCATTACATGGAAGAGGCAGAGCGCCTGTGTGATCGTTTGGTGATCGTTGATCATGGTAGGATTCTGGTCGAAGGCAAACCGGCCGCGCTGGTACAGGAACGGGTGGGGCATACGGTGCTGGAGATTGCCGATCCGAATCAGAAACTACGCGATTTTCTGGCTCGGGAAAAGTGCCGGGTCGAAGACCTCGGCAGTCGCCTGCTGGTCTATCTTGACCACGGCGACGAACTCTTCCTCAAGCTGACCCGCGAGGTCAGGGCCGAAGGGTGCATGCTGCGCCCGGCCGGTCTTGAAGACCTCTTCCTAAAACTGACCGGACGGGAGTTGCGCGAATGAAGTGGCCCAAGCCCTCTCAGATAAGCGGCCGGCCGATCAGGGTCTGGCAGCGTAATTTTTCCATCTATCGGCAGAACTGGAAAATCTCTTTCGTGCCGCCGCTGATCGAACCTTTGCTCTATATCCTCGCCTTCGGCGTCGGTCTCGCGATGATGGTCGGCGAGCTGGAATACGGCGGCGAAAAACTTTCCTATACGACCTTTATTGCCCCGGCACTGGTCTCGGTGGCGATTATGCACAACGCTTTTTTCGAGACCACCTATAACAGCTTTGTACGCATGTATTATCAAAAGACCTTTGATGCGCTGCTGGCTACGCCGCTCAACCTTGAGGAAATCATTCTTGGCGAGATGCTTTGGGCGGCCACCAAGTCGGTCATCGCTGCGACCCTGATGACCTGCGTAATCTCGCTCTGCGGCTTCTTCTCGTTTCCCGGCACGCTGCTCTTGATCCCGATTGCGTTACTCGGCGGCCTCTTGTTCGCCGCACTGGGGATGATCTGCACCGCCCTGGTGCGGGGGATCGAAATGTTTAACCTGCCGATCTTTCTCGGCATCACACCGATGTTCCTCTTCAGCGGCACCTTCTTCCCACTGCAGAACCTGCCAGGCTGGGCTCAGAGCCTGGCGCAGTTCCTGCCGCTGACCCATCTGGTCGCACTGGCGCGTGGCTGCAGCCTGCACGTCTGGTCCGGAGACCTCTGGTTCAGCCTTTTTTACTTGCTGGTCTCAACCCTCCTGCTTTTACCGCTGGCGATCGCCCTGATGGTACGACGGATTGTCGTCTGACAGTAAATAAGCTGATTCATGCAAAATGGCCCCCTGATAACGGGTGGCCTTTTATAATTTGTCAGGATTTACAGGAATTGGCTTTAATAGGTCGATTCTTTACATAATAATTCACTGACACAACTTATGAGAGATCTTAACCCACTCTCCCAACAATCCTGCCATGAATCTGTGTCCATTAAATAGCATATGGATTGATACTGTACCTGTCATCTGTCAGTTGTTAGGTTGATTAACAGACGCAGCGTTAAAACGTTTTTGCTTTACTGGGGCTAGACTCTTAAAATTTCGGGAACAATTTAAAATATGCTGTTTGAACTACTATTGCTTTTCACTGCCGGTTTTTTGGGGGGGATTCTTAACTCGATCGCTGGCGGTGGAAGTTTCATAACATTTCCTGCACTCCTCTTTTTGGGTTTGCCTCCGATTAGTGCCAATGCAACGAATACCTTTGCATCCTGTGCTGGTTACTTGAGCGGCGCTTATGCGTTCCGGAAAGATCTGTACGCGCACAAGAGAGAATTGCCGCTCATTATTCTGATAAGCCTAACTGGTGGAATCACAGGAGCATGGTTGCTTCTTCAGACGCCAGAATCCATCTTTCGTGAAACTATTCCCTGGCTACTATTATTTGCAACGCTACTTTTTGTTTTTGGTGAAAAACTTAATAGTACATTGAAAAAATTTGCTTCATATCACCAGCACGCATCAAAGATAGGACATTTGTTTCTGCTTCTCGTGCTGCTAGGGATATGTATCTATGGGGGGTTTTTTAATGCTGGTTTGGGAATAATCGTTCTTAGCTATCTGGCGCTAGCCGGTTATTCTAACATCAACGCTATGAATGGCCTGAAACTTCTTGTGTCATCAACCATATCGCTCATCGCGATTGTACTATTTGTTTACAGTGGAGAAATTGCGTGGCATGAAGGCATTAGTGTTTTACTAGGGACATTAGTGGGAGGGTATGTAGCAGCCCATGTTTCCCGCAAACTTCCTCAAAAGCATGTAAGGTCCTTTATTATTTTGATCAGTTGTGGAATTACTTTTTACTTCTTTTTAGACATGTATTTTCTATAAAATCTAAAAGGCACAAAATGGTCTGCCCTTAACTGAGTGGGCCATGCTTGTTTTTCAGGACAATTAATATTTTTACATTTTTTCCAATCTGAGAACATCAAATCAATGCAGTAGTATAAATAAGAAACACATCTCTTTGATCTTACCCTCCGACTGGTGTACATTAGAGCTGCCTTATTTGTGTAGGTGTCCAAACAATGCTGAGGATGGCCATGAAGTATGATATTCAGATAGACAATGATAATAAAGTGGTCTCCTGTCGTTTAGAGGGTGAACCTGACGTAAAAGAGGCAATTTCGTTAGCACGGAGCCTCCGTGAGAAAGCGTCAGAATTAGGGTTCAGTGTGTTTTATGATGCTCGTAAGATGTGCGTGCCCAAAAGCATCATGCCTGCATACGACTTTTCAACGAAGCTATCATCTGTACTTGAGTCTTCAGTCCACCGTGCAGTTAAGGTTGCTTTCCTTTATGAGCCCGGTAAAAATGATGAGCACTGGAAGTTTTGGGAGAATGTCTCCACGAATAGAGGGCTACAATTTAAAGGATTCACTGATGAAAAAGAAGCCATGGAATGGCTATCTAATTAATTGTGTCTTTTCTCTGGGGACATGTGATTCTTAAATGTCAGGGTTCGCAACAATTTCAAGGCTTATTCTGACCACCTGAACTATTTTGGAATAATTTCTGCGACAACTCTACTCATCCACAGTACTGTTAAGGTAAGAAGTCAGGTTCACCTTACGATTGGTTATGTCAAGTTTACGCCGAATACTTTCTCGATGTCGATTCACTGTAGCTGGGGATATCCCTCGAATTCTGGCAATTTCCTTTGTTGATAAGCCGTGCTTAATCATATTGCCGATTTGAATCTCGATCGGACTTAGCTTAGACAAGAACATTTGGCTCTTCTCAACAAAGGGGGAAATGATGTCTTTAAGGTTTTTTTTCAGTAGTTCCAAGTATTCCAATTGGTTTGAACTCATTTCCGCTTGCAAAGCATAGAGTATTGGAATGACGATTTTATCAACCTTGGCTTGGATTGACACCCCAACCGTCTTCTTTTCCCGCTGACTCTGGACCAAAGAATCATGCAGTGCCGCATTGGCATCTTGTAAGGCCTGGCGCTCTACCTGTAGTTGTCGTCGTGTGTTAATTCTCTCAGCAGCTTTTGCAATGCGATTACTGACAGCGTCGATCAGCAAACGCTCTTCTTTAAGAAACGGGCCCTCGTCCAGACGTGGACTTTTTTTCAAATAGTAAACTTCAACTACCCCTTCCTTAAGGTCAGAGATGACTATAGGAGCCTTCTGTTTCCATCGGGTCGTTTTGAAATTACTTGACTGGAAGGTTTGCTCTCTATAGCGAATTCTAGCGCAGGTAATTTCAGGATATTGCCAGGACATCAGCAACAAGTTGATCACTCCTTGCAGTATTTTTTCGAGCGAATCCTCGTTTTTTTCAATCAATTTTGTCAGTTTATAGAGACAATCCAATTCTTTGATCCGTTCCCGTAGTTGAAGTTCTCTCTGTTGATGTTCTTGCTGTAATGACATAAGTTGAGCCCGCAGTAAGGACAGCTCCTCACAGCCACCAATAGAACATTCATTATTTTGTTTCATATTTAGCCTCTCAGTACATTTGACAAAATGCATATTTATCATAGGCACTTTATGTGTAACATAATTGTATTTACGTTAATAGAGATTAAACATAAACTTATTGAAACGGGTGTTTAGGTAAATAATTCAACCGTTTCTATTGGCCCACTTCTTATCGCAAGCGAAAGCAAGACAAAGGTCCAAGGCTTGAAGATACAACTTGTCAGCATCTGACTTAATTGACGAACCTAATCCACAGGAGGCTCGAAACGAATGTGTACAGAAGAGTTGATCAATGTCTGTCAAGCGGTTAAACACGGAAATATGCGTCAAGTCACAAATCACAAATCAGGGAAAGAAGGAATTGTTGTCGATGTGAAAGAAGACAAGCTAGTCGTCCAGGTAGAAAATGCCTCCGAAGTCTGGGCTTACGAAGACTGCAAATAAAAGATTACTTTCTATCCAATTACAGTGGTTGATCAGTGATAGACGTGCCAACGAAAACAACCTGGTTTCGTTGGCACTCGTGTCCCACCTAAATGTAACTATATATAAAACACGAAAGCCCTCTATCTAGGGATCGGGGGGAGGCTTATTTATCAGGCTCAGTAAAAACTTTGTATTTCTATCAATCTGACCACACTAGAGCAATGTAGGAACACATCCAATTTAATAATGGAGGAACCAATGGTCGCAATTATTTTTGAAGTGATCCCTAATGATGAAGAAAAGCCAGAGTATTTAAGTATTGCTGCCATCTTAAAAGAAAGACTAATAAACACGCCAGGCTTTAAATCTATAGAACATTTTCAGAGCCTGACAGATCCCGACAAGCTGCTTTCTCTTTCCTTTTGGGAAGATGAAGAATCTGTATCAAGGTGGCGTAACCTTGAAGAACACCGTCATGCGCAAGCTTGTGGCCGTGACGCCTTGTTTCATCACTCCCGTATCCGGGTAGGACACATAGTGCGCGACCACTCTTTGTCTGATGGGCACCCGCACCATAGTCTCCAAGGCGTTTAGGACAGACATATCAGGAGAGGCATTAAGTGGCTCGAATCGCATCAATAAACATCGCAACAAGCCTTGATGGTCTCATTGCTGTTGAAGATGGAGATATAGATTGGCTTTCCTAAAGTCGTATTGTTAAAGGAAGACTCTAACCTATTCAATGGCTTAAAAATCCTATTAACTCGCCTCACACGCGAGGGAGCCGTTGGTTCGATCCCAACTACCTGCACCACTCAGATAGCCACCTGGCAATTCGCCAAGGGGGCTATTTTGTTTTCTGATGAGTTTTTGGGGAATTTTAGCGAAGCACTTCTAAGTCTTTGTGATTGGTGTATAATTAGGAACGGCACAGACTGAAGTGTATTGCCGTTCTTTTCTGTTATCAGGGAGTGTTAACTATGGCCAAACCAAACGTTATGCACAAACCGTATTGCGATCATCTGTTCCCGGTTCTTCTGGTGATCTGTTTTTTTGTCTTGCCATCGTCAGCTTCATCTTACGAACTGCTCGTTGGAACCGGGGAAACAGGCTCTTTTTCCTATTTTGCCGGCAAGACTGTATGCCGGGCGATTAACAAGGCAGAAGGCGATCTGATGTGTCGTACGGTGCCATCCAATAGCTACACTGACAACATGACCAATGTCCAGAGCGGTTCGCTGGACATGGCATTGGTCAACTCAAAGATGATCCATGACGCTTTTCATGGAACCGGTCTTTTTCAGTTCGTATCCCTGGATTATAATCAACTGCGCCTGCTGATGCCGTTGTACCGGGTGCCGATCACCCTGATTGTACGTAAGGACGCGAATGTTTCATCGCTTCAAGACTTGGTTGGTAAAAGAGTCAACAGCGGGGCGCCGTTCAGCCTACAAGAGCTTGTCTTCAATGAAATTATGGCCGCCGAGGGATGGCAGGCAAAGTCTTTCAGTCTTTTTCAGAAGTTGCCCGCAGTTAATGCCCAGGACTTTATTGCGCTGCACTCCGGTTATGTGCAGGCAATGATGCACATTGGCATGCATCCAGACAGGCGAATTGAACAGAGCCTGGCTGGCAAAAGCACAGACATTGTCGGTATCAGCGGGCAAGCAATAGACCGGATGATTAAGAGTGGCTCGGGTTTTTACGGGCAGTCAATCCCGACTGGAACTTACCCGGGACACGTCAGGAGTATAGAGACCCTCTCGCTGGAATCATTGCTTGTCACTTCTGCGGATGCAGATCAGGAAATGGTTGCCATAATTCTTGATGCGCTCTTTGATGCTAAGGAAAGCCTCCAGTACGCTCATCCGTCTTTCCTAAAAGAGAAAATTACTGTCGAAACGTTGAATAACAGCTACCTCCATCCACATCCTGAGGCAATCCTGTTTTTTCAGGAAAATCAGGGGCGGTTGTAAAACCTTGCCATTAGCCCATTTCTTTTGGTTTTTCGCGTATCGATGAAAGTTGATCAAACAGCTAAAATCAAGTATAAAAATCTCGATAGTAGTTGCCACCTTTGCTAAAAAAAGACTTTGTGGTGGAGTGGGCCGTTACAGAAAAATCACCCTGCTTTCCCTCGAAGTATATTAATCTTGTGACGTTATCTTTTAGCTACGCTGCATTTAAAGTGATATTCTATAAATCATCATTTATAAAACACGAAAGGCCTCAATCTTCGGATCGGGGGCTTCTTTGTATTGTCGGTGGAAATGAAGTTGGGAGTACCAGTAAAGCCAAGGACCACACAAACGTGCAGCCCTTGGGAAGATGTTATGACAAAAGATGTATCTAGTCAGGAGCAGTAGTTGCTTGAGGTGCTTTCATGTCCTCTCCTTTCTTGATGGAACAGTTGTTTTAATAGCAAAATCTACCATGTGTTTACAAGGAATCAAGCGTTAATCGCACCTGATTTTATGGCCCATGGCCAGAGCTTCACAACTGAAGGCCTTGAGCAATGCCCCTTTGGCTCGATTCCGAATATCTAAATCTTCCATGACCATTCCTTGAGTATGGTAAACATCTGTCGCAACTAGATGTCTTAATAATACCCGATAATTAAATTGTGGGAGGGAGATCCTCCACCAATCTCAAAAACCACCATTCACAGCAACGACCGGCCCATCCCTTTACAGTGTTCTTATTAATTCTGTTGCAACTAACCAGCTGAATATCCTGGGGATTTTTAATATGCTACGAGCTGGTTTAATTAGGTATCTCTTGGGACTGCGCGAGTAATGTGCGAACCTAATCATCACTATATCGAGGATGAATTGGAGTTAAGTGCACACTCCAGTAACTTTTATTGTTATACTGTCATTTGAAGCGGATAAACCAACGGGCACTCATCATGAAAAAGATATTGCTCATTGATGACGATCGACTCTTCCTGGACTTTCTTACAGATTATGTAAGTGAGCGCTACCCCAACCTTGAAATTCTGGCCTTCGATAACGCCCTGCAAGGCCTTGCGCACATCAACACCGACCTCGACCTTCTGCTGCTCGATCTGGAGATGCCGGACCTGGACGGCGGCAAACTCCTCGCCTATGCGACCGAGAAAGGACTGGATTGCAGCCGCATTATCATTTTGTCCGGTCGTGACGCCGACTACCTGCACAAATGCTTCCCCATGGGGAAATGCCTGGCAGTCCTGAATAAACATGAGGTTCGCCAAAAAGCCGTACTCGACATGATTTTTGAAGCGCTGCACAAAAAAGCAGAGCGTTGACCAACAATCAAGGCAGTGATGTCTGCATTGGGCTTCATGCTGAAACCCCGGGAGATTTATTTGAAAACACTACTATCACTACTCGTATTTATGGTCTGTGCCATTCCTCTTTATGCCGATCAGGCACTTGTCTTAACCGAGATCGAACAGATTCAGGAAAAGATCTGGTATCTGCAGAGAGACCTTGCTGCACAGAAATCTGCCATTGAGAAGCAACAGGAACAGTTCACGAGTCGTACTGCCGGCACCGACAAGAGACAACTTGATGTGGATACAAAGTTGACTGCGGTGACTCAGGAAGTTGCCCGCCAGCAGGAGAAGTTGAAAGGAATTGAAGACAGTCTGCAGAGTCTGAAAGAATCGGTCACGGCACTGGTCGGCGAGTTCAACCAGCAGAACCGCGCCCAGTTGCAGCAGGCAGAGAAATCGGGCACCCAGGAAGGGCTGCTTCGTGCCATGCGTGAAGAGCTTGCCTCAAGCCGCAGGCTGACCGAGCAGGCTCTGACTGAAACGCAAAAACAGCTTGCCGAAACCCGTTCGGAGCTTGCGTCGCTGAAAACGAATGAAAGTGGTCGATTTAATCAGCTGATTCTTTGGGGTGGCGGGATAGCCCTTGGGCTGTCGATTCTGTTAACCATTATCCTCGCCCTTCGGAGCGGGGGGGCAAGACAATCCGCCGACAAGCGTGAATTTCCTACCAAACATGAGCTGTGAAGGAGAACACCCTTCTGCAGACAGGCAAAAAAAGGCAGCCATCGTTGGTCTCAGGCTGCTGACAAAGTTCAGCAGACTTCATGATAGAGAGGGCAACAGATGAACCATCTGTTGCCCTAAGCTTCATAGAAACCCCACCTGCCAGTTTTAAAAAAAACGAAACCCGCACGTGATGCGGGTTTCGTTAGTGATCTGAGGCCGCCTCAATCGAGGCGGCCTTTTTTATTTCTCTGCCGCGAACCACTCAGATGGAACAGCTCATATCTTCGCCGCAACACATCGGCGACTTGATCTTGCCGTGGCCGTTAGGACACTTGGATATCTGAACGTTCCTGCCATCGGGCAGTTCCAGGTTGTCGTTTTCAAGCGGAGCATCACACTTGGCGCATGTCGCGTTCACGCCCATTCCACATTTTGCACAGCTATAAGTTGCCATCAGTCTCTCCTTGTTGTCTGGCTGTTACGTGTTGATATTGACTTTGAATAAACCGTTACTGAATTTTTACATCAGCGTGCCGGGTCTGTCAAAGGACCGGCTCAATTTTTGAGTCGAATCCCATCGTCGGTCAGTTTGATCAGCCCCGCTTTGTAGAGACCGCCTACTCCCTTCTTAAACAACTTTTTGCTCAACCCGAGGGTCTCCTGAATCCGCTCAGGCGGACTTTTGTCATGCAGGGGCAAGAAACCCTGGTTATCGTTGAGCGCTTTCATGATCGTCGCCCTGGCATCATCGAGGCCATCACGGGTGCCAAGGCTCAGGGCACAGTCAATCTTGCCGTCGGCACGAATCTGCCGGATATAGCCTGTCAGTCGTTCACCATAACTGAGGCGGTCGCCGATTTCGTCTCGGTAAAGCAGACCGCTGAACCGGTGATTGATGATCACCTTGGCCCCTAACAGTGTGAACTGGTAAACGATCAGGTCAACTTTCTGCCCGCCCGTGATCGTCTCGTCGGGAGAGGAGAGGCCTTTTTCGATACGAGCCGTACCGATCGGGCGGTTCTGGCGATCAAGGCGCACCTTGACCAGGTAACGCCGCCCCGGCTTCATCTGTTCCGGCTGCTCTTTGGGCGGCACGAGGAGATCCTTGGCCAACCCCCAGTCCATGAAGGCCCCGTGACTGTTGACCTGGCTGGCCCGCATCAGGGCAAACTCGCCGAACTCCGCCAAAGGTTGTCGGAGTGTCGCAACCATTTTGCCTTCGAGGTCGGCATAGACGAAGACGGTCAGCTGGTCTCCCGGGGCCATTTCCCCGGTGACTTCAGATTTCGGCAGCAGGGCTCTTTCCTTGTTGGACTGCAGCCAGGCACCTTTATCATCTATCGCATGCACTGTAAGCAGGTTCATGCGGCCAGATTCAAGCATTTTCAGACTCCCGTTAAAACCATCAGCAACAGGTGGCCAGTCTAGCACTTAGGCGATCAGTAAAACATTTAAAATCAGGGTTTCCCATAAAAATCCCATTTTGCTTTTCATCACCGGAAGGCTCTGCCATAATCCTTCCCTGAATTCCCGAAAGCAATCACATGGCACTGATCAACCTGCGCAATATAAGCTTGGCCTTCGGCGGCCCCCCTCTGCTCGAGGATATCTCACTACGCATAGATAAAAGTGAGCGGATCTGTCTTCTGGGTCGCAACGGATCGGGGAAATCCACCCTCCTCAAGGTCATTGCTGGCGAGATTCAAGTTGATGGCGGTCTCATCGACCGCCAGCAGGGCTTGCGGGTCGCCCGCCTCGAGCAGGACGTTCCCCGCAACCTGCAGGGGACCATCTACGAGGCGACGGCACAAGGGCTGGCTGAAACGGGTGACCTGCTGGTTCGTTATCACGACCTCACCCGGCGCGCAGACAATGGTGAAGCGGGGCTGGACAGCCAGCTTGCTGAGATTCATCAGAAACTGGAAGGCTGCGACGGCTGGTCACATCAGCAGCGTATCGAACAGATTCTCTCCCGGTTGAAACTCCCTGTCGAGCTGCCGGTCTCAAGCCTTTCCGGGGGGATCCTGCGTCGGGTTCTTCTGGCACGGGCCCTGGCAGTCGACCCCGACATCCTGCTGCTTGATGAGCCGACCAATCATCTTGACATCGAGTCAATCAACTGGCTCGAAGACTTTCTGGTACGCCAGAACCTGACCCTGGTTTTCGTGACCCACGACCGGGCCTTCCTGCGCAGCCTTGCGACCCGCATCATCGAAATAGATCGTGGCCGACTGTTTGATTTTGCCTGCGACTACGACACCTTCCTGCAACGCAAGGATGAGCTGCTGCATGCCGAAGCCCAGGAGCAGGCCAGGTTCGACAAAAAGCTGGCCGAGGAGGAGGTCTGGATCCGTAAGGGGATCAAGGCCCGACGGACGCGAAACGAAGGACGGGTACGCGCCTTGAAAAAGATGCGCGAAGAGTTCCGCCAGCGGCGCGAACGCACCGGTACGGCCCGCCTCAACCTGCACGAGGCAGAACGCAGCGGCAAGCTGGTCGCCGAAGTAAAGGGGCTGTCTTTTGCATTTGAGAGGATACCGCTGGTCAGGGATTTCTCGACCACGGTCCTGCGAGGCGACCGGATCGGCATTATCGGGCCAAACGGGATCGGCAAAACGACCCTGCTGAAACTGATATTGGGTGAGCTCGAACCACAGCAGGGTGACGTACAGCTCGGCACCAACCTGCACGTCCTGTATTTTGACCAGATGCGCGAGCAGCTCGATCCCGACCTGACTGTTCAGCAGAATCTTGCCGGTGATCAGGACTCGGTCGTTATCGATGGCCGGTCACGACACGTGATCGGTTATCTCCAGGATTTTCTGTTCACCCCTGACCGAGCCCGCAGCCCGGTACGCATTCTCTCCGGTGGGGAACGGAACCGGCTCCTGCTGGCCCGTCTCTTTACCCGCGAAGCCAATGTTCTGGTCCTCGACGAACCCACTAACGATCTCGACCTGGAGACACTGGACCTACTCGAGGAGTTGTTAGCCGATTTCAAAGGCACGCTGTTTCTGGTCAGTCACGATCGAGCGTTTCTCAACCGGGTCGTCACCAGTACCATCGCTTTTGAAGGGGACGGGCAGATCCGGGAATATGTAGGTGGTTATGATGACTGGCTGCAGCAACGACAAGCGACCGTAATTGAACCTGTCAAAGAAAAGCCCGTTAACCGGGGAAAGCCGAGAAAAGAGCGGCCACGCAAATTGACCTTCAAGGAAAAAAGTGAGCTCAACGGACTGCCTCTGAGGATCGAAGCCCTCGAAACCGAAGTTGCCGAGTTGCACGAAAAAATCGCCGATCCAGAATTCTACCGGACAGCAGGGCCAGCGGTTGCAGACGTCAACGCAAGACTCGAGGAAATCGAACGGGAGCTCGCCACAACCTATAGCCGGTGGGAAGAGTTGGATGCCTTGGGGGATTAAAGCATCAGTGACGTAAACCATGAACGGGAACAGATCAGTGACTGACCGGAAAGGCATCGGCCAGGGCAACCTGCCATGGCGGAACGGCGAGACTCCGCTCATGCTGGCACCGATGCAGGGGTTGACCAACCGAGCGATGCGAGCCCTGTTTATCGATTGGGTTCGTCCTGACGTGGTCTTTACCGAGTTCATGCGGGTCAGCAACGTCAGCCGCAAACGCCTGGTCCGCAACGACCTGACCGAAGCCGGGAGTGCAACCGGAGGAGTGCCGCTTGTAGCCCAGCTGGCCGGCAATGACGCACGGGCGCTGGTCGCCGCGGCCCGCAACGCGGAAGCTGCAGGAGCGCAACATATCAACCTCAACATGGGCTGCCCGTACGGACGCATGACCACCAGTGCAACCGGCGGGGCTATGTTGCAGCACCCGGAACAACTCTCGGCAATTATCCCTGCCCTGCGTCAGGCGATATCGGGCAGTTTCTCCATCAAAATGCGAGCCGGCTACAGTGATCCCGAGCAGATTTTTACCCTGACGTCACTGTTCGAGTACAGCTGCGTCGATTTCCTGGTCCTGCACCCACGAACAGTCCAGCAAAAATATGCCGGCTCTGCTGACCACTCCATCACAGCACGCCTGGTCAAACAGACATCCATACCTGTGATAGCCAATGGTGACATACGCAACGCACAACAGGGGCTTCAGGTGCTTAAGACAACCGGGGCCGCCGGCATGATGCTCGGTCGCGGTGCAATCGCCGATCCGCTGCTCTTTGAACGCATCAGAAACCGCAACGTTACAGAACCGACACCAACCGAAACGGCAATCATGATTCGCCAATACATAGGAGATGTTCTGCAACGATACCAGGAGCTTTTTTGTGGCGAGAAGCAACTCCTCGACAAGGCCAAGAACGTCCTGGCCTTCCTTGATCAGCCCGAATTTGCCCGGCCGGTCGGCAAGCTGAAAAGGGCCAAAAGCCTCACAGCCTTTTCCGACCTGCTGACAAGGATCGAGCCGTCATGAGCAGAGATAACAATGCCGGGCATAAGGAACTGGTTGACCTGGCACAGGCACGCATGCCGTTCGGTAAATACCAGGGACGACTGCTCATCGACCTGCCGGAAAATTACCTGGTCTGGTTCTTCAATCAGGGGTTTCCGGGTGGGCAACTGGGGAGAAGACTGCAGGCGGTTTACGAAATAAAGCTGAACGGTCTCGAGTCCCTTTTTGACCCGCTCCGCTAATTCAAAAGGGTATTTGTACTCTGGTGTTGAAAAATAGAGTAAGCAAACCTGTGCGTCACATTTAGAGATTGGATGACAGCATGTTTCTTGCTTGTCACGACTTCTGAGACGAAAACAGGCTTCTTATTGATTGAGGTATGTGAGGAGTCAGTAGACAACACAGAAAAAGCTGTTACAAGGTTACATACCACTCTGGATTATGACCCTCTCATAAGACAGAGAGATTTGCCCTACTCCTATCCCCCTCCTTGGAGTAGGGCTTTTTTATTTGTCAGAGGCGGTGAGAACATAACCTTTCTGCTAGTCTGATGACTGCAAAAATTGTAAAAGTATAAAATCATGTCTTTCAACTTCCTGTTTATATACATAATGACGGTATTTATTGCCTCCATTCTACCAGGACCTAGCATGCTTTTAGCATTGACCCACGGGATGAATTATGGGGCAAAGAGAACTCTCTCGTCAGCAATGGGAAATGTGACTGTTACACTTGTCCAAGCCTCTATTTCTATAGCGGGACTGGGCACAATTTTAGTAGCTTCTGAAGCTGTCTTTAACATCATTAAATGGGCAGGCGCAGCATATCTTATTTACATTGGCGTAGGCCTTTTTCTTTCACCAATGAGATCACTGCCACTCAGTGAATATGACAATCCCGGCAAAGAACTCTCTTTGAGAAAGATGTATCTTCAGGCGGTCTTTGTAACTGCCGGAAACCCAAAAGCCATTGTTTTTTTCACTGCAATCTTTCCACAATTTATTGATCCTGATTTCTACCTGATTCAATCATGCATGCTTTTGGTGATTTGCGCATTTGTTGCATTTGCTTGTTTTATGATTTACGCAATTGGCGGGCAAGAGATTGTTTCTCTGTTTTCCAAAACCACGGTCGGTAAGTATATCAACAGAGGAATTGGCTTAACATTTATTGGCGTCGGGATTGGCCTTGTTGCGGGCAACAAATAAGCTGTTGTAATCCATGGCCAAGGGCAATAGTTACAACATATGAGGCAAGAACCTGATTCTTATTGATAGAGCTATCCAGACATCCCTCTCATACTCAAAGTGATGGTCACCTCGATTGATTTTGGGTAGCCATTTTTCATTTGTCACTTCTTGTATGAGGCGAAAAAATGCGGAACAGGGGGATCCTGGGTGTCATCATAAGCTTCAAAGATCTCTTGACTTAGACCGCATCGCACAAAGCCATCTATCTCCTCTTTATCAAGAGGGAGGGGGATATCATCTTCTTGTTCTCC
>Ga0070729_10003284_pt1 | contig 19129 bp, 13 predicted proteins | sample tdDd472_FD_66725 | JGI IMG/M metagenome (GOLD analysis project Ga0070729, IMG submission 66725) | Marine sediment microbial communities from the Atlantic coast under amendment with organic carbon and nitrate - tdDd47.2 | ecosystem: Environmental > Aquatic > Marine > Coastal > Sediment | place... | reverse complement strand
ATCCGTCAACGGTCTGGATCCGGGGCTGGATCCCCGAAGGTACCCTGGCTGATCTACCAGCGCTGCCCCTGGCCACCATCGACGTCCCCGGTGATCCGGAAGAAAGCGGCGGTTCGGCGGGCAGGCCGTTGTTTCTTTCGCCTGAACTGGATCCGGCCAGTCGAACTGTTGCTGTGGTCTACGAACTGGATAATGCCTCCGGTCGCCTGCGCGTGGGGCAGGCCTTGGGGCTGAGGCTGGAAACCAGTCGGCGGGCTGACGAGGTTCTGGTTCCCATGTCGGCACTGGTGGATGAGCACGGCTACCCCGTGGTCTTCGTCCAGACAGCCGGGGAGACGTTCGTCAAACGAAACGTGACCTTAGGTGGAAACGACGGACTGCGCGCGGTAGTACATACCGGTGTGCTGCCCGGCGAGCGTGTTGTCAGCGAGGCGGCCTGGGCCGTGAAACTGGCGGCGGCGGGAACTTCGGCCCCGGCCCACGGCCACACCCACTAGGAGGCGACATGGACAACCTGATTCGTGGCGCCCTGCGCTATAAGCCGGTGGTCTTCGTGGCCGCCTTGGCCTTGTGCGCCGTCGGTATCTACACCACGTTGGAAATGCCGGTCGACGTCTTTCCGGACCTCACGGCGCCGACGGTGAACGTGATGACCGAAGCGCCGGGGATGGCACCGCGCGAGGTCGAGTCGCTGGTCACTTTCCCCCTGGAGACGGCCCTGAACGGCGCCCCGGGAGTGCGGCGTATTCGATCCGCATCGGCAGTAGGACTATCGGTGGTCTGGGTCGAATTCGACTGGGGATTCGACATCCTGAAAGCCCGCCAGATCGTTGGTGAGAAGGTGGACCTCGTGGCCGGCGAACTACCGGTCGAAGCCGAGTCACCGGTGATGGCTCCCTCGTCGTCCATCATGGGGGAGATCCAGTATCTGGGTTTGACCAGTGACCGGCACGGTCCGTTGGATCTGCGCACGGTGGCCGATGTGGTGGTCAGGCGACGCTTGCTCGCGGTGCCGGGAGTTGCGCAGGTCACTCCCATCGGTGGAGGAGAGAAGCAGTATCAGGTGGTTCTGGACCCGGCGAAGCTGAGGCTCTTCGACTTCGGCGTGGCGGATGTGACCGCGGCCGTGGCGGCATCGAACCGCAACGTTTCGGCGGGATTCGTCAACGAACGGGGCGCGGAATACCTGGTGCGGGGGCTGGGCAGGGTCGAGGATCTGGCCGACATCGGTGAGGTCGTCGTGGGACAGGCGGGACCGGTTCCGGTCCGGGTCGCCGATGTCGGCGAGGTCAGGATCGGCGAGGCTGTCAAGCGAGGCGTCGGCTCCGTCAATGGCCGGCGCGCGGTGATTCTGGGCGTCCAGAAGCAACCGGCGGCCAACACTCTCGAATTGCAGCACCGATTGGATGAGGTTTACAGGGAACTGGCCCGAGAACTTCCCGAAGGCATGAGCTTGAATACCGAATTGTTTCGACAGTCGGACTTCATTGCTGCAGCCGTGTCGAACATGGAACATGCCCTGCGGGACGGCGCCCTGCTGGTGGTTCTGGTCATGGTCTTGTTCCTGGCCAATGTACGCGCTTCGTTGATCACGTTGACGGCTCTCCCACTGTCGATCTTGGCGGCGGTATTGAGCCTGAAGCTCTTCGGCGCCACCATCAATACCATGACCCTTGGCGGCATGGCCATTGCCGTTGGAGCCCTCGTGGACGACGCGGTGATTGACGTGGAAAATATCGTTCGCCGTTTGCGGGAGAACCGGGCATTGCCAGAGGAAAAACGCCGGCCGGTATTCGGGGTGGTGCTGGACGCGACTCTGGAGATCCGTCCGTCGATCATCTACGCCACGGTGATCATCGTGTTGGTGTTCTTACCGCTGTTCTTCCTGACCGGCGTCGAGGGGCGACTGCTGAGGCCCCTGGGGATTGCCTACATCATTTCACTGGGCGCTTCACTGCTGGTTGCGGTGACCGTGACACCGGCGCTCTCGCTGTGGCTGCTACCGGGCAGTCGCGCGGTACGTCGCAATCGCGAGGCACCGGTCGTGCGCTGGCTGAAGCGCAGCTACGAGCCGGTGCTGAACCGGGCCCTGGACCACCCCTGGCGGACCGCCGCTCCCGGCGCCGTCCTGCTGATCGCCGCGATCATCGCGATTGCCGGAGTCGGTCGTTCGTTCCTGCCCGAGTTCAACGAGGGCTCCCTCACTATCAGCGCCGTGACCCTGCCGGGGACAACGCTCATGGATTCGGACAAGATCAGCGGTGCCGTGGAGGAAATCCTGCTGCAGCACCCCGAAGTCGTTTCCACGGCCCGGCGCACGGGACGGGCCGAACTCGATCAACACGCCATGAGCGTGGAGTCGTCGGAGATCGACGTCGACCTGGAGATGCAGGGCCGGGACAAGGAGGAGTTTCTGGCCGCCTTGCGCGCCGACCTGGCGGGCCTGCCGGGATTGAACGTGACCATCGGTCAGCCGATCAGTCACCGCATCGATCACATGTTGAGCGGGTCGCGGGCATCGGTGGCGGTCAAGATCTTCGGTGAGGATCTGCTCACCTTGCGGGACCTGGCCAAGCGCGCTGGTGCTGTCATGGCCGACGTTCCGAACGTGGTGGACCTGGTCGTCGAAAGTCAGACCGATATCCCGAACTTGAACGTGCGATTCGATCGGACCGCCTTGGCCCGCAGCGGCCTGCGGATCGACGATGCAGCCGACGCCCTGGCGGCAGCGTTCAGCGGACTGAAGGTTTCCCGCGTAGTGGAGGGACGGGTATCATACGACCTGGTGGTCAAGCTGGAGGGGGATCAGTGGTCAGGTGACAACCTGGGTGACCTGCCGCTGCGCCTGCCCTCGGGGGGAACCGCGCCCTTGCGGGCGGTCGCCGATATATCCCGGCATCAGGGGCCCAACCTGATCAGTCGTGAAGCGGCCCAGCGCAAGATCGTCGTCACCTGCAATGTGCGCGGCAGTGACGTCAGCTCGGTGGTCGGGGCGATCCGCTCCGCGGTGGATCCCATCGTCGCCGGAGCCCCTGGCTACCGGGTCGAGTATGGTGGGCAATTCGCCAGCGCCCAGCGGGCCGGGCAAATCCTGTTGCTGCTCTCGGTGGCGGTGATCATCGGTATCGGGCTGTTGCTGCAGATGGCGTTTGGATCGGGCCGGGATGCCGCACTGGTGATGTTGAACCTGCCCCTGGCTCTGATCGGCGGCGTCGTGGGTGTTTTCATCTCTGGAGGCGTACTCTCGATTGCGGCGATCATCGGCTTCATCACGGTGTTCGGCATTGCGACCCGCAACGGCATCATGCTGGTATCCCACATCCGACATCTGCAACTGATCGAGGGCGTGGGCGATCTACGCGAAGCGGTCCGCCGAGGCGCAAGAGAACGCCTGGCGCCGATTCTGATGACGGCCCTGGCCTCAGGCCTCGCCCTGGTACCCCTGGCGATCGCCGGCGAACGGCCGGGCAGCGAGATACAGACGCCCATGGCTCAGGTCATCCTTTTTGGCCTGTTGTCATCGATGGTATTGAACATGATAGTTACCCCGGCGCTGTATCTACGGCTGGGCCGTCCAGCGCAGCGACCTGAGAGGAGAGAACGATGAAGACGATCCTGGTGATCAGCGTACTGGTGTTGCTGAGCGTTCCGACCTGGGCCCAGGAGTCGGGTCTGACCCTGGACGAGGCCCTGCTGCTGGCGGCAGAACGGTATCCGATATTGCAGGCGGTAGGTCTGGAAGCCGAAGCGGCGGTCCAACGGGCCGACCAGGCAGGTGCCTGGCTGAATCCCGGCGTATTCTTGCGTATGGAGAGTGCTCCGCGCAAAGGTGACGTGTGGGGTGGTTCGGAGCGAATCGTGGGCTTGTCTCAGGACATCGCCTTCTCCGGTCGGCTTGGTGCGGCCCGGGAGGTGGCCCGATTCGAAGCCGGACAGCTGGACCAGGTTCGTGCGCTGACGAGCCGCGAGGTGGAGGCAGCGGTGCGCACCGCCCATGCCGAAGCCTTGCATGCCCGCGATGCCCTGGAGCTGTGGCACGAAGGGGTGGAAGTCGCCCGGCATCTGTTGGAACTGGCCTCGGAACGGGTTGCAGCCGGAGACGCGCCACGGGTTGATGAAGGACGGGCCCACATGGAACTGGGTGCCGCCGAAGCAGCACTGGGCGCCGCCCGCGTGGCCGAAATGGACGCCCGGAACAAGCTGGCCGCGACCGTGGGCATCGATCTGATGGAAATCGGCGCAGTGGCGGGGGAACTGATGACCGATCCGTCGATTCCGGATCTTGATGAACTGATAGCCCGTATCGATCACTCGCCGCGCAACTTACTGGAGGGAGCTCGTGTGGCCACGGAGGAGGCTCGCATCACCGAGGCTTCTCGGTTGCGGTATCCCGATCTGGAACTGGAGGCGGGGCTCCGGACGGCGCCCGACGGTGACTCTTTCGATGCCGGTGTGAGGCTGGCCGTGCCCCTGTTCGACGGCGGAGGTGCCCGTCTGAGTGCTGCTCGAGCCGAGGCGGCTGCCGCTCAATGGCGAGCGCAGTCCCAGCGCCGGAACCTGGAACTGGCAGTACGGCGAGCTCATGCCGAATTGACGGTTTCGGTGGAAGGGGCCCGGTTGTATAGTGAGGTCGTCATCCCTGAAGCCACTGCCGCCGTCCGGGCGGCCGAGGCCGTGTACGCCGTCGGCGATGCCGATCTGACCGATGTTCTGCAGATCACCCGCGACTGGATAGACGCACGGCGACTGCAGTTGGACTTGATCCTGGCCGAGGCCCGCGCCCGGGCCACGCTGGTGGAGTTGTTGTAGTGCTCGATGTCCTGCGAGGTCTGCTGCGTCAGTTCGCGGCGCCATTGGTCGTGGTCGCCGTGCTGATCGTGTGTGGACGCTGGCTTGGCTCCTACTGGCCGGAGATCGAAGGCTTCATCCAGGGACTGGGAACCGGTGGTCGCTTCATGTTCGTGGCGGTGTTCGTCGTATTGACTCCGCTGGGATTCCCGGTGTCGGTACTGGGGTTCTCGGCAGGGCTGCTCTACGGCCCCTGGCTGGGTCTGGGCCTCCTCTTTCCCGCGGGAGTCCTGTCCGGCGCCCTGATGTACTGGCTGGCCCACGGTCTCATGCGAAAGCGAATCCGGCAACTGGTGGAGTCGAAGCCCCGCCTCGCGGCCTTCGACCGGGCCGCGGGCCGACAGTCTCTGCGCCTGAACTTCCTGACCCGGCTTTCCCCCTTGAACTACGGGCTGGCCTGCTACACACTGGCATCGGGTCGATCGACGCTGCGAGTGTATCTGGTGGGATTGCTTGCGATTCTGCCCAGTATGGTCGCTCAGGTCTGGCTGGGCTCTCTGGCCAGACACGCGGGCCGCACTGCCGGTGATGCCGGCCAGTCCGGTGATCCGCGAGTCTGGTTTCTGGTCGTCGGCCTCGTGTTCTTCGGTATTCTGACCTGGCAACTGGGACGCTTGGCCCGGCGTGCCATGCAAGAGGATCATGACTGACAATCCCGTCGACAAGATCGTCCGATTTCCCGGTGCACCGCAGCCCGAGTTCGTGTTGCGCTTCCGGGTCAACCTGGTCCTGATGCCTGCACCGGTCTGGCGCCAGTTTCTCATGCCGGGCGAATGCAGTTTCTGGGATCTGCACGTCGCTATCCAGGACGCCTTTGGTTGGGAGGATCGCCACCTCCACCAGTTCACCCTCGATCATCCCGGAACGGGTGAGCGCCTGCGGTTCGGCATTCCTGACGACAGTGGATATCACGGCGTCGACGAGATTCTCCCCGGCTGGGAGCATCCGATCGCGGGCTACTTCCGGGAGGGGCTGGCACCGGCCCTATACACCTATGACCTCGGTGATCAATGGCAGCACGAAGTATGTCTGGAGGGTGTGCAACCCTACGGGGGCGACGAGCTGTTGCCCGCCTGCCTCGCAGGAGCAGGAGCCTGTCCGCACGAGGACTGTGGCGGGCCTGCCGGCTGGGAGCAACTGGCCGCGGCCGAATCCGAGATGGCACCCTTCGACCCCCTGACTGTCGTGTTCGACAACCCACGGACCCGCTGGCTGAAGGCCTTCGGTCATGAGTAGCTGGCAACCCGATTCACCCCTCTGGCTGGTCGCGGCGGCATTGGTCCTGGTGGCGGCTTTCGCTGCCATCTATTTCCGGATCCAGTGGCAGCGCGCCATGGAGAACGTCGCCGAATTGCAGGTGAGGCTCGGCACCAACGCTCTGGGTACCGGTGGATCAGGGCGTCGAGATACGCAATTGCGCCGTGAGATCGATGGTATGGGAGCGGCGCTCTGGGACCTGGACATGGCCAGCGGAGAGATTCACGTCTCGGACGTGTTTCTCGAGGCTACCGGCTACCGGCGGAATGAACTGGGTCCCGAGCCGGGACGCAATATCGATCTCGTACATCCTGAGGATATCGTCCAGGTCCGGCACACGCTCATGGCGTACCTGAACGGCGAATCGCCGACCTGCGCCCTGGAGTTCCGATTCAAGTACAAGAGCGGTGAGTACCGCTGGATCCACACTCGGGCCGTGGCGTCGCGAGATGACCAAGGCCGGCCTTTGCGACTGGTCGGTTCATTCACCGACATCACCAGCCGGGTCGAAGCCGAAGAAGAACGGGACCGACTGTTCAACCTCTCGATTGATCTGCTGTCCGTCGGCGGATTCGACGGATTCCTGCAACAGGTCAATCCTGCCTGGGTGAGAGTTCTGGGCTGGTCTCGGGACGAGTTGATGGGCCACCCGATCATCTTCTTCGTTCACCCGGAGGATCAGGAGATTGCAGCAACGGCCCTCCTCAAGCTCGAGTCGGGAGACCAGGTGGACGGTCTCGAGATGCGCTTCCGGTGTCGGGATGGCGCCTACCGCTGGCTGTCTTGGAACTCGTTTCCCTACCTCAATCGACGCCTGATCTTCTCGGTGGTGCGAGACATCACGGGCCACAAGGAAGCAGAGCGCAAGGTGCTCGACTATCAGGATCGCCTGCGTTCCATGAGCAGTCAGCTGGCCCTCGTCGAGGACCGGCAGCGAAGCCAGCTCGCGACCGCCATTCACGATGGGCTTGCCCAGCAGCTCTTCGGGATCCGTGCCAAGGTGACGCTGCTGAAGTATCCGGAAAAGCTGGAATGCATGGCAGACGTCGTGGAGGAAACGCTCCAGATCCTGGACGAGACCATGACCGAGGCTCGGACCCTCAGCTTCGAACTGTTCCCGCCGGTGCTGCATGAGGTGGGGCTGGCAGCGGCCCTCTCCTGGCTGGCTCACCAGTTCAGCCAGCGGACGGGTATCGTCTGCGATGTGGCTTCCGAGGGCGAGGGAGCGGAACTGGCCCAGGACCTGCGTGCCATGGCCTACCAGTGTGTGCGGGAGTTGTTGGCCAATGTGCGCAAGCACGCCGAGGCCGAGCGCGTGGATATCACTCTCAACCACGTCGATCGTTTCCTGACCATTCTGGTTGACGACGACGGTGTCGGCTTCGAAATTGACCGGGACGAGGTTCGATCTCCGCGATTGCGCGGCAGCGAGGGTTTCGGCCTGTTCAGTATTCGAGAGCGGCTGCGCTCGGTGGAGGGACGCATGCTGGTCGATTCGCGACCCGGACGCGGCTGCCGAGTTTTTCTGTCCTTCCCAGTCAGTTCCCAGCATTGATCAAGGGTTTTTCCTGGCGCGACCCGCACTTGGCCGGAACTGGCGGAGTCGGGTCGCCGAAAGTGGTAGCTGATGGGCGAGTTCTATGCGCTGGCCTGTGCCCTGGCGTGGGCCGTCGCGGTCATCCTGTTCCGCAAGTCGGGGGAGACGGTCCCGCCATTGGCGTTGAACACCTTTCGGGTGGTCCTGTCCAGTGCGCTGTTCGTGGTGACCCTGGTCGCCATGGACCAGGACATCCTCGGTCGTGCGCCGCTGAAAGATTACCTGATCCTGATCGCCAGCGGAATCATTGCCATCGCAGTCAGCGATACGCTCTTTCACATGTGCTTGAACCGCGTGGGCGCGGGGATCAACGCCATCATCGATTCCCTCTATTCGCCCTTCATCGTCCTGTTTGCCTTCCTGTTGCTGGGGGAGCGGCTGGGATGGAGTCAGTTCGCGGGCATGGTGTTGATTGTCGGGGGGGTGCTTCTGACCAGCCGGATCCGGCCGCCCCGGGGTCTTCAGCGGCGGGCCCTGATCGAGGGGATACTGATCGGGGCCGCGGCGATGTCCACCCTCGCTTTCGGGATCGTGATCGCCAAGCCCGTGCTGGAGCGTAGCGACGTCATGTGGGCCACGACGGTCCGGCAGCTGGGTGCCCTGGCCGCGCTGGTTCCGGCCCTTCTCCTGCATCCCCGTAGGCGTCAGCTGGTCCAGGTGTTCCGTCCCCAGCGGAGCTGGCGATTCACTGTTCCGGGCACGGTACTGGGTTCGTACGTGGCTTTGTCCTTGTGGATTGCGGGCATGAAGGCTATTTCCGCAGGCTCGGCAGCGATTCTGAACCAGACGAGCACCATCTACATTCTCGTTTTCGCCGCAATTTTCCTGGGCGAGGGCTTTTCGTGGCGTAAGGCGTTTTCGGCCAGCCTGGCTGTCGCGGGAATCCTGCTGGTGATTTTGCCAGGGGCGTGAACGATCGTCGTTATGCGATATATATTAGTAAACAATTAACTTAGCTAACTGGATGAAAAAGAATCAGAATTTCGGCAATCCTAGAGAAAACCTTTGCATTCAAGGAAACAATCGTTATATAACACACGTAATGCCCCTCCTAACCCGCGATGGGAGGTCCAACGTGGTTCGCAAGACGGTATTCAGTCGAGAAGATGTGATCGCTGCCGGACTGGCGGTTGTCGAGCAAGAGGGCCTGGTGCAGATGAGTGCCCGCCGGGTGGCCGAGGAGATGGGAGCTTCTACCGCTCCAGTGTACAGCAACTTCGCCAGCATGGACGACCTGGAAAGCGCTGTCAAGCAGGCTGCCGTAGACCTCATGCTTGATGCCATCACCCGGCAGTACACCAACGACAGGTTTCAAAACATGGGCATCGGCGTGCTCGAGTTCGCCTGGTCGCGGCCCAGGCTCTACAAGGCCCTTTTCTTGGAATGCCAAGCGAAACACAAGATGGTGACGGACGTCATGGACCGCTTGCTGGGCATACTGGCCCAGGAGCCGGCGTTGGCGGACCTCGCGCCGAGCGAACGATTCATACTATTGAAGAAGATGGCCATATTCACCCACGGCTTGGCGACGGATATCTGTACCGGCAACTCCACGCGATTCAGCAAGGAGCAGGTACTGTTTCTCCTCAACGAGGTGGGTGAAGTGGTTACCCGCGACGCTTTGACTCGGCCTCCGCGGACCGAAGAAGAGATCGCCATATTGAGCTCATTCGACCACTGCGGGTCTGGGGAGACAGCCCGCTTATCCACCCTTCCCGAGGAAGACGAAAAACCATGAAAAGAGCTGGACTTGTCATGGCTTGGCCGGTGGCCCTCGTGCTGCTGGTGTCCCTGTGGGCCGGAATCGTTGCAGCACAGGATGATCCGATGCCGATATTCACGCGGACGGCCCCGGTGGGCCCGGTGATCGAGGCCCGGGGTGCCGGCGCTCCGGTCCTGGACATTGGTGACTGCGTCGAGGAGGCCATCGCAGCCAACGATTTATTGGCCGCGGAGCGCATTCGCATGGACGAGCTGGATGGACAGATGAAGCAGGCGCTATCCACGGGACTACCGACCCTGGATCTGGTCGGCGACTGGTCTCGTTCTCGGGATCCCAGTTTCGCCCTGGATTCGACTTTCGGCGGTGATTCCGGCGGCTTGGGTCCTCCGGACGGGGCGCCCGAGTGGTTCGAGGAATGGTTGGGTGGATTCGGTTCCTTCATTCCCGAAGCCGGGGCTATTCCCGCCCAGTCGTTTCTGCGTACGAGCCTGAACCTGAATTGGGAGATCAATCCCCTGAAGATCAGTGGCGCCGTGGGAGCGGCCAAGCTGGGCATTCAGAGGCAGGAACTGGCCATCCAGTCGGTGGAGCACCAGACCTCCGAGAGCACGGTCGCGGCCTATTTCAGCATTGTCAAGGCGGCGGAGAAAATCCAGGCGGTGCGGGCCCAGCTGGCCAATCAGACCGAGTTGCTGAACATCATGAAGATGCGTTACGAACTGGGAGTGGCCACGCGCCTGGACACTTTGCAGGCGGCGGTCACTCTGGCCAACATCCGGCCCCAGTTGCTGATTGCCGAAGCCAATCTGCGCAACGAAGGCGCTCGGCTCAACGCCCTGATGGGCCGCCGGCCGGAGACTCCACTGAGCATCCAGAATTTCCAACCGGTGGAGAGCGATCCTCTCGTAGACGCGAAAGCGCTGGAGATGGCCCAAAACCGGCCCGACTTGATGGTCACCCAGACCTTTACCGATATCCTGCGCAAGAACCGCAAGGCACAGATATCGGACAATCGTCCCTACCTGACCCTGGGTGGGGCTTACGGATATGTGGGCAAGACCTTCGACACCATGTTCGATGATGGTCACGACTCGTGGCGGGCTTCGGTTGCACTGAATATTCCTCTCTTCGACGGAATGTTGACCCGGGGCCTGGTGGCCGAGACCGAGGGCCAGATCCGACGTACTGAGACTGAACTCACCGGGCAACGTCGCCTGGTGCAGGTGGAGGTCCTGGAACTGCTGGCCAACCTGCGCATGGCGCGGGAGGTACTGTCGGCCGTGGTCCTGAATCTCGAGCGCAGCGAAGAGGTCTTGGAGGAGAGCCTGTTGATGCTGCAGATGGGGAAGATCAACTACCTGGACGTGCTGGTATCGGAGGCCAACCGGGCCGAAGCCCAGAGCAACGTCATCGATGCCAGGTATGAAGTCCTGGCCATCACTGCGTCATTGAAGCGGGCTCTCGGCTGGTCGCCGTTGTTGGCCCTGACGGATATACCCGGTCTTGTTGCGGAGGTTAACTGATGTATACGACGAGATTCACGAGCAGCCTGCGCGTTGGTGCGGCTGCGACCATGAGCCTGCTGCTGGTTCTGGCCGTCGGGGGTTGCCGCGATGCGGCGACGGACGAGACGATCCAGGAGATTCCCCGCAACGTCAGGGTGCTGGATCTGACCCCCGAAACGGTGACCGAGTACTTCGAAATCGCCGGGCCGGTCGCCCCGGTCCGCGGCACGAACCTGAGCGCCGAGGAGGCCGGTGCCATCGTGGCGATCACCGCCGCCAAGGGCACTGAGGTTGCCGCGAATCAGATCATCCTGGAACAGGATCGGGCCATTCTGAAGGCCGAGATGGAAGCCGCCCAGGCCCGGCTGGCGACGCAATCCTACAACATCGACAAGGTGCGCCAGTTGTTCGACGCCGGCAAGGTCAGTCGCATCGAGTTGCTGACTGCCGAGGGGGATTTTGCCATGGCCCAGAGCCAGGCGACAGTCACCCGACGGCGTTACGACCGAGCCGGAATCAAGGCTCCTTTTGCCGGAGTCGTGGTCGATCGCTACGTGGAATTGGGGCAGCTGGTCGCGCCGGGAATGCCCGTCTGCCGCGTTGTCGATCCCTACACCCTGAAACTGGAAGCCTATCTCACCGATACCCAGGTCCAGTGGGTCAGAAAAGGCGACACGGCGACGATACGATTGGGTGAGAGCCGGGCGCTGGCTGACGGAGCCATCTCCTGGGTCGGCTTCGAGGCGGACCGGGCAACGGGCAAGTTCAAGGTCGAGATCGAGATTCCGAACCCGGATCTGGTCTACCACAGCGGCGTGATCGGTCGGGCGCGCCTGCCCAAGAACCAGGTCGCCGACGTGGTGGCCATTCCCCGGGACGCGGTATTGAACGGCAGGGTCGGTCCGACGGCCTATGTGGTCGAGGGAGATCGTGCCAAACTGCGTCAGCTCAAGCTCGGCGCTTCCCAGGGACTGATGGTCGTGGTGGACGCGGGGCTGGTGCAGGGAGAACTGCTGGTCGTGCGGGGGCATCGCGATCTGCGTGACGGCAGCCTGGTCAACATCACCGAAACCACTCAGAACCCCGACGGATCGCTGGCCGGCGACCCAGGTGAGTTGACGGCCGCGGGAGCAGCGACGCGGATTCACTCGGTGGACGGATCGGCAGTGGATCAGAATCGGGAGGCCGGACAATGAGGATCACTCGCGGCGCTATCCAGCGCTACCCCATGATCTTCGCCTTCATGGTGATCATCGTGCTCATGGGATTGTCCGCGTATCGGAATCTGCCCAGGGAGTCGTCACCGGATGTGAAGATCCCCTTCGTGATGGTGATGTCGCCCTATGCCGGGACCAGTCCCGAGGACATGGAGAACCTGGTGACTCGCAAGCTGGAGAAGCAGCTCAAGGGTCTCGAGGATCTGAAGGAGATGACCAGCAGCTCGTCCTACGGCATGTCGTCGATAACCCTGGAATTCGAATCCAAGGTCGACATGAGCGACGCGCTCCAATCGGTTCGCGACCGGGTCGAGCTGGCCAAGCCGGATCTGCCGACGGACCCGCGCAACGACATGGTGGTGCAGGAGGTCAGCGCCGCCGACGCCTTCCCGGTCATGCAGGTGAACCTGTCCGGCGACATCGATCTGTTCCTGCTCAAGAAGCTGGGTGAGGACCTGCAGGAGGACATCGAGCAGATCAAGGGCGTGCTGGGCGTCGATCTTGTCGGCGGCATCGAGAACGAGGTCCAGGTGGACGTCGATCCCGAGAAGCTCAGCTACTACAACCTTGCTCTCATCGACGTCCAGGACGCAGTGGCCCTGCAGAACATGACGATCCCCGGCGGCAAGCTGTCCCTGGGCATGTACGACTATCAGGTGCGGGTGCCTGGAGAAGTGGAGCGGGCCGAAGAGATCCTGGATTTCGTGGTCAATCCCGGAGTCGAACCTCCGGTCTACGTCCGCGACGTAGCCACCGTGAAGTTCGGCATCAAGGATCGCGAGACCATCAGTCGTTTCAACGGTCGCGATGCCGTGACCCTGATCGTGAAGAAACGCAGCGGCGAGAACATCATCGATATTGCCGCCCAGATCCAGGACCTGCTCGTCGAGCTGCGCCCAACCTATCCCGACGGAGTGGAGGTGAACATCGTTGCCGACCAGTCGGTGGAGATCAAGCGCATGGTCTCGGAGCTGGAGAACAACATCCTCAGCGGACTGCTGCTCGTGGTGTTCGTGCTGCTGGCGTTTTTTGGGCTGCGCAATGCCCTGTTCGTGGGGGTGGCCATTCCCTTCTCGATGCTGATCACTTTCGTCGTGCTGCAAGCCCTGGGCATCACCTTGAACATGGTCGTGTTGTTCAGTCTGATCCTGGCCTTGGGCATGCTCGTGGACAACGCCATTGTGATCGTCGAGAACATTTTTCGGCACCGGGGCAAGGGCACCGAGGCCGAGGAGGCCGCAGGCGTGGGCACCGGACAGGTGGCCGGGGCAGTCATCGCCTCGACCTTGACCACCCTCTGCGCTTTCGGTCCGCTGATCTTCTGGCCGGGTATCATGGGAGAGTTCATGAAGTACCTGCCGATCACGGTGATCATTACCCTGTCAGCGTCCCTGTTGGTGGCGATGGTCTTCAATCCGGTTTTGTGCGCACGGTTCATGGGAACCCCTCGGACCGGGGAGCAGAGGCCCCTGCTGGGTGATCGCTTCATCGCGTTCGGCCAGCGAACCTACCGGCCTGTGCTGGAATGGGCGTTGGCCCACCGGTTTCTCGTGATGATTATCATGAATGTGGCGCTCTTCGGAGTGTTTGTCCTTTTCTCGATGTTCAATGCCGGCATGGAACTGTTTCCCGATACGGAGCCGAAGTTCGCCACCGTGAACATCGATGCTCCCAGCGGCACGCGAATCGAGGCCACCGACCACTATGCGACCAGCATCGAGGCGAACGTCGCCGCGGTACCAGACTTGAAGGCCTACGCCACTGCCGTCGGTGCGCCTATCGACAATCAGGGGTCGGCCGGAACCATGCCTTCGCACCAGAGTCAATTGACCCTGGAGTTCGTCGACATGGCGGAACGTTCACGTTCCTCACGCCTCTCCCTCGAGGATCTACGCAGCGAACTGGCGGGCTTCACCGGTGCGCGCTTGACCGTCGACAAGATGGAGGAGGGTCCCCCCACGGGGAAACCGGTGAATATCGAGATCTCCGGCGATGACTTTGACGTGCTGGGCGAGATGGCCAGCCAGATCAAGGAGATCATCCGCAATATTCCGGGTCTCGTGGACATCGGTGACAACTACGATCGTTCGCTGCCCGAGCTGAAGGTCATTCCCGACGTGGAGAAAGCCGGTCGCTTCGGGTTGCGGACCTTTGACATCGCGGGCACGATCCGGACCGCCTTGCACGGCACCGAGGCGGCCAAGTATCGCGTCGGTGAAGACGAGTATGACATCATCGTTCGCTATCTAGCACCGTTCCGTGGCAAGGTGGAGGATGTGGAGAATGCGACAGTGTTCTACGAAGGCAGCACCATCCCGGTGTCCGCCTTCGCCCGGACCGAGTTCGGCACGGGGTTGGCCGCCGTGCACCGGATCGATGCCAGACGCGTGGTCACGGTGATGGCCGACGTGGCGGCGGGTTACAACGCCAACGCACTGCTGGCCCAGGTACAAGCGGCCCTGGCGGAGTTCCAGGTTCCCGCCGGCTACACCATGGACTATACGGGCGAGAGCGAGGACCAGGCCGAGGCCACCGCTTTCCTGAGCGACGCCTTCGGCATGGCCGTCATGCTCATCTTCGTGGTACTGGTCAGCCAGTTCAGCTCGGTGACCGTGCCGGTGGTGATTATTTTCAGCGTCGTGTTGTCGTTGATCGGTGTATTGACCGGTTTGATGGTGACCCAGACACCGTTCGGTATCATCATGACCGGTGTGGGGGTGATCTCCCTGGCGGGAATTGTCGTCAACAACGCCATCGTGCTGTTGGACTACATCATCCAGTTGCGCAAGCGGGGCATGGACAAGCATGAGGCCATCATCCATGCGGGTATGACCCGGTTCCGGCCGGTCGTACTGACGGCGGTCACCACGATTCTGGGTCTGATTCCCCTGACCACGGGATTCTCGGTGGACTTCGACGCCCTGGTTCACGCACGTTTCGCTGAGGTTCTGATCATTGGTGGCGAGTCCAGCCAGTGGTGGGGGCCCATGGGGGTGGCGGTGATCTGGGGACTGGCGGTGGCCACGTTCCTGACGCTGGTCGTGGTGCCGGTGATGTACTCCACGCTCGAGCCCATCAAGCGCTTCTTCTACATGCTCCTGATCGGCTGGTGGCGACGGACCGCCTGATCCGCGGACCGACTTTTCAGACATGAACCGGGGAAGGAGTTGCCTCCTTCCCCGGTTCTTTTTGGGAAGCCGGAGGTCCCAGCTCTAACTTCCCAACCGGTGGGGATCACCGCGCGAGCAGCGACCACGCCACCAGCTAATCCATGGCCTCGAGCAGGGGATCCTGCTTGTAGCCCAGGGCCTGCCAATCCAAACGACCGTCGACTCGATGGCAGTCCAGGCACTGCAGGGCCTCCGAAGCCGGACGCACTTCGTGGTAGATGCCCATGTATCGCTCCGTCTCGACCCACTCGTAGTCCGGGTGGTGGATACCGTAGGCCGCCGCCGCGCCCTCGGCCACGGCCTTCTCGATGTCGCCGTCGACGAAGAACTCGTCCACCGCGATGGGAATCAGGTACTGCTCGTCCTTGAGCACCGGAAGCACTCCCTGGTGCAACTTGAAGGCGTGGAGCTTGGACTTCTTGTCCTTGCGCTTGCCCTGGGGCTGCATGATGACGACGACTCCGTCGTCACGGCGCTCCACCTTCTCGTGCAGCTTGTTGAGTCTCGTTTCACCGTTGAACCAGGCATAGACCGGCGTCACGTTCTGTCCCATGGTGATGGTCGCCGAGTACTTGTTGGCTTCTTCGTGGTACTTCGGAGTGGACCAGTCCCGGCGCATGTCCGTCGGATCGGACTTGGCGAACTCCGTGATATGGCACACGGTGCAGTCCAGCTTGCGAGTGTGGTGGTCCAGAGCCGCCACCTGGTGCGGTTGGGCATCGTGGCAGGTCGTGCAGCTCAGTGGATCGTCCGGACTGTCGGTGGCCGAAAGGTCCGCGCCCCGGCCTCGGACCCGATGATCCTCGCCAGCATGACACTCGGCGCAGGTCATGTTGTTGCCCGCGCTGGCCATGTGCACGTCGAAGTCCGCATCGCAATCGGCCAGAGCGTACTCGAGATCGCCCCGCTTGAAGTTGGGGCCACCGCCGGCACCGCTGTGACAGCGCAGGCACATCTTGCGCTCGGGAGCCGTGATTCGCTTGGACACCGAATCGAGGCCGCGCTGGTTCTTCCAGAGAATCGGGCGCCATTCCCACTCGCCGGCGTCACTCTGGTAGAGGTCGCGCCGGTAGCCGGAAGCGTGGCAGATCAGGCAGTCGATGTTCTCGAGCTGCTCGCGAGACAGCTCGGGGCTGGGCATCTTGCCCAGGCCCGCGTGGCATTTGGAACATCCCTGGGCCAGCACCTTGCCGTCGGAGTTGACCGCGTTGCCTATCCAGCTGGGTACCGGATTGGTGCAGAAATCGTTCATCGTGTTCAGCTTGCCCAGCTTCTGTCCGTCGGCGTTGACGATCGCCGGTGCGTCGCCTTGCCACTGGTAATGCTGGGAGTGAAAGAAGGCCGTGGCTTCATCCTCGTGGCATTCCAGGCACGTGGCGGTTCCCTCGTAGTGCTCGAAATACTCCTGATGAGAGTAGGTCTTCTTTGCCGCCTGGCTGTCACCGAAGGCACCGAATGCGATCAGTAGTACCAGCAGCGTACTCGTGGCTGTTCTCATGTCATCCTCCGTCATCGTCATTCATCCACCATCGCCTGCAAGCACGGCCCCGGACGAAACGGCCGTCCGGGGCCGAGGCCTGTTGATGGCTAGAAGCGGGCGCTGAACCCGAGGGAAATCTTGCCGGCCTTGCTATAGGTGGGATAACCCTGGATCTGGGTCTCGGCCAGATCCTTCGGGGCGCCCAGATGCCAGCCGCTGCCGGTGTAGTCGTAGTTGTAGTTGATGTAACCCAGCTTGACGACGAAGCGCTTGGTGATCCGGTGGGTCAGGTAGCCCTCGATCACGGTACCGCGAGTGCTGGTCTTCGGAGCGATGACGTCATCCTGGGCCGGAGCGAAGTTGAACCAGTACTGGGAGCCCTTGTTCCACTCCAGGCCGAACTTGGTCTTGTCTTCGTTGAAGTTGAAGCGCGCGCCCACGTAATACATGCTGCCGGTCCGCTCTTCAGGAGTCTCGAAGGGATCGGACATCAAGCCGCCGAAGGGAGTGGTCACGTCTTCGGGCCGGGTCTTGGACCAGCTGCCGGAGACGAACCAGTCCAACGGGCCGTCGCGCCGCGCCAGCAGCACGCTGGCCATGTCGATCTCGCCCAGATTGGCCGTGGGGGAGAAACGGGTCACGATGGGACCGGGCATGGGATTGCCGGTCACCGGATCGTTGGGGAAGACCGCAAAGCCATTGAAGCCGTCGGTGACGTTGAAAGCCCGGGCGATGGTGGCTTGGATCTGCATTTCTTCGGTATTGAAAGCGTCGACATTGAAGCCGAAGAACGAGGCGTCCTTGAGGCGGTCGGCAGGAGTCTTCAGGATCGAACCGTTGCCGTACTGGGATTCGTAGCCCAGACCGTAGCATGCCCGCACGATGGTCTTCTCGCCGAAATTGTAGCCCAGGGTCGCGCCGTCGAACTGGAAGTCGATGATGGTGCCCAGAGGCGTACCGGCCCGCATCTCGTCGTGGCGGTAGTGCAACGGGGGACCACCGGTGCTGGGGCGGCGTCCCAGGCTGAGGTAGGTCTCGCTGCCGCCGATCTTCTTCCAGGTGAAGTAGGCCCGCTCGACCTTGAGGGTCTCGCCGCCGGGCACGCCCGGGCTGTTGGCATCCATGGCCAGGGTATTGGGCTGTCCGTTGAACACGCCAACCTGGGTCGAGGCGCCCCAGGGCTTGTACATGGACAGGCGGCCGGCAAAGCTGACATTTCTGGCCACCTTGGCGTTCATGTTCAGGCGCAACCGGGTGGTGTAGAGGATGTCGTTGTCGGTCTTGTAGCCTTCCTGGAAGACTCCGTCGACCATCTTCATCATATTGACGGCACCCTGCTGGAGATTCGACCAATCGTCTGGAGTCATCTCGGCCGGATCCATGCCCATGCCGATGGCCATGGAGACCATCATGGCGTTCATGCGCTCGGGGAACGTCGTGTTGAAATCGAGAGTGTCGTTGAAGCGCAAGTAGTCGGCGTAGTTGTCGTAGATCTCCTGGCCGACGGCGTTGTAGTCGAACATTCCCTCCTGGGTCATGGGCAGGTTGCCGGTGTTGTCATGGTAGAACATGGTATTGACCATGACGTTCTGCAACGCCATGCCGTCGTAGTAGTCGGGGATCTCGCCGGTGATGCTGTGGGCCTCGATCCGCAGGTCGCCGGTGAAATTGACCCGGTCTGTGGCGGCCTTGACTTCGACCTTCTGCAGTCGCTTCTCGAGAGCCTTGATCTTGGCGTCGGTGTCCTTGTCCGCCACTGCGGTGGACACCATGGTCATGATTGCCACGAGGGCCGCCACTGTCATTAGGATCTTACGCATGGTACCTCTCCGAGGTTGAGTGAGCAGTTACTATGATTTCGGAAGCCGAGGTGGTCCGGGATTCGAAACTCGGACCGTTCCGGCCAGTACAAATTCCTAGCCGCAAGTCATGGGCTGCTCGCTGTCGGCAGCATGATCCACACAGAACTTCCGCAGCTTCTTGAGCATCTCCTTGTCGAAGACGTCGGTGACCTTCTTGGTTTCGTCCTTGGGACAGACCACTTCCTGATGGGTCTCGACAAAGGTTTCGTCGAAGAATTCTTCCCACTGTTCCGAGATCAGGGACATGGGAGTGTATTCGCCGGCCTCGGATTCCTCCGTGTGGCATCCCTTGCAGAAGTTCTTGTAAAGTTCCTTGCCGTTCATCTTGGCAATCTTCTTGGCATCGTCATCGGCGCTGGCGACAGCAGCGGTCAGAACCAGGATTGTGGCTAGCAGGGCCACTGCGATGATTCGTTGGATGTTCATGGGACCTCCGACCGGATTCTTCCGGCACTTATTTGACAGGGCAC
>Ga0070729_10003280_pt1 | contig 19142 bp, 17 predicted proteins | sample tdDd472_FD_66725 | JGI IMG/M metagenome (GOLD analysis project Ga0070729, IMG submission 66725) | Marine sediment microbial communities from the Atlantic coast under amendment with organic carbon and nitrate - tdDd47.2 | ecosystem: Environmental > Aquatic > Marine > Coastal > Sediment | place... | reverse complement strand
CCCCGCCGGACCGCTCAACGGCCCTCTTTCGTGGCAAGCTTGTCCATCACCGAAAACCATCCCCCCAGCCCGGTCGCCGTTATCCACAGCAACCCAGGCCAGCAAGGCCGCCGCCCGCGATGCTGCAACAAACTTAAACGCGCCCCGAGTGCCGAAATGCATTGAAGGAGAAGCATCGACCACAAAGTAGACGTTATGCTCCCTCTCTTCGTGAAAAACCTTGGTGTGCAGACGGCCTGTGCGCGCCGTGACCCGCCAATCGAGGGTCCTATAGTCGTCTCCCGGCTGATAGGCCCTGACTTCTTCGAAATCCAACCCCCGTCCCCGGATCAAGGTACGGTAGGCGCCAGGAAAAAGACTGGACACCGTATCGGCGGCTTTAGGCGCAAGACGAGCGCTTTCCGCCCTTAAGCGAATGAGTTCTTCCGTCGTCACCCGGACGCCGTCCTGTCCTCTATCGGATATGGGCGCAAGAGTGGGTTTCACCGGCCGCCCCTACGGCACCGCCACGACGGAAAGCAGCCGGTCGACAATTTCATCTTGGGTAACGCCATCGGCTTCGGCTTCATAGGTCAACAGTAGACGGTGACGCAAAACATCTGGGGCGAGAGCCTGGATATCTTCAGGCGAGACAAAATCCCGTCCATCAAGCCAGGCCTTCGCCCGAGACATCACATCAAGCGCCAGGGAAGCACGCGGACTACCACCATAAGCGATCAAAGGAGCAAGCACCGGGTCGAACGGTGCAGGATCACGGGTGGCAACAACTAACTGAACAAGATAATTCTCCAACTCAGGCGCAAGATGCAGGCCCAGAACTTCCTTACGGGCGGCGAACACGGTCTCCTGCGATATAACCGCGGACGGCGGTCCATCAATGGGCTTGCCGGTCCTTGCCCTTTCCCGCGTCTGGGCCAGCACCTCTCGCTCCGTCTCCTTGTCGGGATAGCCAATCCGGGTGTGCAGCAAAAAGCGGTCGCGCTGAGCTTCGGGCAAAGGGTAGGTGCCTTCCTGTTCAATAGGGTTCTGCGTCGCCATGACCATGAAGAGTTCGGGAAGCCTATAGGTCGTGCGTCCGACCGTGACCTGACGCTCGGCCATCGCTTCCAAGAGCGCCGACTGCACCTTGGCTGGCGAACGGTTGATTTCATCGGCCAAAAGAATGTTGTGAAATAAGGGTCCCTTTTGGAACTCAAAGCTTCCTTCAGCCGGTTTGAAGACTTCGGTGCCGGTCAGGTCGGCGGGCAACAGGTCGGGCGTGAACTGAATGCGATGGAAATCCCCTTCAAGCGCTGAGGCCAGCACCTTGACCGCACTGGTCTTAGCAAGACCAGGAGCCCCTTCAACCAATAAATGACCATCGGCCAGAAGCGTGATGAGCAGACGTTCAACCAAGACATCCTGCCCCAGAATCACCCGCCCTACATGGGATTGAAGGCGACGAATTTCTTCCCTGACAATCATGGCTTCCCCCCTTAAGAACAAACGCCGTAGCCGGTAAAAATTACACCGTAAAATTTTACAGCAGATAAAGAGTAAAAAGAAGCCTCGTACCCCCCCTATGATTTCCGTCAACCGCCTATCAACCGGAGGTATGGAAAAATCAGAATTTTTGCACTACACTGTTGAAAAACAACAGGGTTGCTTAAGCGTTGAAAGAGAACGTCAAAACTGGAATGGAGCCTCGCTCCAACTGGATGGATGTCGCTGGCCTGGCGGAAACCGTTTGGTTTGTCATGGCGGCGGTTTTCTATGTCATTGCCGCAGCCATCGGTCATTATTTTTACGATTTGGGCTGGCCCCATATCTACGAATTCATTCTCCCCGCAGTTTTCATCGGCCTTACCTTTGCCATTCTTTCCAACCAACTGCGCAAGCTCCAACTCAACCGTCGAACAAAAGCCGCACAAAACCTGGAGCAGGCGCATAAAGCGCTTTCAGAAACAGAAGAGCGCTTCAAGGATGTGGTTGAATCAGCCTCCGACTGGATTTGGGAGATGGACGCCGATCTGCGGTTTACCTTTTTCTCCGGTCGGCTCAAAGAGATCGTTGGGATCGACCCGGACAGCCTGATCGGTAAGGGACGAAAACATTCTATCGTCTCCATTGAATCGAGCGAACTTTGGGAAACCCATCAAGAGGATCTTGATAACCGACGCCCCTTCCGCGATTTCCGCTATTGGATCAATGTCCCGGAAAAAAGCCCACAGTACGTCAGCATTAGCGGCAAACCAATCTATGACGAGGGGGGCAATTTCGTCGGTTACCGGGGCATGGGCAGCAACATCACCAAACAATATGAACAAGAACGCGCCCTAAAGCACAGCGAGCAACGCTTCAGAGATTTTGCCGAAATCGCCTCGGACTGGTTCTGGGAAATGGATGCGGACCTTCGCTACACGTTTCTTTCAGCTCACGCTGAGTCGCTGAGTGGGGCGGCGCCAGAAAGAGTTTACGGTAAAAGGCGTGACGAATTTGTTTCACCCGAAGACATCGCCCAAAACCCCGAAGAATGGAATCAGCATCTTCAAAACCTTGAAAACCGGGAACCATTCAAAGATTTCGAATATCGCTTTCAACGCCCCGATGGAGTGAACACCTACATCCGAGTAAGCGGAAAACCGATTTACAACGAAGAGGGCCAATTCGTCGGATACCGAGGTATCGGCACTAATGTCACCAAGGAACATGAAAACCGGGAAGCCTTGCGCCGAGCCAAGGAAGAAGCCGAAACCGCCAACAAAACGAAAAGCGACTTCCTTGCCTCTATGAGCCACGAACTTCGAACGCCGCTAAACGCCATCATTGGCTATTCCGATGCTATGCGCAGCGAAGTCTTCGGCCCGCTCGGCAACGAGCGCTATCAAGATTATCCCATCCATATTTACGATTCAGGCAACCACCTTTTAGAGCTGATCAACGACGTTTTGGACGTTTCGAAAATCGAAGCCGGTAAACTTGAGTTGCACGATGAAGTAATCCCCGTCGAAGGAATCGCGACGTCAGTCTTGCGGCTGGTGCGGGAGCGAGCCGATAGCAACAGGATCGAACTTGCAAACGAGCTTCCCAATGTCCTACCGAGATTGCGGGCTGACCCTTTACGGGTCAAACAGATGCTGCTCAACCTGCTCTCCAACGCCGTAAAATTCACCCCGGAGGGCGGGTGCGTCACCTTAGGCAGCCAAATTAACGGCAACGGCGAATTTGTTTTAAGCGTGACCGACACGGGCATCGGCATGGGGCCGGAAGAGCAAAAAAAAGCCCTAAGCCAGTTCGGTCAGGTCGATAGCGATCTTTCACGAAAATTCCAGGGAACCGGGCTTGGTTTGCCGCTCACTATCGGCCTGATTGAATTGCATGGCGGCTATTTCGACATTCGCAGCGCCCCCGGCAAAGGCACCATGACGGCCCTTTGCTTCCCCAGCAACCGAGTCGTTTTCTGATTTTTCATTCTTGACGGCGGTTAAAGACAGCCCATCTTTCAGGTTCTAGGTGTTCCCCCGACCCTAAACAACCGGAAAGGATGCAACCCGCATGGCGCAGATTCCCATCGGCATCGAAGATCCCAGCGCGGCCTATAAAGGCCCTCTTATGCTTGCATCCGGGTACCGCCCGTTTTTCCTCATGGCCGCCCTCTACGCCGTAGGCGCCCTGGCGATCTGGCTTCTGGCCCTTGGCGGCCATGCGTCGATTGATCCCTTTTGGCACGGCCATGAGATGGTTTTCGGTTTCGCCGTTGCTTCGATCTCGGGTTTCCTACTCGCCGCCACACCGAAATGGACCGGAACGCCTAATATCCAAGGTTTTCCGCTAATGGTCCTCATCATCGCCTTTCTTGCCGGTCGCCTTGCTTTCTGGGCCCAACCCTGGACCGAAGTTCTGCTGTATCTCGACCTGATTTACCTCCCCCTCCTTGGCCTCTACATGGTTAAGGTGATCTTCGGCGCGGGCAATAAGCGCAACTATGTGGTCCCGATCATTCTCTTTCTTCTCGGCGGAGCCAACGCGCTCTATCATTTTCACCCAGACCCCGCCGTAGGACTATCGAGTGCAATCTATTTCATTGCCTCCCTCGTCGCATTGATTGGGGGTCGGATCATTCCGGCCTTCACGCAGAACGCCCTGCGGATGAAATTCGGCCCCGGCATTACCTGCCAAACCCCAGCGATAATCGACCGTCTTTCCCTGCCTCTCGTGCTTGCCGTCGCCTTGCTTGAGCCTCTGCAACAACCGATAATCAGTGGAAGCATCGCCCTATTGGCCGGGATCGTGCTGTTCGTTCGCATGCTTGGCTGGAACACCCTTAAGACCTTAAAAGAGCCCTTGGTCTGGATTCTTCACGTCGCCTATATCTGGCTTCCCCTCGGCTTTTTCGCCAAGACGGGAACCGATTTGCTCAACCTGTTTCCCGCTTCAACGGCCCTCCATAGCTTAACGGCGGGCGCTATCACCCTGATGATCCTTGCCGTCGCCTCACGGGCCGCACTGGGGCATTCGGGCCGTCCTTTAAAAGCAACCCCGGCTACCGTCGCGGCTTATATTTTGCTCATTGGCGCAGCAATCGCCCGAGTCTTTTTACCGTTCGACTTCGCCACTCATCTGGCCGGAGGCCTATGGATATTGGGATGGGGCATTTTCGCTATCGCCTATTGGCCTATTCTGGCGCACCCGCGGATCGACGGCATGCCGGGGTAGCCCTTTTGGGAAAGGTTTTACGCAAACGTAAAAAGGCCGTATAACCGTTCTATGTCAGGTACGGCTTCACTCCCCCCAAAAATCGAAACGTCTGTGCTTATCCGCATTTTCGTGCCGTTTGCCTTGGGGTATTTCCTCTCCTACCTGTTTCGCACGGTCAATGCGGTTATTTCGCCCGATCTGGTGCGCGATGTGGGCCTGGATGCGGCGAGTCTCGGCCTTCTAACCAGCACCTATTTTCTCACCTTCGCGCTGTTCCAACTGCCTCTGGGGGTGCTGCTCGACAAGTACGGCCCCCGGCGTACCGAAGCAGCTCTTTTACTTTTTGCCGCGGCAGGCGCCGCAGTTTTCGCACTGGCCGAAAACGAAGCGGGTCTATTGGTTGGTCGGGCACTCATCGGATTCGGCGTTTCTGCCTGTTTGATGGCTGCTTTCAAAGCCTTCGTCGATTGGTTCCCGGCCGACAAATTGCCGCTAACCAACGGCATCCAGATGGCCTCGGGCGGTTTCGGCGCATTGGTCGCTACCGCCCCGGTGGAAGCGGCTTTGCAAATAACCGACTGGCGCGGCCTTTTTCTAATCCTTGCCGGGATGACTTTTCTTGTTGCGATTGCGGTTTTCGCCGTCGTCCCGGAAAAACCGACAAAATCTCAGGGAAGCAGTCTTTCCGAACAAATTGAGGGGCTTAAAGGCATCTTCAAGAGCCCTCTGTTTTGGAAAATAGCTCCCCTGACCGTAGCCTCGCAATCCTCTTTCATCGCAGTTCAATCCCTCTGGGCCGGACCCTGGCTGCGCGATGTGGCTCATCTCGAACGAGGCGATGCCGCCAATATTCTACTGGTCGCGGCCGTCGGCATGGTCGCCGGTTTTCTCGGTATGGGCGGTCTGACCGTCCGGCTCGGCCGAATTGGCATCAAGCCCATGACTATCGTGGTCTTTTCCATCGGCGTTTTCATCCTCACCCAACTGGCTCTGATAGCCGAATGGACCGGAGCACTGGCGTTTTTGTGGGGCGCATTCGGCTTTTTCGGCTCCGCCGGGATCATTACCTATGCCGCCCTATCCCAACAGTTCCCCCCACATCTGGCCGGACGTCTCAACACCAGCCTCAATCTATTGGTTTTCGTCGCCTCGTTCGCCCTCCAGTGGGCCATCGGTGTGGTCATAGACCTTTGGCCGCAAACCGCCACAGGCGGCTATCACCCAATGGGCTTCAAAGTCGCCTTCGGCGTCCTTGCCTCTCTACAGATGCTCAGTATCGCTTGGTACCTCCTACCGTCTAAGAAAGAAATTTCATGATTCCTTCGGAAGAACAGACCCTCATTCGCGACATGGCGCGGGATTTCGCCCGTGACCGCCTCAAGCCCTTTTCCGCCGACTGGGACAAAGAAAGCCGGTTCCCCAAGGAAGCCATCGCCGAAATGGCAGAATTGGGGTTTCTCGGCATGCTGATCCCCGAAGAATGGGGCGGTGTCGGCGCAAGCTATCTGACCTATGCCATGGCCATTGAGGAATTGGCGGCCGGAGACGCATCGGTCACCACCGTCGTTGCGGTTCAGATGCTGGTCAACAACATTCTCCACCAAAGAGGCTCAACAGAACAAAAAGAAACCTGGCTCAAACCACTTGCGCAAGGGACCAAACTTTCAGCCTTTGCCCTGACCGAACCTCATGCGGGATCGGATGCTTCCAACCTCAAAACCAAGGCGGTCAAGACCGACAACGGCTGGGAAATTACCGGCTCCAAGCAGTTCATTACCAACGGATCGCATGCCGATGTTATCCTCGTCTTCGCCGTGACCGACCCTTCTGCCGGTCACCGGGGCATTTCCGCCTTTCTGGTTCCGGCTAATACACCAGGGTTCGAAGTTGCCCGTTGTGAAGAAAAGATGGGCCAGAAAGCATCGGACGCCACGCACTTGATTTTCGATAGCGCGCAATTGCCCGATACCGCACTGGTCGGTAATGAGGGCGAAGGCTACCGCTATGCGCTCGAAAACCTCGAGGCGGGACGGATCGGCATCGCCTCTCAATCCATCGGCATGGCCCGCGCCGCTTTCCAAGCCGCCACCGAATACGCCAAGGAGCGCGAAGCCTTCGGCAAGCCCATCGCCGAACATCAGGCCGTGGCTTTCCGGCTGGCCGACATGGCGACCGAAATCGAAGCCGCTCGCCAATTAACCTGGCACGCAGCCTCCATTCGCGACGCAGGCCAACGCTGTATAAAAGAGGCGGCCATGGCCAAATTATTCGCCTCCGAAATGGTCGAAAGGGTTTGCTCCGAAGCTATTCAAACTCATGGCGGATATGGATATATTAAAGACTACAGGGTCGAGCAGATTTATCGGGATGCACGAATTTGCCGGATTTATGAAGGCACCTCTGATATCCAGAAAATGCTGATCAGCCGGGAAATCCTGAAGGAGTAAACCGAAAATAGCCTTTAAAAACGGGCCGACTCCTGCTTTAACACCGGCTTTCCATCTTTTCACTCCTGTCTTTCGAGGAGCAGTTCCGCGATGATCCCGCGTTATACCCGTCCGAAAATGGCCGCCATTTGGGAACCGGCCAATAAATTCCGTATCTGGTTTGAAATTGAGGCCCACGCCTGCGACGCCAACGCCAAACTGGGGCGCATCCCAGAAGCCGCGGCAAAGGCGGTTTGGGAAAAGGGTAACAAACCCTACACCCAAGAGCGCATCGACCGGATCGATGAGATCGAACTCGAGACGAAACACGACGTCATCGCCTTTACCACCGAACTGGCCGAACTGGTCGGCGAAGAAAGCCGTTTCGTCCATCAGGGCATGACCTCTTCCGACGTTTTGGATACCTGCCTCAGCGTTCAGCTCACCCAGGCGGCCGATATTCTCATTGAGGACATCGAAGGCCTGCTCGACGCCCTGAAGCGCCGAGCCTTTGAAACCAAAGACATGCTCTGCATTGGCCGCTCCCACGGCATTCATGCCGAGCCGACGACTATGGGCATCAAGTTCGCTCGCTTCCACGCCGAGTTTCAGCGCAACCTACGGCGCTTGAAGGCAGCCCGATACGACATCGCCACCTGCGCCATCTCAGGCGCAATCGGAACCTTCGCTAATATCGACCCGAGCGTCGAAGAGTATGTCGCCGAGAAAATGGGCCTGACACTTGAACCGGTTTCAACCCAAGTCATTCCACGGGACCGCCACGCCAACTTCTTCGCCACCCTCGGCGTCATCGCGTCATCCCTGGAAAACATTGCTGTTGAAATTCGCCATCTACAGCGCACCGAAGTGCGGGAAGCACAGGAATATTTCGCTCCAGGGCAAAAAGGGTCTTCGGCCATGCCCCATAAGCGCAATCCCATCCTGACCGAAAATTTGACCGGTCTCGCCCGTTTGGTCCGCATGACCGTCGTTCCGGCGATGGAAAACGTGGCGCTCTGGCATGAGCGGGACATTTCCCACTCCTCTGTTGAACGCGGCATTGGTCCCGATGCAACGGTAACCCTTGATTTTGCGCTTGGCCGGATGACCAGCGTGATCGAAAAATTAGTCGTTTATCCCAACAACATGCTCGCTCAGGTCTATAACTTTGGCGGCATCCACGACGCTCAGCGGGTTTTACTCCACCTGACCCAAAATGGCGTCAGCCGCGAAGACGCCTACAAGGTTGTCCAACGCAACGCCATGCGGGTTTGGAAAAGTTTCGGCATCGACCCCGACAACCCCGACGTAACGCCCGAACTGGACGATGTGGAAAAAGAAGCGGCCAACCACGCCAATCGTTTGTTCCACTTCCTGTCAAACGATGAAGAATTGGCGAAAACCTTGAGCGTCGAAGACCTTAAGGCGCTGCTAGAAGAAGATTCAGCGGCTTATCATACCAAGCATGTGGACACGATCTTTGAGCGTGTGTTCGGCAAAAGCTAACGCAGAGAACTCAAAACCCAATTAAGACGGCACGCATAAAAAGTGTGCCGTTTTTTCATCACAAACCATAAGGGTGATTAACAGCATTATTTAATCAATCAAAGATGCAGCTTCCCCCGCTGAATTGTGGAAATAGCGTATATCAATCTTTCCTATTTGAACCTGCGATTGAAACCCTAAGGCGAATCTTCCAAACACACCCGCATGGGGTATTTGGCGCAGTTTTTCATTCGGGGGTAAGCTTTAGATGTTGAAATCAAAATTCACTGGCTTTGCCGTACTCGCAGGATCTTTTCTGACTTTCACCACGGCCGATGCCGCCCCTGCGCAAAAGGTCGATGTAACGGTCAAGTCCCTTTGCACCGAGAAGGGCACTCACTTCAACATTCTCAACAACGGCCCGAAATGGCCGGAAAAAGCCAAGTTGAAAATTTTCTTTGCTGACGACCAATCGGAAATTACCGTCCGTAAAATTAAGCTTGGCCAGGGACATAGCGCCTCTTTCCGCATCAAGACAAAAATCGCTGCAGGCCGCCCACTTGGCGTTTATGTCGACCCAGAATGGTATGAGCGACAGTTTAAATTCGATGCAACGCAAAAATGTACGTAGGACAACCCCACCAAATTGCATACAAAAAGACGCTGTTGTGGCGTCTTTTTTTATTCCATCATTAATTGCAAAACAATGAGTTAGACCATGATCATTGGATTAATTCTTTTTGACTTAATCCCGTAAAATCTTAACAATTGACGTATATGTTTCCCTTGCAACTATTTTTTTGGGGGGAATGGCTGCTACTGCATAACTGTCTATTAGGGGCAATGAGGGTGGAAAAATGAAAGCGCTTCCTGCGCTAACCGGCCAAGAGCGTCACTTCGACGCGAATGAAGTCATTGTTAGCAAAACCGATCTCAAAGGGAAAATCACCTATGCCAATCAGGTTTTCCTGAGGCTCTCCGGCTACACCGAGCAGGAATTATTAGGTGCCCCCCACAACTTGATCCGTCACCCGGAAATGCCGCGATGCGTTTTCAAGCTTTTATGGGACACGATCGCTGCCGGGAAGGAAATTTTCGCCTACGTGATCAACCGGTCTAAAAACGGCGATCACTACTGGGTCTTCGCCCACGTCACGCCAAGCTATGACGCCAGAGGAAAGATTGTCGGCTACCACTCCAATCGCCGGGTTCCCCGCCGCGAACCGCTCGACAACGTTATCATTCCAACCTACCGCGCCTTGTGTCAGGTTGAAAAACAAAACCCCAATCCACGCGATGGAATGGCGGCCTCGCTCGATGTCGTCGTCAACATGCTGAAAGAGAAAGGAGTAAGCTACGATGAGTGGATCCTCTCCCTCTAAGCCAAGCATCACGGGCTCATCCCTATTCAAGACCCGGTGGTTGATGCAATTGGCCATCATCACCTCCATTGCAACAATCGCAATGCATTTTCTTTCAGCTGATAAGTCGCTGCTCATTCTCATTCCAGCAATTCCTACGGTCCTTTTCATTTTCGGCGCTATTTTCTATGAGCAGAAAATTATGCGTGAACTGCAGAGAGGTCGCGATATTTGTCAAACCGCAGCCAAGGGCGACTTTGAGGCGCGCGTCACCGATATCCGAGAAACCGGCAGCCTGGGTGAAATGCTCTGGGCGATAAACGACCTGATCGACCGGACAGACTCTTTCGTTCGCGAATCGGCAACGGCTATGGAATATGTCAGTCAGAAAAAATACTTCCGCCCCATCGTCGAAACCGGACAACTGGGCATTTTCCTGAGCGCAACCCAAAATATCAACCAAGCCATCAATCAGGCGGACCTCGCTCATAAGGAACAGGTCAAGGTAGAAGAAGAGGTTGCTGAAATTGTTATGGCCGCCGGTGTCGGCGATTTTTCTGCACGGCTTGAAACCCGAGGCAAGGAAGGCTTTATGAAAAGCCTTGCGGAAGGCATCAATAGCCTGCTGATCATGGTAGATAACGGATTGGATGAGGTTTCGGAGGTCGTTACAGCCCTTTCCGAGGGCAACCTGGATAAACGCATGGTCAAGGATTACCAGGGCGCATTTCTCGTCCTCAAAAACGACCTGAACGCCATGTCCGAAAAACTTGATCAGATCGTCTCCGAAGTCATGGAAAGTTCTGAAACGGTTAGTACCGGCGCATCCCAGATCGCGGCAGGAAACTCCGACCTCGCTCAACGCACCGAGCAGCAAGCCAATAGTGTCGAATCCACAGCGACCGCCATGGAAGAATTGACCGCTACCGTGCGAAGCAACGCCAACAACGCGACCGAAGCCAGCAGTGTCGCCAGCTCAACCCGCGACGCGGCGCGAGCCAATGGCGAGATCATGGATCAGGCCGTAACGGCAATGAACGAAATCGAAGAATCATCGAGTAAAATCACCGAAATCGTCGGAATGATCGATGAAATTTCCTTCCAAACCAACCTGCTGGCCTTGAACGCCGCTGTTGAGGCGGCGCGAGCAGGTGAAGCGGGTAAGGGCTTCGCCGTCGTTGCTCAAGAAGTGCGTTCGCTTGCCCAACGTTCCAGCGAATCATCAAAGCAGATCAAGGACCTGATCACCGATACGAGCAGCCACATCAACGATGGCGTTTCTCTGGTCAATCAGGCTGGCGAGTCACTTGCTCAGATCGTTAAATCCATCGACCAGGTCGCCGAGTTGGTCGTCGATATTTCTTCGGCTAGCCAGGAACAATCTCAGGGCCTTGAGGATGTCGGCCGAGCTGTCAGCCAGATGGATGAAATTACGCAACACAACGCCGCCCTGGTTGAAGAAGCGGCGGCCGCCTCGGAAAGTCTCGCCCAAACCGCTCAGGGAATGCAGGCGCAGATGCAATTTTTCCAGCGCTCGGACAAACCGCCCGCAGAAAACGTCGAAGAGCAGGCGGCTTAATCAAAAAGGAAGAGGAGGCGAAAGTCTCCTTTTCTTTGCATCGGCCAATATCTCAGGAAAAAGCGTAAATGAGAATGCCGAAACAAGCATAAAGGACAACACCCACGGCAAACATCTTCGTTGGGCTTACCATCATATCCTGCACGACATGATGTTCCTCTGATAGCTTAAGTTGCGGCATACCGTTTGATCTCACAGTTGGAGAAAATGCTCCCTAGAGGGTAATCGAATTAGGTTGACCTATTTTAACCCTAGCAGCATCCGATGCCGCTTAGATGGTAAGCCAGGCACCGAAATTCAACCCCTAATAAAACAAGGCTACCATGAATACCTTGCCAAGAGGTTTCACTGCAAAGGGCCGTCAGTCAGTCCGCCCCCCGCCATTTTCCTCAAGCCATTTTCGAGGCGTCACCCCCGTCCAGCGCTTAAAAGCCCTGTGAAAACCGGCTGAATCAGCAAAACCCAACAAATAGGCGGTCTCACTAATTGGAAGATTGCCCAACAAGTATTCAAAAGCCGTTTCTCTTCTCACCCCCGAGAGCTCTGCCTGAAACGACGTGCCAAGTGCGGAAAGTCTTCGCTGGAGACTTCGCCCTGTCAGGCCGAAAGCAGCGGCTATTTCCTCAAGCTCCGGCGGCTGGCCGGGAAGTTGCTGCAGAAGTCTTTGCCGCAAGCCATGCAGCAAGGGGTCCAAATCTGTCAGTTTCGACAAAATAGCTTCCGCATGACGGCTTAGAATAGAGCTAAGCGCAGCATTGGCTTGGGTTAATGGGCGCTTTAAGTCCGTAGCGGCAATAACGACCGCATTATCAGCCTGCTCAAACATGGGAAGAACACCGAAGGCATCCAGATAGGCCCCGGTGTCTTCGGGTGCAGCGTGGGTAAAACGCACCTCCTCAGGAACAATTTTAGTTCCTGTGATCCACTTGGCGAAGACCACGAGACAAGCAAGAATGGCTTCAATTCGTTCTTTTCGACAAGGAATATCCTTATCAACAAGATCGTAGACTAAGACGGCCGCTCCATCCGACACACCCGACGAATGGGAGACGGTTAAAATCCCCCCATCACCAACGAGAACGGCAAAACGGGCCGCCTGCTCCAAGGCCTCCTGCAATGAGGCGCAAGTCATTAGTAAATGCCCCAAAACACTGAAGGAGCCCGGTCTAATATGCCGTCCAACTTTCAAACCAATCAGCCCGTCACCCGTCTCGACGCGAGCCGCCTGCCAAAGCTTTGAAACCGTTTCAACGGGCAAACGGGCATCTGGATCGGAAAGTTGCTCCGGCGCGACGGCAGCAGATGCAAGGATTGATTCGGCCTTCACGTCCCCTTGCCCATCAGAAAAGGCATCAAGCAGCGTGTTGATGTAGCTGGCGGAAACTGTGCGTTGTTTTTCCAGAGACATCCGGCCTCGACTGGTGACGTTTTAAGACAGTTGTTTGTCGTCCCTGGCTAGTGATTCAGCCGAACGCTCATGCCAGTATACTTACCAATAAACCTTAGCAGGCAAAAGCCTCACCGAACGACAGGGAGAATAAGCGGGTGGTTGAAACCATTCTGATTACCGGAGCCGGTGGATACATCGGCGGCGAACTCTTGCGCCATTTGGGCCGCAATGCGTCCTATAAGCTTATCGCAACGGATATCCGCGAGACCCCAACCCCACAGCGTATCGATGACGTGACCTATTACCAGGCCGACATTCGTGACGAGACATTTTTTCAACTCGTGGCCAAAGAACGCCCATCCGTTGTCGTGCATCTCGCCTCAATCGTCAGCGCGGGCAACAATCCGCAGTTTGAATATTCAGTCGACGTCGAGGGCACCCGTAACGTTCTTAAGGCTTGTACCGCCAACGATGTCAGGCAGCTCGTCATTACCAGCAGCGGCGCTGCCTATGGATATTATGCCGACAACCCAAGCTGGATCGACGAAACAGACCCTCTGCGCGGCAATGAGGATTTCGCCTACTCGCGACACAAGCGAATGGTCGAGGAAATGCTGGCGGAATACCGGAAAACCCATCCAGCCCTAAAACAACTCATCTTCCGTCCGGGTGCAGTCATTGGCGAAACAGTCTCCAACCAGATCACCAATCTTTTTGAAAAACCGTTCGTCCTCGGCATTGTCGGATCGGACAGCCCCTTTACGTTCATCTGGGATCGGGATGTGGTCGCCTGCTTCATCAAGGGCATCACGGAAAACCGCGAGGGCATCTTTAATCTTGCGGGCGACGGCGCGCTTTCCTTGAAAGAAATAGCTGCCATTCTTGGGAAACCCTATCTTCCACTTCCTGCCTGGCTTATCGGAGGCGCGCTAGGGTTGGTTCGCAAATTTGGCCTTGGAAAACTTGGGCCGGAACATGTGAAATTTTTACAATACCGCCCAGTCTTGAGTAACCGGCGGCTAAAAGAAGAGTTTGGGCTGGTTCCCACCAAAACCTCAAGAGAAACCTTTGACCTCTACCGAGCCACCCGTTTCAAGGGAGCCCAACGATGAAACACCGTCTTCCCTTCCTTCTTTTCTGCCTATCATTCACCCTCACACAACCTGCTCTAGCGCAAGGACAGAACGGCGAGGCATTGACCGTCGAAATCATTTGGCAAACCCCAGTCGATCTGGATTTGTTTCTCACCGATCCCGAAGGCGAAACCATCTATTTCGCCAATCGCAAGGCCAAAAGCGGCATGACCATGGGACGGGAAACAGGTTGCAAAGACATCACCGGGGTCAAGCCACCCTATACAGAAACTGCAAAAATTCCTGTCGCACTGTCGGGCCGCTACCGGGTCAGTGTGGATTTTATCAAAGATTGCGGAACCAGCACCTTGGAAACCCCGTTTCTCGTCCGTCTAACGGATAAAAACGGGAAACAGGAACTGGGCCGCGCAGGCGCTAACGTCAAATACCGGGTACTCGAACCCGTCGCATGGGAGTTCATGGTTAAATGATCAAAACTTTCGCTATTTCCAGTCTGGCGATCTTCAGCCTGTCGCTCTCTGCGCTAGCCGGAGAAATGACCATTCGGGTCCAGGGATCTGATGGCGCTCCCCTGCCCTTGGTCATGGTGACGGCGAAGCCCGCCGACGGGACGCTTTTTAAAGACCGGGTAATGCCCGAAAAAACCCGTTTTACCGGCCCCAACGGCCAAACGGCCATAACCGTCCCGGATCAAGGACGGGTTGTCCTACGGCTTCGCAAACAGGGCTTCAAAGATATCGATACGGAAATACCGGGCGATACCACACCCTCACTGATCATGGAGCCGGAAGCCGATATCGCCCAGCGAGCCGAAGACACACCGGCCAACGCCTGGCTGGCCGCCATCGATTTCAAGGATGAAGAACTTAAAACCCATTTCCGCCTTCAATGCGCCTTCTGTCATCAACAAGGCGCGCCCAATACCAAGGCTGACCGAACCCCTGAGGAATGGGAGAAAATTATCGATAGAATGGTCCGTTACGGATCGCGCCTCATGAGCGACGCCCAGGAACGTCTGCCCGAATTGCTGATTGCCGAACACAAACGGCTCATGGCCAATCCCTCGGTCGTGCCCCCGGTCAAACCCTGGGAAGATCACTTGGAGGGCGCCCAAATTACCGAATGGGCGCTTGGCGACGGGTCGTCGCAACTCCACGATGTTTTTCTCGCCAGCACCGGCAAGCTCTATGCAGGCGACAATCTCCAGGATGATTTGATCGAGTTGGATCCGGCGACCAATACATCGGTCACCCATAAAATCCCCAAACGTCCCGGCGATAAACTGGGCGGCAATATCGGCGGAAGGCTGAAAAACTATCCAGGCGTAGGGACCTACGTGGGGCTTCATTCCTTGGATGAATCGCCCACAGATGGCCACCTGTTCCTCACCGGGTCGGACAGCAGCCGACTGGTCGAATTCGCCCCTGAAAACGGCGAGTTCACCCTTTACGACTTACCCGACGGCTTTTATCCCCATACGGTGCGCATCGACCAAAAAGACCGGGTCTGGTTCACCATGGCCGTCTCCAATCAGGTCGCCATGTTCGACCGCAAGACGAAGACCTTCAAGTTCTATGACCTTCCGGCCCGTACGCTAAAAGAAAAGGCGACCATCTTCGCCCTACCGGCCATCCTGAAACTCGCCAACTGGGGCGTTCCCATCCATCGGATGCCGATAGACAACAAATCCGACGGCTTACCCTTGCCCTACGGTATCGACATCAGCCCCGATGGAACCGTCTGGTTCACCCGTCTGCATAGTGACGAGTTGGGCCGTGTTGAGCCCGATAAAGACAAAGTCACTCTGTTTAAAACTCCGTTCAAGAGTCCCCGGCGTCTGCGCACGGATGCCGACGGAAACGTCTGGATCACCGTATTCGCCGAAGGCCGTCTGGCGAAATTCGACCCCAAAACCGAAACCTTCGAGATGTTCGATTTGCCCACCGAGCCGAAAGGCAGCGAGACGCCCTACTCCCTCAACGTGGACCGTAAGCGAGGGATCGTCTGGGTCAATGGAACGGCCTCCGACACCATGATGAGCTACGTGATTAAGACCGGCCAATGGCGTATCTACCCCCTCCCAAGGCGGCGCACCTTTACCCGTGACGTGGTGGTCGCGGAGGATGGCTCTATCTACACCTCCAATGGCAGCTTCCCGGCTTGGCATATTGAAGACGGACAGCCGACGGTGATTCACGTCAAGCCGGGAGGATAGGTGATGATTGAGCTTGCCCACATCCATTACGATGCAGGTTCCCATTTCGTCCTAAATCTCGTGCTGGCCGCCATGATCCTCGGCTTGGCGCTGGACATCAAAACCGACGATTTTCTGCGGGTTTTTAGAAACCCTAAGGCCCCATCTGTAGGGCTGGCGGCTCAATTTCTCCTACTTCCGGCGCTAACCTGTGGGCTAACCTTGCTGCTCGACCTGCCGCCGGGGATCGAACTCGGCATGATTTTGGTGGCGGCTTGCCCGGGTGGGTCGATTTCAAATTTCGTTACCTATCTGGCACGCGGCAACGTGGCTCTTTCGATCAGCATGACGGCTTTCGCCAGCCTTATCGCCATTTTCCTCATGCCGCTCAATTTTGCTTTCTGGTCCGGGTTCAACCCGGAAGCCGTTGAGCTATTGCGTGAAATCGATGTGGATGGCAGTGATATTTTCAAAACCCTGCTCATGGTTCTTGCCATTCCCATTGCGCTGGGCCAGGCCATTGCTCACTTTCATCCGAAACTGGCCTCCATACTCCACAAAGGACTGAAAAACCTCTCTCTCCTGGCGCTTTTCGCCTTTATTGGCATAGCGATTTTCAAGAATTTCGACGCTTTCGCCAAATATTTCATACTGCTGTTTTTCTGCGTCCTCATCCACAACGGGACCGCGCTGGCCCTCGGCTGGGCTACAGGCAAACTAAGCAAGCTCAATACCGCCGACCGACGCGCCGTGATGATCGAAGTGGGAATGCAAAATTCCTCTCTCGCCATCGCCATCGTCTTTACCCAGTTCGATGCCCAGCCCGGTATGGCCTTAATCGCCGCCTTCTGGGGAACTTGGCACATCGTATCGGGCCTTTTGATTGCTTTGGTGTGCCGCATCAATAGCCGAGGTAAATCCGAAACAGGCCCTCACATGGAGCCAGACGGCACCCGGACCGACCTATGAGCCCTCTTTTCCGCTTTTACCTCTCCTGTTTCTTCGCCTTTCTCTGCGGGCATACGGTCAACTATTCAGTGATCATATACGCACAGGATATTATCGGGTCGGATTTGCTTTCCGGCATTGGCTTCGGCTTGTGCTTCGGGCCGCCCATCCTGCTTGGCTGGTATGCAGGCGTACTGTGCGACCGCTTAGCGCCCAACCGGATCATCGTCATAAGTCAGCTCCTTTTCATCGTTGCGGCACTTATCCTTCTAGTCGCTCACCTGTGGGTGACAATCCCAGCCAACCGAGCAATTCCATTAATCGTGTCGGCTTTTCTCATCGGCTGCGCCTGGTCGTTTATCGCACCAGCCCGCATGGCCGCATTGGGGCAATTGGCCTCCGTACAAAAACTGCATAGCGCCATGGTACTGCTCAACCTGCTCATCATGCTGGGTTTCGGCCTAGCACCTGTGGTAATCGCTGGCCTTGAGCAAACTTGGGGATGGGAGGCTGTTTTCCTGTTCATCGCAGCCGGGTTCGCCGCTGCTACACTTTTGCTGACCGGGGTGCCGTCACAAGGAAGCGACAGACCCCGTAAGTCCGTAATAAAAGAAATCCATGAAGGGCTTCAGGCCGTAACGAGCAAACCAATCCTATTTCAGTTTCTCCTGACTTCTATTCTGGCCTACACGCTCATGGGGCCTATGCAGGTCTTACTTCCCAAGCTGGCCAGTTCACAATTGATGCTTTTCGGATTGGACCGCGGCTTCTACCTCGGCACTCTAGCGCTAGCCCTAATCATTGGCGGGCTTCTCTGCATGGCGCTTAAGGCCCGCCTCCCCGATGGCTGGATTATTCTCACGGGAACGGCGATCGCCGGAATCGGCATTGCTCTGCTGTCTCAAATTGTCCATCCTCTAGCTTCGGCAGGGATATTGTTATTATCCGGCATTGTTGGAGGAATGGTCGTCAGCCTGATCGTTGCCGGCCTTCAGACCGAAGCGGCATCGGAAGTTCGCGGCAGAGTCATGGGGATGTACACCATGACCAGTCAGATCATTCCGGCAGCTTCCGGCTTTTTCGCTGGCGCTTTATCTGAATATTTAGGGGTGGCCGACGCTCTTCTGATTTGCGGCCTCTTGATCGCACTTACGTCTTTGATTGCTACGAACCGCCTCCGCATCGTCAGAGCATTCGCCCACGACTGACAGACGGAGCCAACCTGAAAATATTTCTAAGCGCCAGGGCCAAAAAGAGCGATAACGCCAAGGGCGCCATAGAGAATGACCCCCGTGCCTAGCATCAGCTTGGGGTTCTTGTGAAGCTCATCGACAAACTCGCGTATTTTTCCGGGTCGGGACGCAGTTTCCATTGTCGGCACCTTTTCGCCTACATATCGAAAAGACGATTAGATCATCCGGCCCTGACGAGGGTATGTCGGTTTTGTGAAGTTTATATTTCTTAAAAAGAAAAGGCGCGCCCCTTATGGAAGCACGCCTTCGTTGGTTCGTTTGAAGTCGTTGGATCAGTCGCCGACTTTGGAATGGTCGCTACCCAGCGGATCGGGATACTGGTTTTTGATTTCATCAAGCGCCACGGCATAGAGGCGCTCCATCTCCGCCTTCAACTCTTCCTCGGTCAGCCCAACACTGCGCTCGGCGCAATCAGCCATAATTTTGCGCACCACATCGTCGGACCCCGGCTCTTCGAAATCGGCGGCGATCACTTCTTTGGCGTAGGCTTTGGCTTCATCATCGGAAAGGCCGAATTTTTCGGCGACCCAGAGACCGACCAGTTTATTGCGTCGGGCTTCGGCTTTGAACTTGGTTTCCTCGTCAAGCTTCATTTTGGCTTCATAGCTCTGTTCGCGGTCTTTGAGGACGTCACTCATGAAAAAGAATCCTTTAAACGAGGTATTGCACACAAAAATAAGCGCAAAAGAAACGGTTTGCCCAGCGCTCCAACGGGGCTTATGTAGTCCATCAACC
>Ga0070729_10003279_pt1 | contig 19151 bp, 17 predicted proteins | sample tdDd472_FD_66725 | JGI IMG/M metagenome (GOLD analysis project Ga0070729, IMG submission 66725) | Marine sediment microbial communities from the Atlantic coast under amendment with organic carbon and nitrate - tdDd47.2 | ecosystem: Environmental > Aquatic > Marine > Coastal > Sediment | place... | reverse complement strand
AGGAACTCAAGAAGGCAAAAGTCCCACTAAAATCGGTCACCACCAAAACCATCCAAGAGAAGATGAAGGAACTCTCCTTCAAAAAAGTGGACGATTTTTACAGCGCCATCGGATTGGGAAACCTCACGCCACGCAAGGCAGCTCTACCTTTCATCCCTGAAGAACTTCAGCAGAAAACACCAAGCAGCGGAGAGGTTCGGGAAAGCCGCCTGCGCAAGGCACTGAACAACCTGACTCGACAGTCCAAGCAACAGGTGGTGGTCAAAGGTCAGAATGACATTCTCGTCTACCTCGCGCAATGCTGTAGTCCCATTGAAGGTGATAAGATTACGGGCTTCATAACGCTTGGAAAAGGAGTGGCCGTTCACCGCAGTGACTGCAAAATGCTCAAGGACCCCAACCTGGATGTGGAACGCCTGGTGGAGGTTCAATGGGGCCATCTCGACAAGGAGTCGGTATTTAACACGCGAATTGTTGTCTATACCGAAGACCGACGCGGGATGATTGCGGATGTGTCTAATGCGGTCACTGCTTCGAAGACCAATATCAAGGATTTCAATGCGCGTTCCGACGACGGAAAGCATACCGGAATTATTCATCTGGTCGTTGAAGTGGCGAGCTTGGATCACCTGAAACGCCTCACCCAAACCCTTGAAAAGATTAAAGGTGTCATCAGCGTAGAACGCGAGAATTAATTTCCCAGCGTTCCCCCTGATACGTTATGATAGCGCATCAAACGTATTTGAGGCCTGTATGCAAACGCTCAGTATCATAATTCCAGTTTACAATGAAGAACGTACCGTTGAGGATCTCTACAGGCAATTGATTCAGGTTGATTTCGCCTCCAAACAGTTTGTACCGGAAATCCTCTTTATCAACGACTGCTCTACGGATGGAACACGCCCTATCCTGGACCGACTGGAGAGAGATGAACATGTGCGGGTCTTGCACCAGGAACGTAACCAGGGCAAAGGTGCAGCACTTCGTCGAGGTTTCACTGAGGCAAAAGGCTCCTACATTGTGGTACAGGATGCCGACTTGGAATATGATCCCCAGGATTTCCTTGCCCTGCTCGATCCCGTTGTCAACCACGAGGCCGATGTGGTCTATGGTTCGCGTTTCACTTGGAGCAGGGAACGTAAAATTTTGAATTACTGGCACTATTTAGGCAATGCATTCCTGACCCGGCTCAGCAACTTATTCTCAGGTTGGAACCTTACCGACATGGAGACCTGTTACAAGCTTATTCGCAAGAAAATTTTGGACCAAGTTCACCTGAAAGAGAATCGTTTTGGCATCGAACCGGAACTCACCGCAAAGCTGGCTCGCAATAAACAATTGAGAGTCTATGAGGTCCCCATCTCCTATCTCGGACGCGGCTACGATGAGGGTAAGAAAATCGGTGTCAGAGATGGCTTTAGAGCCATCTATTGCATCGTGAAATACAACCTTTTCAAGGGAACTTAAAGCCACACCTTTGTGTTATTAGGAAATCCTGCCTATCGGAAGATCCCTAGCAATCCTCCTTGATACGACAGTTCAGCCGTAGTTGATTGGTGTCTCCATGGATTCTTCCTTAAGTGCTTCCAAATTGAGACTCACCGTGTCCCATGACCCGCATGCATCACAACGTTCCGTCCATGTCTCGGTCGTCTGACCACAGAAGGCACAGCAATAGGTTGCCAGTCGGTGTTCCTTATCATCCGTAAACGCCTTCTCCATGAATTCACAGGCATGTTCAGCGTTTCCAATGCCTTTTTCTGCCTCGGCCAACAACTGGTAAATAAGAAATGGCTGACGGAACGTGCGAAGAAGAGGCGTAAGTGCTTCAATAGCCTCGTGATACATTGAGAGCCTAAGATAGAGTCTTCCCAATTCAAACGTCGCAAGCCGATTATTCATTTCCACCGATATGCGTTTCATGAGCCCGATGGCGTCTTCGGGTTGGTCTTTTTTGATGTAGAAATCCACCATACGATCGAGGAGCTCAAAATGCTCCGTTGCTTCAAATCCAGACTGGAGGACCTTTAAAGCCTTCGATTCCTGACCTGTTTCCATAAGAACGTGGCTTTGAAGCAAGTAGCCAGGAACAAATGTGCGGTGTGCCTTAACAAAGGCCGTGACTTCGTTGAGGAATTTTCGATCCGCAAGCATGTCCCCTTCTGCCTGGGATTTCAGGTGCTCAAATTCAGCTCCAACGAGCACATCGTTGAGGTCTGGGTCGGAAAACGTACCCAGTTTTCGGCCCCAACTCAAAACCGACTGCCAATCTTCAGACTCAAGGGCATCTTCCAGAAGGAGTTCATAAGCGATCTTACAGTCTTCTCCGAAATTACTGGCCAACGTTTCGTATACCATGCGAGCTCGTTCTTCGTTACCTGCTTGTCGATAAGCCTCGGCCAACAGGTAACCCTCTTCAGGTTGAGGCTCTTTCTGGAACTCATTTTCAAGTTGATCGATCACGTCTTTGAATCGACACAGTTCTAGAAGCAGATTAGCCTCCATAACCTTGTTCTCCGGACGTTCGCGCAGCGGAAGCGATTGGGCCAGCTTCAAGGCCTTTTCGTACTGACCGTGTGCCCGCAATGCGGCGACTTGACGCCACTGAGCTGTATCCTTGGCCTGTGTGCGATCCGCCTTGTGGTGATGCTTAAGCCGACGGTTTGCCTTGAACCACTGAACGCTAAAATAAGCTGAGGGCAAGGCTGAGGCAAGCAGCATTCCTCCCACAAGAGCCGTTATCACGGAAAAGGAAATGGAGAATACCGTCAACGGCTGACGCAAGATTTCGAAATTATTGTAAACAAAAAAGAAAATCAGGGCGGTCAGAAGGGCCGAAAAAACAATAGTCAATGCGGTTCGCAGGCTCATGGTCACGCTCCATGGTGGTAAGGATGATTGGCTCTCAGACAAAGAGCCCTGTAGGTCTGCTCATATAACATCATTCTAGCCAATGCGTGTGGAAATGTCATTTTCGAAAAGGCAAGAACCAGGTTTGCACGTTGACGTAAGGCATCATTGACTCCCATGGATCCACCAATAATCCAGGTCAGATTTGACACACCAGACTGAAATTGGCGCTCGATGAACGTGGCCAACCCCGGTGAGGACAACTGTTTTCCACGTTCATCGCAAAGGATCACAACATCTTGTGGTTTCAGTTGTTGAAGGATTAGTTCGGAATCACGTTCTCGAGCCTGACTCGAAGCGGGTTTAAGAATGCGTTCCTCCACACGCAGAAAACCGCCCATTCGCTTGAGATAGCGATCGCAGATTTCCTGCTCAGGTTGTTTGCGTGAGGCCTTCCCTACCCAAATGAAGGAGAACGTCGCCAAGACTCAGTCCATTTGTTCCCAGATCTGCTCGAGTCTAAAGAATTCGCGCTTCTCTGCGAGCATAATATTGACGATGACCTCTCCAAAATCGAGCAGGCACCACTCACCGTCATCCAATCCTTCGATGCTGAGGGCCGGGACACCCGAGTGCTTGCACTCGTAAATCATTTTCTCGGCCAGGGATTTGATACGCTGACTGGAGGAAGCGGTCATGATGATGAAACGATCGGTATAGGAACAACGTCCCTCGACATCGAACTCACGGTAGTCCTCAACATCAAATTCTTCTGCTTTCTCTTTGATCATATCGTAAATACTGCGGCTCACGTCTACCTCTTATAATTCATCTAGAGGATCCAGCCCGGATTCCTCGGTAACTGTTTCTTTGATGGGCACTTCTTCCGATTCAATTTCTGCAATTGGGTCTTCGGGTGCGCTCAATTGTTCTTCTTGGATCATCTTGTGAAGATCATATACCAGCTCGTTTAATACCTTCAAGTTGAAAGAACTGATCTCATAAAAGGGAATTTGCTCCCTATCGAGCCTGGCCTTCAAGCTTTGGACCTGTTCTTCCTGAACCGATTCGAGGTCACACTTGGTCACGGCAACGACCTTTCGTTTGGACTGTAAAAGATCGCTGAACTGGTTGAGCTCATGGATCAATGCCTCATAGGTAGGTTCAACGTCGCGTTCGGGATCGGTGGGATCGATGAGTAAGAGCAAAACTCGTGTCCGCTCGATATGCCTTAAAAACTGATGACCCAAACCCGCACCTTCGTGGGCGCCTTCGATTATGCCTGGGATATCAGCCATTACAAAACTGTTCCACTCATCGACCTCAACTACGCCAAGCGAGGGTTTCAAGGTGGTAAACGGGTAATCGGCCACCTTAGGGTTTGCTCCGGAGATCTGACGGATCAAGGTCGATTTTCCTGCGTTTGGAAAGCCCACCAAGCCGACGTCGGCCATCATCTTCAGTTCAAATACAACCCAAAGGCCTTCGCCTTCACCACCGGATTGGGCAAATTTCGGTGCCTGATGCGTTGAACTGGTGAAGTGGGCATTGCCCTTGCCACCTTTTCCACCCTTGGCAATCACAGCAGTCTGTCCGGGTTGCGTTAAGTTGGCGAGTAGGGTTCCGGTCTCAAACTCGCGTACCATCGTCCCTCGTGGGACCTTAAGAATAAGGTCCGGCCCCATCGCTCCAGACATATTGGAACCACGCCCCTTGCCTCCAGGTTCGGCTCGGTAATGCCGGCAATTCCGCAAGGGCATTAAGGTGTTGTATTCAGGCGCAACCTCAACAACAACATCGCCGCCTTTGCCTCCATCACCACCGTCTGGTCCGCCACGAGCAACGTACTTTTCCCGTCGAAAGTGGACGCATCCATTGCCACCTTTCCCGGACTCTACATATAGTTTTAATTCGTCAATGAACATGCAAAAAAAAGCCCCGAAAGATCGGGGCCCTCTTCATTCGTCTGCTAAAACAATCAGCTAGGGATAATATTGACAAATTTACCCATTTTTCCACGTGTTCGAAACTCAACGGTTCCATCTACCGTGGCAAACAGGGTGTCATCTTTACCTAAGCCAACGTTCTTTCCGGGTTTGAATTTGGTGCCGCGCTGGCGAACGATGATCGTTCCGCCTTTTACTTCCTGGCCACCATAGCGTTTCACGCCCAGTCGCTTCGCATTACTGTCGCGACCGTTTTTTGAACTGCCTAAACCTTTCTTATGAGCCATTTCGTACCTCTAATTCTCGCTTAATTTTCGGGAATGGAGTCAATGCGAATTGAACAAACATTTTGGCGATGACCATTTTTCTTGCGATAGGTCTGCCGACGATGCTTTTTGAAAACAATCACCTTTTTGTCGCGAAATTCACGAACAACGGTTGCTTTTGCCTTGCCATCCAAAAGGGGTGCACCGACCTTAAATTCGTTACCATCGTGGGCTGCCAAGACAGGGAGTTCAATTTCCGCGCCTTCGGCCTTCCCAGGAATCCGTTCAACTTTGATTTCATCCCCAGGGGCAACGGTGAATTGTTTACCGCCTGTTTCAATGATTGCATACGCTTTCATTTTGGGTTCCTCCAGTAATCGTAAAGGCCTCTAAAAAGCCGAAGGCATAGTTTAATGGAATGGCATTCCAGTGTCAACGGGATATTTACCTCTTTTGACAAGGTGATTCAAGCGGGCAGAATCTGCCCGCCAATCCTCAGGAAAACAGGCCCAGAGGGTTGAATTGCCCTTCAAATGGTGAGTCCATTCCCAAAAACTCTCGCGTTAGACTGACATACAGCGAACGAAAATCGGTTGTGAAGCGAAGATCCCCATTGTCGTCAAGTTCCGAAAGAGAAGGTTGCTGCCCAAAAAGCCCACCCTTCACGCCACCACCTATCAAAAAATGGGGTGCCGCAGTGCCGTGATCGGTTCCTCCGCTTGCATTGCCTTCTGGCCGACGTCCGAACTCGGAATAGGTCTGCACAGCCACTCGCCTCCAGGCACCTATCTCGAGCATCGCGGCGCGAAACGCACTCAAAGCCTCAGCCAAATCCAACAATAGAGTGCTATGAGTTCCCGCCTGCTGCGTATGGGTATCGAAACTGCCGTGAGAGATTTTAACGACAGGAATATGAAGCCCACTAGCTAGAAGCATGCTCAACTCCCGGAATGCCTGACCAAGCTCGGTTTCTGGGAATTCTGTCGCCAGAACCTGGGGGCTCTCCATTGCTCTTTGCAACTCGCCTACCGAGTCAAAGATCGTGTTCTGGACATTCACAACATGATTGAGAACAGGATAGTCTGGTTGTTCAGCAATTGCGGAAATTCCGGAGGCCGACTGAAGAAAGGGCTCGACGCGATCCATGGTGAGGACCCTCAGAATCGGACTGTTCAATGGACCGAGGCCGCTTCCTCCTATCACCAACCCATCAACCCATACGGAGTCATCAGGTGGAAGTGAGCCGAGAACCTGACTTACCCAGCCTTCGGTTAGGAATTGATTTGAGCTAGAAGCAGTATCCCAAATGTCGATCGACCTGAAATGTGAACGATTTGGCTCAGGATAGCCGAGGCCGAGAACAACCGCACATTCTCCCTGGTTCCAGATCTCATGCAAAGCTTCTAACGAGGGATGTAAGGCAAGGTCATCGCTGAGACTGTGTGCCAGCGTTGGCTCAATGGCCAGATCCTGTCTAAGATTGAAGTAATGATCGTCGCTGATGGGAATGACCGTATTCAGGCCATCGTTTCCACCTGCAAGTTCTAGGAGGACCAAGGTCCGATCCCAGTTTGGGATACCAAGGCCAGGAGATTGGGCCAGAAGCCTTCCACCAAAGAGCGTAAGAGCGCCGCATTTAAGAAAATGTCGTCGTTTCATCCTGCACCTCACTTAACTTGATATGCGGGGTCTAGAAACAGGCTCTGTACCCACGATTGAAAGCTATCTTCATTGAGAACCCCTGCGGGTGGAACCGCCAACAACCACTCCAGAATGTCTGAACGCTCGTCCTTGGCCAGTGGCTTTCTCAAAGCACGGCCCATCTTGCCCGACAGGAACCGTTTCAACACATCACGCCGTGAGAGGAATGAGGCGGGGGTTATCCAATCAGTGCCGCCTTCCCAACCCTTCACATTGGGTGGATCAAACAAGTTCTGCCCCAAATTCGCGGAAACAAAGGCAATTCCAAGAAAGAGTTCGGATGGGTATTCGCCTTGATGTGTGCTGCGAAGCGTACCAACTACCATGTCCAATGGCGACTTCACAAGCGAGCCACGCCCCAACTCATCCCAAAATGGGTCGGACACGAGTATGGCCCTCATCAATGGCAGGATTTCATAGCCGCTCGATCGGAATCCTTCAGCAAATTGCGTGACTGATCCTGCGTCGGGATAGGAGTTAATGAAGACCTTCCAGAGTTTCTCAACAATGAACTCGGCAGTTCGATCCTGTTCAAGAAGAATGTCTAGAATGTCGTCACCATTAAAATATCCACTTTGGCCCAAAAAGGTCTTCTTGCCAAAATCGTGCTGACGCCAATTGAATCGAAAGCTTGCGTCTTCGGGGAATAGATGCCAACCGGTAAACGCCCGCGCTGCCTCTTTGACATCCGTTTCGGTGTAATGCCCTTCGCCCAACGTAAAGAGCTCCATCAGCTCCCGTGCAAAGTTTTCATTTGGGTGGGCCTTAACGTTCTGCAGGTTATCTAAATACACGATCATGGCCGCGTCCTTGGACATCGCGTGCAGTAGCTCGCCAAAATTGCCAAATGCCATTCTCCTCATGAGTTCGTCCTGACGAGCCATAAGGTGAGGAACCCGGACTTTCTGGAGCTCAGACGTGAAGTGGTTATGCCAGAAAACGGTCATTACCTCGGTCAACTGACTGGGAGTGTATAGCATTTCAGCGACCCACCAGGCCTTCAACTCAAGCGTCTGCTGAATTCGCCTGCGCAGAAACGCGTCGCGCTCTTCTTCGGTCATCTCCTGGAATGGAATCTCAGGACTAATGCGCTGCTCCGTCATCCAATCCAATGGCGGCACCACGCTGCTGGAACGAAAACCGGCTAAAAGCCGTTCTACTGCTTCTTCACGAGTTAACGGCGCATAAGCCTCAAGCTCGTCGACACTGACACCAAACTGAGTCCTACCCAGCAAGTGCTTAGTCTCCACAATTTCAAGGGCAAAGGATGAAACCGCCAGCATGCTGATACCTATACAAAGGAATTTCATTCCTACCTCCTTATTCTTTCAAGCCGACCTTACTTAGTATGGAATGGACCATCGAGACCAGGCTTCGGTTTATTCCAAAAAATGGGTAGACTCCTACAACGCGAGAAAATCTGTGGACTTTTGGGTGAGGCTCTAATAAATACAACGCCTCAGGCCTTTAATAGGGCGACCCTTGAATTCGGGTTTGTGACCCAGATCACCCCAAAAGACTGGCGTATTCAGTCTGCAGCTGGGTTCTCAGGCCGCACTTGAGTTCAGGATCACAAAATGAAGCCTCGAGAGCCATCAAATTAACCCGGTAAAATTCCCGCGAGCCCCAAAGGAAGGTGGTGCGCAAATCGGCGTATTCCTCTGCCAAACTCCGCTGGGGGATGGTTCGACCATCACTATTGATACCCAGTGATATCCCCATTGAATAAAGCTGATGCACAGGATGACTAGCCAAATTGGGATACACGCCAATCTGCACATTACATCCCGGACAGACTTCGAGATGAATTCCCATTTCAAGAATCACCGAAAGCAGTTTAGGATCCTCGATGGAGCGCACTCCATGCCCAATGCGTTCTGGACGAAGGCGTTTCACCGTATCCCAGACCGAATCTGGCCCCAGGGCTTCACCGGCATGGGCGGTTCGGTGAATATCTTTGTTGAGGGCATATTCGAATGCAGCGACATGAGGTTGCAAGGGAAACCCAGCTTCATCGGCAGCGAGGTCAATTCCCACGACCCCTTGATCGCGGAAGGCATGGGCGAGTTTAGCGGTTTCGACTCCCTGCTCTTTTGAAAAGTGGCGCAGAGTACAAAGCAAAACCCGAATATGAATGGGGTATTTAGCCTCTGCATTCCTGAAGCCCAATAAAACCGCCCCAATCACCTCTTCAGCCGATAACCCCTCTTCCAAGTGCAGGAGGGGAGCAAACCGAATTTCGGCGTAGCAAACATATTCTTCTGCGAGTTGACGACCGAGATCTTCGGCGACGATTCTCAGGTGATCCGCCTTCTGCAACAAGGCGAGGCTTCGAGGAACCTTACTTAAGAACTCACTTAAATCGTGGCATTTCTGGCTCAACGCAAATGACTCCATAAATTCTTTTTCGGTGATTCTTGGGTCGATCCGACGTGCAGCACTCGAGCTAATTGAGCAATCGAGATGACAATGCAACTCAACTTTTGGAACGGTTAAAACATTCATCGGTCACTTCCGGGCGTTGGTTTTTTCATTTTCTCGAGCCTTGGTAATCTCATCCAGAACCACACGAACCTGCCGGGTGAAGTCCAGCATATCGGTGTAGTGCCGCCCATAACCCAAGTTGAATTCGTAATTAAAATCAGGGGGATTGGCACCCTGATTGTGCTGCATGATGGTTTCCAGTTTATCGAGTGCCTTGGCCACCTTGGCCTCGGGTGAGTTGCCTGCCTCATATTCATCCCAGAGCGCAAGAATGGATTCGTGCAACTTGCGAGGTAGGGGCGAGAGGACCGCCAGCAGATCTTCGCGTTCCTGAATCGATTTCTGGACATCCGGATCCTGCTCAATAGCCGGAATGTCCCCGCTGATTATTTCACCTAAATCGTGAATCATGCACATTTTAAATAACTTTGTAGTATCGAGCTCGGGGAACCAGGACTCGAATAACAGGACCATCAAACCGAGCCGCCAGGTATGTTCGGCCACGCTTTCGGACCTGCCGGCTGATGTCCAGGCGCTTCGATAGGTCGTCTTTAGGTGCTCACATGTTTCCAGAAAAGACAGGATGCCGTCCAGGCTCGGCTTGGGAATGGGCTCCATGGTTCCTCCATTTTTGGCTTAGCTTAGCATGCCCCCCAATTACGAGTAAGAAATTCTCAGTTGAACTCCACATCGACTCCATAGAAAATAGGCCTCAGAATGACTGCAAGGAGTTGTCTTGAGCCTCCCCCATCGAGCTGATTTCCCTTTTATTGCGCGTGATGACGCAATCTGCTACTTGGATAACGCAGCAACCACCCAAAAACCAAATCAGGTACTGAATCGCGTTCATGCCTTCGATAAGTTCGAACACGCCAACGTCTATCGAGCTACTCACACAGCGAGCGTCCAGGCGACGGAGGCCCTTGAAGCAGTCAGGGAGGGTGTAAGAGCTTTTCTCAATGCTAGACACAAAGAGGAAATCATTTTCACCCACGGAACAACCTCAGCCATCAATCTCGCTGCATACAGCCTGTCCCGTTCAAAGGTAAAGAAAGGACAACGAATTCTACTTGGGACGAATTCGCATCACTCCAATATTGTGCCATGGCAGCGCATAGCTGCTGAATGTGAAGCGGTCCTTCGCCCCATCCCTTTAAACTCGGATGGCAGCCTCAATCTCGATTGGCTGGAGCAGGAGCTGAAAAATCCAACCGCAATCGTTTCGGTCAGCCATGTCAGTAACAGTGCAGGTACCCTGAACCCCGTCGAGAAAATAGTCCATATGGCCCGAAAAAACGGCGCGGTCAGCTTAATCGATGGAGCCCAGGCAGTGAGCCATGCTCCAGTGAATGTCCAGACAATCGACTGTGATTTCTATACATTCTCGGGTCATAAACTTTTTGCGCCCACCGGTTCGGGCATCCTCTTCATTAAAAAGGAACATCACAACACACTACCACCCTGGCAATTGGGTGGGGAAATGGTACAGACGGTCTCCTTTGAAGACGCAACATTTCAGAAGGCTCCCACAAAATTTGAAGCGGGCACGCCATCGATTTCTGCCCTAATCGGGCTTGGCGCCGCCATCGAATTTTTAAATGCTTTTCCATGGCCGGACTGGAAGCGGCGAGAGCAGGAACTCACCCATTTTGCCTTCGAGTCCTTGAGCCAATTGGATGGCATCGAATGGGCCGTGCCCGGCCCACCTCAAGCTCCCATTCTGGCGTTTAATCTTCAAGGCTTGCATTGCGCAGATGTATCCGAGATCCTGGACTACGAAGGCGTAGCCACAAGGGCCGGCACGCATTGCTCCATGCCCTTTTATCGCGCCCTGGGCCTGAACGGCAGCATAAGGGCCTCACTTTCGATCTATAATAATGAATCGGACATTGAACGCCTTTTGAATGCGCTCGCCAAGGCATTGGAGCTCTTGCGGTGACTGAAACGGCTAATGAATTCATGGAAAAACTCCATTCGGCACGCGGCTGGGAAGATAAACTTCGTCTCATCCTGAAACTCGCCACAGAGCTCGAGCCCTATCCTGAAGAGGAAAAAACGCCCGAAAACACCATTACCGATTGCATTGCCGAAGTTTACTTTTGCGGAAAACGCGATCCGGCCTCACATCACGTCCATTTCTTCGTGTCCAGCGAGGTTCGGATCCTGAAAGGTGTCGTGGCCGTCTTACTCCTATTCTGCCAGGACCAAAACCCGGAACAATTGAGAACGCTGGATCTTGAGTCAATCGTGGCCGAACTGGGACTGAAACAGCGCCTTTCGGGCACACGACACAATGCCCTGAACGCCATCATCCAGCGTATCCGCATGGCCGGAGCAAACACCTAGGTCGGTGGGTGGTCCCAAATACAGTTTTTTCCTTTGCTGAGAACCAGCTTCAGCCCTTGGAGTGGCGCTGAGTCAAGCTCTCACCATGAACACAAAAAAACGCAGCACCCGTGGAATTAGCCAACCACGTTTATCATAACGTGACACCACAAATGATGGCTTCGCTCTTAAACGTTGGAGACACGCCCTTGTCTGGGCCCATTCATTTCACAACGATTTTGATCGTGTGTCCCTCGTGATCCTTTATTTGAAGAAGCGTATCGCCTCGATTCATGCGCTCGGCCTGCTCCAAAATTCCGCCCAGACTATGCTTGGTGTCTTTTTCAATCTGGATGAGTTGATCTTCGGAGAGGAGGTCCTTGAAGTAAGACGCCAACGCAACAGGGATCATGATATTAAGTACTTCATCGCCCGCTTCAATGACCACTAACTGAAGCATTTTAGCATGATCATCCTGGGCGTCCTCCGGCTCGGGACCCGAGGCCTGTCGAAGTTGCCTCAATTCTTCGGGCCCACCGAACGACTCGATAAAATGGACGATCCTTTTCTTCTTGCGAGGCGAACCGGTGGTTTCAAGATAAGCGAAAATGGGTTCAAATACATCATTCTCATTAAGCTTCAGCAAGAGTTCTGCACTGAGCAAGACTAAATCCAAATCCTGTTGCCGCAATGCCTCAAACAAAGGCTTCTTCATGAAGGAACGATTTTTTGCGAGTTCATAGGCGGAGCGCAACCTCAATTCTTTGGCATCTCGATAGGAAACCGTTGGTGTTTTCAAATACGCGCTCAAGGAATCGAACGTGCTCTGATAATCGTCCAACTCATAAGAACTCTTCCCTAAGAAGTAAAGGCAGTTGGGATAAAAATCCGAATCAGGGTAACGTTCGATCGTTTCTTCAAAAATGCGCGCAGCGCGATCATATTCCTTACGGATAAAGGCCTTCTTTCCCTGTTTGTAGAGGTTATAGTCCTCTCCCGCAAACAGGATGCAGGCGCTTAATACTATGATCGAAAAACACGTTTGCTTCATAATCCACCTGGGTGATAAGACAATGTCACCTATATCACCATACGTGAGATTTGGGAAGAGGTTTTCATCCTTCCCCTTTGGAGAGGGGCCAAATAAGTTTCATATCAGGATTTTTTCTGGAAACTGGCGATAATCGCATCGACATCGATTGCTTCCTTGCCGTCCACATTGGTCTGGCGCTCGAGAATATTGTCCTGGGTGGCCTTATGATGGTCGGTCAGGTTGATTTCCTGCAGTTTTTCATGGTCGAGATTGAAAATTCCAAGCAGGTTATTGAGACCGCTCTGCAACTCCTTCAACAAAGCAATGACCTTGCTAATTTTCTGACGCGTTATATCTTGGAACTGAAGAAGGTTCATAATATCAAAGGACTGATCCTGCAAAATGGTACCCTGTTCCGTGATATTCGAAATCGTCTGGCTTATTTCTTCGGTATTTTTAAGGTTTTGAGCAGCATCGGAGGCCATTAAGGCGATGAAATCCATGGCTTCCTGGATCATGTGATCACGATCAGTCGACGATTCCAAACCGGCGAAGAACCCATTGATCTTTTCCACAAACTGCCGGTCTGTTTCAAGGCGTTTAGAACTGACCTCCTTCAACTCATCGATGTTAGATGCCTGTTTATCGGAAGCTTCAAGCATCGCGTCAAGTTTCTCGAGGACCTGCTGAGTTGCCGTCTCGGTTTCCTTCGTAATCTGATCCAGATGGGAAGCCAACTCGGGAACCTTTTCAGATTCAGCGTGAACGGATTGGTCGAGCTGTTGAAGCTTTTTGAGCGTCTCATTTATTGCCTTAAACAGCCGCCCCACTTCACCTTTGGCCTCATCGCTGTCGACCGGGCGAGTTACATCTCCTTCCAGCATCGATTCGGCAGCATTGACCAATTTCTTCAGCTGACTGATCTGCTGAAGATCGTCCTTTAAATCTCCCAGCGAACCAAGTAGACCCTTGAATTTCGTTTCGAAATCGTCCGCAAATTCCTCTATCGTGTTAAGTATGGTCGAAATATTGCTCAGATTAGCCTGCGTCATATCCAATCCTTATTTGAAATAATGGGTCTTATCGACAGATCCAAAGATATCTTGAAGCCAAATTCGCGGCGATGCAAGCCCTCCATCAGTATGAAAGGATCGGCTTGACAAGTACTTTGTCACCGGATTTCACCTGGAATTGCTCCATAATGTTCTTAGACATGAGGATATGGTCATCGGGAATTTGTGCCTTCGCATGTACCTCAATTTGTCCATAAATGAGTTGCTGCGTGCGGATTTCAACAAACTGGATCCCTGAATAAACGGCAGATTCCTGTTCCCAATCCTGCATGACCTTTTCGGAGATCAACACATCTTTGGGTGAACCGAAAAGTGCCTTACGGGTGTGGACCTCAAGTAACTTGAAAATGTTGACACGTTTGAGATCGCCTTTCTGCTCGAGTTCATAGAGGGTGTAGAGCACCTCAAACTCGCCAAGATCCACCTTTTTGATTATGGCCTGTATATCGGCTTGACCATCTAACATGCCGAGAAGGGTCTTCTCGATTTCTGAATAATTCTCCGCGGTCGAACGAATACGTACATCTACCAAGGGTAGGAAAATAATATTGTTATGCGTGATACGGGTGCGGATATTTTGAATCGTGTCCTTGCGTCGGGCCGCTTCAAGCACGAGATCGTGAATTGTACGCTGAATGACCTGCGCGCGATTGTGGGGTTCCTGGACGAATCGAAAAGATCCCTCAGCTTGACCAAATAGGAGATAAGCAGCATTCTCACCTTGCATGCCTGCAGCCTGGGCATCGATCACTTCACCGTCGGAAAAAAACACCTTGCCGCGGATATGCTCGTTTTCAATTTTCAGGCTTCCGGTGGATGCGTTTATGTTGAGAAGCTGGACGACATCCTGAATATCAACGCTGTTTAAACTACCTTCAATTGCCATGGCCCCAACCCCGAACAATCTCTAAGGACATCCCAAAGGGATCGACTCCAAGCCGACTTTTTCCAACGCTTTGGAGCCTTTCTAAACCTATCCTAAACCAAGTGGGATGTCAACTTATCATGGCAACAGATCGCATTAACGACGCAATCGGGTAAGGTCGGCATTACGAAGCAACCATTAAGCCTCTTTTCTAGCACTTCCAACAAAAAAATGCCCTGTCAGAGGTCCTGCCTAGCCAAGGGAATGCCGCACCCTGCTTGCTTTTTGGTTGAAAATGTCAGTGGGTTAGTCTAACCTGAACAACCGGAAAGTTATAAAGGAGTTGCGATGCCGCTATTCGAATACGCGTGTTCCACCTGCGGACACCAGTTTGAATTCCTCGTACAACACGGGGACACTGATCCGGAAACCTGCCCGCAATGCGGACAACCCAAACCCCAGAAAAAATTATCATCTTTTGCCGTGTCCACTGGAGGCGCATCGCCTCTACCCTGTGGCGCACCAACATCTGCCGGTGGTTGCGCAACAGGTGCCTGCCCCTTCTCTCAACCGTAGCTTGGTGCCATCTTGAAAGGCTATTTATTGCTCAAGGATGGAACATCCTTTGAGGGAGAACTGCACGGCAAAGGTTCTGCCACCTGTGGCGAACTGGTATTTAACACGTCAATGACCGGTTACCAGGAAGTGGTTACCGATCCAAGTTACAGCATGCAGAACGTCGTGCTGACCTTCCCAGAAATAGGCATTTATGGAACCAGGGAAAACAGTAATGAATCGTCCCTGAACCAGGCGAGTGGGCTCATCGTCAAGCGCATGGCTGGAGAAACCTGGCACAGGCTTTCTTGTGAACGTCTCAATGATTTTCTCTCAAGAAGGGGAATTACAGCCATTTCTGGAATTGACACGCGCAAACTGACCCACCATATAAGAAATTTTGGTCCCCAGAACTCCATCATCGCCCCAGCCAGCATGAAGCGCCTGGAGGCTGAGCAACAATTAACTGCGATGCCTTCCATGGAAGGCACCAATCTCGTTCCGGGGGTATCGTGCAAGGACATCCAACAGCACGGCAGCGGCCCATGGAGGATTGGTCTATTAGATTTCGGTGTTAAATCGTCCATCATCAACGAACTAACCAGGCGCGGGTGTCTCGTATATCAGTTTCCATGGAATACGCCATTCGATACACTTAAGAGCTATGACCTGCAAGGCATTATGCTTTCGAACGGCCCAGGCGACCCAGCCGTGGTCCCCCACGTACAAGAAATCGTCACAGAATGTATCGCAACCTGGCCTACCATGGGCATTTGTCTCGGATTTCAGATCCTAGCACTCAGCCTGGGAGCAACAACCTATAAACTGCCCTTCGGGCACCGCGGAGGAAACCACCCGGTGAAGGACCTTCAAACCGGACGTGTCTGGATCACCGCCCAGAACCACGGTTTTGCCGTTGAAGCAAAGAGCCTTCCAGGCGATCACGTCGAGCTCACGCATTGCTCGCTCTTCGACCAGTCTCTCGAAGGCTTTCAATTGAAAAATCGGCCTGTTTTTGGTGTTCAGTTTCACCCCGAAGCCGGTCCTGGTCCATCAGACGCCAAGCCGCTTTTCGACCGCTTTATTGCCGAAATGGAGGACCATGATGCCAAAAGATAACTGGATCCGGTCGGTGCTGCTCATCGGTAGCGGCCCCATCACTATCGGCCAGGCATGCGAATTCGATTATTCTGGCGTTCAAGCGGCCCGTGCGCTGCGGGAAGAGGGCATTCGTGTCATCTTGGTGAACTCGAACCCCGCCACGATAATGACCGATCTCAATATTGCAGATCGAACCTACATCGAACCCTTAACACGCTCATTCCTTACCGATATCATCCGCAAGGAACGGCCCGACGCCCTGCTCCCAACCATGGGCGGGCAAACGGCTTTAAATCTGAGCCTGGAACTCCACGAGAAAGGCATCCTCAAGGAATACGGTGTGCGTCTCATCGGCGCATCGGTTGATGCCATTCAACTCGGCGAAGATCGCGAACAGTTCAAGGCCCTCATGCAGCAACATGGCATGGACACCTGCCGGGGTGGATTCGCCAACTCTATGGACGAAGCGACCAGTATTGCCGAGGGCATCGGGTTCCCGATAATTATCCGTCCAAGTTTCACACTCGGAGGAGCCGGCGGTGGGGTCGCCTACGATTGGGATGAGTTCAGATCGATTGCCGCAAAAGGTCTTCGTGAATCAGCTAACACACAAATACTGGTAGAGGAATCAATCCTCGGTTGGAAAGAGTTTGAGTATGAAGTCATCCGTGATCGCGCCGACAACGCCGTCATCATCTGTTCCATAGAGAACATTGATGCGATGGGGGTCCACACTGGTGATTCCATTACGGTGGCACCTGCATTGACCCTCGACGACCGTCAAAACCACCTCCTTCGCGACCTATCACTCAAGGTGTTGCGAGCCGTTGGGGTCGAAACAGGTGGGTCGAATGTCCAATTTGCCCTGGACCCCGACTCCGACCGTGTCGTCGTGGTTGAGATGAATCCCCGCGTGTCACGTAGCAGCGCCCTGGCCAGCAAGGCCACTGGATATCCAATTGCAAAAGTGGCCACCAAGCTTGCTCTCGGCTATACCCTCGATGAATTGACCAATGAAATAACGGGCTGTAGTCCGGCCTCATTCGAACCGACTCTTGATTACGTTGTGGTAAAAATCCCACGGTGGGCGTTCGAAAAGTTCCCGGGTGCCGATTTTGAACTGACAACTCAGATGAAATCAGTTGGTGAAGTGATGGCACTTGGCCGAACTTTTAAGGAAGCCCTTCAAAAGGCCATCCAAAGCCTGGAGAACGGCTTTCAAGGACTCACCGATAAGTTTGACAGGTCACTTGAAGGCTTCTGGCAAGAGCCCGATGACGGTGCAAAGCTGAAATCGGAAAAAACCGAGGCCCTTTTACGGCGTCCCAACTGGAAACGACTCTATGCCATCGCATCCGCCTTCCGCCAGGGCATGGACCTGAGAGAGGTGCATGAAACCACGCGTATTGAAAAATGGTTTCTGGCAGAAATCCGACAAATGGTGCGTTTGGAAGCAGATCTTCTGCAACGCAAGGACAGGCTTACCGACGCGGACTGGCTCCTCGCAAAAAGCTATGGATTTTCCGACCATCACCTCGCAGAATTAATTGGCTGTTCCGAATCCGATATCGAAAAACGGCGAAAAGCCGTTCCCTACGGATACCGCGCCGTGGATACCTGCGCAGCCGAGTTCCCAGCAGAAACTCCCTACCTCTACGGGACCTATGGCGAAGAGCATGAGATCGCCCCTTTGCCTGGTCCGAAAGTTGTCATTCTTGGAAGCGGCCCCAATCGTATCGGCCAAGGCATCGAGTTCGATTACAGCTGTGTTCGTGCCGTGGCCGGCTTCCAGAAGGCTGGCTTCAAGGCCATTATGGTGAACTGCAACCCTGAAACTGTTTCCACCGATTTCGACGTGGCCGATCGACTCTATTTCGAACCGTTGACCTGGGAACACGTCAGGCACATACTCGATTTTGAACAACCCGATGGGGTGATCGTGTCCTTCGGGGGACAAACGGCACTCAATCTCGCCGAACCCATTTCGGAACACGGATTCACCATTCTCGGGACCAGCTTCCACTCCATCCAGTTGGCGGAAGACCGAGAAAAGTTTACGAACGTCCTCAACGAACTGGGACTCAAACAACCCGAAGGCACCATGGCCTTCTCTCAGCAGGAAGCCCGTCAAAAAGCGAATGAAATTGGTTATCCGGTCATGGTTCGCCCAAGCTTTGTACTGGGTGGCAGAGCCATGGCCATCGCCTTCGACGAACAGGAACTCGATGCTGCCATGAAAGAAGCCATGGGAGAAGCACCGGATCAGGCAATCCTGATCGACCGTTTTCTGGATGACGCGGTCGAAATCGATGTCGATGCAATTGCCGACTCAGATCAGGTCCTCGTCCTCGGTGTCATGCAACACATCGAAGAAACCGGCGTACACAGTGGCGATTCATCTTGCTGTCTGCCAGCCCAAGTCATTTCGCGCCGCCAGGACCGTCAGGTTCGTGAGGCAACTCGAAAGTTGGCCCGGGCTCTCAATGTTGTGGGCCTCATCAATGTCCAGTTCGCCTTCTGGAATGACGATCTCTACATCATAGAAGCCAACCCTCGCTGCTCAAGAACCGTCCCCTTCGCAGCCAAATCGGTGGGAATTCCGTTTGCCCAGATCGCCGCAGAAGTGATCGCCGGCAAGAAATTGAATGATCTGGTGGATGACCTGAATCCCGAACCCGCCATGTTCCATGTCAAATCACCTGTATTTCCATTCAAGAAGTTAGCGGGCGAGGACCCCGTGGCGGGACCGGAGATGAAATCCACAGGTGAAGTAATGGGTGTGGGCTTTTCATTTGGGAATGCATTTGCCAAAGCCTATCGCGCAACAGGCCATAAGCTTCCCCGTGGTGGACGCGCATTTATCTCGGTAAACGATCGCGACAAGCGAAAAATCGTACCCATCGCAATGGCGCTGTACCAACTGGGATTCGAACTCTGTGCAACATCAGGCAC
>Ga0070729_10003277_pt1 | contig 19164 bp, 12 predicted proteins | sample tdDd472_FD_66725 | JGI IMG/M metagenome (GOLD analysis project Ga0070729, IMG submission 66725) | Marine sediment microbial communities from the Atlantic coast under amendment with organic carbon and nitrate - tdDd47.2 | ecosystem: Environmental > Aquatic > Marine > Coastal > Sediment | place... | reverse complement strand
AGCGCACCCCACCGAGAAAGCGCCGCGCATGGGGCGAGTCGGGGCGATCGGTGAAGACGAACGCGTCGCGCAGACCGCGCCGGTGGAACGACACCGTCCACCGCACGTGGATGCCACGCGAGAGCGGGCCGAAGCGGTCCGGGTCCGCGAGCACCCGGCGCAGGATGTCGCACATCGGTCCGCGGGGCAGCGGCACGCGGCCGCCGATCCGCTCGATGGCCTCGGGGGTGAAGTGCGCATCCGGCGCGTCCGGGGCCGTCGACACGACCCAGCCCGACGCTGCCGCACGGTCGAGCCCGATCACCACCGGGTACACGGCCACCGCGCCGAACCAGCCGTCCTCGCTGAGGTCACGCACGGATGCGCGGCCCCGGGCGACGAGCCAGGTCCGCAACGCCGACGTGGCCCGCGTGACGAGGATACGGTTCGGCACGACGAACGCGAGCTCGCCGCCGGGGGCGAGGGCGCACACCGCTCGCTCGGTCACCGCTGCGTACAGGTCGAACGCGCCGGTCGCCGCCACCGGGCACGTCGCGCGCACCTGGGCCTTCACGGCGTCGGGCATGCGCTTCGCCTCGAGGTAGGGCGGGTTGCCGATGATCGCGTGGGCGCTGAACTCGGCGCGCAGCGCGTCGCGGTGCTCGATGCGTGGGCGCCCGGCGAGGCCGAGCTCGCGGCACACTCCATCCAGCCGAGCGCGCGCCGCGTCGACCGCGTCCGGATCGATGTCGAACCCGGCGATCGCGTCGACGTGGTCGCCGAGACCGGCGGCCGCGAGGCGCTCGACGGCCGCCTGCAGAAAGATCCCGTCGCCGCAGGTCGGATCGACGCAGTTGAGCCCGGCACCGTGGGGCCACCGCAGCCCGTCGACGACCTGCCGCGCGAGCTCGAGCGGCGTGTAGACCTGCCCGTTCAGCTTCGCGCGCGTGATGCCCTCGCTCGCGAGGTTGTCGCGGCCTTCGTCGAGTGGCGTCGGTGTGCGGGGCATGGGCGTCGGATGCGTGCGGGCGACCGCACCGTACACCGTCACCGCGGCGCGCGCATCGACGACCGCTCGCCGCCGGGGGACCACGACGCCCAGGGCAGGTCCGGCGTGCCGTGGGCGACCGCTACGCTGCCCGTCGCGTCCACGCCGATCAGGCCGACGTCGGCGCCGACCTGCGCACGCAGCGCCTCGACGGTCGCCTCGAGCGCGTCCTGCGCGCCGGCGCCCGCCGCGATGCGATCACAGGCACGCAGGCAGGGCAGGGTGCGCAGCGCGAGCTCGCCGCGCCCGGTGGCGGTGACTGCGGCGCTTGTGGTCGCGTACAGGCCCGCGCCGGGCACCGGCGAATCGCCGATCCGCCCGGCGAGCTTCAGCGCGACACCACCGGTGGACGAGGTCGCCGCCGTGTGCCCGCTGGCATCGATGGCCACGGCCCCGACGGTGCCCCGGTTGAGCTCCGGATGCGCTGCGATCAGCGCGCGCATCCGTGGCAGCCAGTCGTCGCCGCCCGACTGCAGCGCGTCGAGGCGCTCGCGCCATCGCACCCGCCGCGCATCCGTGTGCAGGTCGAACCGCTCGGCGTCGATCATCGTCGCGAAGCGGCTCGCCCCCTCACCGGCGATCAGCACGTGGTCCGTCTGTTCGAGCACCGCGCGGGCGACGGCGATCGGCGCCCGAAAGCCCCGCAACGCGGCGACCCCGCCCGAACGCAGGGTGGCCCCGCACATCACGGCGGCGTCGGTCTCCACGTCGCCGTCGAGGTTGAGCGTCGAGCCGATCCCGGCGTTGAAGAGCGGATTCTCTTCGAGCACACGGGTCGCGGCGACGACCGCGTCGAGCGCGGAGCCACCGTCTGCGAGGACCTCGCCGCCGGCACGGGCGGCCGCGCGCACGCCGCTCAGCGCCGCCGCTTCACGCCCCGTGCCCCAGTCGCCGGCGCCGCCGTGGACGATCAGCGCACGGGGGCCGGTCACCGAAAGAGCCCGTACGAAAGGTACAGGTCGTGCCACGCCTCGATCTCCTCGTGCACCGCTGACGGCCCGAGCTCGGACTCGAACGCGATGAGGCGCGCGGCGTCGGTGCGGTCGATGACGATCGGCGTGCCGGGCTGCACAAGCAGAGTCGACGGCGCGAGCATCAGAGCGACGGCCCAGTGGAGGGCACGGCGCTTGTTGCCGAGCGCCTCGGACGCAGCGGCCATCGCGCGGAACGCCTCCGGCGCGCGCAGACGGCCGAACGCCCACTTCGGCGCGCCGTCACGACGCAGGTCGATCGCCAGCGCCATCGTCGCGTCGCAGAGCGTCGTCGACGCCTCGAACGCGGCGCTGGGCTGCGCGGGGTTCGATGCCGTCTCGAGGTGTGCGGGCACGAAATCGAGCGCGTGCCGGCCAATGCGCATGAACACCTCGAGGGACCCGGCCAGATCCATGTCGGGCATCGGCTCGACGTCCGCGCCCTTCACGGCCTTCTTCAGTCGAGTCGCAAACCGAGCGAGGGTCGCGTCGTCGCGGGCACAGTCATCGAAGACACTGGCGTCGAGTTGGATCGTGTCGCTCGGCATGGACTCGTCGAGGCTCTGGGGTCACGCCCGATGCGCGGCCGATGCGCGGCCGAGGGCCTGCCGCGATGGCCTCTTCACGCAGCGCGGCACGCGATTGTCAACCCCCGGTTGCCGATCGACGAATCAGTTCACGTACCGCAACGTTCCGAAGGCGCCATCGACGCCAGCCCCGCCGAGTCCGATGTCGGTGTTGCTCGCGTTGCCGCCGGTGCCGCCGTCGCCCGCGGTGTCGACGCCCGCGTCGATGCCGTACGCGTTCGTCGCCCAGCCGGTCGGCCGGACTGTGCCGGCGCCGCGCACGAGGAAGTCGTACGACGCGCCGCCGGCGCCACCGCCGCCGCCGCCGCCATGGCCGCCACGTCCGCCCTCGGCACCCTCTGCGCCGTCGAACATGCAGAACCCGTACGTGCCGGTGTTCACGCCGTCGCCGCCGATGCCGCCGGACCCGGCGTCGCCGCCAGCCCCGCCGGTGCCGCCCGGGCCACCGAGGCCGCCGGTGCCGCGGGTGATCGTGTTGTTCTCGATGCGCGGCACCCGTGCCGCGGCCGCCGGGGGCGACGAGAACCACACGAAGACGCCGAACGAGCCGCCGCCGGCCGAGCCGCCGGTCGCGCCGAATCCACCGCATCCGCCGGACCCACCGCCGCCGCCGGACGCGCCGTAGTAGCAGGGGTTCGCCGTCACGCCCGACGCCGCGCCGCCGCCGCCACCGCCACTGCCGTGGCCGCCGGCGGTGCCCGCGCTGCCGTCGTTGCCGCGCCACTGGCGGGCGCCGACGTCCCACACACCGATCGAGCGCGTCGCGCCCGCGCCACCGCTGGCATCGGTGCCCGGGTTGCCTGCCGCACCCGGCACGGCGTCGATCGAGCCGTCGACGATGCAGCTCGAACCGCTGCCGAGCATCGGATAGCCGGCGGCGCCGCCGGAGCCCGGCGAGGGGCCCGTGCCGTTGGCGCCGTTGCCCCGGGCGGGCGGCGCGCTCGGGTACACCGGACGCGTGCCGTCGCCACCGTCACCGCCACGGATCGTCGTCGTGCCGCCGCCGGGGTTGGCGCAGCTCACCGACCCCGCCGAGCCACCGTCGCGGAAGGTCGTGTTCGAGCACGTGGCGCGCAGCGAGGTGATCCCGCCCGAGCCGTTGCGCCCGTTCGAGCCCGACGTGCCCGCGGTACCCGCGGAGCCGTTGCCGCCGGTGCCGCCGAAGATCTGGTTGTCGGTCACGAGCAGGTCCTCGTCGCTGTCGACGATGTACAGGCCGATCGAGTTGCCGCCGGGGCCCGCGTTGGCCGCGTTGATCGTGAATCCGGACAGCTCCACGCCGGTCGTGATCCCGTTCGCGATCACCGCCATGCGGTCGACGCCGGCCGACGCCTGCCCGGTGATGACGGTCACGTTGACCTCGACGTTGCGTGTCCAGTTCGCCGGGTTGTGCCCGCCGAGCAGATCGATGCCGTCGCGCAGGGTGACGTTCTCGCGGTACAGACCGGTCGAGACACGCACCCGCGCGGCGCTCGCGCTCGACGCCCGGGCGAGGCCGCGAGCGATCGTGGCGCACGGGTCGTCCCACGCGCCGCAGCTGCCCGCGTCGTCGCCGCCGTTGGCGGGCGTCGCGACGTAGATCGTGTCGTCCTCGGGGATCAGCTCGCAGCCGTTCGCGCTCACGCCGTCGGCATCCACCGCGCCGGCGACGCACGAGAACGCGCACGTCGCGAAGTCGCCGCTCGCGTCGCACTCGGGCACGACGTTGAACCGCGCCGGACCGCCCGGCCACAGGCTCTCGCAGTCGATGCCGCAGCCGCCGCAGTTGCGCACGCCGAAGTACCGCCCTTCGGCGTCCAGGTAGTCCTCGTCGACCGAGCCGTCGCAGTCGTCGTCGACGTAATCACACGCCTCGGCAGCGGCGGGCTCGCCCGGGACCGCGTCGCAGAGCGGGCGGCCCATCGCGTCGTCGGGGTCGCAGGTCGACACGCCGGCGCGGCGGCAGACGCCGAGCCCGGCGAAGCAGGCCCCGCCGATGTCGAAGTCCTCGTCGATGTCTCCGTCGCAATCGTCGTCGATGCTGTTGCACGTCTCGGCGACGTCGCCGGGCTCCGTCTCGGACGCGCAGATGACGCCGCCGTCGACGCACATCGTCGCGCCGATGGCGCAGAGCCCCGGCGCATCGGTCGCGCACCGGATCCCGCCCCCGGGGTTGCCGTCGTCGATGACGCCGTCGCAGTTGTCGTCGAGGCCGTTGCACAGCTCGGCGGACGGCACGATCTGGCCGACGCAGCCGCTCAGGGTGCCGCCCACGCACGTCTGCACACCGGCCGAACACACGCCGCGCCCGGCGGTGCCCTCGGGCCCGCTGTAGCAGGCGGTGACGAGCACCTCACCGTCCTCGTCCTCGTCGACGGCGCCGTCGCAGTCGTTGTCGACGCCGTCGCAGACCTCGTCGCTCGGCTCGAGGGTCGGCTCGCAGATCGGACCTTCGTCGGTGCACACGGTCACGCCGGTCGCGCACGCCCCGGGCAGGCCGGTGTTGCACACGAACCCGCCGGCCGCTTCGCCCTCGTCGATCTCGCCGTCGCAGTCGTTGTCGATGCCGTCGCAGAGCTCGGCGAAGGGCAGGACCTGGCCCTCGCACGCGCCCTCGATGCCGTCGACGCACGCGCGCACGCCAGCGGTGCAGGCGCCGATGCCTTCGGTCTCGGGCGGGCCGCCGTAGCACGACACCGCCAGCGGCTCGCCGTCCATGTCGTCGACCACGCCGTTGCAGTCGTCGTCGAGGCCGTTGCACGTCTCTTCGCGCGCCTCGAAATCGGCGACGCAGTCGAGCAGACCGTCGAGGCAGAGGTTGCGGCCGGTGCTGCACACGCCGGGGAAGGGCGTCGTGCACGTGGTGTTCGCGTCGATCGGGAACTCGTCGCGGTTGCCGTCGCAGTCGTTGTCGATGCCGTCGCAGATCTCGTCCGCACCGGCGTTGATCGTGTCGTCCGTGTCGTCGCAGTCCGGGCCGTCGCAGCTCGGGCCCGCGCCCCAGCCGTCGCCGTCATTGTCGATGCACAGGTCGTCGGGCACGCAGACCTTGGCGAAGTCACCGCCGCTGTTCTGCAGAAAGAGGCAGTCGAAGCCGCCGTCCGGGCAGTCGCCCTCGTCGAAGCAGAGCTGCGAGCAGAAGCCCTCTTCGATGTCGGGATCGAAGCGGAAGCACAGTCGGGTTTCGCAGTCGCGGTCCTCGGTGCAGAGCTCACCGACTTCGAGCTGCGGGCCGACTTCGGCGTCGTCCTCGCCCGTGTCCGCGCCGGTGGTGTCGTCGCCTGCGTCGTCGCCGACGTCCTCGCCGGTGTCCGCCGCGTCGTCGCCGGCATCGCCGGTCGCGTCGTCGATCGGCGTGGCGTCGAGATCGCCGCCCCCACCACCGCCGGACGGATCGTCGCCGCCACAGGCGGTGATCGCAGCGAAGAGGCTGAACACGAGTGCCGTGCGCACGGACCAGTGCATGGCGCGTCCGGGGACGATGGTTGATGGATCAGTGTGCCTCGGACAGTGTAACGCTCGCCGCCGCCCGCAGGAAGCACGGCACCCCGACGGATCCCGGACCCGACATGAAGAGCCCGCGCCTCAAAGGGGCTGCCGCACGCGCGGTCGCCCGCCTCGCCCGCACCCCCGCAGGGGCGTCCCTGCTGCGCCGGCAGGGATCGGCGTCGTATCGCCTCGGCGAGCTGCTCGCGCTGCCCCCCGAGGCGCGCCTGACGGTCCCCGAGCACGCGACCCCGCTCGCCGGGGCGCCGCCGCGGCAGTGGTCCGACGCCGGCCTCGGTGCGCCCGACGCCCCCGAGGGTCGCTGGTCGGGCCGACAGCTCGTCCGCGCGTACCGGTCCGGCGACCTGCGCCCGAGCGAGGTCATCGCGCGCCTGCTCGCCCACGTCGACGAGGGCTACTTCGGCAACGCGACATTCAGCCCCTTCGTGGCGGTCGATCGGTCCCGCGCGGTCGACGCGGCCCGCGAGGCCGACGCTCGCTATGCAGGCGGCCCCGGCCGCGGCTGCTTCGATGGCGTACCCGTGCCGGTGAAGGACGAGCACGACATGATCGGTCTGCCCACCCGTGGCGGCACCGCGTACCTCGACCGCGTCGCCGACGCCGACTCGTTCTGCGTCCACCGCCTGCGCGGCGCCGGCGCCCTCGTGTACGGCAAGACCCACACGACCGAGTGGGGCATGAACCCGTGCGGCATCAATCCGCACTTCTCGATGCCCCGCTGTGTGTATGGCGCCGACAACGCCGCGGGCGGCTCGTCGACCGGATCCGGCGCGGCCGTGGCGCTCGGTCTCGCGCCGGTCGCGGCCGGCTCGGACGGCGGCGGCTCGATCCGCATCCCGTCTGCGTGTCAGGGCATCGTCGGGCTCAAGCCGACCTTCGCCCGCGTCGGGCGCACCGGCGACATCTACGGGTCCGGCACCGTCGGCGTCATCGGGCCGCTCGGTCAGTCCGTCACCGACCTCGTCGACTTCATGATGGTCGCCGCCGGGGACCCCGATCCGAACGACTACGCGACGCACCTGTCCGGCGCCGCGCCGCCGCTGGCGTCGTGGGAGTCGGCCCTCGGGCGTGGCGTCCGCGGCTGCCGCATCGGCATCCCGCGGGGCGAGTGGGAGGCGGCCGACGCCGGGGTCGCCGCCGCCTGTCGCACCGCCCTCGACGCCCTGGAGCGGGAAGGCGCCGTGCTCGTCGACGTCGACATCCCCTGGATCGACTTCGCCCAGGCGATCGGCGTGCTGTGCATCGGCCCCGAGTCGATGGCGAACCTCACCGACGACCAGGCGCGGTTCGGCGATCAGTTCGGCGTCGAGCTCACCGTCCAGACCGCGATCCTCGGCGGCATGACCACCCGCGACGTGCTCGTCGCCCAGCGCACCCGCCACGCCCTGCGCGTCGCGGTCGCCGAGGCGATGTCGCGGGTCGACGTGCTGGCGTTGCCCACGCTGCCGTCGTTGCCGCCGGACTATCCCGTCGGCGACGACCGCGTCGAGATCCTCGACGACGACGCGACGATGCGGATGTGCCGGTATACCTTTCTCGCCAACATCCTCGGGCTGCCCGCGGGCAGCGTGCCCGTCGGGCTCGTCGAGGGCCTGCCGGTCGGGTTCCAGATCGTCGGCGACGCGTGGGACGAAGCGTCCGTGCTCGCCGTGATGGCGCACCTGCAGCGCGTCGGCGTGACGACGATGCCCCCCGTGCGCGGCGCCTGGTCGCCGTTCGACGCATGAGCCGCGGTCGCCCCGAACGCGCGGCGCTCGAGCCCGACGAGGTCCGCGACGCCCTGCTCGACGGCCAGTCCGTCGACCTGCTGCAGGCCCTCGGGCTCGTCACGGCGCGCGGCGGCGCGAGCCCGTCGTCGAACCGCAAGATCAAGCAGATCACGCACTTCGCGCGGCTGCTCGCCCCGGCCCTCGACGACGCGTTCGAGCGGCACGAGGACCCGATCCTCGTCGACTTCGGCGCCGGCAAGGCCTACCTCGGCCTCGTGCTCTACGAGCTGTGGATGCACCGCCACGGGCGCGGGCGTCTCGTCGCCGTCGAGTCGCGCCCGGACCTCTGTGAACGCGTCCAGCGCATCGCGGACGCCCGCGGCTTCGACCGCGTCGACGTGGTCGCCGGCACGATCGCGGACGCACCGCTGCCCGAGCGCGTGCACGTCGCCATGGCCCTGCACGCCTGCGACACGGCGACGGACGACGCGCTCGTGCGGGCCCTCGAGGCGCGGGCCGACCACATCGCCGTCGTGCCGTGCTGCCAGGCCGAGGTCGCCCGCCAGCTCAAGAAGGCGCGGGCCGAAGACATCGACCCGCTGTGGGGCCACGCGCTGCACCGCCGCGAGTTCGGCGCCCACTTCACGAATGTGCTGCGCGGGCTCGTGCTGCAGGCGAACGGCCACCGCGTCTCGGTCACCGAGCTCGTCGGGTGGGAGCACGCCGTGAAGAACGAGCTCATCCTCGGCCGCCGCGTCGCTCGCTTTCACCGCGGCGCCGCCGATCAGCTCGCCGGGCTGCTCGAACGCGTGCCCGTGCGTCCCGGGCTCGTCGACCGCGTCGCCGCGCTTCAGGCGTCGACGGGCACGACCGAGAGCGCCGGCTCGGGCTCTTCGAGCGACACCGCCGAGTAGACCGCCGCGCGCTCGTCGGGGGTCAGCGGCACCATGTCGCCGGGCTCGAGGTCGTCGGCGCGCATCGGCCCGTACGACACCCGGTGCAGCGTCTCGACCGGCGCACCACAGGCCGCGAAGAGGCGCCGCACCTCGTGGTACTTGCCGGACGTCAGCGTCACCGACCACGTGCGCCGGTCGTCGGACGCCGGCTCCAGCGCTTCGACCGAGGGCACGACGCCGTCCTTCAGGGTGACGCCGCCGGTCCGCAGCGCCTGGGCGCGGTCTTCGGCGAGCGGGCTGGCGAGCGTGGCCCGGTACACCCGCGGCACCGCCCGCTTCGGGTGCGTGAGACGGTGCTGCAGCGTGCCGTCGCCGGTGAAGAGCAGCAGCCCGCTCGTGTCGACGTCGAGGCGCCCGACCGGCTCGACGTCGTCGACGATCGCGTCCGGCACGAGCGTGAAGATCGACGGCGCGCCGTCGTTGCGCCGCGACGTGACCACGCCGGTCGGCTTGTGCATCCGCCACAGCGGCGCCGGGGCGAGCGTGACGCGAAAGTGCTGCCCTCGCACGCGGCAGCGCAGCCCCTCGGCGGGGATCTCGATCTGCGCGTCCATGTCGAACACGCGCCCGTCGTCGACGTGCACCCGCTGGGGGTGCCGGCGGAGCTTGCGGCGCGAGATGACGCCCGTGGCAATCACGATGTCGCGGGCGAGGACGGTCGGGGCAGGCATGGCACGAGCCGGGTACGGGGCGGCTGCGTTCTGTCGTGAACGGGCGCCGGGCGCAAGTCGAGATTGACGGTCGATGGGCGCCCCGGCACCCTCGCCGCCGTCCCACCGGAGCCCCGATGCATCCAGCCACCGACGTCGTCCTGCGCAACACCGACCGCCTCGCGGCGCCGGTCGTGCTGGTCGGACCGCCGGACGTGGCGTCCGTCGAGGCGATCTGCGCCGAGGTCGCAGCGGACGTGGTGGCCGATCGTGCCGACGTCGCCGACGCCTGCACCAACGCCCGGTTCGGGGTCGCACCGTCGACCGACGACGACCGGGCGCCCTGGCAGACCGCGGTCGTCTGGCTGCCCCGCGGGCGCGAGCGCATCGATGTCACCGTGTCGCTCGCCGCCGCCGCGCTCGCGCCGGGGGGGACGGTGTTGCTCACCGGGCCGAAGAAGGGCGGCATCAAGTCGGCCGCGAAGCGCCTCGCCGAGACGTTCGGCGCCGTCGACCGGGTGGACTCCGCGCGCCACTGCTCGCTGCTCGCCGCGACCGTGGACGCACCGCCGACGGTGGACGCGAGCGCGTGGGATCGCAGCTGGACCGCGTCGATCGACGGCGCAGACCTCGAGGTCGCGACGAACCCCGGTGTGTTCGCCGACGGGCACCTCGACGACGGCACCGCCATGCTGCTCGACGCCCTGCCGCGGCACCTGAAGGGGCGCGTCCTCGACGTGGGCACGGGCTGCGGCGTGATCGCCGCGACGTGCGCCCGCCGCGGCGCGCGACGGGTGGTCGCCGCCGACGTCGACGCATGGGCCGTCCGTGCTGCGCGCCAGACGTTCGCGAGCAACGGACTGGACGTCGAGGTGGTGGCGACCGACGCCCTCACGAACCTCACCGAGCGGTTCGACCTCATCGTGTCGAACCCGCCGTTTCACACCGGCGTCGACATCGACCACGACGTCGGCGCGCGCATCGTTCGGCAGGCCCTCGCGCGGCTGCGCCCGGGCGGCGCGCTCTGGTTCGTCGCCAACCGGTTCCTGCGGTACCCGCACGTGCTCGAAGACGCCGGCGCGCGCTTCGAGCGCGAGGCCGAAGACGGGCGGTTCTGCGTGTATCGAGCGTGGCCCGGGCGGCGCTGAACGCCCGGGTTCAGCGCGAGACCGCCGGCGTGCACCGGATCGCCCGACGGATGTCGAGCTCGGGGAAGTACTCGCTGCGGTAGTCCGAGTCGTACGTCGTCGGCTCGCGCTGCGCCCAGTCCGACGAGATGGCCTCGAGGGGCGTGCCGTCCTGCGCGGTCACGCCGTTGGCGTCGCCGGCGTAGTGCACGAAGAGCGCAGCGTCGCACTGCGTGTCCGAATCGGATCCGTACCCGTACATGCCGTAGTAGTCGTCGTCGTAGTACCGGCACCGGTTCTCTTCGAACGTGCCGTCACACACGTTCTGCAGAAACTCCGGGTCGATCGCCGGCGAGAGCGTCAGCACGATCGTGTCTTCGCGGTCGTCGGGGACGGCGAGGGACACGACCCGGATCGGCCCGGACTCGTAGCACGTGTAGTCGTACGCGTAGCCGTAGTACCCGTACCGGTTGTCGCCCCGGTACCGGCACTGCACCGAAGCGATCTCGTCGTACTGGGTGCTCGCGTACGTGTACGTGCGGCCGCCCCCGTAGCCGTAGCCATACGACGACGTCGTCTCCTGACCGCGGGCCGCGCTCAGGCGAAACTGCGCCGGATCGACGGCCTCGACCGGCGACACCGGGCGGCTCAAGCGCAGCTCGACGTGCTGCGGCGACAGAAAGCGTGCGCCCTCGATCGTGAGGGACCCACCAACGTCGAGGGGCAGCCCATCGGCGCGCAGGGTCGGCGCCGGTCCGCGCTGTGCACCGCCACACCCGACCGACGCGGCGGTGCCGGTGGTCAGGGTCAGGCCGAGCAGTACGCGGGTCGAGCGGTCCATCGGTCGCCGGGGTCGAGGCAGGGACAGGGTGTCGGCGTCGTGCCGTGGCGTCAACGCGCGCGCGCTTCGCGGGCGAGACGAAGTGCACGGACGCGTCCCCAGCGTCACGCGGACCGGCATTTGCGGTGCATCGTCCGGGGACGTAGCCTGACCCACCCCCGTCGAGCGTCGGCGGCGCATGCGCGAACCGGGCCGCCCGTGGCCGCGTGCGCCCCGTCACAGGGGGGCCCCATCGCAGGAGTCGATGCGCATGCGACTGAAGCCTACCGCCCTCATCCTCGCCTCGTCCTTCGCGCTCGCCGTCGGTTGCGGCGGCGACGCGTCCGAAGCGGGCGGCGATCCGGCCGACACGTCCCCCGGCGCAGACGTCGCGACGGACGCCGGACGGGACGCCACCGAGACCGACGGCGCCGTCGATGACGCCGGCGTCGATGGCGACCCGAGCGACGATGGGGGCGACGATGGGGGCGACGACGCAGGCGCAGACACCGGCGGAGACGTTGCCGTCGATGCGGACGTGCGGGTCGACGACGTCCCGTTGATCGGCGAGGTGCTGGACTGCGGCCGCCCCGCGCGGGCCGGCGGGCTCGCCGACGGCACCGAGCTGCGCCGCGTCAACCTCGACCTCGCCACGTACCCCGACGCCCTGTGCAACGACGGCACCCCCGGGTTCTTCTACCTCCGTGAGGCGGCGACCGAGGCCGGGCGGGCACACTGGGTGGTGCAGCTCCAGGGCGGCAGTGGCTGCCGCGACGCCGCATCCTGCTTTCAGCGGTGGTGCCGCGTCGACACCCCGTTCGGGATGACGCAGATGTCCGCCGACCTCTCGCCGGCCGACGCGATCGACGGCCAGGGCATCCTCGCCCGCCGCGCAGACAACCCCCTCGGCGACGCGAACCAGGTCTTCGTCCGCTACTGCAGCTCGGACCTGTGGCAGGGCGAGCGCAGCGACGTCGTGTTGACCGGACCGCATCCCGAGACCGCCGAGACCACGACCGCGCGGGTGCACTTTCGCGGCGCCAGCATCGTCGACGCGGTCTTCGAGACGTTGATCGACGAGCACGGCCTGGCCGACGCGCGCTCGCTGATCCTTGCCGGCGCATCGGCGGGGGGCGCCGGTGTCGTCACCCACGCCGAGGGCGTCGCGGATCGCCTCGAGGCGGTGGACCCGGACATCGACTTCGTCGTGCTCCATGACAGCCACCTCGGGCCGGCCCTCGCGTCCCTCGACTACGGCGAGACGCCACTGTGCTCCGAGCAGGGCCTGTGTGACTGGGAGTCCCACTTTCGATGGGAAGTCGAAGCTGGCCCGGCGCACCTGCGGGGCGCGCGGCTCGACGCGAGCTGCCTCGCGATCCACGACGAAGACGCCTGGAAGTGTGCGGACTCGGGGCACGTGCTGCGCCACCACCTGACCGAGCCGTTGATGGTGCGGGCGAGCCAGCGCGACACGCTGCTGTCGGGCAACACGATCGAGGGCCGGTGGGGGCGCGATGGCGAGCTGCTGACGCCCGAGACGTACGCCGCGACCGTCCGCGACGAAGCCGCCGACCTCGCCCGCGCCAACGAGACCGCCGAAGAGGGTGCGGCGTACGAGCGGGCGCCGGCCCTCTTCGTGCCGACCTGCCCGAAGCACGAGACGCTTTCGAGCAACGCCGATACCTATCAGGTGTGCATCGACGTCGACGGCACCGAGGTGTCCATGCTCGACGTGCTCATGGCGTGGCGACAGGGCGGTGGCCCGCGCATCGCCATCTCGGACAGTCCGGACGACGAGACCTGCCCCTGAGGGCGATCCCGTCGCCGCGGTGGCGGTCGAACGGCGCGCCCCCGGGCCATCGTGTCACCGCGCGCGCGCCAGTCGCGGGACCTCGAGGACGTCCGAGAGCACGCCCGCCGCGGTCACCGCGCCACCAGCGCCGGCGCCCTGCACGAGCAGCGGATACTCGCGGTACCGCTGCGTCGTGAACGCGACGAACGCCTCGGCGCCGCGCAGGCGGGTGGCGGCGTGGTCCGACGGGACGCCCACCGGGCCCACCTCGACCCGCACGCCCGCGCCGTCGTCGTCGGGCAGGATGCGCGCGAGGTACCGCAGCGTGTGGCCCGCGTCGCGGATCTCGGACAGCCACGCGTCGAAGGTCGGGGCGTGGGCCTCGAGGGCGGCGAAGAGGTCCTCGAGTCCGTCACTGGCGAGCACATCGGCGGGCACGAGCGGGCGCACGTCGATCGCGCCGAGCTCGACGGCGTAGCCGAGCTCGCGCGCGAGGATGAGCGCCTTGCGGGCGACGTCCGTGCCGGTGAGGTCGTCCGCCGGGTTCGGCTCGGTATAGCCGCGAGCGTGGGCGTCGCGGACGGCGTCGGCCAGCCCGACCCCGCGGTTCAGCTCGTTCGTCAGGTACCCGAGCGTGCCCGAGAACGAGCCCTCGATGCGCAGCACCCGATCCCCCGTCCGCACGAGGTTCTTGATCGTGTCGATGACCGGCAGGCTCGCGCCGACCGTGGTCTCGTAGCGCCACGTGCGGTGCCGATCCCGGGCCCGACGCATCAGGTCATCGCGGGTCGCGGCGTCGACGGTCAGCGGCTTCTTGTTCGCGCCGACGACGTGCACGCCGGCGTCGAACGCCTTCGCGTACAGGGCCTCGAATCCGGACGCGGCGGTGCAGTCCACGAGCACCGGGGTCGGCAGCCGTCGCAGGCGGTCGAGCAGCGCGTCGTCGGTCTCCCGCTCCGTCGCCGCGGCCACCGCGTCGAGGGCGTGCTCGAGGTCGAGCCCGTCGTCGTCGAACACCGAGCCGCGGCTCGTGACGACGCCGACGACGCGCAGGTCGACGTGGTGGTCCCGGGTCAGCGCGTCCCGCTGCGCTCGCGCCTGCGCCACGAACTCCGCACCGACGGTGCCACGCCCGTAGAGCAGCACGCTCACGCGCTGCTGGGCGAAGTTGAAGGCCCCGTGGACCGTCCGCACGGCGGTGGACGTCTCGTCGGCGTCGATCACGCAGCTCACCGAGCGGGAGCTCGCGCCCTGAGCGATCGCTCGCACGTTCACGCCGACGGCGCCCAGGGCGTGAAAGAACCGCCCGGCGACGTTGACCGTGTGCCCCATCGCCTCGGCGACGAGCGTGAGCAGGGTCACCGGGCGCCGAACCTGCAGCGGCTCGACGTCGCCGCTGGCGAGCTCCCGCTCCAGCTCGTGCTCGATGGCGTCGCGGGCGCGATCGGCTTCGGCCTCGGGCACGACGACCGCGATGGCCTGCCCGTGGGCGGCCTGGTTCGCCATCCACACGGTGATGTCGTCGTCGCCGAGCACGCGCAGCACCCGATCGCTGATGCGGGCCTGGTGCCGAAACGAGACCCGCCGCCACTCGATGCCGATCATCGCGAGGTTCTCGAGCGACGTCACCGAGGTCGGGCGGTCCGTGTCGCGCGCGCCCTCGTGGTCGACCCGCGTGCCCGGCGCGTCCGGCTGCATCGTGTTCCGGATCCGCATGGGGATGCCGGACTCGATCAGCGGGATCATCGTCCTCGGGTGAAACACGCGCGCGCCGAAGTTCGCCAGCTCGAGCGCCTCCATGTAGCTCAATCGCTCGAGAGGGTACGCGTCGCCGACGAGGGCCGGGTCGGCGGTCATGACCCCCGAGACGTCCGTCCAGCGCACGACCTCGTCGGCGCCGAGCCCGCGGGCGAGCAGCGTCGCGGTGTAGTCCGAGCCGTTGCGGCCGAGGGTCGTCGTCCGGCCGTCCGGCGTCTGGCCGAGAAAGCCCGTGCACACCGGCACGCGGTCGCCGAGCCCCTCGGCGCGAAGCGCGTCCAGGCGCGCAGAACTGGCCGTCCAGTCGACCGTGGCGTTGCCGAACGTGTCGTCGGTCACCGTCCACGTCCGCGCGTCGACGTAGTCCGCGTCGAGCCCGCCGGCGGTCAACAGGTGCGCCACGACGGTGGCCGACAGGCGTTCGCCGAACGAGAGGACGAGGTCCATCGTCTGCGGCGTCGTCTCGCGCACGAGGCTCACGCCGTAGAGCAGGCGCCGCAGGGGCACGAGCAGCTCGCGCACCGCGGCGAGCACCTCGGGGCGCTCGGCCAGCGGCCCGCGCTCGGCCTCGATCTGCTGCAGCACGACGAGCCCGTTCGTCGTCGCGACGTCCGCGATGCGATCGATGCACGCCTCGGCGCCATCGCCGTCGCCGGACGCGGCGATCTGCACGGCCTCGATGAGCTGGTCGGTGGTGTCGCCCATCGCGGACACGACCAGCGCGATGCGGGCGTCCTGCGCTTCACGGTGCACGAGGTCGAGCACGCGGGCGAGGCGGTCGGGCGTCGCGAGGGACGAACCACCAAACTTCATCACGCGCAGCGGGCGGGCAGGCGAGGTCATGGCAGCACCGGTTCGGGCCCCGGGGGCAGGGCGAGTGCAGAGGTGAGGGCGCGGGTCATCGCGTCCATCTCGATCAAGAAGGCGTCGTGGCCGTGGGGGCTCGCGATCTCGAAGTACGCAGCCTCGCGCCCGTCGGCCGTCGCGCGCTCGGCGACGGCGCGGGCGTCCGCCGCGGCAAAGAGGCGATCGGTGTCGATCCCCACCGAGAGCAGCGCGCCGCGAGGGCGCACCCTCGGCCGCGACGACGGGCGGTCGACGTCGTGGTGGTCCATCGCGTCGAGCTGGCAGAGGTAGGCGTCGGCGTCGAAGCGCTGACGCAGCCGCGCGCCCTGGTACTCCAGGTACGTCTGCACCCGGTAGGGCGCGTCGGCGTGCCAGCCCGCGCCAACCTGCGCGCGCCCCTGACGGTCGGCGAGTCCGGGCTCGGCGCGGTACGTCATGTGGGCGAGCTGGCGGGCCAGCTCCAGCGCGCGACCTCGATCCTCGGGGCGCGCCTCGACGATCGTCCGTCGGGCGATGTGGTTGAACCCGATGATCCACGGCGTCGCGGCGAGGGACGCGGCGACGGGCACGACGCGGCGAAACCAGCGGTGGCTCTCGCGCTCGAGCTCGAGCGCGATCATGCCGCCGATCGAGCCGCCGACGAGCAGCTCGACGGCGTCGATGCCGAGGGCCGCCAGCGCGAGGTCGATCGCCCGGGCCTGGTCCCGCGTGGTCAGCGTCGCCGGGGCGTCGCTCGGCACGGGCTCGAACGCGCCGCGCTCGGGCCGCAGGACGCGACGCGACCCATCGCCGCGCCGCGGGAAGCTCGCTGCCAGCGGCCCCGACGAGCCGTAGCACGACCCGAGGTTGTTCACGCAGACCAGCTGCATTCGCGTGGGGTCGAGGGGTCGACCGGGCCCGACGAGCCCGGACCACCAGCCGGCGTCGCCGCCGACGATCGGATCGCCGGTCAGCGCGTGCACGAGGACGACGACCGGTGCATCGAAGCGCGGGGGCGGGGCGGTCGCGACGGCCAGTCCGTCCGCGGGTACTTCGACGCCGCCGGTGGCGGTCGCGGCGCGTCGATCCGGCCCCGCGGCGAGGGCTTCCGACTGCGGTCCCCACGTCCAGACCCGCGCCACGTGCGGACGAACCTGCGGCCCGCTCTCGAGGTCGAGCGGGGGCAGGGCGAGGTCGAAGACGGTCGGCGAGGGGGACACGGCGTCGTCGGTCTCAGGGGGCAGGCGAATCGTTCGTCGCACCGGCACCCGACAACGTCAACCGGTGCAGATCGGGGGGCCCCTTTCGATCGGCGCGAAACTCACTATTCTACAGGGGTCTGTCTCGAGGAGGTCCATGCGCCAGCTACCGAGGGTCAGATGGGTGACCTTCGTGGTCCTCGTCGGCGGAGTCGTGACCCTCATGGGGCTCGGCACCGGTTGCGGGTCCCGCGGCATGAGCGCGTCGATCGACGTCGACGACGCCGTGGCGGACGCGGGCGGACTCGGTGCGGGCGACGACGGCGTGGTGAGCGACTCGCCCTTCGACGACGCCTCCGGTGGCGGCGGCGTGGATGGCCGAGGCGACGACGGGGCGGGGTCCGACGGCGATGGCCGGGGCGGATCTCTCGGCGTCGTGTCGCCGTGTGGGGTGCGGCTCGCGTGCACCGTGCGGGGCGCCGGACCGAGCGGCGGCCTCATCGACGCGCGCCCGTTCGACACCCTGCGGTGCATGGCGTCCGGCGACGAGACCGGCATGGACGCCGTCGAGGTGCAGATGCTGTCGCGGCCCGCAGGCTCCCGCGCCCGCTTCGTCGACGACATGGACGGGCAGCCCCTCGCCGAGCTCGACATCGCCGGGCGCTACCTCGTGCACGCCATCGCCTACGACGTCGACGGCGAGGCCCTCTGCGCCGGCACGCCGCTCGGTGTGCGGGTCACGCCGGCGTCCGAGCTGCACGTCCAGCTCGTGTGGGACACCCCCCGCGACCCGGACCAGGACGACGTGTGCCTGACCTGCGGCGCTGACGTCGATCTGCACGTCGCCCGCGGCGGGCCCGAGTGGTGGCACCCGGTCGACGACATCTACTTCATGAACCGCACGCCGGACTGGGGCGTCGCCGGGCTGGAGCGCGACGATCCCCGCCTCGACGTCGACGACGTGGACGGCGCCGGCCCCGAGAACATCAACTTCGACGTCCTCGGCACCGACCCGGTCGGCGTTGCCGTGCACTACTTCGACGACAACGGGTGGGGCGACTCGTTCGTCACCCTGCGCGTGTACCTGTACGGCGAGCTGCTCTTCGAGAAGGTCGGTCGCCCGATGGTCGAAGACGAGTTCTGGTACGTCGGCGACTTCGACCCGATCGAAGGCACGTTCGAGATGATGGACGTGACCTGGCTCGAGAACCGCAACCGCTGACGGTTCAGCGCGTACGGCACCGCCGGCCGATCGTCCACAGCAGACGCCCGGTCGGCGCCAGATGCGGCCCGAGCAGCGCCTTGCCCGACGTCAGGATCGCGCACGAGATGTGCCGCGCCGGGTCGGCCCAGACGAAGTTGAACATGAACCCGAGGTGGCCGTAGGCCCGCGTCGAGTTCGGCCCGAAGAGCCCCGCCGGGCGCGCGCCGAGCATGACACCGACGCCGTATCGGACGGGCAGCAGCAGGGTGCCGTCGAGCTCGCCGAACGAGGTCGGCGTCACCATGCGGCGGATCGTCCGGGGCTCGAGGACGCGCACGCCGTCGAGCTCACCGCCTCGTCGCATCATCTCGAAGAACCGGCACGCTTCTTCGGCGGACGCGAAGAGGTTCGCGCTGGGAATGACCGCGTCGAAGAACCGGTCGTCGTTGGCGATCGTCGCGACCTCGTCGAACGGCACGCCCAGCGCGCGGCGGGCGACGAACGACAGACCGGCGTTGAGCGGCGGCCCGGTGGTGGCGTTGTCGACGCGCTTCGGCCGTCGATCCACGTCGAGGCCGTAGCCGACGCCGTCGAGCCCGATCGGCCGCATGAGTCGGTCGCGCAGGACGTCGTCGATCGACGCGCCGCCGGTCGCCTCGCGGACGACCTGATCGATGACCCAGCCGCCGGTGAGGGCGTGGTACGCGAGGCGCGAGCCCGGGCGACCGGTGGTCGGGGTCGCCGCGAGGCGCTCCACGAGGCCGGCGGTGTCGGCGAGCAGATCCAGCTCGTCGCGGCTGCCTGTGACCCGCGGCAGCCCGGCCCGGTGGGTGAGCAGGTCGCGCAGCGTGACGTGCCGCTTGTCGCGGCGATCGAACGACGGCAGCCAGGCGCTCACCGGGTCGTCGATGTGCAGCACACCGTCATCATCGAGGCGATGCAGGGCGATCGCCATGAACGCCTTGGACGCCGAGAAGAGGCAGTGCGGCGCGTCGTGCGCGAGGGGCACCTTCTCGGCGCCGGGCGCGTCGTCCGGGGCGCCCCCGCGCGCGT
>Ga0070729_10003276_pt1 | contig 19164 bp, 17 predicted proteins | sample tdDd472_FD_66725 | JGI IMG/M metagenome (GOLD analysis project Ga0070729, IMG submission 66725) | Marine sediment microbial communities from the Atlantic coast under amendment with organic carbon and nitrate - tdDd47.2 | ecosystem: Environmental > Aquatic > Marine > Coastal > Sediment | place... | reverse complement strand
GCATCAATCGTACCAAGAGGATGATGATCGCGCGCGATAGCCATACTCGTCCGGGACGGGTGACAACAATATAATCTAAATCTTCAACTTGGGCAGAAGGATTACGCATGGAAAGCGCACCTGTAATCCCTACGAACTCTACAAATGGAAAATACGATAACAAACGTCCATAATAAATCATGGGCTCTGATAATTTCTCCATCAATCGTTCACGCTCTATTCTTAAGGTGAGCAAAGTTTCTCTCTGTTTTAGAGCATAATAGGTATCATTATGGCAGAGATAATTTTCTAGCTCTGTCGACGATTTAAGATGGCTGACGATTAAGTCATAGGCAACAGGCTCATCATGAATTAAAAAATGATGGATTTCATGCGTAGTCATAGGGAAGTTAAAAACATCACCATAGATGATCGTTTTTAGGATTGCAATATTAAGCTTGTGCATAGTTTTCTCGGCAGCAGTTAGTTTGTTATTTCTAATTGTAGAAGCAAACCATAAATATGGCGAATTATGAGGATAGGTTGTCTAAACTCCATAACCATAGATTATCAATTGTACAGGTTGTGTCAACGCCATCGAAATTTACGACAGCTGTACGGACTTCGCCTAATACGGGAGTGTAAGACATTGTTCCAACATGTTGGTTGTTGATATAATAGTGGATGATATTGTTATACACAATTAGTATGAAATTATGAGAAGGTCTATTCGCCGTAACAAGATCAGATGCATATATCCCTTCTGTAAATGAATCTCCCTCGCGCTTTGAAATACCGTATTCACCAGCGATATTAATATATGCAAGTGTGTAATTGGTATCATCTATTGTATTGAATGTAATTCCACAACCACCAATCCCTTCACCGATGATATCCCATGACAATGTTCCACCCATTACAAATTCCGAAAATTCAATACCAGATGCTACTGAGAATCGGCTTACACCGGGGTCTACATTGCGAATCACACTCTGAGGGGCAGTTAATTTTATACCACCCCCAACTGGGATGACCTTCTGGCGCTCTAAGGTATGGGCAAGAGAGGTGTAGTTACTAGCAACGAGAAGCTCAGGGAAGCTTAATTGATTATTGACAAGTGTTGGCGTTGTCATCGTTATTTTTTTAATAGAAAAAGCTACTCGACTGCCGACAGCATTTGCTGTGATAGCGGTTACACCAACATTACCGGGTTGATTGATATTGGCATCATACACAGTGGCAATTAACTGGTCGTTATAAACGATATCAAATTTTGTACCACTTATCAGAACACCTATTGTAAACTCGGTTGCACCAGCAACAATACCGGGGTGAGTACTCCAACTTTGGACAATGGTAATATCCTCTCCATTGACCCATTCAAGTTGCCAAAATCCTTGATCGTTTAAAATTAACCTGTAAAACAGGGTGGGGTTGATATACCGAAAAACGATACCAACTTGCCAATTTGTTGATGCACTGATGTCTGCAAAGGTGACTGCATAATAATAGTCAATACCGGTTGGAAGATCCGTGGCAATAAGGTTGTTTGTACTGGAAATTCCCTCTATTTCTACACGTAATCTATCGTCAATGGGTGTCGTTGACATTAGATTATTGTTGCTAGATTGCCAATTATCTTGGCTAGTGGCAACATCATTGACAATCAGAGTATCATAACCTGGCAGAATACTGAGGCGATAATCTCCGCTAGTATCCCCGAATCCACTAACTTGTATGTTATAAGTGCCTGTGCGTGGGATAACAAGTGCTTGAATAATGGCATCACGACTATTGGGATAATCGTAATCATCGTTGGAAATAATCACATTACCAGAGCTATCTGAAATCTGTATGATAGGATCAAACGAGGCATCAAGTGCTTCTGCACGGATTGAGATAATCGATGTTTCTAGGGCGGTCAATTGATAAGTCTGTACGCCATCGCCTGAAATTGTGGATTCGATTATAGACCCAATTTCGACAGTGTTTGACTGAGCATAAACTGGAGTGACGATGATTACAAACCAGCCAATCAAGAGAATTATCTTTTTGATGTGTATCATTTGTCTTTAGGCATCCATGATGGATAGGTATCGACAAGGTAATCCAGATATGCTTGATAGTCTTCTAATAAGAATTCTGCCCCTTCTTCAGCGCGAAATGCTTCTGCTTGTTCAATACGACGGATATTACCGGCTTTGCGAAGGTCTCGATTGTCACCGGATTTATCTTTCTTACGTTCATATTTAGTTGATAATCGTGACAAGGGTAGATTATCAAAATCTTTGGGTGATGCAATGGTATATGAAACGATATATTCTCCATCTTGTTCGAGTGCAGAGGCTACAACATACCACCCTTTAGGGACACGCGGATGGCGGGAAGCTTCGAAATGCCATGCCATAAAATTGACAGTTTGCGACGTATCAAGTTTGGCTTGGGTTACATCGTTTTGCACGAGTTGAATTATATCATCGATGATTTGTATAAAACGATTGCTGGGCCAATATCGCTTGGTGAGATTATCGGCTATAAAAGTGAGACCAACTGCCAAAGCTATACTCGCACCGCCAATAATCAACCCTCCGTTTGGGACAATCGAATTTAAAATCAAGAAAGAGCCGACTGTACCTAATACAAAAGTAAGGCATCCAACGGTACGAACACCAGTGTGTTCGGCGTCAACGGTAAATTGTATGGATGGGGAATTATTTGGATCGTTCATAGTGTTCATAATTGACCTATTATTTTTGTGCGATGAAAATCACTCGTGATGCACGGGAATCATTGGGTATATATCGTTCAAAATTATCCGTGAGTAATGATGATAACCGAAAACCTGTACGTTGCAATAGTGCCACTATGGCTTGAACGGGATAACCACGTAAAATTCGGTTTGCTTCACTACGTTGCCATAAATTATCATCAGTTTTCTTGAAGATCGCGTAACGGCGTAAATGTACTTGTCGTTCATAGTCAAAGTCATTGGTACTAAAGACCATCGCACGATCATCTACATCGCGATAGACAAGCCGATCACCTATCTTATAGCGCTCGACCAATCCTTCTATGGTATACATATCAAACACAAATAGCTTATCTTCTTTAACAATATCATAGATACTGGTGAATGCGGATTTGATGTCATTTATGCTATCCAACTCGTTCATTACGTTCAAGCTGAATACCATATCTACCATCGAAATATTATTTAGTTTTGTCATATCTTGTTCATGAAAGGAATTATTGGGGTATTTTGATCGGGCAATGGCTAACATTTCTGGGGATTGATCGACACCCGACACCATATAACTGTATTGATTGAAAAATTCAAAACTTGCACCTGTTCCACATCCAACATCAAGAAAGGTTCGTCCCATCCATCCATTTTGCTGGGCGTAATTAACAATTCGACTAACTGTTTCTCGCCCAAACTGTCCCATGTCTATTTCATCATAAATTCCTGACAGTGCTTGATAATTTGCTGGCATACACCACCTCATCTGGAGACTAAGAACTTGTCTATAAACAATGAATAAATGACAAGCCGATTATATTAGCATACTCCATTATGGCGCGACAACAAAGTTACAGTTAGAAATGCGTCAGGAAGGGTTTATTGACGGTTGGCTGGCATCCAGTATCCTTGCCCGGGGACTGTTACAATATAAGTGGGGCGACGCGGATTTTCTTCTAATTTTTGACGCAGGCGAGAGATATTAACACGCAATACAGAAAAATCACCCTTATAGGTATCGCCCCAGACACTATGAAGAAGCTCATCATGGTTGACAACTTCACCCGCACGCCTCATTAAAGTTACAAGAATTCCATATTCAATTGGAGTGAGGTGGAGGCGTTCTCCGTTATTCCGTGCTTGACGGCGAGGCATATCTAATTCAAGCTGGCGTACTGAAATGTGGGTTTCTGGCTTAGGTGTCCAATCTACACGGCGTAACAATGCTCGTACTCGTGCGACTAATTCTTCTGGCGAGAATGGTTTTTCCATATAATCATCGGCACCAGCTTCCAGCGCAATGACACGATCTCGATCTTTACCATAGCCACTTAGAATAATCATTGGCATAAATGAATGTGTACGAACTGATTTGAGGATTTCAATGCCATTCATATCTGGCAAATTTATATCTAATAACACCAAGTCTGGTGATAATTCAGATATCTCAGTTAAGGCTAGTTCCCCACGATCAACAGCAACCGCATTATATCCAGCCTCTTGCAAAAGCGTGCAGACAACCTCAGCTGTATCCTCATCATCTTCTACGATGAGAATTTGCTGTTGGATATCCTCAAAGGACGACATTACCATAATCAAACACCCATCTAACTAAAGTGTAACATTTATATTGTACTCTATCCGTAATTATATCGCTAATGAGATATGGTATAAAAGGTTTGATTCAATTGTAAGGATTTTGTCAATAAAGGCAAATTAAGATCATAGTTGGTTATAGATATTACGAATTGTCCATCATTGAGCTGATTATAATTAAAGAATTTGCTCAATAATTGGATAATGGGTTTTCATATATTCTATAAAGGCATAGCTAATCGGTGAGAATGGTCGTTTTTTGCTCCAAATTAATTTTAGATCTCTACTAGTATTTGCATCTTCGATAGCGAGCAGATGTAGCTGATTCGATTCAATTTCACGGCGCAATGTATAGCGAGGCAGAATGGTCACATTATCGCCACTATGAAGAGCCTGTTTTATGCTTTCTGGATTATCGAACTCGGCAGTGATTCGAGGGTTTATCGCATGGTGTTCAAACAGATTATCAATCCAGGTGCGTGTGTGACTGCCTTTTTGACGCATAACAAAACCACACTGATTGAGCATTTCTATGCTAATCGAATCCTGCGACCACCACGGATGATTGGGAGCAACAACTACATACCATGGAATGGTTTGGAGTGTTATTGCTTGAATATCAGAGTAATCGATTGTTTCGATTTCACCTTCAATAAATGCTAGTTCAAGCTTTAAAGTTTGAATATCCCGAATGATGACATCAGTGATGGCAGTGGCAAGTGAAACTGTTAAATTACGATATTGTTTGCGGAAACTTTGTAGCCACTCTGGCACAAGATATATGCCAATTGTAGGTGTTGCGCCAATGTTTGTTTTCCCCTCGCTAAGGTTAGTAACATCTGTAACTTTATTTTCGGCTTCAGCAACGAGTGCCAGTAAGCGCTCTGCATAATCAAATAAAGTTTGTCCCTGTGTTGTTAGGCTAACACCGCGAGGTCCTCGCTTAAATAATTTAACACCAAGACTTGCTTCTAATTCCTGAATATGTTGGCTTACAGCCGATTGAGTCATGTACAATTGTTCAGCTGCTGCGCTAAAACTACCACTCAATGATGCAATATAGAATATTTCTAGCTTATAAAGATTGAGCATGGATCTCTCTACTACCATTAGTATTAGCTTATATCAACCATAAGTGTATCGGAATGTATTGGTTTCTACCAACATTATATAATGTTATGATTCCAATTATGTGAAATGGAGTAGCACGATGACCAAAAGTAATAAGAAAGTAAAGAAAAATTCCTCCAATAACCGACAGATCATCGGAGTATTAGTGGGAATTATTGTTCTTTCGCTGGGAGCATTTTTCATCCTCAGTAACAATACGGGCAATACTGAAGTGGTTTCCAACCAACCCCAAATGATAACTCCCGAAGACTATAATTCTACATACCTCGCAAATAATACTGATCATATTTTGCTAGATGTGCGGACTCCAGAAGAATTTGCTTCTGGATATATTGCAGGAGCAATCAATATTCCAGTACAGGAATTAGATCAGCGACTGAGTGAACTTTCGACAGATAAAGAAATTATAGTATATTGTCGAAGCGGTAATCGAAGCGCACAAGCCTCAACTATTTTATCGAATAATGGATTTAGTTCAGTCGCTGATATGGGCGGTATTATCGATTGGGAACAGGCAGGGTATCCCGTCGAATCTTAGGCTTCAATAATTTGTGGTTCATTGAAGAGTGCATTAATGTGCTCTTTTTTTTGTATCCTGATATAAGCTACAACTTATATCATCTATTAGGAGATTGCTCTTAATCAATATGTTTTAATGTCATAGACTGTAACCGTATACAGAATTCGTCTCAAACTTGAAAGGTAACAAATGTTTCTATTCAATCGCAATAACGGCTATGAAAACATCGATATGAAGAATTATATTGAAAAATTTGCAAATCAAAAATCTGACCATGTATTGGTTGATGTACGTTCAGCAAATGAATATTCACAAGGACATATTCCGACTGCTATCAATATCCCATTGAATATGTTAGACAATCGCTCGAATGAGATCCCGAATGGCAAGCATGTGATTGTTGTTTGTGCATCGGGTAATCGTAGTCGTACCGGTGCAAGCAAGCTGATTAATGCTGGTTTTAAAGAGGTTTCTAATCTCAAAGGTGGCACAATGGGGTGGATGATGGCAGGTCTATCTGTTGAACGTTAGTGAATTGGAGCAAAGACGATGATTTTAAAGTATTTTTATAATGACAATCTTGCACAAGCGTCGTATCTGGTCGGTTGTGCGGCAACAGGAGAAGCACTAGTTGTTGATCCTATGCGCGATATTCAACCCTATCTCCACACGGCAAAAGAAAATGGATTGCGAATCACACATATTACCGAGACGCATATTCACGCTGATTTTGTGAGTGGTAGCCGTGAGTTGGCTAATGCAACGGGTGGTCAATTGTATCTAAGTGATGAAGGTGACGACAACTGGAAATATGCATTTGCTGATTCTGATCGTGCGATCCTTATTAAGGATGGTGATATGTGGATGGTTGGAAATATCAAGGTAGATGTCCTACATACACCGGGACATACCCCTGAACATATATCCTTTATGATTACGGATACGGCTGGCGCAAACCGACCGATGGGGATTTTTACAGGAGACTTCTTGTTTGTGGGTGATGTGGGCCGACCAGATTTACTAGAAGAAGCGGCTGGTGTTGTTGGGACAAAGGAACCCGGTGCGCGTCAACAGTTCCAAAGTGTAAAACGCTTTAAACATCTGCCTGATTATCTACAAATTTGGCCGGGGCATGGTGCCGGTAGTGCCTGTGGAAAAGCGTTAGGTGCTATTCCTTCCACAACTCTTGGTTACGAAAAATTGTTTAACCCCGCATTCCAGTTTAGCCGTGAAGACGAGTTTGTCAGTTGGTTATTAGATGGTCAACCAGAACCTCCTAAATATTTTGCTCAGATGAAAAAGGTCAATAAAGAAGGACCTGTCTTGTTGAATAGTCTCTCTGAATTGACAAAACTAGACCATGAATCTCTTCAGACTATTTTAAAAGATAACAATCTTGTGATTGATCTGCGAGATAGTGATGGCTACATGAAATCATATATGCCTGCAACGATCAATATACCTATGTCGAGTCATAGCTATTTGACCTATATCGGCTGGTTTGTTGATTTTGATAAGCCCGTATATTTTATTTTGCCGGATAATGTCGATGTTAATCAGGTTATGCATGAGGTTCGTTCAATTGGTGTTGATAATTTCTCATGTTACTTTGGTGAAGATGCTGTCATGAGTGAAACTGCACCAACGCCTGCATTTTCGGCGGCGCAGTTGGCTGGCTACCTTCCAAGCGACAGTATCGCTATTGTCGATGTTCGTGGAAAAGCGGAATATGATGAACAACATATTATCGGTGCAAGCAATATCCCACTCGGTTACTTGCCACAGCACTTTGACGAAATACCACATGACAAAACGTTGGTTATCAATTGTGCGAGTGGGTATCGATCACAGATTGCGGCGAGTATATTACGTCGTCAGGGATTTGAAGATGTTTATAATCTGAGCGATCCGTTAGAAGTCTGGTCACAAGTATTAGCAACCGAGTAAACCAACCATCATGAAAGGCAACCATGAATCGCCAATCCGCACAATATCAACACAAAACTAGTCAAGACAATGGATTTAATATTCGTCAATATTTTCCATTTATGGGGTGGCTAGTCCATTATAATCGCCTAGATCTCGTGGGCGATTTGACAGCTGGTGTGATTGTTGCAATTATGCTTGTTCCTCAAAGTATGGCATATGCTTTACTGGCTGGGTTGCCTCCTCAGGTAGGTTTATATGCTAGTATCGTCCCACTCATTATATATGGTTTGCTAGGGACTAGTCGTGCATTAGCTGTCGGTCCTGTGGCGATGATTTCGCTATTGGTTGCGTCTGCACTTAGTCATATGGAGCTGACATCGGTTGCTCAGTATGTACAGGTCGCGATATTATTGGCATTTCTCGTTGGTGTTATTCAAATGGTGATGGGGATACTTAAGATTGGCTTTTTGGTCAATTTTCTGAGTCATCCCGTATTATCTGGTTTTACAAGTGCTGTTGCGGTTGTTATTGGATTAAGCCAATTTAAACATTTAATTGGCGTGTCGATTCCACGTACTGAATCTACATTTGAAATCATTGGGCTGATTATCCCTCAATTAGAAAATACCAATCTGGTTGTGTTAGCACTCTCGATAGCATCAATTAGCGTTCTCTTATATTTTAAGTTTTTTTTGGGACGGCATCTGACGCAGATTGGGATATCGGAAACGATCATTGCACCTCTTGTTAAATTAGGTCCATTAGTGATTGCTATTTTGGGTCTTGGCATTGTTGCAGTTGGAGGTTGGGATGTTGCTTTTAGTGTACCGATAGTTGGTAAAGTACCTGCCGGTTTGCCTCCATTTGCACTTCCAACATTTGATAATGAACTGATTGTTGAATTATTACCGTTTGCATTCACTTTAGGCATTGTTGGATATTTAGAAAGCATCTCTGTTGCAAAAGCGTTGGCAAGCCGTCGCCGGGAAAAAGTGGATGCTAATCAAGAGTTGATTGCAATTGGTATGGCAAATATTGGTAGTTCATTTACCGGTGGATATTCAGTAGCAGGTGGGTTTAGCCGATCGATGGTCAATTTTACAGCGGGCGCAAACACACCATTAGCTTCTATAATTTCGGCTGGATTAATTGCGCTGACCATGCTTTTTTTGACTCCTACATTTTATTATCTACCGAATGCGGTGCTTGGCGCAATCATCAGTGTGTCCGTTATCTCACTTTTCGATTGGAAAACAGTTCAGCATACTTGGCATTATAATAAAGCGGATTTTGCGTCTTTAGTGGTAACATTCATTGCCGTAATTGTGTTGGGTTTTGAGAATGGAATAATGGTGGGTGTTGGTACATCGTTAGTACTATTCCTTTGGCGCACTAGCCGTCCTCATATTGCGATAGTCGGGCAAATTGGCGATACAGAAGAATATCGTAATGTCTTACGGCATGACGTGAAAACGTATCCTAATATCATTGCTATGCGTATTGACGAAAGCCTATATTTTTCAAATACCCAATATCTGGAGACGGTGATTCTTGAGACTGTCGCAGATCATCCAGAAGCTGAATACTTTCTGTTAATCTGTAGCGCTGTGAATTTTGTCGATTCTAGCGCTCTAGATGTCTTGGAATCGCTCCATCATTCATTTGATGGGATAGGTGTTGATATGTATTATGCAGGCATTAAAGGTCCGGTAATGGATCGTTTTCGCAAAATTGGATTTGTCGATCAAATAGGTGAAGATCATTTTTTCTTAAGTACTCATGATGCAATCGAATATTTAAAACCTCAGGAAACAACAAAAATTGATAATCTACGTGATGTAGAAAATATCAGTGTCTAATTGACCGTCAGATAATGCTTTTTATAGCACTATTGATTTAACATGTGTCATGACATCCTCATTAAACCTTGATAAAACCTGCCAATATGAGTCCTGTAGAAGCATCTTATATCCCTTATAACGATGGATCATCTCTAAAATCGGACTTAGCAATTACTTCTATTTGCAAGAGTCGACAGGTGATAATCTGTTATCAACTGATTAGTCTGACTCTGGTAACAATGTCGCCAAAATTAGAAAAGTGGGTCAGAATTAGGGACACAGTTGATTATCAAGATAAAGGGGAGAGACCATGAGGATTCATAATGGCAATTCAGAGAGTCATCTGGAGAAAATAACGTTATTCCCATTTGATGATTATGCTGTCCCGTTCCAATGGGGGATACAACTTCACTTAGTTAGTTATCAATCTATTAATAAAAAGCCAAAGATTGTTCTATACCCGGGTAAGGATGGTGAACATGATAGTGGACATGTGGCTTATTACGGTACAGTTATTCGGGTAGGTGATGAATTGTGGATGTGGTATCTAGGGCAAGAAGCTGATGATATCCAAAGACAAGATGGAATATCGATTCAGAGAGTGTGTTTTGCTACAAGCAAAGATGGTTATCACTGGAATAAGCCGAACTTAGGATTAGTGAAATATCGAGGTAGCGCAAATAACAACCTTATTGATTTGGGACAAGGTTCATTTCATATAGCCACATGCATTGTATTTTATGAACCTGATGAAACGGATGTAAATCATCGTTTTAAGATGGCATTTACATCACGTAAATATCGTGGAAAAGTTGGAGTTGCTTATAGTGCAGATGGGCTAGCGTGGATTGAATCACCGAATAATCCGGTGGGTTCGTGGCTTGAGATGGGGGGCGGAACAAAGCACAACGGACTCTATCATCTCGCCGGACAGGGTGGCAAGCATATTCCTGAAGCTGGTCGACAATTTGCAACATATGTATCTTATGATTTCGAAAACTGGTCAGCTGCATCGAGTTTAAGCTTACAACGGACTAATATTGCTCCGCGTCCGCGTGTTTTTGGCGGTAATGCAGGTGAACAAATTCACCTCGGCGCAGGGTTGTGGAATCGGGGGAATGTTATCCTTGCATTCTATGGCATGTGGAATGGACATCCATCCAATGATCGACGAATGACAATGATGGATATTGGACTGGCAGTGAGTCATGATGCCTTGCATTATCGAGAACCGATTCCGAATTTCCCTATCGTATCTGCCGCCGAAGATAGCTGGTTATCCACAGAATACGGACATCAGCTTGGAAAATTTCCGGCATTAATGCAAGGTCAGGGATTTGAAAATGTGGGTGATGAAACATTATTTTGGTATACACCTTGGCCCGAACAAGCAAGTGATGGAATTCGTGTTGCTGTTTGGGAACGTGATCGTCTTGGTTACTTTCAGGCTTATCTAGGTGCAACACTGGCAAACGATGACACGCAAAATCCACACTTTGTGTCTGCTCCTATCGACTTGCAAGGTAAGTCTGTGCAAATTACAGTGAATATTGATGGACTATCTGAATACAGCTATATTCATGTCCATATCTTAGATGAACAATTTAACCCGTTGCCAGAATATTCTGGAGATGCTTGTCTACCAATAACAAAATCTGGTTTTGAACAACCTGTTCGTTGGCACGACAATATGTTTATAACATATGTAGAAAACCCTATTCGCATTCAGGTAGATTTTGTTGGCATTCGACCAGAAGATATTAAACTTTATGCTTTGTATGTTGAAGAATGTATTGAGGAAGAGTAAGCGTCATTATGATTCCGAGAATGTCGGAGACGACTATAGAAACACAAACAGGTGACATCTCTGCCACCTGTTTGTGTTAAGTTTAAGGTTGTGGGCGATATAAGACTCGAACTTATAACCCCCTCGGTGTAAGCGAGGTGCTCTGCCAATTGAGCTAATCGCCCTTAGAGTTAGAATTATAGTTGATTGAATACTTACAAGTCAAGACTAAATCTAACCTTCTAACCGTTCGAGTTTATCAAATTCTATTTATTGTTGAATTGTACCAAACATATATTACATACGGGGTGGCGTGACCCCAGTTTGACCTTGATATTTCCCCTTTTTATCGGCATATGATTGATCGCAGGGCTCATCTGCTTCAAAAAACAGAACCTGTGCCAGTCCTTCATTTGCATAAACTTTGGCAGGTAAGGGAGTCGTATTACTGATTTCAAGTGTCACGAAACCTTCCCACTCTGGTTCAAATGGTGTGACATTGACGATGAGACCACAACGCGCATAAGTGGATTTCCCTAAGCAAATCGTTAGCACCTGGCGAGGGATACGGAAGTATTCAACAGAACGGGCAAGCGCAAATGAGTTGGGTGGGATGATACAGACATCTGCTTTTAGATCGACAAATGAATCACTTGCGAAATCTTTAGGGTCAACAATTGCTGAATGGACATTTGTGAAAATTTTGAATTCATCCGATACGCGCAGATCATAACCATACGATGATACGCCATAACTGATTGCACCATCTCGAACTTGTTGATCGACAAACGGCTCAATCATGCCATGTTCCTGTGCCATCTTTCTAATCCAATGGTCGGGTTTGAGTCCCATTTTTTAATCCTTTGTTTAAAATTTAATGTACCTATTGTAATCAAAAAGAGCACAGACGGTAGTCCATGCTCAGTTGCTCTTTGATTTATACGAATTACATCCGCTCAGGAGCAGACATACCCATCAATCGCAATAAACGATAGAAAACGACTTGTGCCGCCCGATAGAAGCGTAAGCGCGCCTTTGCAACATCTTCGGGAACTTCGCTATGCAAGACACGTACTTTATCATAAATGGGGTGGAATGTGCCTGCAACTTCTTGAGCGAAGAAAGCAATTTTATGGGGTTCAAAGGATTCAGCGGCTTGCTCAATGATATTACCAAGTTCAAGTGCCTTACGGATGAACTTGAGTTCTTCTTCGCCGAGTAAACTTAAATCTGCGCCTTCATCTGTGAAACCTCGTTCTTCTGCTTCACGGAAAATCCCTGCACAGCGGACATAGGCGTTCTGAATGTAATATACAGGATTATCGTTGGATTGTTTGACGACTGCATCAACATCGAAATCGAGCTGTGAATTCGGACTCCGCGCGAGCATATGATAACGGACGGCATCTGCGCTGGTCATCTCTACAAGATCATCCAACGTATCAAAATTACCTGCACGTTTGGATTGTTTAACAAGTTCATATTCACCTGTTTCTGGATTAAGACGAATAGCCCGTACCATCTGATTGAAAATCACATGAATTGGTGTTGGATCCATGCCTAGTGCAAGAATACCGTTCCGAACAACTTGTGCTTCTGTAAAATGGTCAGATCCCAGAATGTTAACCGCAACATCGAAACCACGATTGATTTTGTCCCGATGATACGCGATGTCGGGTAGGGTATAAGTTGGGACACCATCACTTTTGAGCATGACACGATCTTTTTCGTCACCAAATGCGGAACTTCTGAACCATGTTGCAGGCTCATATCCCTTTGCGGTGATTTCAGCGATGTTTTCTTCGCTTTCGCCTTCCCAATGTGTACCTTCATAAATATAGCCATTGGCTTTCATGGTTTCCAGCACATCCCAAATCGCGTTATTCTCAAACAGGGAAGTCTCATTAAAAAATGCGTCATGTTTTATATCAATGGATGCAAGCGATTTTTCGATCCAATCAAACATACGGGCTTCGGCAATATCTTTGAAGTGTTCCCAGCCTTTATCTGTGAGGGAATCTCCATATGTTTTGGCAAGTTCTTCTGCAATTTCGACGAGATAATCACCTTGATAATATTCTTGCGGGTAGTCAACGTTTATGCCGAGTGCTTGTTGATAACGCAACATCAAGCTATTACCGAGGATAATCATCTGATTACCTGCATTATTGAAATAATATTCACGTTGAACATCATAACCAGCCGCTTCTAATAGCCGTGCCATCGCATCGCCTGTAATCGCGCCACGAGTATGACCAATCGTGATCGGACCACTTGGATTTGCGCTGACAAACTCAACTTGTGCTTTTTTCCCTTTGCCAATTTCGAGTTGAAAGAAGTTTTCGCCTTCTTCAATAATCGCCTCAACTTGACGCTTGAGATGGTCTTCTGAGAAAAAGACGTTAATAAATCCTGGTGGCGCAACTTCAACTTTGCTGATGAATTCAGTTTCGGGAAGATGCTCAATAATTGTATTTGCAATATCAAGCGGTTTTTTGCCTGCGTGTTTTGCTAATGCCATTGATGGATACGCAAGATCTCCTTGTCCCTCGCGCTTAGGAGGGTTTGCTGGAATTGCTGGTATATCAAAATCAGGCAAATCTCCTGCGGATTGTGCCGATTGAATCGCTTGATGAATGAGTTTTTCGAGTTCTTTATTCAATTGTTTCAAGGGGTAGATACCTTTGGTTCGGAACGGCTCAGTGTAAAGGTGGATTTTAACAAACTTGTGAGGTTAATTTAATAGTGGGTTCGAGTTATATCTCTGTTGGAGTTTGTGATACCCGTAACAAATATTGTTATTTGACTTTTAATTTATGATATATTATCTTAATTAGTATTAGGAGTTGTATATTAACAACTGAATAGGATGAGTGATGTATTAGCAAGGGAGAAAATCGCTTTGCATACTACTTTATCACTACATGCTCAACAACGTTTGGTCAAATGGAATCTAAATCATTCAGAGATTGATGTTCTTGTAAAACATGCCAGTGCAGGACACCATGCAGCGGCTTACATCTATCAATTTGGTAATGATGATTTTGAAAATTTGCCCGAGCAAGTTGCAAGTATACGTGATTATAAACGATTGGTTGGTACAACAATTGTTGCTTGTAAGCATTGTAAAGTATACATCATTACAGTATACCGTAACCCCAAGGCATTTAAATCAGATAAGAAAAAACGGAAATACGATATTCATAAGAAGGCTCATTATTGTCCTTGTTGCGATGGTGAGAATGTCGCCTAAATCATGGTTTAAGACACTTATAGTAGGTCGTTTCTAATCTCATTCTGTAAATTTCACTCATCCTATTTAGGGGTTAATATTTATTTGAGCAATTCTTCTGGTGGACGTACCCCTACAAATTCGGATGTGCCTGATTTAACCGCCCAAACTTTTGTATAGTTTTCTTGCCATACTTCAAAGGCAATATCTGTCATATGGTTTTCTTCTAATAAACGAGAAATTTTGTCCTCATTCCATGTACGATTTGGCATCCATATCATATCAATACGGATCGTCACAAGTAAGATTCCACCGGGGCGTAAAACACGGATAATCTCTTTTAGGGTTATTTCAGGGTCGGGCATAAATTCGAGGGCTTCTAAACATGTGACAACATCAAATGCACCGTCAATAAATGGCATGTCTTGTGCATTGTCGTTGATGAGTGTGATGAAATCTTCAAAATGTAGCTCATCAATTTTTTGTTGTGCAACATCGAGCATCTTACGGCTTAGGTCAAGCCCGACGACGTGTCCTTCAAAATGTGCATTTCGTGCCATAATCAAGGGTACGCGACCTGTACCTGTTGCGACATCTAGAATCATTGGATCATTATTGGGTTTGGTACGCATGAGTATCGGTTCTGATATTAGCATATAATCCGCGGTATCATTTGTTTCCTTAATATCATCATAGCGCGTGGCGTACAGATCATATAACCATATAACCATCCGCTTGCCAAAGTACGCACCTTCAGTCTCGAAGATCGACCACCAGATGAAAAAACCAGAAAATGCAATACCGACAACCAAAACCAATAGTTCAATCATAGCAGACCTTTTTCTTGTAGATACGGAATGCACGATTGTATACCATCTTCGAGAGTTATGGAGGGTTGCCAATCTAATAATCGTTTTGCTTTTTGCATAGAATACGTACCTTGAGATGTAATAAAATCGATCATCTGTGGAATAGCACGCGGTTCACCTAATAAGGTTGCTCCAAATTCTGCAATAGGGGCAACGGCTTTAAATAATGGTTTAGGCAAACTCAACCAATTTTGATGTCCAACTAATGATGCATAAAAGCCCAGAAACTCGCGCCATGTTGGGGCAGGGTCTGGCGCACAATTAAAGGCTTGTCCATCAGCATCGGGATGAGTAGCAAGTCGTATCATCATATCGACAACATCATTAACGTGAATCGGATGGGCATAGCCACTACCATCACCTATAAATGGCGTGGGATTACGTTTTGCAAGGCGAAACATCGTTTCTGTCCATGCGTGGCTACGTACACCATATATCATTGCAGGACGGATGATGCTGTATGACAAATTCTTGGCTTGTGCGATAGTTTGTAGCATGACCTCTGCACTCGCTTTGGTGATATTGTACGGACTGGGTGTTTTTGTGATGCTTGTGTCTTCTGTCACTATAGAGGGGGGCGGAAAACCATAATAGCCGATTGAACTGACGTGTACCAATCGCTTTACATTGGCTTCAACGGCGGCATAGGTTACGCAGGTTGTTCCGTCAACATTCACTTGTTTTTGTAAATCGAGTTTTCCACCGAGAGCGGCGGCAACATGAAATACATAGTCAACCCCTTGAGTGACTTCTTTCATACGGGGGGCATCGGTGATGTCACCCATGATAATCTCGACATTGGGTAAAATGTTGATGATCTGGTCTCGATTTGGACGATGGGCTAAGGCTCGGACAATCACACCTTCATCGCTTAATCGTTTGACAAGATGACTACCAAGGAATCCTGTCGCGCCTGTGATAAGTACTGTGCTATTTCGTAATGTCATGAACGGATTCGTACCTTGGGGTCGAATAAATCTTTTTCTCCTAAGCGGGGATCTGCTTGTTGTGGATAGGGGTCTTCATCTGCTAACTTATTCAAAATATATTTGAGAATAACTTTGATCGTGCCAAGTATGGGAGAAATTAAGAACGCGCCTAATAAACCACCCACAGATGCGCCAACAAATAAACCCACGATGATGAACGGCAAAGGCACCGAAACAGCATCTCCTATGATCTTTGGTGCAAGAAAATTCCAGATAAGTTGCTGAATCACAAGATTAATAATAACTACTGTAAAGCTCAAGACCAATGGATTCATATCTGTCATAACAGTTGAGCCTTGAAGCAGTGGCACTAACGACAAGGGAATAAGCGCGATTATACCGCCAAGAGTTGGAATTAATGATATTGCACCTGTAAATATACCTAATACGGATGCACCCGGTATGCCCATCAACTCAAATTGTATCCATGTGATCACGCCGATAAGGATAGCAATGGTAGCTTCACCTCGCAAAAAACTATTCCAAACTTTAAGAATCTGAAGTGTAAGTAACCCATATTCTCGCCGATAAATTTTGGGAAGTCCTGTATAAAAACTTGTGTAAAAATTAGGGATTTCAAGCAGAATTAGAAAGGACAATAACCCAATAAAGATTAGCTGGAAAAAAATGTTAGCGATGTTAGAAACCGCACCTGTAACTGTACCAACTACAGCAAGGGCTTGGTTCAAGATCGCTTGTAAGTCGATTTCATCGGCGCGAATGATATTTTGCGGTACATTTTCTGTCCCTTCCGGCAGAATACTTTCACCTAACATGATGCGCTGTAACGGCTCAAATACAAAATTGAAATCGACTTGAATATTCAAAATTTCAATAATACCATCTTCGTATTTATAATCTTCCCAATCATCGTGTATTTCTTGATAGACATAAACAGTACTATTTGTAAAGTCGATTGCCCATGTCAACACAGTTGGGATAAAGCTAAAGATGGCAACCATAAGAATGATGCCGAATATACAATAAATGATGAATACCGATAACGGATATGGAATACGTAAACGGCGGGTGAGGGCACGGGCTGGCGCGAATAGAATGAAAACCAGCAAGAGCGACATCAGCAGAATATTGATGACTGATCCCACAAACGTGAGAGAATAAACCCCAGCGATTAGTAAGATAACAGTTACTAATCGACGTGTCCATGTGCTCCAACTGGGAACTTCGTAGGCAATCGGTTGGATATTTTGTTGCTTCTTTTTGAGTTTATCAGAATCAGTCATTGGTTTTACCATGGAAAAATATAATTTTATTATAGCCGTATTGACCGATTCTGACCCAGCCAAAGTCTATGGATTTGCGATTAAATCGATTTCACGGAATTGCATTTCATAGAGTTTAGCATACAACCCTTGTTGTGCCATCAATTCGTCGTGTGTGCCTAGTTCAATCAGCTTTCCTCTGTCAATGACTGCTATCCGATGGGCAATCCGAATGGTACTCAGACGGTGTGCAATAATGAGTGTCGTGCGATTTTGCATGAGGTTGCCGAGGGCTTCTTGCACCAGATGTTCACTTTCGTTATCTAGGCTGGAGGTTGCTTCATCTAGGAGTAAGATAGATGGATTTTTGAGGATAGCACGAGCAATGGCAATGCGTTGGCGTTGACCCCCACTGAGTTTTATCCCGCGTTCTCCGACTAAGGTATCATAGCCATTGGGTAATTCTGTGATAAATGTTTGGGCATTAGCTGATTCGGCGGCAGAAATGATTTCATCCTCAGTTGCATCCAGTTTGCCGTAGAGAATATTTTCACGAATTGTTCCACCGAATAATAATGTTTCTTGTGGAACAATGCCGATATGTTGACGTAAGCTAAATTGCGTTAGATCGCGTACATCATTCCCATCCACAGTAATGATGCCAGAATCTGTATCATAGAAGCGAGGAATGAGGTTAAATAAGGTACTCTTCCCTGCGCCACTCGGTCCAACAAGTGCGATAATCTCACCTTCTTGAATATCGAGGTTTATGTTGTGCAATACATCGTGGTTATCTTCATAAGCAAAGGATACATTTTTAAGTGAGATTGCACCTTTTACATCTTGAATGGTTATTGCAGTAGGGGAATCGGTAATTTGTGGTTGAGTATCTAATAATTGGAAGACTCGTTTTGTCGCGCCTAAGGCTTCTTGGAATTGGGTATATAAGCTAATTAATCCTGCAAAACTTCCTGCAACTGTTAGTCCGTAGATGAGGAAGGCGATCAATTCACCTGCACTGAGTCGACTGTCCAACACTTCACGTCCACCAAACCACAAGACGAGGGCTAATCCTGCAAAGGCAAAAAATGCCACAATTGGACCAAACACAGAGCGAATCGTTAATAAGCGGACAGATGCACGAAATGCGATATCGATTGCATTGTTATAACGGGTTGTCTCATAGCTTTCACGGACGAAGCTCTTAACTTCGCGGATATTCTGGAAGACTTCTTCTGCTACAACAGTTGCCCCTGCAATTTCATCCTGAACTTTTGTGCTGGCACGGCGCATATATGCCCCGAAAACGAAACCAATTACAACAATCAC
>Ga0070729_10003274_pt1 | contig 19181 bp, 13 predicted proteins | sample tdDd472_FD_66725 | JGI IMG/M metagenome (GOLD analysis project Ga0070729, IMG submission 66725) | Marine sediment microbial communities from the Atlantic coast under amendment with organic carbon and nitrate - tdDd47.2 | ecosystem: Environmental > Aquatic > Marine > Coastal > Sediment | place... | reverse complement strand
ATTTATCTGGTCAATTGATGTAAGTCCGCAGGACGAAATTTACGTGGGTACGTTCGGGGGACCCGATGATACCGGACTTGGCCTTTATATTTCAAGTGATTTCGGCGAGAACTGGTCTTACGAAGAACAATTTCAGGACCTGAATATATATGGTGTTCAGTTTGTTGATAACCAGATATTTATCATGACCTGGGAAAATGGAATGTACACTTCGGGTGATGTCAGCAGCGAGGGTGTTCCCGATTGGCTTCCTCATAACGCAGGGTTGATGAGCGGTGAAGTTTCAGCATCTATTCCACTCCCGAACGGTCAGGTACTTCTGGCCACATCGGATTCGTATCTTTACCGCTCTGTCTCTGAAGTTACTTCCGTTGATAACAGGAATCCGCTCGTTGTAACTGTCGATAAATTTAGTCTGGAACAAAACTATCCTAATCCCTTCAACCCTTCCACGAAAATCAAGTTCTCGATTGCAGATGAAGGATATTACACGCTAACAATATTTAATGTAATTGGTGAAGAAGTGGCACAACTATTAAACCGGCAGTTATCAACTGGAATTTATAATATTGAGTTCCATGCGCAAAACCTGCCTTCCGGGATATACTACTACTCCCTAGAAGGAAACGGGAGTGTTAAAACAAACAAGATGATGCTGCTAAAGTGATAATTCAGATATTTTAGTACTAAGTACATGATGGGGAGGGTAAAAAGCCCTCCCTTCTCATTTTAAAGATAATCCTCGAGCGAACTTCATTCCTTACAACTTCACTATTTTCAAGATCGTGAATTTTACCGGATCTGCACCCTTCAAAGCCACACTTTTTAGTCCGCGAGAAAGGTAACACCCGGCGCTCAAATTATTTTTGACAAGGTATGTTCACCCATCCAAGTTTGGCAAATAGAATAAATACACGTAACCCTGTTAATAATATTTAATAAACTTTGTGGAATTGTTCCCCCTCAATAAAAGATTTTTTGTAATATTAATTATGAGAACTATTATTCTTTCCTTGATTATACTCTATTCCTCGCTTTGCGCTCAAAACGAACAATTGAAATTGGGGGCAGATATCTCTTTCCTCGAACAATTGGATGACCTAAATGCAAAATTTTTCGACAATGGCGAGGAAAAACCGCTGCTTGATATACTTAAAAATCATGGATTTACATACATAAGATTAAGAATCTGGCACACTCCTCCGGCGGGTTACAATGATCTGGAAAGCACCCTCTATCTCGCTCGCCGAATTAAAGATGCCGGAATGAAATTATATCTCGATTTCCATTACTCTGATTCATGGGCAGACCCCGGGCAACAGACAATCCCCGCGGCATGGGGAAACCTTGAATTCGAAACACTTGTCGATTCATTCTATAACTATACACGTGATGTGATACACGCGTTAAAAAGCCAAAACACTCCACCGGATATAATACAACTCGGGAATGAAATATCTTGCGGTTTCTTGTGGGATGTTGCGAATATATGCGACGAAAACAACACGCACGCCCAATGGCTGAAGTTTACCGGATTATTAAATGCCGGAATAAATGCAATACACGATGTACTTGGCGACTCAACCTCTGCTCAAATTATGATTCATACCGATAAAGGGGGCGATAGTGACGCTTGCAGATGGTTTTTCTCAAAACTTGAAACTTACGGCGTACAATTTGATTTAATCGGACTCTCATACTACCCATGGTGGCATGGCGATCTGGATAATCTTAAAGAAAACCTTGACTACCTTAGCTGGCGATTTAACCAGAAAATTTTTCTCGCGGAAATTGCCTATCCCTGGACTCTCGCTAATCAGGACTTCACAAACAATTTCGTCTGGAATAACGACCAGCTAATCCCGGAATATCCGGCTACTGTTACCGGACAAACAGACTATTTTAACAATCTTTTTGAACTCCTCGCATCCTACGGGGGTAAAGTTGCCGGGGCTTCTTATTGGGAACCGGGGTTCAGGGGCATCCCGGGAATGAACTCCCCCTGGGAAAACCAGACCCTCTTTGATTTTTACGGCAATCTACTTCCATCAATATCAGCTTTTGAAAACATATCCACATCTTTGCCGGAAACAATCACGGAAACCCGTAAATTCAGGATAATCGGTAATTTCCCTAACCCGATGAATTCAGACACATTTATAACTCTTTACTCGCCAATTCATGATTCAGCGATCATAAATATCTTTAATGCTATTGGCGAAAGAACTAAATCATATCAATCACTCCCAATTGAATCGGGTATAAATCATATAAAATTAGAGTTACCAAGTATGAGCTCAGGAATTTATTTCTGTCAGGTTATTACAGCACAATATTCTCAATTTGTAAAATTATTAGTGGTGAAATAGCTAGGAATTGGTGTGATTTTTGTTTGAATACTTTCAAAAAGTTCCAATGAAAAGAGGTAATTATTATAAGCAAACAAATTCCAAACTATCGATCATGCATTTTTTTCCATAATTGGAATAATTTGCGCATTTGAAGGATGAAATTAAGATGGCTAACAAGATTCTATTAACTTCTACAATGATACTATCAATTACTATTCAGATTCTGGGACAGGCTTTTTCTGAAAGTAATCTGCATTTCCAAAATCCTACAACAACCTCCAATGACGTTCTTTGTGCCACTCGTTTTGGAACGAATTTCATTCTTGGAGGTGAGGCAGGAACTTTGTTTAAACCCAACAATTTAGAACCTCTTTCCATTTTGAAACTACCCACAAATTACGATTTAATTGACATTGAATTCGTTGATGAAAAAACTGGATTCGCTTTAGTAAGAGGGAATTATCTTTATAGTAATACTAATTCTTTATTCAAAACTACCGATGAGGGTATTACTTGGAGTGATATGAACCTGGAAGATAATTGGTTGACTAATATTGTGGCGATTGATGAAAATTCAGTTTTGGTTTTCGGTTCAGATGCACGAATGAAAAAAACAACCAACAGTGGTAGTGATTGGATAGATGGAGACTTGGATAGTATTGACAAAGATCTCACATCATCAATATTGTATAATAATGAAATTTACGTTATCGGACATCAAAGAGGCGTCTATAAAAGTAGCAATTATGGAGAGACCTGGCAGGATATATCAATTCCGCAACTTACTTTTTCTTTACTCAATATATCCCCTTCCTACGAACAAAATAAACTTTTGATTTCTGGAGAGTCAGGACAAGTATATATTTTCGACACGATCGAAGATACCTATTCAGCAATACATACTTTACAATATCGATATGAGATTATTCAAACGGATTTAATTGGAAGTGAAGTTTTTGCTTTAGGGCGCGAAAATGGTTCAACAGCTGATGAAAGCATTTTATTAAAATTCAACAATGCGGATTCAACTTGGAAGCTGATTAAAGAATATCAGATGTTGCTCAATGGATTTTGTGACTACGATGATGATGAACTTATAATCTTTGGCAAAAATAATCTTTTGGTAATAGTAAATAAAACAACAGGCGAATTTCGTCAATTCACAGAAAATGAAGTAAAATCTAATCTTATTGATGCCTCCTTCATAAAAAATAAACAAGGTTGGGCATTATCAGAGGTTGGCGATGTTCTTTATACATCTGATGCTGGAAACAATTGGAGTCAAATTTATCAATTCGAATTCATAAAATATAGCAATAGTGACGCTTTCCTAAATATTGATTTTATTGATTCTCAAAATGGTTGGATAACTCAACAGTCAAATCATGACCTAAAATTTTACAGAACTACAGATACCGGATTCCATTGGGAAGAAATAACTGTCCCTCGATTTGGACAATATAAAGCAATGGAATTTATTACAGTGGATACCGGGTTTATTGCTAGGGATCCAAAATATATCCTTAAAACGACGAATGGTGGTGATACATGGACAAATCATGGAATTCTTACCTTTGAATATAGTAGCGGACAAGAAATAAACACTCTTCAGTTCATCAATAGCAAGATTGGTTTTGGAGTTGGGGGCTACATACGAGGACTTGACCCATGGGGAGGCTATCAATATGAAGGATTAGTTATTAAAACTACTGATGCTGGTGAATCATGGAATATTTTACTCGATACTTATTCAGATCCGATCCCTTCACCAGGGAGTTATTTCACTTCTATTTGTTGTGTCGATGAAAATATTGGTTTTGTTACTAATGGATATGAGCTTACTAAAACAACTGACGGAGGTGAAACCTGGATTGCAGTGGATATGAATTATCCGGGTATTAACTATATTTATTTTCAAGATGAGAATATTGGTTGGGGTGCTGGCTGGTTGGGTGGGATTTATACAACAAAAAATGGTGGGATAAATTGGGTTAAATTAACAAACATAACCAATAAACAATTTAACGGAATTGAATCTGTTAACGATACATTATTTTATCTATATGGCGCGGCAGGGACAATATTGAGACATGGTGATATACCTGTATCTATAAATACAGATATCCCTGATAAATTCGAAGTATTTCAAAATTACCCAAACCCTTTTAATGGAACAACAAATATAAGTTTTAGCCTTCACAAACCTGAGAAAGCAAAAATTACTATTTACACTATTCTTGGGGCACAAATTGAGGTAATTGCAGATGAATATTTTCCAGCGGGATTTAATGTTGTCAATTTTAACTCAAGGAATTTAGCTAGCGGGATATACATCTACGAAGTTGTCGCGAATGGAAAAGCAAAAATTCATAAAATGGTTTTGATGAAATGACGACAAGTTCTTTAAGAAGGAAATTGTCTGTATTTGTTTATCTTACGCTTATTATTATTTTTTTGAAGAAATCAGGTTACAAAAATGTGGAATAGTTATATCTTATTTTTAATTTCAGTTTTTCAATTTTTTATTTCACTCTCAGCTCAGAACACTAATTACACTTATCAGTTTAGTAGATGGGAACTATCTCACTATACTCCAAGTTTTGAAAAAAAAATTGGTATTTGGCCACAAAAATCATCTATTGAGAACAAATTATCTTACGAAGGTTATAAGAAACTGGGTTTCAGCAAGATATGGACCGCAGAAGAAGATGCCCCACATTGGGGGCATTTTGCAAAAAAATTAGAAATTTTTGATGAGCCTACGGAATTTATATTCCAAGTCCATAAGGATAATTATAAAGGAATAATTGAGAGTCCAAAGTATTCTGACATTAAATATTACTACATCGATGAACCTTTTGAAAATGAGTATCTTGAAAGCGATACTACAGGTGATGGTTTTACGGTAGACGAACTGAGCTATTTTATTGAACAAATGCCCCAGAGTTCATCCTTGATTATTTGCACATATAGTGGCGAAGTAGATATAATTAGAAAGTATAATGAGATTTTTAATAAATATAAGAGTAGGACTTTTCTTGCTCCAATGAATTACAATGAAAATCTAACTTATTGGCAGAAATGCTCTAAAGAATTTTACCCAGGTGTACCAATTAAACTCATCTGGATGAATGCATTAAGAGTGTCAACTTTTAATCAACAGAACTTGAAAGGAGCTTTTTTATTATCTGATGAAATCTGGATATACGCTATCGACGCATCTAACTTTACTATATACGAAATCTTATATAAAGCCTGGCTCACAGGATGGTTGAAGGAACGAATTGAAGACCAGTATTTATATACTTATAAATGGGATGGCCAAGGTATACCAATCCCATTTAATGTGAACAATGAAAGCTGGATATTAATTTCAAAAGTAAAACAAGATACAAGAAAAGCATCTCGCTCAAAATATAAATTTAATAGTATGGAAATTAATAATTATAATGAATAATAAACCCCTCCTTTAAACACCAGCGCGGATATCACGTTCGCGGTATTAGTCCCCGTGATCACTGCGGCGTTGATACCAAAGTTTTTATTAAAAGAGTAAAGCAATTCAGGTCCGTAGGCGATATACTTTTGATTATTAGCCGCGAGTCCGGCTACACCGCCAAGATAAAGCGGTGACCCATTATCGAGGGGTTCTTTCCCGTTAATTTTTAACATGACCAATAATTTTGCATGTACTTTATATCCCAGTTCAAAATTATACAAGATGTCATCACTGTACCCCTCGTTCCTGTTACTAAATCCGGCATCGCCCGCGACATATAACCCGTGCCCAAGTCCTCGTCCAAACGCCAGCGCAAAATATTGATTCCACTCCCCGTCACCGTTAAACAGAAAATTTTCTGCTGTATTGTCTCCTACCGGTATTCCAATGCTAACCTTAACACTTAAATAAAACTCTTCTATTTTCCCGATGAAATATTTACCGCCTAACGTCATATCCGAGATACCGGTATTTTCCTCTGCTTTTCCGGTAAGCCCCTGTTCTGTATTTAGCGCTCTATAAAATGGAATTGAACCATAAACGGAAAATCTATCTGTCACCCCGTAAGAGCCAAACAGACTTATAGTAAAGTCACTGAATTTTGGTATATCAATTTTATCACCCTCGCTATTATAATACTTGTCGCTACTCATGTACTGGGCGCTCACCTGAAAATATCCGCTCCCCTTTTTTACCGGCCAACCGCTCGCCATGATATGCTGGCCGGAGAAAAATAGAATAAAAACAACAACAAATATTTTATTTTTACTCGCATTTCGGTTATATCTACTTAAAAAGATAAAGATATTCTTCATACCCTTCCTCCGCCATTTTTTCTTTTGGTATAAATCTCAATGATGCTGAATTTATGCAGTAACGTAAGTTTGTGGGTTCATTCCCCTCGTAAAAAACATGCCCCAGGTGCGACTCTGCATTTTTACTTTTCACCTCGACCCGATCCATCCCAAAAGAACTATCGATATTCTTATTCACGAATAACGGGTCTATCGGTTTCGTAAAACTTGGCCATCCGGTACCGGAATCGAACTTATCTGTTGAGCTGAATAATGGTTCACCCGAGACAATATCCACGTAAATCCCGGCTTTTTTATTATTCCAGTACTCATTATTAAATGAACGCTCTGTTGCGTGTTCCTGAGTAACCCGGTATTGCAAATCATCAAGCTTTTTTCTAAGCTCCTCTTCAGAAGGTTTGGTAAAAGAGAAATTTTTCCTCTCACCCCAGTATTTGGCAATAAACTCATCCCTGCCGGAAGCCTTGCGATAACTATTGTATCTATCCGGTGATTTTTTATAATAATCCTGATGATACTCTTCTGCCGGATAAAATTTATTTAAAGGGAGAACCGGCGTAACGATATCCTTTTTAAATATCCCGGATGATTGTAATAATTTTTTAGATTTTTCAGCTAAGTCTTTTTGCTTTGCATCATGATAAAAAATCGCGGAAGTATATTGTTTACCTCGATCATGGAAAGAGCCGCCTTCATCGGTTGGATCAAATAGTCTCCAGTAAATATCCAGCAACTCGGAATAACTGATAACTTGTGGATCGAAGGTAACTTGTATTGATTCGCGATGACCTGTTTCTCCTGATGAAACCTGCTTGTATGTCGGGTTTTTCTCTTCACCGCCTGCATAACCGGATACTACACTTACAATACCGTCATATTTTTCGAAAGGTGCTTCCATACACCAGAAACATCCGCCGGCAAAAGTAGCCATCTCACGGTCTGATGACACGTTTTTTGTATTTTGCATTTTATCATCCATCTGATGATCTGCTTCCATGCACCCTACCAGGAACATCGTGAGAAATACTAATGTTAATTTTATCTTTTTCATGTTTGACTCCCTATAATATAGATACAATGTATTTTATTCTTAAACAGTTTCAAAGAGAAACGAGTTTCTGGTATAAATTTTACATGTACAGATTTAGGGAGTGTTTAAAATAAAAAAACCACGGCGAGAACCGTGGTTTCTGCTACTAATATATAATTTATGAAGCACACTTCAGGCACCCGAGTATTTCATTTTCAAATCCCATTCTTGAGCTTTTAACTTTTCCGGCAAAATCAGCGTATTCTTTCCCCTTGCTCTTTAGCTCATTCAAATCATTCTTGATAGTATTAATCTTATTTATGATATCATCGGCACCGGGTATTTTATCCACTGCCTCCCCGGCTAATTCTTTTTCAATATCTTTAATATGTGACATTGCCCAATCCTGGGCTTTTTTGGTAAGTTTACCCAGCTTCTTAAATGCGCCTTTCCCCGTGAGAATATCCTTTACACTTATTCTTATTTTCAAGGTTTTTGAAAGTTTGCCTACCCCAATTTTAACATCTTTTTTAAATTGTTTATTAAGCACGTTATCAATTTTTCTTGAACCATTACCAATCTTTTCAACGACCTTTTCAGCCTTGCCAATCCCGTTATCGGCATCCGTCATTGGCTTTTTAATTTTAGCAATGGCGTCACTTACCTTTTCGAGAATGTTCATACCCTTATCAATCTGTCCAAGATCATTTTTAAGGGTGCGGAGGTAATTCAACGCATTCGCCGAACGAGTTTCGAATGCACTAATTTTACCGGGGTCGCCGGTTGATGAAGCAATCTTAGCCGCATCAACATATTGTTTTTTAATACCGGCAAAATTTGCCTTCAATAAATCCAGATCATTACCTATCGAAACCGAGGCAAAGTTTAGTTCCCCGAATCCTTTACCTGCCTGGTTGAATGGTTCGAGTGTTTTAGTTAATTTATTAACCATACCGGAAGTTTTGTTCAACAACGTAGAGGCTCCTTTCGTAACCCTTCCCAGGTAAGGTATCACATTGAAAGTTGAAACCATTTCTTCGGTATCTCCACAATTTTTTACAAGCGCGGCTCCCCTTTCAGAAATTGAAGAAACTTCACCGAAGGCTATGTTTGAACTCCCCATATCGTTCTGGATTTTATCAAATTTCGCACTCATGCGTAAAATCTCGGCATAAGTTTTATCCATCTCGTCCACAACACTTTTGGAAGCCTCTCCCGGTAAAACTTCGGGTTGAATGGCTGTTACATTACCCGTATTGATATTAGGGATATATAATTTTTTTTCGGATTCTGTCACGAACCCCCACAAGGTCCCCTCGGCATCGTGGTTCTGCCAGAGGTGCACATTCGTTCCATTACTTGAAGACTTGCCTGAAAGACAAATAATTCTACCGTCGGGTGTTAATATTTTCCACAATCCCCGTCCGTGATATTCAAATCTGAATTCCGTACCCGGTGAATTGTATCCATCCAGAAAAACATTGGCACCGTTGCCATTATTTCCGGTATCATAACGCAGAGCCGCGTTATTTCCCGAATGTTTTGCTACAATTTTGTAATTACCGCTGGCTTGTTTAACAAATTTATACAACCGGTCTGGATCAGAATCATGTTTCCAAACCTGAACATTCTGTTCTTGTGCATTAGTAAAATTTTTTGGATGACCGGGGATATCCCAATAACCTTCCCAACTTACACCAACATTGTTAACTGACTGGATATAGAAGTATTGGTTCTCGGGAACCGGAATGGAATATAATAAATCCCCCTGACCGAATATTGCAATTGGAAAAAGAAACGTCAACAGTAAAAATACTTTAGAGTCTTTTAAGCATTTCATGAATACTCCCTTGCCTGAATATTAAAATTCAATCGCTTTTCCGGCCCGCCAACCGTCTTGCCCGATCGATATTAGTTAGTGATTCATCCCCAAGATAAACTCTTCTATAGGATATTAGAATCTCTATATGGATTGCATGATAAGGAAAAAAAAATCTACTTTCAACTCTTTCATTCATTAAATATTGGATAAAAGATGTTTATTATTTGATTTATATTTTTGTATATTATCATTAGAATGCAATTTTTTGAATCGCAGTGATGATTCATGCTCTTTTTTACTGCTATGATGATTTAATAGATTGAGTGGAATACGAATGGATTACAAAGACTTTTCCCGAAATGAATTGATTCAAAAAATTTCTGCTCTCGAACAGGAACTGAGACAAGCCCGGCAAGAAGCAGATTCATCACCTCCATTTAACCATCCAGTCCCCCTTCCTCTGAATTTGGTTGAATACTCTTCAGATATTGTTGCTCTACTCGATGCTTCCTTTAACATTATTTATAATAATCCCGCAACATCAAAAATTACTGGTTTCTCCCCCGAATATTTCCGGATAAACAATTTCACCTCAATATTTGATCCCGAAGACGGCGAGAAAATTAAAAAACAAATGGTAAGCGATTTTGATAAAAAGATACCCTCCTCAACATACACTGCAAAAATAATTACGCGGGATAAAACAGTTAAATGGCTCGAATTAATTGTTGACCGTATCTTTGATAAAAATAGTAATTTTATTAATTCGGTTGTGGTTGGCCGTGATATAACCTCACGCTTAGATAACCAGAAAGAAATAAATATTTTTTTTAACCTTCCGCTTCACATTCTGCTAATCGCAAAATCTGATGGCACAATACTTCGCACTAATCCGGCTTGGAACGATGTTCTCGGTTATTCAGAGAAGGAGATAGCGGGTGCTAACTTCCTAAATTTTGTTCATCCGGATGATATTCAAAAAACCATTGATGAAATGGGTAAACTTCAGACCGGTGAAACGTTATTCTATTTTGAAAATAGATATCTTGACCGAAGCGGGAATTATCATTGGCTCCTCTGGTCCGGACTATTCCTGAACCAGGAAGGTGTATATTATGGCATTGCTCATGATATCACTGAACGGAAAAATGCTGAAAATGCCTTAAAGTTAAATGAAAAAGAGCTTAGTTCAATTCTTGCCAATCCCGAGGGGTATTTAATATATCAACTCCATAACAGCAGGGATCAGCAAGAAACACAAGTGACCAAAGTTAGCCCGTCAATAATAGATGTATTGGGCATTGACCCTTCCAACAAATATAATTTTAATAAATGGTTTGAGATTCTTCACCCCGAAGATTTACCACTCTTGCTTGAAGCACATCAGCGAGGTTCACTCCCCCCCTTCCAGCTTGATATTCAGGTTAGGTTTATACACAAAAAAAAGGGGCTGAGGTGGGGGCATATTCGTTCTAATGGAACTCCTTATGAAGATAATCCTTCATTGATTGAATATGCAAATGGTATCATATTCGATATAACAGAGCAAAAAAGAATTGAGGAAGCGCTTCGTGACAGCGAAATGAAACTAAAAGCAATTTCAGAAAATGCACCGGGAATTGTCTTCCAATTTAAGATGGATAAATCAAAGAACTTTACCTTCCCTTATGTTTCGCAAGGTATTTCAATACTTTACGGTTTATCCAAGGAAGAGATTTCAAAGGATGCATCTTCATTTCTTGAAAAAGTATATAAAGAGGATCGGCAACAGTTTTACAGTAGTATACTTGAATCAGCAGAACACTTATCACCTTTCCATCTTAGTTTTCGCATTACCAATAAAGAAAATTCGATCAAATGGCTCAACACCAGGTCTTTACCCTTCAAGCAACCGGATGATTCGATAATCTGGATGGGCATCGCAATCGATATTACTGAACAAAAAATGGCAGAACAGGCTCTGAAGGAAAGTGAAAATACGCTTATGGCAATTTTCAACCATGCACCTGTTGTAATGATGCTTCTTGATGAAAACACGGAAATTATTGCATTAAACAATACCGGATTATTTTACACGGGTAAAGAGGCCGACAAAGTTATTGGTATGCGGGGCGGGGATCTTTTGAATTGCATTGGCACTGTAAATAATCCTCATGGCTGTGGTGCCGGTCCCCGATGTGCCACATGTACGGTGCGCAACACTGTTGCCGAGACGTTATTCACAGGTGATTCCCGCCACAAGATAGAAGCTGATATAACTGTTCAGAACGGTTTGGAAACTGAAACCCATACTGTTTTAGTTTCATCCTCCATGGTTAATCTGAATTCCGGCAACCGAATACTGGTTACCATTGATGATATCACAGATCGTAAAAAAATAGAAAACCGCCTGGTTGAATACAAAGAGCACCTCGAAGAAATTGTTGAAGAAAGAACAAAGGAATTACAATTCAGTAACGCACTTCTCGAGGAAGAAATCAAAAAACAAAAAGAATCTGAACAAAAGGTAAAAGAATCTCTTGAAAAGGAAAAAGAGCTTAACAGGCTAAAAACCGAGTTTGTTTCAATGGTTTCACACGAGTTTCGAACTCCCCTCACCTCTATTCTCGCCTCGGCTGATTTACTGGAGATGAATGGTAAAAAAGAGAAGTATGATAAATACTTCAACCATATTTATAAAATCCAGGCATCCGTGGAAAATATGACCCGCATGCTCAATGATGTTCTTGCCATTAGCAGGGCAGAACGGGGACGAATGTTATTCGCGGCTGCCAATACTAATCTCTCCGAGCTTTGCCTTGATATTGTTGAAGAAGAAAGAAGACGCCTTTCGCGGGAAAAATTTATAGATTTTAATTATAATGCGATTCAAAAATATAATACTCTCGACCCAAATTTAATTAGGCAATTCCTGGGCAATCTTATCTCAAACTCCATTAAATTCACACCTGCAGAAGGCAAAATATCCTTAACTGTTAACGATACCGGAACTGAAATTGTTTTTATCGTGGAAGATGAAGGTATTGGTATCTCCTCCGAAGAACAATCTAAAATAATGGAGCCATTTGTAAGAGGCAGCGAAGTTGAAAATATTCCCGGAACCGGTTTGGGTATGACGATAATCCAAAATGCCGTGGAAATGCATAATGGTAAACTTACTTTCCGGAGTGAACATAAAAAAGGCTCTAAATTTATTGTAACCCTTCCTGTCGAGCCAAATCAATCGTCGAAAAAAAAATAATTAATTCATCGGGGATTCACTCCAAATGTTCATTTTTGGAGATTAAATTCACCTTGAAAAAATGATTTACCATTTGGCATCGTAACCAGTTTTTCTTCAACCGGCTCAAAACCTTTCTCCAGAGCCATTCGCTTGAATTCTTCTTCGGAAATCAGGTTAATTACCGGTTCAAGAATACGAAGATTTATATACTTTGATTTTGAAACACTCCCTTTCAACTCAATCGGCTGCTGAAGCAGTACTGCAAGCTTTCCTCCTTTTCGTAATGCTGTGGAAAATAAATGCAATACTTTTTCAATATTTACATATTCAAAAATTAGCGCGGCAAAAACGAGGTCAAAATAATTTTCATCAAGAATCAGGGACTGGATATCCCCGTGTATCAGGTTTAACGGGAGATCATTACCATATATCTGTGAGGCCGCCTCAAGAAAAGTTTCATTAATATCAACTCCGGTGACATTTTTTATTCTTTTCCTGTTTATATGCTCAAACCCGTTCCCACTTGTGCAACCCGGGAATAAAATTCTTTCTGGCAGGTAATGCTGATATATCCTCTTGAAATACTTATTTATCATCTGATACTGCCCTATCTCCGGCTCAGACATGTGTCCGATATAATCAAGCAGTTCTATTTTTTCCCACGGGTTTTCAAATTGCCGCATAATATTCCTGATATTTTTAATGTTCTAATTTAGTAAATTTTAAAGTCTGTATTCGAACCGGAAGAATAGAATATTTCCCCTTTGAATTTTATCACCGATAATATATTTTTGCAATAAAATCCGGATATATATGACTGATATAATACAAATCCTCTTATTGTTTGTTGTAGGTTGTGCTGCTGGTTTTATAAATGTTATGGCTGGGGGTGGTTCAACACTCACATTACCGGTATTGATATTTCTTGGTCTCGATGGTGCAATGGCTAACGGTACAAACCGGGTTGCAATTTTTGTGCAAAATTTAACAGCCATAAAATCATTCAAAGATAGCAACTACTTTCATTTCAAACAAAGCTTTAAATTGGCATTAATTACACTGCCCGGTGGGATCATTGGCGCACTTGTTGCAGTGCGCATTAGTGATGAGATGTTCAAAACCATCCTTGGTATTATCATGATTGGCATTGTAATTTCAATGATTGTTCCCAGAAAAAAGCTCAAACTTGACGATGACCCCGATAAAAAGATAACTCTCCCGGTGTATCTTGCCATGTTTGGTATTGGTTTTTACGGCGGTTTTATACAGGTTGGCGTGGGTTTTATTATCATGGCCGCACTCAATTATCTCATGCGTCTCAACCTTGTATTTGTTAATATGCACAAGGTTTTTATCGTGTTTATATACACAATTCCGGCATTGATAATTTTCGTGTGGACAGGAAATGTCAACTGGACTCTCGGTCTTAGTCTCGCTGCAGGAAATGCCGTTGGCGGCTGGTGGGCAGCCAAACTTTCGGTTAAGAAAGGCGAAGGTATAATTCGGATCGTGTTGATCATCGCGGTAATTATCATGTCTTTAAAATTGCTCGGGCTCTTTTAATGTTAAAATTTAAATAAATTGTATTATTAAATTTATTATTCACTTTTCTCTTACCAAACGATTTGTTAACTTCTTACTACTAAGACAACAACTCCTTTTTAATGGTAAGCAGATGAAAAAATTTGATCTAATCGTTATCGGTTCCGGTCCTGCAGGTGAAAAAGCAGCCGTTAAAGCAGCCTATTTCGGATATAATGTTGCCCTGATAGAAAAAGAAAATAAATTTGGCGGTGCCGGTGTTCAAACCGGCACCCTCCCTTCAAAAACCCTCAAAGAAACAGCACTTTATTTTTCCGGCTTGTATTCCAAGGGAATTTACAGTATCGACCACGAATTCTCTCGTCAAACAGGTGTGACCGATTTTCTCTACCGTAAAGACCTCGTTACAGAGATGATGGGCGCTGAGGTGAAAGAGAATATTCTTAACCACATGATTACCCTCTTCAAGGGTGAAGCTTCTTTCATTGATGACAATACGATAAAAGTCAACGGGCATATTGAAGAAAATATTTATGGCGATAAGATTCTTATTGCTACCGGGTCGTACCCATTCCAACCTGACAATATCCCTTTTGATGGGAAACGTGTTCATGATTCCGATTCTATTCTTAACTTGCGTAAATTCCCAAAATCCCTCTGCGTCCTGGGAGCCGGAGTTATTGGTTGCGAGTATTCAACAATTTACGGTGCTATGGGTGTAAAAGTCTTCCTCGTGAACAATAGTAATAAGATACTCCCTTTTCTGGATCACGAACTTTCCGGTGCGCTGGTCAACCAGATGAGCAAAAATAATATCGAAATATTATTCGACACATCGGTTGAAGAGTTTTTCGTTCCTGAAAACGAAGATGAACCACTCAAACTAACACTTAAAACCGGTGAAATTTTAAACGTGGATATGTTCCTTTTCGCTGCGGGAAGATCAGGCAATATCAAATCCCTTAACCTACATAATGCGGGTGTCGAAACAGGAAAACGTGAAACAGTAGTAGTTAATGACGAGTACCAGACTAATATTCCACATATTTACGCGGTTGGAGATGTTATCGGATTCCCGGCTCTCGCATCAACCAGCATGGATCAGGGGCGTATCGCCATTGCCCACATGTTTAACACGGGCGACCTCGAGGAACTAACCACTGTATTCCCCTATGGGATTTACACCGTACCTGAAGTTAGCATGGTTGGTATTTCTGAACAGGATGCTGAAAAAGATGGGATCGAGTACGTCGCCGGGTACAGCTATTACCGGGATGTTGCACGTGGTAAAATTGCCGGTGGTAATGACGATGGATTTATGAAAATTATCTTCGATCGCAAATCACGGGTAATCCTCGGCGTGCATATCATGGGACGAATTGCAACGGAAATTATCCATTACGGTCTCGCGATCGTAAAAGATCAAAAAACTGTTGATCAGGTTATTGCAACAGTATTTAATTACCCCACACTGCATGATCTTTACAAGTATGCTTGTTATGATGGTTTAAGCAATCTTGCAGGGAAAAAACTCAAAAAATCTGGTAAGGAGAAAAAGGAATAGTTTTTACGAAACATATTGCCCTGTATCGGGATATAAGTCAATGGAACTATATTTTTTATAATTTCCTTTATAATTCGTAACTTTGAAGTAATTATAAAATAGATGAGAAAAGAATGACCATTAATTATTCCGATATCCCCGGGCACCAGAATTTATTCCTTGATTACATGTACGAATTTGAAAACGTCCAGAAATTTTATTCAATAAATTTCCGCGACGATAATTCATACCCTGATTTATTCAAAAAAGTTGCCAAACGGAATCCCGGGCTTCGTGAAGACCTCATAAACATTATTCTTGGGCAGTACAAGGATTTTCAACCATCGAAACAAACCATTTCGAACATCGAAGGTTTGGGAACCGATAATACTATTGCCGTGGTTACCGGTCAGCAGCTCGGTATTTTTGGCGGACCAATGTACACTATCTACAAAACTATTACCGCCATTAAACTCAGCAGCTTCCTTAATGACAAATTCCCCGATTATAATTTTGTACCCGTTTTCTGGATTGAAGGGGATGATCACGATTTTGATGAAATCAAATATTTCAACATAATCGATAATCAGAATAACCTGAAAAAAATTTCTTACGATGATGGCTTGAAAGAAGAAATCAATCGGGGTAGTACAGCTAAAATTAAACTCAACAAAAATTTTGACGATGTTTTCCAGCAGGTTAACGACACCCTGCGTGAAAACGATTTCAAATCCGATGTGATGGAGCTTCTCAAAAATAGCTATCAGTCGGGTCAAACTTTAGAATATTCTTTCCGATCCCTCATGTTCCAGATATTTGATGAGGAAGGACTAATTATTTTTAACCCCGGAGATACTAAGGTTAAAGAGATTCTCAAGCCTGTGTTTGAAAAAGAAATCCGCGATTTCCGTGCGCACACCGATACACTGGTCACCCGCAGCGCGGAACTTGAAGAAATATATCATGCACAAGTAAAAGTAAAACCGGTTAATCTATTTATTTCAGAAAAAGATGGAAGATACTCTCTCGAGCCCGATGGCAAAATATTTAAAGTTAAAAACAAACGTATCAGCTACACCGAAGACGAACTTCTGCAAATTTTAACTAAATCACCGGAACGGTTTTCCCCCAATGTTCTTCTTCGCCCAATCTGTCAGGATTACCTTTTCCCAACCGGGTTTTACGTGGCTGGCCCCGCAGAAATTGCTTATTTTGCCCAGATTACACCTCTTTATGACTATTACGCCATGGAAGCTCCCGTTATTTACCCTCGCGCTTCTGCAACTATACTTGAAAAAAACATCGGCAAAGTTCTCGAAAAATATGAAATCTCAATGAACGATATTTATATTGAGGAAAAGCTGCTTACCCACAGAATCATGGGTGAATTGTCGCCGTATAATCTTGACAAACTTTTTGATGACACGAAACGCGATATTGATCTTACTTTTGATAACCTCACCGAAAAACTTTTCGGTATCGATAACAATCTCAAGGATTTATCCGATAAATCACGCCAGCGTGTTTACCAGACCCTTGAACAGCTTGCCGGTAAAGCTCGTCAGGCAGAAGAAAGGACTCACGAAACAGCTTTAAGGCAGATTGAGAAAGCAAGATTAAGTCTTTTCCCCGAAAAAGTACTCCAGGAAAGAAAAATTAACTTCATCTATTTCGCGCATAAATACGGCATAAACATACTTAAATGGATGTTTAATGAACTTTCCGTAACAAAATTTGAACATCAGATTTTAGAATTGTAAACACAGGTATAGTCATGAAATTAAAAGCGATAATCACGGGTAGTTCGGGAATGGTTGGTAAAGGTTTACTTTTAGAATGTATTGAGCATCCCGATGTTGAATCCGTGCTTATCGTGAACAGGCACTCAATAAATTTCTCGCACCCGAAAGTTAAAGAATTAATTATCCCCAATTTTTTTGATTTGTCGAAAGCAAAAGAACAGCTTACCGGATATAATACCTGCTATTTCTGTGCAGGTGTATCATCAGTTGGATTGTCCGAAGTTGAATACACCAAGCTCACTTACCACATGACACTCAACTTCGCGGAAACATTTCTGGCTCAAAATCCGGATAGCAAGTTCTGTTATGTTTCCGGTATGGGAACAGATAGCTCGGAAAGGGGGAAAACATTTTGGGCAAGGGTTAAAGGTAAAACTGAAAACGATTTATTAAAGATGCCCTTTAAAGCTGCTTACATGTTCCGCCCTGCTTTTATTCAGCCATTCAAAGGGATTAAATCAAGAACAAGAATCTATAATATTTTCTATACATTTTTCTCACCACTCTATCCCCTCCTCAAACACCTGCCCAAATATGTAACTGATACAGTTACTTTAGGCAAAGTAATGATTGAATTTGGTCTGAACGGTAACGAAAAAAAGGTTTTGGAAAACATAAACATCAACAAAACCGGGAAAAATCTTTAATACATTTCCGGGGCATTATTAAGCATTTTATATTCCACAATATTTTTATTGGTGGGTATGTTAAACAAACAAACGAAATAGGAATTTTTGGATCTACATCTGGCTAAATATAAACCTTACTCTTTTTATTACACCAATCATCAACAACAGCCTCATTTTCTTCTTCCGTTAGACCATTGTTCTCGTACATGCCAACATTTTGTCTTTGCCTGTAAACCTCGTATAACGAAACAGCATTTGCGACAGAAACATTAAGACTCTGGATCATTCCCATCATTGGTATATAATAAGTACCGTCGGCTTTTTTTGCTGCTTCTCCGGATACACCCCGGTGCTCGTTCCCCATAACAAGGGCTACTTTTTGTGTTAAATCCAGGTCATAAAGAGGAACGGCATTTTCATCCAGCACGCTTGCATAAATTTTAAACCCGTCATTCCGGAGTTGGGTATAACAAGCATCCACGGTCTTATATCTTTCAGTCTCCACCCATTTAGTGGCAGAAGAAGAAACGATTTTTGAAAGTTTAGGAAGTCTTTCGGTATTATAAAGCAAACAGACTTTAGCTGCGCCAACGGCATCGCAACTCCGGTAAATTGCACTTACATTATGCCTGTCATGAACATTTTCAACAACAACTCGTAACGAATGCTGCCTTGCATAAACAGCTTTCGTTATTTTATCCAATCTTTCCTGTCCGGTAAATTTTCTCAACTATTTTTCAAATATTAGTTTATATATAACTTTTTTCCCCTGGCGTCTGGCCCGGTCAACCTTAATTTCATTATCCTCCGGAACATTGGCATAAAAGCGCACCAGTTCCAGACTTTTTTCAATTACATCTTCTTCCTTGTGCGCCCAGGAGTCACACCCTTTTATCGAGGGTATATCTGCCACGTAACCATCATC
>Ga0070729_10003269_pt1 | contig 19204 bp, 20 predicted proteins | sample tdDd472_FD_66725 | JGI IMG/M metagenome (GOLD analysis project Ga0070729, IMG submission 66725) | Marine sediment microbial communities from the Atlantic coast under amendment with organic carbon and nitrate - tdDd47.2 | ecosystem: Environmental > Aquatic > Marine > Coastal > Sediment | place... | reverse complement strand
TAGTCATGACATGGAAGATATGGACATGGACGCGGATAGTCACGACATGGAAGATATGGGCATGGGTGGCGAAACCAGCGCACTGTATATGAGCATCACCAATAACGGGGAAGACACCATTATAATCGTCGGTGTCGAAACTGACGTTGCACAATTAGCAGAATTACACGAAACAGTTGTTGAAAATGAAGTCGCTCGGATGCAACCCGTTGAAGCCCTCGTCATTGAAGCGGGAGAAACACTCGACCTAACACCGGGGCGTATTCATATCATGTTGATGCAGTTGACCCAAGATATTGTCACTGACGAAAATATTGACGTGTCGTTGATGTTGGACTCTGGTGATATGGTAATGGTCACAGCTGTTGTACAAGATATGCTGATGGATGATCTTGAAACCACCACCGAAGTCGGTGATCTTGTGTTTAGTAATGTGTGGATGCGTCCTGCATCGGCGGGTGACATGGAATCTATGGATATGGACTCTGATGATACCGAAAGCGATATGCACGATATGGACAATATGGAGATGGCAACCGAAGAAGCCGATTCGGACGAATAACGATCATGATTGACATCCGACAAGCAACGTCAGATGATGCATCTTGGTTACAATCGAGTTTTGATACGCTGATGGGATGGACAAAACCATCAGCGTATTTTGAAGGTGTTTGCCGATTGCAAGAACAAGGTAAAGTCTTACTATTGTTTGCTATCCAAGAAGCGCAATATTTAGGACATCTCAAAATTGTATGGCAACCGTATTACCCTTTCTTCCGTGAGCAAAACATCCCTGAAATCCAAGACCTCAATGTGCGCCCTGATGTTCGTCGGCGAGGGATTGCCACACAGTTATTGGATGAGGCAGAAAAACGGATACAGGTGCGGTCTACTCAAGCAGGGATTGGGTTTGGCTTATATGCCGATTATGGGTCAGCACAACGCTTATATATCAAACGTGGTTATATACCGGATGGTCGTGGCGTTTTTTACCATGATAAGCCAGTTGTTCCCGGTGCATCTGTGCCTGTTGATGATGATTTAGTGTTGTATCTGATTAAATCATTGACAGGCTAATTTTTCTAACACGCGCCAATGATCTAAAACACCATAAGGAGACCCACATGGGCAAACGCAAACCGAACATGCTTGATAATCTGATCGACACTGTCACCGAGCATCAACGAGAGGAACAACGACGCGGTTGCAAAACAATGGTTTATTTTGCCATTGGATTATTTGTGTTGGGGATTGTGTTGGTTATCGTTGGGACGATTATGACATTTGTGGAAGAAAGTGCGGTTGTCGGTACCTATGGTGAGTCGCTTGCTAATCTCTGTAATCCGATGCCTGTTGGGTCAGACTCATTAGATAATGCGCCACAAGGTGAAGCTCCTTTAGGACTCTTGATCTTAATTGCCAATACACGGCAACGTCATGGTTGGTTTCAAGACGTGCCTGCGTTATGGCGTGCAGAAACAGAAGCAGAGGTTGATCTTGTTGCCTGTGTTGAAGAAGAAAAGACCACGCTGGAAACGTGTCCCTATGCGCGCGATTCTGCCCGTGCTGACGAAGCTTATACGATACGTATTGACCGTGTTCAATATAGTGCTAGCGTAGTTGCTGTCAATCCTAAGACGGGAAGACGGATTTCCTCTCTCATCTTGACAGGCGCAGAGCCCCCCCCTTGCCCACCTGATACGCCTGAGATCACAAATAGTAAACCCATCTACGGTGAGAAATTGACATTTAACGATATGGCAACTTGGATCGAATCACTCGTATTTGGTGAATAAGATCAGCATGTTTGAGCTAGAAATAAGCTGATACCGTTTTGGTTTCGACAATCGCTTTTAGATTTGCAAGACTAGTTGCCAACGTTTGACGGGTGATACGTTCTACAAATTTGTTTAGTCCATTGGTTGGTAGGTCATATTCATAATCAATGGACAGGCGATAACCACCGCGTTCTGGGGTTGTTGTCCAGCGTTGTGTACCAACCAGATCACCATCTAACGTGAAGACAGCATATTCACCTTCAACGAATTCAACAACGGTCATATTATAATAGAGAACAACATCACCATACTTAAACGTAACATTGACAACTGTACCCACTTGCGGAAAATCGTCAGTGGCTTCAAGTTTATCAATATGGGCAAACCACTCTTGAATGCGCTTGGCATCTTGTAAAACAGCATAAATCGTTTCAATGTCAGCACCGAGTAGGATGCCGCGTCCAATTTTAATCATCCCTTATGCTCCTTTAATCTGGGAATTTCTTATATTGTAACGTTCCGACAGCACATGCTTTAGTGACATTTATCACGCATTTCCGACCATATGATAGAGGTCTTTTGTGCTGTATTGCATTGTTATACATTTAAAAGCGAGTTCTTATGGGCAGAACAGTTGCTTATCTAAAGAGGGCATTATCATAGACAACCCTTAACTGAGCTTGTATGATACGCGGACTGATGGACATTGAAGGTAAACCAAATGCAATCCTCCACTGACGAGATAAAAACAAAACCGATTGATGATACAGTACGTCCGTCACCCGCGCTGTTAATTTTCCTGATTTTGCCTCTCGCGGGATTACTAACCGCGCTTATCATGGTGGCAAACGATGCACAATCTCAGCAAGCTATCGCACCGACATTTGTCCCTGCCCCACAACGCACCCTGATTAATTTTCAAGCACCGGATTTTGAAATTCCAATGCTCGATGGCGTTACACTGGTTTCACCATCCGATTTTGAAGGTCGTCCGTTATTTATCAATTTTTGGGCGACATGGTGTGGACCGTGTGTGCGTGAATTACCGGCGCTGGAAGAATTTGTAGCGACTCATGCTGACGATGATAATGGACCGGCTCTATTAACGATCAACTTGGGCGAAACCCCTGAAGAAATTGAAGGCTTCCTTAAAGAAATCGGCGTACAAAATCTGCCGGTGGCGTTGGATGTCAACCAAGTGATTAAAGCTGATTATGGCGTACAAAACCTGCCAACAACCTTCATCATTGATAAGACAGGTATGATACGCACCATGAAGTTAGGCGAAATGCGCTTTGAAGAAATGGGACTCTATCTGCAACAACTCGAATCTGCTGACGACGAATAACCAAAGATTTAACGCAGGGGTGCAAAGAGGTAAAGGGGCAGAGAATCCCGATAGTAAAATAATGTTACATATCTCGCCAATGCTTGATTTCTCAACTTTTTTCTCAGTGTTCTCGGTGTCTCTGTGGTGAGAAAATGCCCTTGTTGCTTGCATATTATCCAGACATAAATTTTTGGATATTTTAATCAGCCCTCAAATACTGGTTTACGCGCTGAAATCTTTTCATCATCCAACACCAAGCCGAGTCCGGGTAAGTCGGGTAACGTGAGATACCCATTTTCGGGTGCATAAAAATGCGATTGGAAAAATTGTTTGCGTGGCTGATGACGCATCAAATATTCGACATACGGGACTGTCGCAGGCGATTGCGCTAGGGCGATGTGCAACGGTGGCAATAACGAATGTCCGTGTGCGATAACAGGGACTTCAAAGGCTGAACATAACGCACAAATTTTTAATTGCTCGGTAATGCCCCCCGTCCAATCAGGGTCAGCTTGAATATAATCGACAGCATCATTAACCAGTAATTCTTTGACCTGCCAGCGTGTATAGACATGTTCACCTGTTGCCACAGGAACACCGCCCATCATTCGTATCTGACGGAATGCGTCAACGCGCTCAGGTGGTATCGGTTCTTCTAGCCATGTAATATTGAATTCTGCTAGAGCTTTTGCCATGTCAATTGCATAGGTGGTATCCCAGCCCATATAAGCATCAAACATCAACGGATAGTGATCGCCAACCGCATCGCGTAAGGCTTGTACGAGGCTGATATTTTTTTGTTTGCCGATTGCGCCATGTGCAGGACCAAAACGGAAGAACCATTTCTGCGCGATGAACCCCTGTGCGACATAATCTTGGGCAACACTCGCCGCTTCGTCTGGGTCGATTGAATAACCGAGCATACTGGCATACACAGGGACGGTTTGACGGGTCGGACCACCGAGTAAGCGATACACAGGTAGTCCCATCACCTTGCCTTTTAAATCCCACAGCGCACAATCAATCACACTTACGCCTGTCATGAATAGTCCTGAACGACCATGCCGATTCATACGTATCATCTGGTCATATAACTTTTCGGTAGCCAGTGCATCTTGTCCGATCAAAAAGGGGCGCAACGAATCCGCAATAACAAAGGCTTGCTCACGGTTAATTGGTCCGTAAATACCACTGACATCACCCGCCACGATCTCTACAAAAATATCTTCAATCGCTGTACCTGCCGCCATCCCGCCACCATCTTGTGCGGCAAGTGCTGTATCTGAATCGGCATAACAGTCGGAGGCTTTAATTTGTCGATTACCAGCAGGAAATTCATCCCCCTGCCATATGCCGTGGACTGTAAACAAATTCACTGCGGTAATATTCATCATGCCCTCACTAACATTAAAATAACTTAAATGCTTACAAGTGTATCACAATCGCCTATGCCCTCACCAATCATTGCAAAACATTAAGCCTCGAAAATCTGTTCCTGTGATACGCTATGGATACTTTAATACTGATGAATATAGCGAGATCGTCCATGCCTAATTCACCCGATATACAAGCGCTACTGTCTCAACTGGAAGACCCCGATACCAATATCCAACAGATGGCGGCGATTCAATTGATCGAGCTTGAAGGGCTTGCTTTAGCAGAGGTAGTCTCTGGGTTAAAACATCACATGGGGCAAGTCCGTTATTTGTGTGCATGGATTTTGAGTGAAATCGGTGATGATACTGTTATCGATCCGTTGCTATCCGCTCTAAAAGATGAAAATAGCCAAGTTCAAGAATGGGCGGCCAAAGCTCTAGGGGAAATGGGCGATTCGCGCGCAGTACAACCGTTGATCGACCTGTTATCGGACGATAATTCGAATACTCGTCGTAATTGTGCTCTGGCGTTAGGATGGTTCAAAGATCAACGAGCCATTGTGCCATTGACTCGATTGTTAACTGATGCTGATGCAGGGGTACGCAGTAGTGTTGTGATGGCATTGGGTGAACTCGGTGATGCATCGGTGGTCGCAGAATTGATAAAATTGACATCGGATAAGGATGAATGGGTGCGGATACGGATTTCTCGTGCGCTGGGTATTTTGGGTGATGTGCAAGCGATTCCTGTCTTAATTGAATCCTTGAAAGATCGCCAAGAATGGGTGCGTTATAATTCGGCGTGGTCACTGGGTATATTAAGAGCGACAGAGGCGATTAAACCTCTGGTTCGGATGCTGAATTTAGACCCGAATCCGAATGTGCGACGAGGGGCAGCAGAAGCATTGGGACGCATCGGTGATGATAACGCAGTTGAGCATCTCATAGCGTGTCTGACGGATGAAGCCGATATGGTGATTGAAGCGATTGACGTAGCCTTACAGCGATTGGGTTATGGGGTAGAATAGGACGCATATCTATTGACTGAGAGGATACGCTTCCTTGTTAAACAATATCAAAGCTGTTATTTCCGATATGGATGGGGTGTTATGGCGTGGGGTTGAACCCTTGCCCGGACTCATTCCCTTTTTCGACTTCCTACGTGAGCAAAATCTCCCCTTTATCTTAGCAACCAACAATAGCCGTAAAACCCAAGATGATTACATCCATAAGCTAGCGGGTTTAGGTGTTGCCGATATTCAGCAACATAATATCATCACCAGTGGCACAGCAACCGCCAGCTACTTGCAAACACAATATCCCGCAGGCACAAAAATGTATGTGATTGGGGGGGATGGTTTGAAGCAGATTTTGGTTCATGCTGGATTTGTCCTAGTAGAAGAAGATGCAGAGGTTGTGGTGTGTGGGATCGACTTTGACCTGACCTATAACAAAATGCGGACAGCAACCTTGTTGATTCGTGGCGGTTCTGCATTTGTTGGGACAAATCCTGATTCGTCGTTTCCGTCACCTGCTGGGCTCGTACCGGGTGCGGGGAGTATTCTGGCTATGCTCGAATCGGCATCTGAGGTATCTCCCACGATTATCGGTAAACCCGCACAAGCGATGTTTGAATCTGCATTGCGAATGTTAGGCACAGACCCATCCGAAACCTTGATGATCGGGGATCGCATCGGTACCGATATTCAAGGCGCACAAGCAGTTGGTATTCAAACGGCGTTGGTATATACCGGAGTCGAAACCGAAGCATCCGTCCAGAAAAGTGAAATTCAACCAGATTATATATTCGCTGGCTTACCCGAATTAATCGAGGCATTAGGTGAATCACGGGGATAAATCGTATGAGCGATACACAAAATTGGACACAGGAAGAATCCGCAACTTATCGGCAGTTAGCGTCGATTGCTGTGCCGTCACGGACAGAACAAATTGCAACTTTACTGACGCTCATGCCCTTTGCAAAAGAGGATGACTTTAAAGTAGTCGAATTGGCATCGGGTGAAGGACGGCTAGCCTATGCCATACTTGATGCCTTCCCCAATGCGACGCTCTTAGCCCTCGACTATGAAGAATCCATGCGCCATGAAACGCAAACTCGCTTGTCACAATTTGGCGCGCGGGCGAGTGTGGATGCCTTTGATATGAAAAGCGATGACTGGTATGGGATGATGTCGGGGGCAGATGTGGTGGTATCGTCACTCTGTATTCATCATCTGACAGGTGACGAAAAACAAGGTTTATTCCGTGCCGTGTATGACCAATTATCAGCACGGGGCGCGTTCCTGATTGCTGACCTTGTTCTGCCACAGCGCAAACAAGCCAATACCTTGTTCAGAGCAACATGGGACGCATCCGCCAAACAAGCCTCGATTGACCTGACAGGTGATATCCAAATCTACCAGCTATTTGAAGATGAAAATTGGAATTATTATCGTGTGCCTGATGACTTTGATAAACCGTCACCCTTATTTCATCAACTCCAATGGCTAGACAGGTCAGGCTTTAAGGATGTCGATTGCTTCTGGATGCAAGCAGGTCACGCTATATACGGGGGGTATCAAGCCCAAGCAGGTGGAAATAGCCTCGGTTATGAAGGGGCGATGGAATCTGCGATCCATGCCACCACATGATACAAACCTTGTATGCTCATTCTGAAAATCTCCTCCTTGACTCTCACCCCTTTGCGCGGAGATAAATAACGATGTTAAAAATTGGTGATTTTGCACGTCTCGGACAAGTCTATATCGTCACACTACGTCACTATGATGAGTGTGGTTCGCAAAATATCTCATCATGATTTCAGCTTGCTATCGTTTTGATGCGGTTGCCCCGAACCTCGGGGGAGTTGCTAGTGCATTTTTGAAAAATAACATATAATAAATCAAAATTCATTCTACAAATAAAGTGGATTTATCTACCCTCAAATAAAACACATCCTTTTCTGGATATGTGAACGATGTCGTTAGGAGACGATACGTTAATTAATCACCTTCACTGAGAAAATCAGTGTGATTAAGTATCGCTTCTTAACAACAACATATCATCATTACAGAAGAGGTATATATAATGCCAGAGAATGTAACCAAAAGTACTAGTAAAGCTAGTGCTAATGATAATCTTCAATCACCTAAGGCATCATCTGATATTTCGGTTTCTCAAACTTCAGAATCTCCAGTGCTCAAGCATACTGATCCGCGACTACTCACGCCCGAAAACATAATTTCACTGCAACGATTAATCGGTAATCAAGCGGTGCAGAGGATGATTAAAAATAGTGAGGATTCCAAAAAATCAGACGATTCTGTCAGCGCGAAACCCGCCCAGCAGTCAGACTTTATCAATCGCCATTTTATGAAGCGAACTAGAGAAAACCCTCTGATTCAACGCGATACTGACGCTATTCAGAAAGACCTCGGTAACCTCACACAGGCTGCGGCTACCCTAGCACCTGAACAACGTAGTCTCCTGAGTGCCGCTATGAAAAGTTCTAAAAAGGCAGCCAGCAAAGCAAAAAACAAAGTCGCAACTACCACTGACCATACTTTTGGAACTGATTTCACATCAGAAGCCAAAGCACCTGATGAGTGGGAAGGGTTGCCAGACAATATAAAGTCAATCGCCACGCAATTGGCACAGGCTGAGAAGAAATATCAACAGTTCCGCAATCTTCGTGAACACTCTGAGAGTAATTCCAGCAATCGTCAGCAATTGATGGCAATGGAGGTATTTGCAGAGCAGGAACGGGATCAATTGCGGGGACAACTCAATGCCCAAGTTGCCATACAACAAAAAGCATTAGAGCAAGCGGTTCAAGCTGTGCAAGATATTCTGCTCAAGGATAATGATGTCGCTGAGTGGGGGAACAGTGCTGGATATAACATGGCTACCGCAACAGCACCAGAGAAGTTAGAGATTCTTGAAGCATATCGGGCGGCACATCCGATTGAATATCGCAAAAAAGAACTTGACGCTCGTAATAATGCCTTCGCTTCGATCCCTGAATTCTTTCACCCTGTTCGCAACACAGCAGAGGGTCAACTACTCAGCGATGTAAAACAGCGCTTTGTAGCCAACTCACTTGATGACCAAGGGATGGAGGTCAAGAAAGAGGAAAAGAAAGCAGGTAAACAGAAAGCAAGAGAGCAAAAGGGTTTAGCGAAGCGCAAGGGCATCGACGCACCCGCTAAAGGCGACAAAATCAATGTATCAAAAGATAGCGACAAAATTACAGACAAAACGGATCAGATTAGTGAAAATATAGAGTATGCGGCTAAAACATCCAAAATCGTAGGTACAGTGGTGACTCCGGTTGTCAAAACGGCTGGCAGTGATGATATGGGAATCACCGGATTGGTCGCGCCTACGCTAAATCTTGGCGGATCGCTTACCGATGTTGGCGGGTCTTTGTTGCTCATCAAAGATGGGAATCAAGCCCAGAAAAAACTCGGTTATAGAAGGCTCTATGACGGTATCAGCAGTGTTTTCAAGACGATGAGTACTGCCGTTAGAAGATCGCTGTCGGTAGCAGAAGCCGCCGCAGATACTGGTGCGGCAGATGCGGCAGGCTCGACGCTAGAGACACTCGGTATCCCAATTGTAGGTATTGTAAGCAATACCGCCCTACTCGTTAAATCAACGGTTGATGCCGCTATGCAAGGTGTACGTGCAAAAGTTTACTCGGATCAGAACGAAAAGGCACAATCGGATAGCCAATCGAAAGCACTAAGTGGTGCGATTGATCATGGTTGGGGTCGTTCGCTTGAACTCATGTCACGCAATGTCGCTAATGGTGTAAGACAGGGTTTAGCATTGGTTGGCGATATTTTGACGCTGACCGGTGTCGGTGCTATCGCTGGTGAATCGATCAAGATGATTACCCGTACATGGAACGTCGTCCAGAAGGGTGTGGAGGCAGTACGGGATAGCAACCGAGCGGGCGTGGCGTTGGAATCACAATATAAGGCTAAAGTTGGTGAACGCGGCGCAGAAGAGAAAGTATTCGGTCATAGTCCGAAATATGCCAGTACCGCTTTATTACTACGTGCGGTAGAAGGTGACCCCGTTGCAGTAAAAATCGTTAAGTCACACGGTATTAGTAAGAAAATGCTTGCTAAAATTCAATCGGGTGATATTCCATTCAAAGACGGCATGGAAATCATACTCCATGACTGGAAAGAGAAAGAAAAACCCAAGACCCTCGGCATGAAACTTCAGGACATCATGGAAAAGATTGGGCAGATTGGTCAAGAGGAAAAAGATGTTGAGGTATATGAACCCAACACAGAAGGCAAACGGAAAAGTGCCGAAGTGGTGAAAAACTGGAAGACTCCAGAAGAAATTCAAGATGCAATCGACGCACGAAAACAATTCACACCAGAACAACTTGCCGATGCTGAGAAACAACGTTTGGGTGCTGATGCTGTTGTAGACGAAAAAGACCCCGAAATCCTTGATAAGCTGAAAGACACAGGCAAGACTGTATTGGGTGGAATCGCAAGCGCACCGGGGGCGATATGGGATGCGACTAAGAAAATCGGTGATGTGCCCGGTTCTATTAATAAGGCAGTACAATATGATGTCAAACTGGTTTATGCCAAGTGGGAATTCATCAGGGAGGTCAAAGACGCGGTGAATTATGGTAATAAAAAGCGTCGTGGCAATTGGGCTTTAAATAGTCTAGTGGGGAATTCTTCCGATGATGTTGAAGAACAACTGAAACATGCTTATGAAATGCTAGGAAAGAAAGAACTCTGGTTTGATAATATGGCAATCCACGATGAACTTGATGAAAAATACAGAAAACTCATACATAAGGAAAAGAGCCTGCAATCGACCTTTGACATCAAAGAGAAAAAGAAAGTCAAGAAAACCAAGCTCGATAAATATTAAACTCTATAACGCGAATCATGGTTAAGGCGATGAACGCTCTAAACCAATCAATACATGATTATAAGCACCTGACATCTAGATTGTTTTAGGTGCTTTTGATTTCTGGTGTAATCCAATATGACATTACTCACTACCGACTTCGTAATAAGCCAATCCATAATGAGGGCATAACGGAAATCAATCAAAGGTAATGTCATGAAAATATCAAAACGCCTGTTACAAATGAGCTTATTACTGATCGGGTTATTGATGAGTAGTTTTATCAGCACAGCTCAAACCGATGGTAAGGTCTATGCGGTCTTATTTTTCTCACCGACCTGCCCCCATTGCCATGAACTTATTTTAGAGAATTTACCACCCATTCAAGAACAGTTTGGTGATCAACTTATTGTCTTGTTCGTTGATGTTTCGACCCAAGGAGGGAGTGAACTGGCACAATCTGCTTATGCCCATTACAACATCTCGCGCGATGACTGGGTGGTACCGATGATGGTGGTGAATGAGCAAGTCTTGATCGGTGGCAGTGAAATCCCATCACAATTACCGCTTATCACGCAAGCAGGACTAGAGGCTGGTGGAATCGCTGTTCCAAGTTTCCCATTGATGCAATCGGCATTTGAAGAATGGCAACTGCAAAATCCAGATGCCAGCAATACCGCCCTAACAGCAGTTGATTCAACGGCACCTATTACGAAGAGTTTTAACCAAGACCCACTTGCTAGCATCATCACAATTGTGATACTGATTGGCTTAATTGTTAGTTCCATCGGATTAGTGATGACGCGTCGATCAGGATTCCCTCTAGTTGTACCACAAATTGCGATTGTTATTGCGACATTGGTTGCGCTCTTTATTGGTATCACCATCACACTCGGGGAACAATACGACACGATAGCAATGCCAATCGCACGCCTCACGTTTATTGTCATGTTGATAGCAATCCTTGTTGCAATCGCTGGACATCGCGTTCAGGTAACTGTTAGCTTAGTTACATTTGTCGGGGTCATTGTCTCGGCTTATATGGCGTATGTCGAAATTACAGCGAATCCTGCGGTGTGCGGTGTGATTGGGGATTGTAATGCTGTCCAACAAAGTGAGTATGCGTCACTCATGGGTGTTCCTATTGGGGCGATTGGTGTTGTTGGCTATCTGACAATGTTCATCATTAGTATCAGCCTCAATCGTGTTCTCCCCAAATACCGTTCACTACTGTTATTTGCGCTTAAAGTGCTAGTAGGTGGGTCGGCAGTATTCACGATTTATCTGACCTTCCTAGAGCCATTTGTCATCGGGGCAGTATGTGCGTGGTGTCTGCTCTCGTCATTGATAATTCTAAATTTATTATGGCTCGTTATTCCGATGGTGCGCGTTGAGAAGCACAAACCAACTCCATACTTGTTATATCAAGCGACATAAGTTTATATGGTGTTATAAAAATATCGGAGAATGGACAGAGATATTGTTTCTCTGTCCACATATTATTCTGGGTTCATCAAAGACTCAAGCACATCCATCAATTCGGGTGTTTCATCTGCGCCCTTAAAGTGAGTGATACGCTCGTAAACATCGAGCGCGCCGAGGAAAAATCCATTTGGTAAACCTGCGCCTGCAAATGTATCAGCGATTTCTTGCATCTCACCTGTGAATCGCCATGCTTTGGCGGTGACTCCGCGGACTTGATTTTGGTTTTTCTCAACGGACTTAGGATCACGGCGTGACCATTCGTTATCGAGGTCACCACGGACACCCAATTTTTCGGCAGTGGCTTGAATCGCACACAATAGGGCAGTGAAACCTTTGGTTTGTGCGGCAAAGACCATTTTTAATGCGGATGCGCGCCCGATGTCATCACCAATGACAATCGCATCTGTGACTGACCCATCAAATAAGTCAGCGATTTTTTGTGCGGATTTCCCCGATAAATAGAGGCGTGTGCTATCGGCTTTCCACGCAGGTGGACCGACGATACTGCCATCAACAAATTCAATACCCACTTTATTGAGGGTTTCCCCGATGCGTTGTGCTTTCTGTGGTGAAATCGCATTTCCATCACAATACAATCCACTAAACCCTGCGCTGATAACTTCATTAGCGAGGTCTTCTGCGCCATGCGGTGGACATACACTTAGGATAATTTCGCATGTCTCACATAATTCAGATAAGGTTGCCACTTCAATCAGATGATGTTCCTCTGCGCGGGAACGGCTATCACTGCTCCGTCCTGCCGAGACCCAATAGACATCATTTCCTGTGGATTGTACCGAAACTGCCATCGAAATCCCCATCAAACCGGGGTGTAAAATACCAACTTTAGCCATAATTTTCTCTCCCTAAATTCCAAACCTGTAATTAATTGGCTGGACTCAATTCCATTTTACGGACACGCGCTTCTTCCAAGATACCCAATGCCGATTGCTTACCGACTTCACCGGATGCGCCGAGCATTTCTGCTAATTCGTTAATGCGGTCTTTTTCATCAGAGAGAACAAGCACTTCGGTAGCGGCATGAGATTGTGTGACATCTTTGCGGACATGGAAATGTTTATCGCCATAGCTGGCAAGTTGTGGTAAGTGCGTTACGACTAATACTTGATGTCTGTCGGATAGCGACCAGAGTTTTTCCCCAACGACTGAACCAATCCGTCCGCCAATACCTTGGTCAACCTCATCAAAAATCAAAATGGGCGTATTATCGGCGGCAGTCAGTACGCGCTTGAGTGCCAGCATAATCCGCGCGGCTTCACCACCAGAGGCAACTTTTACCAGCGGACGCATTGGCTCACCGGGGTTTGCACTCATCATAAATTCGACATCATCAATACCTTTTGCATCGAATTTATAGCGTTTGCCATCAACAATACAACCATCAGGATGTTCGGCTTGTGCGAGGAGGACTTCAAATTGGGTGCGTTCCATCCGCAAATCTTGGAGTTCGCGCACGACTGCTTTACCGAGGTCTTTACCTGCTTTGGCTCGTGCTGAACTAAGGCGTTTGCTGATCTCACCGATGGTACGTAAGAGAGCTGTTTCTTGTTTACGGAGCTCTTTCAAGCGTTCTTCGCTATGGTCGATGCTGGCTAATTCTTCTGCGACTTTTTCACCATGTGCGAGAATCTCTTGAATCGTTGTGCAGGAATATCGCCGTTTTAGCGTTTTGATGAGTTCAAGCCGTTCTTCAAGTTCATCCAAGCGGTCAGGATCATATTCGACTTCATCGACATAACCCGCCATCGTAATCCCTAGTTCTTGGGCTTGTTGAGCAAGGCTTTCTGCTAATTCATAATCTTCCGTCATATCGAGATCAATTTTTGATAATTTGGACATCGCAAAGGCGACTTGCATCAAGCTATCGACAATGGCAACCGTCTCATCGCTATCATCACCGTTGAGCAAAATACTAGATTCTTGCGCGAGATTGGCGAGTTGCTCACTGTTTGCTAACCGATTGCGCTCTGAGATGAGGTCATTTTCTTCATCAGGATTAAGTGAAGCAGCTTTGATCTCCTCAACTTCATGGCGGAGTAAATCCGCACGGCGTTTGAGGGCATCTTTGTCATCTTGCAAGCGTCGCATTTCTTCGCGTATTTTCCCACGCTCTTCGACCAAGGTGGATAATCCACTACGAATATCCAGCAGATCCGCATAACGATCCAGCAGGTCAATATGATAGCGAGGGCTAAATAGGGATAGGTGTTCACTTTGACCATGAATATCAAATAAGATACTACCGACTTCGGTTAAAACGTCTGTTTTGACCGCAATCCCATTGATACGTCCTGTAGACCGTCCTTTTGCGCGGACTTCGCGGACAATTGTGACATAATTTGGATTGTCGAGGTCAACGAGATCTTCACGCTCTAAGATGGCATTTACAGCATCACGATTGGGAACGTCAACCGAAACTACACCTTCGATGATGGCGCGGTCTGCTCCTGCACGGACAAATGCGGGGTCTGCTTTACCACCGAGTAAGAGTTCCACCGCATCAATCAAGATGGATTTACCCGCCCCCGTTTCCCCTGTAATAACATTAAAACCTTTAGTAAAGGTCAATTCCACTTGGTCGATGATTGCAAAATTTTGAACACGTAATTCTTCTAACATAAGTTGCCTGATTTCACGTTACCTATCGTTGATAGATTGATTTGATTGACCACAAAATATGATGTTCTTCTATATCCACACTCTAAAACTAGCATATGCCGCTGATGTTGCTAAGCCTAGATATAACAGCGTCGAAATATCGTTAAAGCCCGTGAATAATAACGCTGATAAAATGCCCCCAGCTAGCACACCGCCTGCGCAAATATAACTGCTTGCTCGTCCACGTCGGCGACGGGTGAGTGTTAGTGCAAGTTGTGCGATCATGCCGCCGATTGCCGAAGACGCGATGATTGTGAAATACCAGAATCCACCGAGCAGTGCCACCGCAAATCCGCCAATAGCACCACCAATCACGGATACTGCCGCGACAACGATATAATCCATTTCTGTGCTAGTATAGAATCGATCTTCATGACCCCGTACACACTCTTTACAAGTATAACCTACAGGGGTACGCACAGCACACGAAACACACATATAGCGACCACACCGATTACATCGTAGTTCAGTATCGCGGTCAGGGTGTTTTTCGCAATAATGGATATCATCTTCGCTAGTTAGGTTTTGAATATTGTCGGTCATGTTGATTGCCTAGTCCATTTATTAACCTGTTGAGATACTCTATTTTAATCATAAATACATTTTATTTTTAAATAATGTCGTAGAATCTGTTTTGAAATCAATCAATCTGTATTTTGACGAACAGATAGAAACCAGTCTCTATTATATAACTGGCATATTTTCAATTCATCCACTGAATGTTTTACGTCGTGGACCGTGACGATTCACACGTGGTTCCATGCGATCTAATAAGGAGCGATAAAAATAATTGCGATCTCGCAAGCGCACAAATCGGCTAACATGCTCGGCGGCCTTGATACAGATATGCTGATCGTCTTGTAATTCGGCTGATACGTTTCCATCAACAGTCAATATAATCTGATTCCGATTTTCAGTTGTCGGTTGGATGTCAACGACTGCTCCTTCGGATAATACAATCGGGCGTTCCATACTTAGGTGAGGCGCAACCGGTACCATCAAAATGTTGCGTAACTCTGGTGGTAAAATCGGCCCCCCTGTTGCCAAAGCATATGCTGTTGATCCTGTTGGCGTAGAGATAATCAACCCATCCGAATTGTACGTTGTCGCCCAATGTTTGTCGATATAAGCACTAATTTGAATCATCCGTCCAAATACATTTCCACTTACAACCATATCATTGAGTGCTGTAAAATTAGCGACCTCTTGTTTTTTCCCTTCGATAACAGCGGCATTGAGCATCATCCGTTCTTCTACCCAATAATCCCCGGCTAATACTCGTGTTAAGGCGCGATCCCAATCTTTGGGACGATTCACTTCTGTCAAGAATCCCAACCAACCCATATTAATACCCAGCACAGGCACATTATGTTTGGCACAGACACGTGCGGCTTTGAGCATTGCGCCATCACCACCAATTGCAATCACCATATCAGCTTGTGCGACATCATTTAGGACAGATGCCTCATCCCATTGTGTATGTACCCAATGCTGAATATTTTTGCGTGTGAGCGTTTCGGCGATACGTTCCGCAACAGGGTGGGTATCAGGACGTGATGGGTGAGCCAGAATGCCAATATTTTTGATGTCGGTCAATACATGATCTCCGTTTATAGATTGCATAACCTTTATTTTATAACCCGTAACACACAAAAAACACAGATGGTTTAATGATTTTGCAATCTATTGACATAATGATCTTGCTTTTGACTTATTTTAGACCATTTGTTCGTAGTGCGAAATAGCCAAGTTGTTTGAGTGTCGTTAGGGTTTAGCAACGAGGGGCACCTTGTTATAATGAGCTTAGAATGAGTGTGGCGAATCTAACCAACTTTAGGATCGTAAACAGACACCTACTCTAAATAATGCAAGCATTCATGATTGATCTACATATACATAGTCATTATTCAGATGGACGACATGCCCCGCTGATATTCATTGAGAGGATAGCGTATGACAATTCAACGATTACATCATGCTCAGATTACTGTTCCATCCGATAAAGTAGATGAAGCACGTGATTTTTATCTAGGTTTGTTGGGTTTAACAGAAATACCGAAGCCAGAAACATTATTGAGTCGAGGCGGATTCTGGATGTGCTTAGGGGACGTTGAAATTCACGTCGGCATCCAAGATGGGATTGATCGCCAAACCAACAAAGGACATATTGCCTATCAAGTGACACAGTTGGAAGAGTGGCGCACAACTTTACTAAAGCAGAACATCACTATTTTAGATTCGATACCGATAACAGGTTATGATCGCTTTGAATTCCGTGATCCCTTTGGTAATCGCGTGGAGATGATTCAACCGCAGAGTGGATGATAGGGGCATGATAATTTTTACAACATCTTTGTAACCGCTATCCACCATTGCCGATATACTGTTTGAAAGGGCTTTTAGGAGATATTCCGATGCAGTTATTCATAGTGGTTGGCATTATACTATTTACATTACTCTTTGTTTTGATGTCTCTTCCAATCTATACTGACGAAAGTCTACGAGAGGGTGAACCCAAAACCCAACGTAAAATGCTAGATTAACTGGATAAGCCCTTGGGGATTGTGGAAATCTGCATCCTCAGCCCAAATGTGACGTGCCCTTATCCCCCTTTGACAGATTGATTGGGGCACGGCATATTTAGGTTATACATACAATACTTTGACGAACCTACATAGGAACTTCCCAAACATTTTCGCCATTGAGGATTTTTTCTAGGTGGGTAGGGAATTCTCGTCCATTAACGGGTTTACCCAGAAAACTATGGAAGCCTGCATTTCGGGCATCATTGAGGTGACTAATATGGGTGGTATAGGCTACCACTGGCACACCATCAAACTTGCTATCTTTCTGGATCATTTGCAAAACTGTATACCCATTGCTAGATGGCATTTCTAAATCCAGAAAGATCACATCTGGTGCAGGAGTTTCTGTCAATTGGTCTTTGACTTTGCTACTATCCCAAATGACATTGGCAGGAATGTTGATTTGTTTGAGCAACTGTTGCATTACACGGATGCTCATCTCATCATCCTCAATGATAAGTGCTGTCTTGTCGTCGAATATACTCATGATTACAATCCTCTATAATATTGATAATTATAATTAATACATGAAGTCATCTGCCCATACTTCCTCACCATTCATAATATTAACTAGTAGCTGAGGGAATGATTGACTATTGATGGGCTTAGAGATGAATCCTTTAAATCCCATTCGATGTGCTTTTCGCATTTCTAATGCGGGATCAGAGGCACTTACAATCACAACAGGGATATCTTTTAGATCATCCTCTGCTTGTAATAGCTCAAATACTTTATAACCAGTATTGCCGCGTGGCAACATCAAGTCCATTAAAATCAGATTAACGTTTCCTATTTTGCGGATACGATCGATTGTCTGCGCCCCCCATGGGTCAAAATGGGCTGTTGCTCCATTCATCTGCAAAATGGTCAGCATAACAGCGCGGTTCATTGGGTCGTCTTCTACAACAAATATCGTTTTATTATCGAGTAACATAGTTAATTTCCTTAGGTCTTGAGTTAGGGAATGAACCAGACATCTTCGCCTGATACGATACGTTCAATAAGTTGTGGGAACATGTTTTTAACAATTGGCTTGCCAATCAAGCTATCAAAGCCAACTTGCTTGAGTTGTTCTACATCATGCGACATGACATTTGCCGTCATGGCTACGATAGTTGCGTCTTGATAGTCTGGGATGCTACGGAGCACCTGTAACATCTCATATCCATCAAGTGGTGTAATCTGAATATCCAGAAAAATAATGTTCGGTTTTGGATCAAGCGCACATACTCGGGTCTCGAAATCTTCACTGTCCTCAAAAATAGTCAGGCTTTCGTACCCCATGACTCGCGAAATTAAGACATTGAGAACCATTCGGCTGTTCATATCGTCTTCTACATATAGGAAATTGGGTGTTTGTATCATGGTTATTTTTCCTTACTGGACATGCCATAGCCTAAATGAGATAAAGCAATTTCTGCATCGCGGCGGACATGGTGATCGTCGTTATTTAAAAAGGGAGCAATATACGGTATGGCGTTTTTGTTGCCTAAATGTCCCAACGCTCGGATAGTCATATATTGCATGGTTGAACTTTCTATCTGCTCCAGATAGCTTATTAATGCAGTATAAGTCCGTGAATCCGAGATTGTGCCCAATGATGCCACTACCCACATCATTACAACTTCACTTTCTTGCGGATTATTTAGTGATTGAATAAGAGCATCAATCGTTTGTGGATTATGAAAGCAACCTAATGCTTCTGCGGCTTTAGACCGTATCATTAAATTGTTGTGATTAAGCAGTAAATCACATAAAGGTGTGATGGCACGCTCATCTTTGATTTCACCCAAAATTGTGATTAGGCTGATCATCTGTTTCACACTGGTATAGGTTAAGCTCTCAATCACTTGCGGGACAATTGCTGTACCCATCTGTACTAGTTGCTGTCTCGTATCTAGAATATGGTTAAAATCAGTCGAATCGAGTATTTCTAGCATGCTAGAAAAGGTTGTCATAGTTAGTCCTCCCAAACTACTTCTCCACTTAATAAGCGTTGAACCGTCATTGGGAATGTACTGTGGTTAAGTGGTTTTGTAATGACACCAGAGAAACCAACATCTTTCATCCGCCTCATTTCGG
>Ga0070729_10003267_pt1 | contig 19214 bp, 18 predicted proteins | sample tdDd472_FD_66725 | JGI IMG/M metagenome (GOLD analysis project Ga0070729, IMG submission 66725) | Marine sediment microbial communities from the Atlantic coast under amendment with organic carbon and nitrate - tdDd47.2 | ecosystem: Environmental > Aquatic > Marine > Coastal > Sediment | place... | reverse complement strand
CCGGAGCCAAAGGCAAAGCCCAGGGGCTGAGCCTGCCGCCTCACTCCTCGAACGGTTTCACCCGCCGCACCCGGTAGAGCCCGCGCCCCTCGACCCGCGCCTCCAGCTCCTCAGGCTCCATCACCCGGTAAAGCGCCTCCACCTCCAGCGCCGCGGTGATCTCCACCGGCTCCAGTGCAAAGCGGTCGGGCACGAAGCTGCCCGGTGCCGCCGCCCCGGCCAGCCGGTCCAGCGCATCGCCCCCGACCAGGATCGCGCTGTCGAAATCGACCGACCGCAGATCCGCCCCGTCGAACCTTGCCCCCAGGATCACCGCCCCGCGAAAGGTCGAGGCGGCCAGACTCGCATCGCTGAAATCCGCCTCGACCAGCGCAGCGCCGTCGAATTGCAGCGCCAGCCCGTTCACCCCGGCGAACCCGGGCCGCAACAGGTAGGCGCCGCTGAAATCGGCCCCCGAGAGGTTGGTGTCATAGGTGACGTCACCGCGTTGGAACGGCCCCTTGACCGCCTGCCCCGGGACCGAGGCAAAGGAGACATCGCGCAGATGCGCCTTGCGGAACCGCGCACTATAGAGCGACGCGCCGCCGAAATCGCATTCGAACAGCTGACCGAAGGACAGGTCGGCATAGCTGAGTTGCCCCAGTTGCGCCGACACCGCCGGCAGGATCGAGCCCGGCGCATAGGCATAGGACAGGTCCAGCCCGTAGAACCCCAGCACCTCGGTGTCGCGAATGCCCGATTGCAGCAGCGCCGTCAGCAGCTGCCCGCGCTCGGGGCTGGCCGGTCGGTCGACAAGGTCGAGCGCCGCGCCGGTGCCCTCGTCCCAACCAAAGGCCGCGCCCATGGCGGCAAGCGTCTTGGGCAGATCGGTGCGGCGCCGTTCCAGCGCGGCGCGCAGGATGGCGGATTGATCCTCGCTGCGGATACCGCCGCGCAGGAACCGATAGGGCCGCGTCGCCCGGCTGGCCGCGCTGATCCGCATGATCAGACCCAGATCGAGATCCTGCAACGGGTCGAGCACCGGCATCGCCCCGTCGGCGGTGCGCCCGCCCGCGCCGGTCTCGGGCACGCCCTGCGCCTGCATTGCGCGGTCCACCGCGGCGCCCAGTTCGGCGGCGATGGCGGTGATCTCGACGACAAGCTGCGCGTTGCGCGCCGCCTCGGCCAGTTGCACGGTATAGGTCTCCAGCGTGATCTGCCGGTCGATCCGCGTGTTCTGCTCGGCCAGAAGCTGCGACTGGTCCTGCAACAGCTGGTTCTGCCGGAACAGCAGCGCCGTGCCCGCCAGCGCTGCCATCGCCGCGATCAGCGCAGTGAGCGAGCCGATGATCCAGCGCCGCGTCGAGATCCAGGCGTAGCGCGCCAGCGCCATATGCGCCAGGTCGCGCGCCGCCTCGGTCGCCCGCTGCGGGTTGCGGTCCACTGCGCTGCGCGCCACCTCGGCCAGCGGCTCGGCGAAACTTTCCAGCTCGGTGCGGGCCAGGCCGAACAGCCGCCGCAGCAGCGGCTTGCGGAACAGAAACAGCAGCAGCCCCATCGCGCCGATGAACATCAGCGTGGCCAGGAACACCAGCAAGAGGATGCCGGCCCAATCCTCCAGCAGGCCGAGGCCGGAAAAGGCGATCAGGAACCCGGCGGCAGCGCCGAAGCCGAAGATCAGCAGCCCCAGCGCCCCCGAGGGCGCCCAGCGCCTGCCACGCCGGGATCGGGCCGGTCTTGCCGCCGTTGTGTCGGGCGGCGGGTCGATGTCATCCTGCATTTTGTCACCGGATCGGAACGCGTGAACACGCATCAAGGCTACGCAATGCCCACAGGCGCTGACAAGCGGCAATAGCCTTTGCCGGTGGCATTGCGCGGCGCTTGCCGGATGCCCGCAACTCCACTAAAGCCGGGCCATGTTCGACGAAACCGACGATATCCACCCGCTGTTTCACGGCGCGCCCTCCTCGACGGAGTTCAAGAAGCTGCGCAAGCGCATCGTGCGCGCCACCCGCGAGGCGGTGGAGCAATACGGTATGGTCGAACGCGGCGCGGACCGGCCGAAATGGCTGGTCTGCCTGTCGGGCGGCAAGGACAGTTACACGCTGCTCGCGGTGCTCCACGAGTTGAAATGGCGCGGCCTGCTGCCGGTGGATCTGCTCGCCTGCAACCTCGACCAGGGTCAGCCCGGCTTTCCCGCCACAGTGCTGCCCGAGTTTCTCGAACGCATGCAGGTGCCGCACCGGATCGAATACCAGGACACCTATTCGGTGGTGATGGACAAGGTGCCCCAGGGGCGCACCTTTTGCGCGCTGTGCTCGCGGCTGCGGCGCGGCAACCTCTACCGGATCGCGCGCGAAGAGGGCTGCTCGGCGGTGGTTCTGGGCCACCACCGCGATGACATCCTCGAAACCTTCTTCATGAACCTGTTTCACGGCGGGCGGCTGGCGACGATGCCGCCCAAGCTGGTCAACGAAGAGGGCGACCTGTTCGTCTACCGACCGCTGGCGCATGTGGCCGAGGCCGATTGCGAGAGGTTCGCCCGCGCGATGAACTACCCGATCATCCCCTGCGACCTCTGCGGCAGCCAGGACGGGTTGCAGCGCCAGCAGGTCAAGGCGATTCTCGACGGCTGGGAAAGGAACGCGCCGGGGCGCCGGCAGGTCATGTTCCGGGCGCTGATGAACATCCGCCCCTCGCATATGCTCGACCCCAAGCTGTTCGACTTCGCCGGGCTGATGCGCGCCGCCGCCGAACCGCCAGAGGACGCCGGGAAAATTCCCGACCTGCGTTAACATCTGGGTCAGAACATCGGGCTAACCTCACCTCGCGCAATGCGAAATGTGAAAGGCCCCGCTGCCATGCCCCTGCCCAACCCCAGCGCCCTCAGCCGGCTGCGCCACAACGCCCTGACCATTCTGATGGGCCCTCCGGTGCTGGCGTTCCTGCCGGCGATCACGCTCGGGGCGTTCTGGCTCTGGGGCGAGTCGGCGCTGGTGATTACCTCGCTGGGGCTGCCGCTGCTCTTCGCCTTTGCCGGGGCCTTCGACGAACGCGCGCGGGCGCCGCTGGTGCCGCGCGACGCTGTGACCGGGCTGCTGCTGCGCGACGGATTCGAGGCGGCGCTCGAAAGGGTCTATTCCGAAACCACGCGCTCCGGCCTGCGCTCGGCCTGTTTCGTGCTGGAGCTTGACGATTACCGCGAGTTGGAGGAACGCCACGGCCAGGGCGCCGCCGACCTGATGGCGCTGCAGACCGGCGAGCGGATCGGAAGCGCGCTGCGCGGCTCCGATACCGTCGCCCGGATCGGCGACAGCCGCTTTGCCGTCTGCCTCACGCCGGTGCGCCAGCTGGATCTGGAGCTGTGCATCCAGCTCGCCGGGCGCATGCAGAGCGCGATCGAGGATCCGATCCCGCTGAATGCCGCGACACTCTATGTGACCTGCTCGGTCGGGTTGTGCCTGCGCAGCCGCGCTCCGGGATCGAATGCCGCCGCCTGGTTCGCCGCGGCGGGCGAGGCGCTGAACGATGCGCAGGCCAACGGCCCCTCGGCGATCCGGGTCTTCAGCCAGGACACGCACCGCCGCAGCCGCGCCCGCAGCGACCTGCGCGAAGAGGCCGCCGCGGCGCTCGAAAACGGCCAGATCCAGCCCTGGTATCAGCCGCAGATTTCGACCGACACCGGCAAGATCACCGGGTTCGAGGCGCTGGCGCGCTGGCAGCACCCGGTGCACGGGATGCTTCCCACCGCGACCTTCCTGCCGGCGCTGGAGGAGGCCGGGCTGATGGAGCGGCTGGGCGAGGTGATCCTGTACAACGCGCTGACCGCGCTCAAGGCCTGGGACAGCGCCGGTGCGGACGTGCCGCGCGTCGGCGTGAACTTCTCCACCGAGGAATTGCGCAATCCCTCGCTGGTCGACCGCATCCGCTGGGAACTCGACCGTTTCGACCTGACCCCGGACCGGCTGTCGATCGAGATCCTCGAAACCGTCATGGGCACGGATCCCGACGAAACCATCACGCGCAACATCTCGGGCCTGGCCAAACTGGGTTGCCGTATCGACCTTGACGATTTCGGCACCGGACAGGCCTCGCTGGCCTCGATCAAGCGGTTCGCGGTGTCGCGCATCAAGATCGACCGCTCCTTCGTGATGAAGGCGGACCGCGACCCCGAGCAGCAGAAACTGATCGCGGCGATCCTGACGATGGCCGAACGCCTGGACCTGGAAACCCTGGCCGAGGGGGTCGAGACGGTGGGGGAACATGCGCTCCTGGCGCAGCTGGGCTGCGACCATGTGCAGGGTTTCGGAATCGGCCGGCCGATGCCCTTCGACCACACGCTGGACTGGATCGCCGCACATCGGGCGAAACTGCAGGATGCGCCACGGATCGGCCGCGAAACCGGATAGGTGCCCCGCAGCCCGGCCGCGGCCCGGCGGCACGCGGCACCCGGCCCGGAATCCGCTTGACCTTTGGGGCCGCACTCTGTTGAACCCACCCTGTCAGTGACAGCACAAGGTGGCGGTCCCCTATGGACGATCAGAACAAGAACCTCATTATCGCAACGGCCCTCAGTTTCCTGGTGATCCTCGGGTGGTTCCTCTTCTTTCCGCCACCGGAACCCGAAACCGCCGAGGCCCCGCCGACCGGGCAGGTCAGCCAGACCGCGCCGGAGGCCAGCGTGCCCGCCACCGCCCCCAGCGCCGGGGCCGGCGAGACCGGCGCCGGCCAGGGTGCGGCCGTGCAGGAAACCATCGCCGACGCCCCGCGTGTCGCCATCGACACGCCGCGCCTCACCGGTAGTATCTCGCTGCTGGGCGGGCGGATCGATGACCTGTCGCTGAAGGATTACCGCGAAACCATCGATGCGGGATCGCCGATCGTCAAGATGCTGAAACCGGTGGGGGACGAGGGGGCCTATTACGCGCTTTATGGATGGGCGCCGGGTGCCGGGCTGACGCTGGACGATGTGCCCGGGCCAAACACCGAATGGCGCGTCGCCTCGGGCGGGACCCTGGGCATCGATGCGCCGGTCACCCTGTCCTGGGTCAACGGCAAGGGGCTGACCTTCCGCCGCGAGATCGCGATCGACGCCGATTACATGTTCACCGTCACCCAATCGGTCGAAAACGCCAGTGGCGCCACCGTCGGCCTGGCGCCCTACGGCATCCTGGCCCGCCACGGCGAACCCGCCAACCGCAAGAAGTTCTTCATCCTGCATGAGGGCGTGGTCGCCATGGCCGACGGCGAACTGACCGAGACCGACTACAAGAAGATGCCGGATTTCGATTTCCAGGCCCGGGAGGGCGCCCGCGCCGAGGTCAACCAGGTGCAGACCAACGGCTGGATCGGCTTCACCGACCACTACTGGATGACCACGCTGATCCCCGCGCCCGGCAGCGCCTTCAAGCAGGTGGCGAAATACGACGACCGCCGCGACATCTACCAGACCGAAACAGTGCTGCCGACCGAAACCCTGGGCGCGGGCCAGTCGGCGCAGGTCACCACGCAGCTCTTCGCCGGTGCCAAGGAATGGGAAACCATCCGCAAGTACGAGAACGCGGGCATCGAGGGGTTCATCGACAGCATCGACTGGGGCTGGTTCTTCTTCCTGACCAAGCCGATTTTCTGGCTGCTGCACAATATTCACAACCTGCTCGGCAACATGGGCTGGTCGATCATCGGCCTGACCCTGATCCTCAAGGCGATCCTGTTCCCGCTGGCCTTCAAATCCTACGTCTCGATGGCCAAGATGAAGGAACTTCAGCCGCAGATGGAAAAGCTGAAGGAAGCCGCCGGCGATGACCGCCAGAAGGTCCAGCAGGGGATGATGGAGCTCTACAAGAAGGAAAAGGTGAACCCGGCCGCCGGCTGTCTGCCGATCCTGCTGCAGATCCCGATCTTCTTCTCGCTCTACAAGGTGATCTTCGTCACCATCGAGCTGCGCCAGACCGGCTGGTTCGGCCCGTTCCAGGATCTCAGCGCGCCGGATCCGACCTCGATCATGAACTTCTTCGGCCTGGCCCCCTGGGCCGGACCCGAGCCGGGAACACTGATGGCGACGGTGCTGATCGGCATCCTGCCGCTGCTGCTGGGCATCTCGATGTTCCTGCAGCAGAAGCTGAACCCGGCGCCCACCGATCCGACGCAAAAGATGATCTTTGCCTGGATGCCCTGGGTCTTCATGTTCATGCTGGGCGGCTTTGCCAGCGGGCTGGTGGTGTACTGGATCTCCAACAACACCATCACCTTTACCCAGCAGTACCTGATCATGCGCAGCCAGGGGTACAAGCCGGACGTTTTCGGCAACATCAAGGAAACCTTCAAGCGCGGCGCCTCCGGGGGCAAGAAGTGACCGCCCGGGTCAGGGAGATCTGGCGTCACCCGATCAAATCCCACGGGCGCGAACGGGTGACGCAACTGGCCCTGACCGAGGGCGCCGCCCTGCCCGGCGACCGGCGCTGGGCGGTGGCGCATGAACAATCGCGCTTTGACGCCGACGCGCCCGGCTGGGTGCCCTGCCGGGAGTTCTCGATCGGGGCGAAATCGCCCGCGCTGCAGGCGATCCGGGCGCAAACCGATTCTGCCAGTGGCCGCCTCACGCTGGGCCATCCCGAGCGCGAGGACATCACCATCGATCCCGACGACGCGGGCGATGCCGCCCGCTTCATCGCCTGGGTGCAGCCCCTGTCCAACCCCGACCGGGCATTGCCCGCGCGGCTGGTCCGGGCGCCGGATGTGGCGATGACCGACAGCGATTACCAATCGGTCTCGCTGATCAACCTGGCCAGCCATGCCGCGGTCGAGGCGCAGCTTGGGCATGCGATCTCGCCGCTGCGCTGGCGCGGCAACATCCTGTTCGACGGCGTCGAGGCCTGGGAAGAGGTCACATGGCCCGGCAAGCGGCTGCGCATCGGCGCGGTCGAGCTGGAGGTGGTGGAACCGATCCGCCGCTGCATGGCGACCACCGCGAACCCCCGGACCGGCCAGCGCGACGCCGAGACGCTGAAGGCCCTGAACGAGGGCTTCGGCCACCAGGATTGCGGCGTCTATGCCCGCGTGACCCGCGGCGGCCCGCTGGCCGAGGGCGACGGGATCGAGGTTCTGACCTGATGCAGATGCGCTTTCCCCTTGCAGAAGAGCCCGATCCGCAGACCGCCGAGGCCGGCCGCCTGCTGTTCGCGCGCGAGTCGCTCTTCGTCAAGGGCGTGGTCGCCATGTCCGGCCTGCCCCCCGCCGACCGGGTCGAGGTCTGTTTCGCCGGGCGCTCCAACGTCGGAAAATCCTCCCTCATCAACGCGCTGACCGGCACCAAGGGGTTGGCGCGGGCCTCCAACACGCCGGGGCGGACGCAGGAGATCAACTATTTCACGCAAGGGCCGGATCTCTATCTCGTCGATCTGCCCGGCTACGGTTTTGCCAACGCGCCGCTTCCGGTGGTGGAGAAATGGCAGCGGCTGCTGAAACAGTACCTTTCCGGCCGCCAGACCCTGCGCCGCGCCTTCGTCCTGGTCGACGCGCGCCACGGGGTGAAACCGGTGGACGAAGAGATCATGACGCGGCTCGACAGCAGCGCGGTCACCTTCCAATGCGTGCTGACCAAGATCGACAAGGTCAAGGCAGCCGACCGCGACAAGGTGCTGACGCAAGTGCGCGGCGCGCTGGCCAATCACCCCGCCGCCTACCCCGAGATCGTGCTGACCTCGTCCGAGAAGGGCGACGGCATTGCCACGCTGCGCACCATCATCCACGGGCTGACGCAAGAATAGCTTGCGCCGCGCGCGGCTTTCGTGAGATTTCGCCCGGAACGGAGTTTCCGATGAAGACACAGGACATGAACCGCAACTGGATCGCCACCGCCGAAACGCTGTCTCACGCGCTGCCCTACCTGCAGCGCTATGACGAGGCCATCATCGTCATCAAACTGGGCGGTCACGCCATGGGCAGCGACGCGGCGATGGACATTTTCGCACGCGACGTTGTGCTGATGCGGCAGGTCGGCGTGAACCCGGTGATCGTTCATGGCGGCGGCCCGATGATCAATGCCATGCTGGGCAAGCTGGGCGTTCAGTCCGAATTCGTCAACGGCAAGCGTGTGACCGACAAAGCCACCGTCGAGGTGGTCGAGATGGTGCTGTCCGGCCTCGTCAACAAGCGGATCGTGCAGGCGGTCAACCGGCAGGGCGGAACCGCGGTGGGCCTCTCGGGCAAGGATGCCAACCTGATGGTCTGCGACCAGACCGACCCGGCGCTTGGCTTCGTCGGCACCCCGGCGCAGATGAACCCCAAGCTGCTGACCGATCTCTTCGCGCATGAGATCATCCCGGTGATCGCCCCGATCGGCGCCGGCCGCAACGGCGAGACCTTCAACGTCAACGGCGACACCGCCGCCGGCGCCATCGCCGCAGCCCTCAAGGCCGACCGCCTGCTGCTGCTGACGGATGTGCCCGGCGTCAAGAACGCCGACGGCGAGGTGGTAACCGAACTGACCGCCGCGAACATCCGCGAGATGACCCGCGCGGGCGTGATCGCCGGCGGCATGATCCCCAAAACCGAAACCGCGCTCACCGCGATCGAGGGCGGCGTGCGCGCGGTTGCCATCATCGACGGACGCGCCCCCAACGCGGTGCTGCTGGAGCTGTTCACAGAACACGGCGCAGGCTCGCTGATCCGGGGCGGCTGAGGCCCGGCGTCCGTGGCGGAGCCCGCGCATCTCTACGAGGCGGTCCGCGACGCCGCCGGGGCGGCCGGGCTGATCGTGATGGGTGCCCTCGATGTGGACGCATCCGGCGCCAAGGGCCTCTCCGGCGGCAGCTTGGTCCTGTTGGGCGCGGGGCGCGGCTTCTGGCCCGCCTTCACCGCCGCGCCCGAGGCGCGGCACGGCGCGCCCGATCCGGTCGACCGCTGGTCCCGGCGCGTCGTCGGCGGGTTGGCCGCCACCCTGGGTGCAACCGCGCATTTCCCCTTCGGCGGCCCACCCTACGCCCCCTTCATCGACTGGGCGCTGAAATCCGGCCGCGCCTTTTCCAGCCCCACCGGCATGCTGGTGCATGACACGGTCGGGCTGATGATCTCCTATCGCGGGGCGCTGCATTTCGTTGAGCCGCTCGCTCTGCCCCGCGCAACCGCTTCATCGCCCTGCGACAGTTGCGCCGGAAAACCCTGCCTGACCGCCTGCCCGGTCGGGGCGCTCGGCGGGGCCGCGCCCTATGATGTGCCCCGCTGTCACGAATATCTGGACAGCCCTGCCGGTCAATCCTGTATGCTGCAGGGGTGCGCGGTGCGCCGCGCCTGTCCGGTCAGCCGGGGCGCCGAGAGGAGCCCCGCGCAATCCGCCTTGCACATGAGGTCCTTTCATCCGCCATGCCCAAGACCCTGATCCTGACCCGCCATGCCAAGTCCAGCTGGGACAGCCCCGGCATGAACGACCACGACCGCCCCCTGAACAAACGCGGCCGAAAATCGGCCGAGGCCATCGGTGCCTGGCTGCGCGCCCGCGGGCTGGTGCCGGACGAGGTGCTCTGCTCGTCGGCGCGGCGCACCCGTGAGACCTATGAGCGGATGGGCTTCGACACCCCGGCCGAGGTGAGCGATACGCTCTACCTCGTCACCGCCAACCAGATCCTGCGCGAGCTCTCCGGCGCCACCGGAGACACCGTGTTGCTGCTGGGCCACAGCCCCGGCATCGGCCAGTTCGCCGCCGAGATCCTCGGCGCGCCGCCCGACCACCCCAGGTTCCGCGATTACCCGACCGGCGCCACCCTGGTGGCGCACTTCGACCTCGACAGCTGGGACAAGCTGGCCTGGCGCAGCGGCGATCTGGTCGGGTTCACCGTTCCGCGCGACCTGCCGGAGCAATGAAAAAGGCCGGGCGAACCGCCCGGCCCCGTCCGTGTTTTCCCGTCCGGTTCAGTGGCCGAGGATCTGGCTGAGAAACAGCTTGGTCCGGTCGCTCTGCGGGTTGTTGAAGAACTCTTCCGGTTCGTTCTGCTCCACGATCTGGCCCTGGTCCATGAAGATCACCCGGTTCGCCACCTGGCGGGCAAAGCCCATCTCATGGGTGACGCAGAGCATGGTCATGCCCTCCTCGGCCAGTTCGATCATGGTGTCGAGCACCTCCTTGATCATCTCCGGGTCGAGCGCCGAGGTCGGTTCGTCGAACAGCATGATCCGCGGCATCATGCAAAGCGACCGCGCGATCGCCACCCGCTGCTGCTGACCGCCCGACAACTGACCGGGATACTTGTCGGCCTGTTCCGGGATCTTCACCTTTTCCAGGAAATGCATGGCGCGCTCCACCGCCTCCTTGCGGGGGGTCTTGCGCACCCAGATCGGCGCCAGCGTGCAGTTCTCCAGGATCGACAGATGCGGGAACAGGTTGAAGTGCTGGAACACCATGCCGACCTCGGACCGGATCTTGTCGATGTTCTTCAGATCGTTCGACAACTCGGTTCCGTCGACGGTGATCCGACCTTGCTGGTGCTCCTCCAGCGCGTTGATGCAACGGATCAGGGTCGATTTTCCCGACCCCGACGGGCCGGCGATGACGATGCGTTCGCCAGCGTTGACCGTCAGGTTGATGTCGCGCAGCACGTGGAATGTCCCGAACCACTTGTTCATGTTGCTGATTTCGACGGCGACCTCATCCGAGACGGTCATCTTGGAGCGGTCGATTGCGCGTTCGATAGCCAATTCAGACATTGTTCTATCCTTACCTGTGGCCGGTCTGAAGCTTGCGCTCCAGATACATGGAGTAACGGGACATGCCGAAGCAGAAGACGAAGAACAGCAGCGCGATGAAGCCATAAAGCTCCCACACGATGCCGTTCCAGTTGGCGTCGGCACGGATGGCGTTGGACAGACCCAGCGGATCGAGAAGCCCGATGATCGACACCAGCGTGGTGTCCTTGAACACCCCGATGAAGGTGCTCACGATCCCGGGGATCGAGATCTTGAGCGCCTGCGGCATGATGATCAGCCGCTGCGCCTGCCAATAGTCCAGCCCCAGCGAATCGGCGCCCTCGTACTGCCCCTTGGGCAGCGCCGCCAGCCCGCCGCGGATCACCTCGGCCATATAGGCCGTGGCGAACAGCGTCACCATGATCAGCACCCGCAGGATGATGTCGAAATTGGTCCCCGGCGGCATGAAGATGTTCAGCAGGGTCGAGGCCACGAACAGCAGCGTGATCAGTGGCACGCCACGGATGAACTCGATGAAGCCGACGCAGAGATACTTGACGATCATCAGGTCCGATTGCCGCCCCAGCGCCATCACGATGCCAAGCGGCAGCGAACAGGCGATGGCGACGATGCCGATGGTGATCGACAGCATGAAGCCCCCGAACTTGCGGCTTTCCACCGGCTCCAGCCCGATGGGCAGGATACTTTCGAGCGCCGAGACGGCGATCCCCGACAGCACCAGCCACCAGATCAGCGCAACCAGGATGCCGCCGACCAACCCGATGAGATCACTCATCGACTGGCTGACGATGCGATAGACCACAAACGCGATCACGAAACCGGCGGCGGCCGAGATCGGCCCCCAGACGGCGCCGCCCCAGAGCAGCCAGGGAAAGATGAACGGGTAGGCCGCCGAGAACCAGATCAGCTTGGCCGGCACCTTGTCCGAGAACAGGATCGGCGCCAGCGCCACCGCCAGCAACACGAAGGCCGCGATGGGGCGCCAATAAAGCTCGCTCGGGTAGAACCCGAACATCAGCTGGATCCAGCGTTCGCGGATCACGCCCCAGCAGGCGCCACCGCCATGGCCGGACTCCTGGCCGGCCGCGGCCAGCATTTCGCGACATTGGCCCAGCGAGGTTCCCGAGAAGGTCGGCGACAGGATCCACGGCACGATCGCCGACAGCACGTAGTAGACCACCACCAGCGAGGCCAGCGTCAGCAGCGTGTTGAACCAGCCCGAGAACAGGTTTTCCCGCGCCCAGCCGATGGCACCTGCCGATGTCGGCGGCGGCGCCTTTTCGGGCAGCATTTCCGTGCGGACAAAAGACACATCGGACATCTCAGCGCTCCTTCAGCTTCACGGATTCGTTGTACCAGTTCATCACCGCCGAAATGCTCAGGCTGATGACCAGATAGACCAGCATCAGCAGCAGCACGCATTCCAGCTCGCGCCCGGTCTGGTTCATGGTGATCCCGCCCAGCGTGCCGGTGATGTCCATGTAGCCAACCGCGATCGCCAGCGAGGAGTTCTTGGTCAGGTTCAGGTATTGCGAGATCAGCGGCGGCACGATGACCCGTAGCGCCTGCGGCAGGATCACCAGCGACATGATCCGGTTCTGCCGCAGCCCCAGCGCCGAGGCCGCCTCGGTCTGGCCCTTGGAAATCGCCATGATGCCGGCGCGCACAATCTCGGCGATGAAGGCAGCGGTATAAAGCGACAGCGCCAGCCAGAGCGCGATCAGCGAGTTTCGCAGATGCGTGCCGCCCTGGAAGTTGAACCCCTTGAGCGCCGGATATCCGAAGTGAACACCGAGCGCGGCCAGGAGAATGGCCAGCGGCACCAGGATCACGCCCAGCCGCAGATACCATGTGGTCGGCCGTACACCGGTGCTTTCCTGGATGCGGTCTGCGCGGCGCTTGATGATATTCGAAACCCAGATCCCGCCGATCAGCACCGCAAGTATCGCGATCAGGTTGACGCTGACGTCGAACCGCAGGCTCGCCTCCCCGAGCAGATGGATGTCGCCCAGGCTGCGCGAAAACAGCGGTTCGGGGATATAGACGCCGCGATTGGTAAAGGCCACGCTTTCGCTCAGCAACATGCTCGCGGCGGGGTCCTCGCCCCGGAACGCACTCGGCGCCGGCAGCGTCTCGATCAGGATCGCCATGATGAACACGATCCACAGCAGCACCGGCACGTTGCGGAACATCTCCACATAGACCGTCATCAGCCGACCCACGATCCAGTTGTGCGACAACCGCAGCACGCCAACCACCACGCCGATCACCGTCGCCGTTGCACAGCCGAGCACTGCAACCACAAGGGTGTTGAGCAACCCGATCAGCGCCGCCCGCAGATGGGTGTCACGCGAATCGTAATCCAGCAGGCGCTGGTTGATGTCATAACTGGCCGGTTCGCTGAAGAACCCGAAATCGATCGGCTTTCCCAGTTCGGCCAGGTTCTGGGCGGTGTTGTTGATCAGCCAGGCTGCCAAAAGCATGAAACCGATCAGCGCGATCACCTGGATCGTACCCGAGCGGTAACGTGTATCGTAAAGGAGCATCGACAGCCGGAACTGCTCCTTCGGCGGGTCGGAAAGTGTCGTCATGACCGTTGGATCCCCGAGGCTCTCCGGTCCTTTCCTTCGGCGGGGTTGCTCCCCGCTCCGACAAGACCGGATGTATTGTAATGATCTGAAAAGCAAAAAGGGCGCGGGATGATCCCGCGCCCTGATTGGCGTCTTTTACCGGAACGGCGGTGCGTAGAGCAGCCCGCCATTGGTCCATTGCGCGTTCAGACCGCGCGCCAGGCCAACCGGGGTGTCCTCGCCGATGTTCTTGGCAAAGATCTCGGCATAGTTGCCGTTCGCCGCGATCGCACGCTTGGCCCATTCGGCATCCAGGCCGAGCATTTCGCCCAGGGTGCCTTCGGTGCCCAGCATGCGGTTGATCTCGGGGTTGTTGGTGCCCTTGGCCAGTTCCTCGATGTTGGCCGAGGTGATGCCATATTCCTCAGCCGCGATCAGCGCGTTGAGGCTCCAGCGCACAACGTCGCCCCATTCGTTATCGCCATGGCGGACAAGCGGGCCGAGCGGCTCTTTCGAGATGATCTCGGGCAGCAGAACGTGATCGCCCGGCGCCTCGAATGTGGCGCGCGTCGCGGCCAGACCGGAGGCGTCAGTGGTGTAGACGTCGCAGGCACCGGCAAGGTACTGTTGCTGCGCCTCCGCGTTGGTTTCGATCGGTACCGGCTCGTAGCTTATGTTGTTCGAGCGGAAGAAGTCCGCCAGATTCAGCTCGGTGGTGGTGCCGGTCTGGATGCAGACGGTGGCGCCGTCCAGTTCCTTGGCCGAGCTGACGCCCAGACCCTTGGGAACCATGAAGCCCTGACCGTCGTAGTAGTTCACGCCGACGAATTCGAACTTGAGGTCGACATCGCGCGAGAAGGTCCAGGTCGTGTTCCGGGCCAGCAGGTCGATCTCGCCCGAGGCCAGCGCGGTAAAGCGGGTCTTGCCGGTTGTCGGCACGAACTCCACCGCGTTCTGGTCGCCCAGAACGGCTGCGGCAACGGCACGGCAAACGGAAACGTCAAAACCCTTCCACTCCCCGTTCGCATCCGGCGCGGCAAAGCCGACGAGGCCGGTCGTGACGCCGCAGTTCAGCTTGCCGCGCGCCTTGACGTCGTCCATCGTGCCCGCAACGGCTGCACCCGCGGTCAGGCCGGCGACAGTCAGCGCGCCCAAAAATACGGATTTTTTCATTTTCACCTCTTCCTGATTTTGCCGCCTCCCGCAGGGGCAGCATGTCCGGCAGGTACGCCGGTTCCCATGCTGAATGGGTTCCTCCCTTTCAGCACCCACGAGTGTGGGCGGATTCATCAACAAACGTCAAGGGTTGGATCAAGACATCGGATGGCTTCGCGTAACGCTTTCCGCTTGGTCAGCCAATTTCGCGTAACCCATGATCACTTATGCAAAATCATGGAATGCCTTGGCATGCACAAAGGCCGCCCGCTTGTGCGCCTCGCTCGCCGTGGCCTCGTCGTCCGAGCCCCAGTGCTCCTCCTGCCAGCGCTCGTCCAGCCGTGACATTTCCCACAGGGCGTCTGTATCGCGCCAGCCTTTCGCCGTGGCAAAGCCCAGAACCAGCGACCCCGACAGGCTGACCAGATCGTGAAACGCCGCCAGCCGGAACGCATCGAGCGCATGCACCTGCGCGCGCAGCCTCGCCAGCGCCTCCGGCGCCTGCGGCTGGTGAATCACGCCACGGCGCGGCTCCAGCCGCGCACCCAGCGCGCGCTCGGCCCAGTCCAGCGCCGGGTCCCAGGTCTCGGCCTGCCGCTCGACCAGGGCCTGCGGGCTCTCGGCGCGGTAGCACAGCAGATCGGAATCGCCGTAGTCAGCCAACATGTCGGCCACTTCCGCATGCTGGGCACGCACCTTGTCGATCGCCGCGTTGGCCGAACGGGTAAAGGGCATCGACAGCGGATCGACCTCGCCGTCCTGCGCCGCCCATTCCCCGGCCACCGCCTCGGCCATCGCCCGGCCGGGCAGGATCAGCGGCGCCTTGGCCGGGGTCTTTATCCGCCGCCCGTCCAGCGCCACGGCATACCCATCGTCGTCTTCCTGGACGCTCACCTCGGTCCAGAACCGTTTCTGCTTCCACTCGCTCATGTTGTCTTTTCCCAGATCCGGTCCAGCGCCGGCGACAGGTCGTCGACCCTGTGGATCACCGACGCCGCGTTTTTCAGCGCCTCCGGGGCGTGATAGCCCCAGCTGACGCCCAAACCCGCGACCCCCGCCGCGCGCGCCATGTCCATGTCGTAACTGGTGTCGCCCACCATCACCGCCCCGCCGGCATCGACCCCGGTCTCGTCCAGCGCCGCGTGGATCATCGAAGGATGCGGTTTCGACGGGTGATCGTCGGCCACCTGCCGGGTGACGAAATACCGCTCCAGCCCATGCGCCTCGATCAGCGCATCGAGCCCGCGCCGCGACTTGCCCGTCGCCACCCCCATCAGCAGTTCCGGCCGCACCGCCAGCCGCGCCAGCGCGGCGCCGACGCCGGGGAACAGCGGCGAATGCGCCGCCCCCTGCTCCAGCCGGTGGGCGTGATAGGCCGCCTTGTAGCCCTCGACCAGCCGCGTGCGGGTCTCTGCCGCCAGCTCCGGCGCCAGTCGCAGCATGGCGTGATCCAGCGACAGCCCGACGATCGACAGGATCGCCGCCCGCTCCGGCACCGGCAACCCCTCGGCGCCAAAGGCCCCCGTCATCGCCGCCACGATACTGGCCTGGCTGTCCACCAAGGTGCCGTCCACGTCGAAAATCACCAGCCTCAGGTTCACCGGATCGCCTCGAAGGGATCGTCCTCGGCCAGGCTCTCGTCCCAGCCGAAGGTGTCCCAGCTCTGTTTCATATGCTCGGGCAACTCTGCGACAAGGGTGACCGGCTTTTTCGTCACCGGATGCTCGAAAGTCAGGCTGCGGGCGTGCAGGTGCAGCTTCTTGCTGATGATACCGCCGATCTGCGCGCCCCAGCCTTCGCCCATGTTCTCCTGCCCGGAGCCGCCATACTTGCCGTCACCGACGATCGGATGGCCCATCTCGGCCATATGCGCGCGCAGCTGGTGGGTGCGCCCGGTCAGCGGCTCCAGCGCCACCCAGGCCGCGCGCCCCGCAACCCGGTAGAGCGTCGCGTAAAGCGTATGCGCCCGCTTCGCTCCCGGCGTGCTGTCGATGTCGCGCGGATGCACCGCGATCATCTTCTCGCCCTCGCCGCCCTTGCCGTGGCCCGGCGCCTTGACCAGCCCGGCCTTGATCTCGCCCAGGTAGGGGGTCGGCACGCCGGCGACCAGCGCCCAGTAGATCTTGCGGGTCTCGCGGTGCCGGAACGCCGCCGTCATCCCCGCCGCCGCCTCACGGGTGCGCGCCAGAACCAGTACGCCCGAGGTGTCCTTGTCCAGCCGGTGCACCAGGCGCGGCTTCTCGTCATAGCCGAATCGCAGCGCCTCGCTCAGCCCGTCCACGTGCTTTGTCGTGCCGCTGCCACCCTGCACCGCCAGCCCCGGCGGTTTGTTCAGCGCGATGATATGGTCGTCGCGGTAGATCACGCAGTCGCGGATCATCTTGGCGTCCGCATCCGTGACCCGCGTGCGCTCTGGCGCCGGCCGGTGATCGGCATCGGGCAGCGGTGGGATGCGCACCTGCTGGCCCACCTGCAGCCGCGTCGCCGGTTTGACCCGCCCGCCATCGACGCGCAACTCGCCCTTGCGGCACATCTTTTCGATCCGGCCCTGGCTCACATGCGGGAACAGCCGCCGCAGCCAGCGGTCCAGCCGCTGGTCGCCGTCGCCCTCTTCCACCGGAATCATCTGCACCCCGCTCATGCCAGTACCCCGCGCGTTACCATCATGCCCAGCGCCAGCGCCAGGATCGAGACCACCACCGACAGGGTGACATAAAGCGCCGCCTGCCCCAGGTCGCCGCGCTCGATCAGGTTCACCGCCTCCAGCGAAAAGGTCGAAAAGGTGGTGAACCCGCCCAGCATGCCGGTCATCACCAGCGGGCTCAGGTGCGTCAGCCCCTTGTGCGCCGCCGCCACCACGAACACCCCCATCAGGAGGGATCCCAGCACGTTGACCGTCAGGATCGCCACCGGAAAGCCGGTATGCCCCAGCATCCGCACGATCCCCAGCCCCGCGAGATAGCGCAGCGAGGCGCCGATCGCCCCGCCCAGCGCCACATATGTAACCGATTGCATCATGGCCGGTCTGTCGCGCGGCAGGGGGCCGGAGTCAAGCGGCGGCTCAGTTTCCCTGCCGCTGCAGCCGCAGCTTGGCGAAATACTCCAGCCGCTTTTTCAACTCGCGCTCGAACCCGCGCTCCACCGGGCTGTAGATCACCGGCCGCTTGACCCCCTCGGGGAAATAGTTCTGCCCTGAAAACCCGTCCTCGGCGTCATGGTCATAGGCATAGCCGGCGCCGTATCCTTGCTCCTTCATCAGCCCGGTGGGCGCGTTCAGGATATGCTTGGGCGGCGGCGCGCTGCCGGTCTTCTTGGCCAGTTGCCGCGCCATCTTGTAGGCCGCGTAGCCGGCGTTGGATTTCGGCGCCAGCGCCAGATAGATCACCGCCTGCCCCAGCGCCAGCTCGCCCTCGGGCGAGCCCAGCCGCTCATAGGTTTCCCAGGCGTGCAGGCAATGGGTCTGCGCCTGCGGATCGGCGAGGCCAATATCCTCGACCGCCATCCGGGTGATCCGGCGCGCAAGATAACGGGGATCCTCGCCCCCCTCCAGCATTCGCGCGAACCAGTAAAGCGCTGCCTCCGGGTCCGACCCGCGCACCGATTTGTGCAGCGCCGAGATCAGGTTGTAATGCTCGTCGCCGGATTTGTCGTATTTTGCCGCCCGCCGCATCAGCCGGGTCGCCAGCTGATCCGGCGTCAGCTTGTCCGCGACGGTCCAGGCCATCACCTGTTCGATCAGGTTCAGCGCCGCGCGCCCGTCGCCGTCGGCCATCTCCAGCAGCGCCTCGCGCGCCTCGCCGGTCAGCGGCAGCGGGCGGCCGATCTCCTGTTCCGCGCGCTGGGTCAGCCGCTCCAGTTCCGCCAGGCTCAGCCGCGCCAGCACCAGCACCTGCGACCGGCTCAACAGCGCCGCGTTCAGTTCGAACGAGGGGTTCTCGGTGGTGGCGCCGATCAGCAGGATGGTGCCATCCTCCATATACGGCAGGAACCCGTCCTGCTGCGCCTTGTTGAAGCGGTGGATCTCGTCCACGAAGAGCAGCGTGCCCTGGCCGTTTCCGCGCCGCATCCGGGCCGCCTCGAACACCTTCTTGAGGTCCGGAACGCCGGTGAAAATGGCGCTGATCTGGACGAAATGCAGGTCGCTTTCCGCCGCCAGCAGCCGCGCGATGGTGGTCTTGCCCACCCCCGGCGGCCCCCAGAGGATCAGCGACGACAGCGAGCCTGCCGCCAGCATCGCGCCCAGCGGCCCGTCCTCGCCGAGGATCTGCGCCTGCCCGATCACCTCGCCCAGCGTCTGCGGCCGCAGCCGGTCGGCCAGCGGCCGGGTTTTCGCCGGGGCGGCCTCGCCCCCTGCCGTATCGCCTGAATCGAACAGATCCGCCATCCGCTAGAGCCGGAACCGCAGGCGCAGGCGCTGACCGCGCCGCAGCAGGTCCATCTTGAGCCATCGGCCCGGATCGCTGAGCGCGCGGCGCACATCGCGGGGCCGCGCGATCGCGGCATCGTTGATCGCGGCGATCACATCGCCCTGCTTCAGCCCCGCCCGCGCGCCGTAAGGGCCCGGATCGGTCACCACCACCCCCTCGCTCGACAGTGGCAGACCGAGCCGCGCGATCACCGCCGGGTTGGCGCGGGCCACCGACAGCCCCGGCACCACGGTCTTTTCGTCCAGTGTCACCGCCTCGGCCGGCGGATCGTCGGGCGCGGCGATCATCTCGACCGCGATCTCCTCGGTTCGCCCGTCGCGCGCACGGGTCACCTGCGCCCTGGCCCCGATCCCCCGCACCGTCATCCGGAACACCATTTCCG
>Ga0070729_10003265_pt1 | contig 19221 bp, 12 predicted proteins | sample tdDd472_FD_66725 | JGI IMG/M metagenome (GOLD analysis project Ga0070729, IMG submission 66725) | Marine sediment microbial communities from the Atlantic coast under amendment with organic carbon and nitrate - tdDd47.2 | ecosystem: Environmental > Aquatic > Marine > Coastal > Sediment | place... | reverse complement strand
TTTCGGTAATCTCAGACCAACTATGATCGTGACCCTCAAAAGAAAAAGCATCAGGTTCCATCCCCTGAATTGTCTGGGCATTTGAACATACAAGTGCATATGGCGCAGACGAAATATTTAATGTATCAGGCAAGGTAAAGTCAACATCCGTCAGGCTTACTTCCAGATAAAGATTTTTATCGCCATGCAACATCAACACAGTTTCAAGGGGAGAACTTTGAGTCTCTGTCGAACCTAACTCCAGGTTAAACCAACCATCAATCAAGACAACATTTTCAAAACGTTCTGTCCACAAAACATCTGACGAGCTTTCCTCTTTAATCTTTACCAGAACTTTGCCTTCGTAGGAAAAACCAGCACCATCTTCAAACACCTGCGAAGATAGCTGAACAGTTTTTGGTGCAGCAAATAATATCCCGCTAAAGATACTGCTAATTAACAGGCATGTAAGAATTAAAAATGCAACATGCTTTTTTATCATCATCATCCTCCAGCTTACTCACCGGCAAACATTTTTCTTTTAAAAGGCCCCAAACTCTGCTTCGCTGTCATAGAAAAATTGTCATTGCCAAAACTAGCAGAATCCAGGCTCATTGGTTGGGCATACATACCATCAGGCAGATTAGGATTTATGCTCTGCAAAACATCGCTGTCACCACCAGTGCTGCTATCTACAATCAATACGCTCCAGCTTCTATATTCTCCCACCTGTTCCTCACCTGCTTTGAGTGCGAATAAAAAGGTAAAGAAATCGCCAACTTGAATATCCGGGCTGGACATTGTGCCATTTATTCTGAATGCAGCACCTTCCAAAGTTTCCACCATTTTGCCGTCAATCTCGAAAAATCCGTCACTCAATGGGAAAGTCATAATTGCAGCAACAATATTTTCCGCAGGTTCAAAACTTGTCAGCAGATCAACTTTAAAATCTTCACCAATATCCAATTTTTCTGGCCCGACAACCTCAATAATTTGTGGTGAAAGCATATCGCTACTGCCGTCCGGCCTACCAGAATCCTTGAACTCGCCACCCGCGTCTCCTAAATTCAAGGAGTTCATCGGGCTGATATTTTCTTGTGGCGGGGTATCTTTTACATTGAAATTCAAGGGTTTATAAGCACCTGTCAAACCACTTTCAGTTTGCAAGGCAAATTCCAACCTGAATTTTATGTTGCGCAGCACCGGGTCACCTTCCAAAATTCCGGCCAACTCAACCGATTGGTTCACCAGCTCGACCGGCACAATGAAGTAACCTAATTGCGCACCGAGAACTCGTATAATTACCTTTGCAACAGGGTCATTCAGACCATCCTTCAAGGATTTGAAATTTGCAAAGTTAATGTTATAGTCACTTGATATTGTTGTGGAAAACGAGGCTCCCAATTGAAACTCTTCCGGGCCTCTAATAGAAGTAATCTGCGGAGCCAGCGGATTGGAATCACCTTTGGGTGGATCTCCCTCTTCTAAAGTTCCGCCTTCAAAATCCAGCGAATCGGTTAGCCTGTCGGCCAGATCCTCTGAAATTTGTGTTGAATTTCCTTTGCTGGAGCAGGAAAGCAAAACAAGTGCATTAGACAATAATATCAACAGCATACAAACATGCCCAAAAGTATTTATGCTGCACTTAACCGCATTTTTTCTTTCGGCGAAACTACCTCTAATCAACTTCAACTTCCAATCCACACAACAAACAGCCATTGATAACTGCATTCATCAGCAAGAATTTTGCAGGAAAACACCTTAATTGAGAATGCTTCGTTTGACACAACACATAAGCCAAAGCCACATTATAAAAATCGGCAAACTGGTGAAAATACTTACCTCAGATTCCAAATAACCGGCACTATTAATACATGACTGTAAAAAGGTAAGTTTAATCAAATATATTTCAATTTTTAGAATTTTTATAAATTATAGAAGACTCTGCCTGATTTTCAATGGATCTATATTTTTTTATTCACCCTCAAAATCTTGCTTTTGATTCACCACTTATTAATTTTGCATAAAAAAAAGGCTGACCCATATTGGATCAACCTTTTGATATTACTTATATATTTCTCAGATTAGAATGCTTCGCACTCCTCGCATCCACCCTCTTCTCGCCAATCAGGAACTTCACCTTTGTGGAAGCCTACATTGTCAAAGGGAGCTGCTGATTTTTCGACCAGATATGCCTCAGAACCGGTTGAGCCTTTGAGATATAAATTGAAGAATGCAGTTGCATAGTGGTTGATTGACTGATGAGCAGCCTGCCAGGGAGCGTTCTCGGTCTCGTGACAGCCGTCTGTCAGAGCATCATCGGCAGCAGCACCCATACCAAGTTCATCGCTCAGGTATGTAAGGTCAAGCTGGCAAATATCAGAGAAAGTAAAGTGACCGCCTTTTTCCAGCTGGTACAAATATTTCGGTTGCGGGCCGGTAATGTAATTTTTGTAGTCGCAATATTGACCGCAGTAAGGCAGGGTGCGATCTTCTGTTCCACCCATTGTCAAAGTTGGAACTCTGGTATCCATATTCAGGCAGCTACCAACCATCTGTCCAACGCTGATAACCGGCGAATGATAAACAACCGCTTTATAACGCTCGTCCTTGCACATTGCAAAACCTGAGGTGATTCCACCCAGTGAATGACCACTTATGGCAATCTGATCTTCATCCATTGAGCCATAGAAGAAACTTTCTTCGTCTTTGTTTCTTGCAACAATATCATCAAGTAAAACAGGAACATCCGCTTGTCTGTGGGCCAGATACTGCAACATTTGGCCCTCATAACCTTCACTGATAATTTGCCACAAAGTATTGCCCTGATGATCCGGGGAAACTACCACATAGCCGTGAGAAGCAAGATGGATTGTATAAAACACAGACTGCCATCTGATTCCGTTGCAACCATGTGAGAAAATAATCAGCGGATATGGGCCATGTCCTTTATCAAGGTCTGCATCACGAACAGCTTTTGTCTCAATAGGTTGAATTGTACTATTAACAATTATTTCTCGTTTTGCTTCGCTTAAAGGTGCAGTTACAGCCTGTGCACGAAGATCAACAGCCTCGAACGGGCCATCTTTAAATTCTTGCGTAGCGGGATACCAGATCTCGGTTACCAGGGTGCGTTCTTCGGTTTTGCCATTGCCAGCATCGTAGGTATAATTAATTTCTACGGTTTTAACACCAACGGGAAATGGTCCAAATTCCATGGGGTTAGGAGCAGCATTAGGGCCAGCCTGCTCAAACGGCAGAGGATTAGGATCGACAACTTCCTCTTCCACTTCGGCAGTCTCAGTCACTTCGTCGTCGAGGTCGCCGTCGGTATTTTCAACATCGCCATCAGTATTTTCATCGTCACCATCGGTCGCGCTCTCGTTATCATTATCGCCATCGGCAACTTCTTCGCTATCACCGCAACCGGTTAATGCCAAAGACATATAAGACAGCATCACAAAACAACAGGTTAACAACAACCATTTGGATACTTTCATAATTCTTTCCTTTCCAACAGAATACAAAAAAAGACACATCCAGACAAAGCACTATATATCATTTTTAAGCCATCAAAACTCAATAATTTTTATCAGATCTTTATTTTAGGTTTTTGAATAGCTTTGACAGATATTCAACACAGGTAAATTTACACGTTTCTAGGATAAATTCAAGGTTTTTAGTAGGAACTATTGAAAAACACTACTAAAACCTTTAAAAAAGGCTCAAATATTAGAAATTTTTAAAATTTTCACCTACCACTCCATTATTCCAATAACTTCTACTACTCATGTTTTTATACAGAGATGTATAATAATACTTTCTTTTGTACTTGATTTTATTATGTTTTTCTGTCATTAATTAAGTTAACAATATACTGAATCAGGGAGGTAGTAGTTGTTTTAAAAAGTGTCATTCGGCACTTGGTGTGTTTTGCAAAGGAGGCTTTATCATGATGGAACAGGATCAATATTACAGCATAAGCAAGGCTGCCGAGGTATTCGAGGTGGAACCTGTTTTCCTGCTCAAATCTATTAAATCCGGCAAACTGAAAGCACACAGACGAAGCGGTAGATACCTTATCAACTGGTACGATCTGGTTGATTACAAACGCACTGATGCAAAAGCGTTCAACGCTGCAAGTACGGCAGAAGAAGACGACATTTTCGCAGGTGGACATAGTTAACTCTAAATACATACATCTAATACTTGATGCTGATTGTTAACCAAACAGAGGTGTTTCCTGAATGTAAAAACAGGTATCTTTCGACAAAGGTCTGGCAAGTTTTCTCAAAGGCATAATTATGCCTTTGAGAATCTTTCGTTCTAGTTTAACTTTTGAGTCACTTTTCCATTTCCCAATAGCATATCTCACGTTTTGGACTTGATCCCACCCGTATTTTCACTTGTATCACACTGATATTACTTGCAATATTTCAGTAAGTTCCCTTTTGTGGTAGATTTCGACGGAAATTGTTTCTATAATCTCTAATCCGGCCAGTTTTTCACTTTGAAATTGGAACACGAAAACTGCAAGTTATTGTAATCACGCACTTTTATATTTGCTCAAAAACAAGCGGACGGCCTTTTTTGCCTTTATATTCATACAGTTATCTTACTTAACACATTCTTGAGAGACGAAAATTGTAGCTTAATGTACTCTCATGTAGCACAATGTTGTCTCACGTACGCTCATGTACTCCAATGTCATCTCATGTAATTAAATGTATCCATAAAGTAGCATGCTGTGCTCTCATGTAATCATAAATACTCTGATGTACTTTGACGCTGTATTGACTAATGTCTAATTATGTAGTGCAATGCTCGGTTGCTCTAAATTTAACTCACTTGTCCGTAAAATAAACCCATGCTTTCGGTTCCAATTAAAAATGAGCTAAAATTCCGCAGATTTTCACTGGCAACATATTATTTCCTCTGATAAAATGATTCACGTTTCGTTTCTGTTTAATTTCAGGAAATATGAGGTTTTTTTAATGTCCAGGAATCCAGGAAAATTATTCGCCTTGATCAGTATTTTTTTATTGTGTCTTGGCACAACAGTTTTTGCAGCCGACATTTGTCCAACGCCATCTGAAGGAGATCAATGCACTTTCAATGCTCACAGCTTCGAAATTTCGGGTGCGCCGGAAGTGGTAAGCATTACGGCAACATGCAGAAAAACTCATGATGATGTTTATATTTTCGTAGATGACGCAGCCTGGAGCAGCAACAAGGTTACACAACAGGAAATAGATAATTTGCTTTTGTCTGTTACAAGCTCAACTCCATCAAGCAGCTTTTCAGATGGTATTCTTCCGGAACTTGAAACAATTTTTAATGGCCTGCCAGACAAAGACAATGACGACCATATCTGGATCGTGATTCACGATGTTCAACCGGATGCAAAAGGAATAACTTCCTACTATCGGGAAATTGATCTTGAATACTATCACGACGAACCGGTTGATGGCAGCAATGGCCACGAAATTATTTTCATCGACAGCAAGGATGTTGATCAGGATGAACGCCTGAGCGATCTTGCCTACCAAATGGTTGATATGATTCATATTTATACAGACCCGAATGAAGAAGGCTGGATCAGAGATGTAATAGCCAGGCAGTTTCCCATCAATTTAGGTTATACAGAATACAAAAAAGATATTTCAGGATTTGCATTATCCCCCAGCCAATCACTGCTTGGCGATGTTGTAAGTGCAGATTATACAAAAATATATTTCGGCGCGACTGCACTTTTCGGAATTTATTTGACCGAGCAATACGGCCCTTATTTCTTTGACTACTGGTTAACCTCGAACCTTACTGGTCGCCTTGGTTTTACCGAAGCCATGGAAGGTGTTGGAGATACCACAAGCACTTTTTGCAGCCACCTGCATGACTGGGCCGTAATAAATGGCGTTGGTCGTGGTGATTACAGTTACCAAACCTACGATCCTCCATCTTTTTCCAATGCCATTATACAAACTTTTCCTCAACAGTTAACCCCTGCACTTGACTCTTACTCGGCCTCTTATGTCAGCGTTTTAACCAGTTCCATTGCTGCCGATGAACAGCTACAACTTTCCATTGAATTTCCCGACGAGGATAACATTCAACTCACAGTCGCAAAATATCTGACTACCGATGTAAATGCTCTTGAGGTTAGCGAACAGCCAATTATGGCAGGACAACCGACAATAATTCTGTTTGACGATCTTCATGGAAACTATGACCGCGTGCTCCTCACTTTGTCCCGATGTAAATCCTCCGATCCCATGCAGTATACTGTTAAAGCCGAAATTATCGCACCTCAACCAGATGGAGACACCGATACGGCAGAAGATGGTGATACGGAAGAGACTGATGGAGATGAAGAGCCAACCGACGGAGACAGCGATACCGTAACGACTGATGGAGATGAAGAGCCTACCGTTGATGGCGATGAAAGCGAATATGAAGATGTAGTTTTTGGAACCAAAAACTGCACAGAAGTCAACGACTGCCAGAACAATTGCAAAACTCAATCGTGTATTACAGCCTGTCTGGAAGAAGGCACCGGAGAAGCTCAACAGCAATGGGGCACCTTTTATTCTTGCATGACTGGCGATTTCGCAGGTGGTCTCAATTGCCTTGACATCCCTACTCTGGAAACTCGCAACGCCTGTATTCAGGGGCAGTGTCCGGACGACATTTACGAAGCATGCAAATTGTCAGAAAATGTTGTAATAACCAAAGATGACATTGGCGGTTCTAACTGCAACAATATTTCCGACAAATATTACTCATCGTTACTATTGGCATTATTAGCTCTTACGCTATTTGTAAGCAGGAGAAAGAACAATCAAAGCGCATGAACAATTTATAAAATTTGGAGAAGCAACACAAATAGCCGGTAACTGGTGTGAACCGGAAAATGCAAAGGCTCTGGTTGTATACTCACACCCACACCCGGAATTTGGTGGAGACATGTCGAACAATGCGGTTCGTCTGCCATGTCATTATCTGAACCGTGCAGGCTATGCAACATTGAGATATGACTTCCGCGGAGTTGGTTTATCTGATGGCAAACACGAAGGTGGACGCGGAGCAAGGGAAGACATCCTGACTGCGGTAGAAGCAGCCAAAGATAAGGTCAGCAACAAATCCTTGCCTCTGATTCTTGCCGGTTACAGTTTTGGCGCATGGATAACATGGGCAGCATTGAATACTGTTAAAGATGTTCATGCAGCAGTAATGGTATCGCCACCGTTTGGCATACCGGATTTCGTGTTTAAACCATGCACTAAGACAATTCCACCAACATTTGCTATTAGCGGTTCAGGTGATCAGTTTTGCTCACCAGAACAATTTATCGACGGCATGAATAAACTGTGTAAAGATGCACACACTGAACTCATTGAGAATGTGGATCATATGTGGTTTGGAAAAGAAAAATTGCTGGCCGATAAAATTATTTCTTTTATCGACCAAGCTTTAAAATAGCACTAATTTTTTAGGACAATTTTCTTCTTCTTAATATTGTAACAAAACCAAGCGAAAGCAATAAGGCCATAAAGCCTGCCGAGAAATTGCCATTACTGTTACAGGCTATTGGATTTTCATCTTCTTCACCGTCCTGGTCTGCATCAACTTCGGCATCTTCTTCCAGCTCCTGATCAACATCACCATCGGCATTAAGTGAAGTGTCCACAATAATTTTTACGAGTTTTGAAGGTGCGGATCTATTTCCGGCGCTATCTGTTGCGTATGCCTTCAGTTTGTAAGATCCATCAGGCAAATCAATCAACTCACAAGAGAAGTCTCCGTTTTCGTCTGCATAGGTCGAGCAATTGAATTGCGGATTATTAAGTAATTCTATCTCGACAAAGCTATTTTCCTCAGCAAGCCCAATTACCGGAACAGTAGCATATTCAACTACCTCATCATCGGTGGGAGATGTTATCTCGGGCTTTTCAGGTTTGGTGGAATCTACCCTCACGCTTAGTTCGGTTGAAACCATATTGAAGTGAGTATCTTCCAGATAGATTTCAATTCGGTACTCGCCATCGTTAACAAATTCGCCTAATCCATCACGACCATCCCATTGCAGAGCAAGTGCATATGAGCTACCGGTAATAGCATCCGAATAATTTCTGAAAACCTGATTTGTAACAGATGAGACAACTTTCACTTCATAGGATTTCAAGGAATTTGAATCTGTAAACAAAGCGGAAATCTGAGCCAGAGTTGTTTGAGGATTGAAGATCACAGGGCTAACACTTGCGTTTGAGATTACCGGAGGCTGATCTTCGATGATGGTTACACCATCGGTCAACACCACTGCACTGGCAAGCCCAAGTGGTGCGTATGCCTGTACCGCAAAACGATATGTTTTACCTACAATCAAGGGAAACTCTACGATGGCTTCTGTATCGCCTCTGGAATCCATCCATGCCACAATGGGAGTGGAATGCTCATCCAGTATTGTGTATTTGTATCCGGCAGCACCTAAAACTGCATCCCAGCTAGCTGCCAAACCTCCCGCAAATCCTGTTTCGTCGATATCAATGTTAGAATTTAGTATTTCAAAATCTGCATTAAGCGGGACATCCAGAACATTTTGCGGGGCATCAAGGTTTTGATTATCAATCAGATACATATAGCCGTCACCGGCAACCACAATAACCTCAAGAAGGCCATCCATATCAACATCGGCCACCAGTGGCTCATAGACGGTCGAACCAATATTAAGGCTCCAAAGCCTGCTATGATTATCAATCTGTATTGCGACCAGCCAGCCATCGTCAGTACCCACAAGGGCATCCTCGAAACCATCATTATTGATGTCTGCCACGGTAACACCTTCAATAGTCATACTGTCACCGGGATCGCTATACAGCACATTGCCATCTCGTAAAAAGATCGGCTTGGCCCAGATTGCAATACCATCTGAATCGTATGCCTGTAGACTGCCAAAGGTTGTGGGTTTGATAATTCCTCGCTCGCCTTCCATACTGAAAACGCCGGGATATGTCGCAACTTCGTATGAGTTGGAATGTGGTAAAGTCCACGATGGCAGATCCGCCAACAGGTCGAAAAGCTGAAGCCCAAGATTTTTATCGCGACTGTTTAAGAGCAAGTCTTTGGTGCCATCCAGATTAAAATCTGCAAGAATATTATTTATCGGCCAATAGCCCCGTGGCACATCGTACATCAGCGAACCATCGAGACCATCGTAATATTCTATCTGGATTGCATCGGTGTTTATAAGATCATCGTAGCCGTTATAATCCAGATCCACCACAAACAAAGGTTCGTTTGAGGAACGAATGCTAATTGTGGGACGATTCCAGATCTCATTACCGTTTCGTCCATCCAGAGTGATTATGCGATGTTCCTCTGCTGCTTGCCGACTGTAGTCCTTTATCACCAGCATGAAATCGTCTACTTCATTGGAATTAAAGCTACCGAAACCTAGCTGCTCCGGTATCGAACCGTAACCGGTAAATTCTCTCGACCACAAGACTGAGCCATCGTAATTCAGCATATGCAAAAGCGGATTTTGCCGGTCGTTTAAGTCAAACACCGGCAACTCGTACAAGCCGTCATTATCCAGATCCCAGGCGGACAAGTTCGGGGAAAACCAATCCAGAAAACTCCATTCGATTTCCGGTTGTTCGGCAATATTAGCCATGGACGAGTCCAGCACTTTTAAAATGCCATCGCTTCCCTTGACCAGAATTTCCACCACGCCATCGTCATCCAAATCTACCGCGATGGGATTTGTGCGATAGTTTCCGGTAGTCAGGCTTGCTATTTCTGAAAATTCATTATCCAGAATTTGTACATAGCCCGCATATCTGAATACCGCCAACTGTTCTCCATCACCATTATTGGCATATTTACCACCAGCTTTTAAAAGTGACAAACGATTGGATGATGAAATAGACATTGATGCAACAGCTTGTGGAACAGTCTCACTTACATCATAAGCCCGCAAGGTATCAATTTCGTTATTATTGTCGGTATCGAGAAAAAGAAGCAGTTCATCGTCTTTATCGCCGTTTAAGTCTGCGGTTCCGATTCTTGCTGTTGGGTTGTTGTGATTATAATTGAAATCGCTTGAGATATCTGCTGCAAGCCTTACCATATTTGCATTGGCAATTTCCCATTGTTTCTCAAGTTGACCATCTTTAAGATTGAAAGCCTGAATATCTGCAAATGCCTCCACCGTAACAAAGCCCGGTAAGGCTTTTTTGACGACTATCTCAGGCACACCATCCAGATTGAAGTCTTTCACACCTTCAAGATATACATCCTGCATATCGGCTTTTAACTGCCCGGTTGCAGCATCAAATATCAACAGGCTCCACTGATCGGGAGCAAAAACGCCGTCGTAATCAGAAGGCATACTACCGACAAAGGTTTTCTCATCGTCGATGTCATTGTAAACTGACACCACAATTTCAACGCTGCCATCGTTATCGAGATCTATTACGCTGTGTTCTGCAGAAACCATGGATTTATCCAAGGTTGGGTGCCATTGAATCTGCCAGCTTACGCTCTTGTCCACCGCGTCGAAAACAGTTATCTGATAGTCATAGGCATTTTTGTATGAAACCGAAATTATCTCTGGTTGCGGATCGTCGTCAACATTTTTAAGATACATCGCCCCAAAGGGGTGGCTTTCGAAAACGTCGTAGACTTCCTGATCTGCCAAACCTGTTTCAGCATCAAGAATGGTGATGCGTTGATATTCGATAAAGACAACTTCGTTTTTGTTATCGTTATCCACATCGCCAATCAGATATGGTGTTTCGTTGCCATACAGGCGGTGTTTGTAAGTCCAGAACACATTATCTTCAGGGTTGGAGGAAAAACCGTTTTTGAAAGTAAAAGCGTAGGTGTAAAGATAGGCTTCGTTTGGCTTGGCCACAATATCCAGCAAGCCATCACCATCAAGGTCATGCACCATTACCTGACGTTTGGGGAAACTATTGGTTTTTGGATCAAAATTCTGGAAGTTCCACAAAATATTTCCATTTGTTGCGTTCAGAATAATCAATGACGATGGTGGGCCTCCGCTTGTGACAACCAGTTCATTGGTGCCATTGTTATCAATGTCATACAGACCAACAATCTCGCTTGCTGCAAGAAGCCCGGTACGCCATAGAACCTGATCGGCATCATTTTTCAGAACAACCCGACCACCAATTGTCATGGCTATTTCTTTGCTGCCATTGCTGTCAACATCACCAAACCAGACGTTTTTCTCTCGCAAACTTCCACCAAGATAATATTGCCATTTGACTATGGGCAGGTTTATTTGACCAACCCCGTCGCTGTGCCCCGTTCTGTCCTGATTTTGTCTAAGCGTGGGCCAATCCAGCTCGCTTGCGCCTACTGGAATGGTTGTAGTAAGCATAAGCATTATTATCAATGTCAAGATGTTATAATTTCTCATAGATTCCCCTTTGCTATACAAAGCCACATCTTCCACAAACCAAGTTGTAATTCAAATCTAGTACGTACCTTAAAGGAAAAGTCAATCGTCTTAGTCAGATTGTTCCGTATACAAGTTTTTCAAGTTCGAAATTTTCGCGCTCTTTTCGTCAAGATCCTTGAAATGCCACAAAACATCTCCATTTTTGACATCCAGCAGAATCAACGCGGATATGGGATAGCCACATGCTACAACCAGTTCCATCTGGTCATTTTCATCAACATCATACAAACCCAGTATTTCACTCGCGTCAATAATGTCACTTTTCCAGAGAACCTTTTCGGAATTGTTTTTCAACACCACAGTACCATTGATTACGATTGCACTCTCATTTATTCCATCATCATCAACGTCGCCGAACCATGGCTCATCCTCCATCAAATTTCTTTCGGCATAATATTCCCATCTCAAAAGTGGCCAGTTGAATTGCCCTTTAGTGATACCGGACTGAGTTACATTCTCACTGTTCATGATTTCGCTTTGCCTGGGAAATTCCATCTCACTGGCACTTAAGGTAGCGATCAACCCTGCAACAAGAATCATCACCATTACTATAAATGGAAAGGTTTTCATTGCGTCACCTCCACGGTGCACGCTTTTAAAGGTACTCCTGCTTTACTTCCAACTCCGAGGTGCACCTGAATATGTGTAAAAATCTTTTTTTGTCACACCTCTTCATTAGTGACTCCACTAACAGAGATTTGACTTATATTGTACCATATTCCCAAAAAAGAGCCATAGCTCAATTATAAATGAGTGGCCCCTCCGCCCCGACACACATTAGTTGCTATGTTTTTGTGATTGAATTAAAATTATTTCGATAATGCAGGCAATCTGTTGGCTCTATAAACCAGATATCCTGTTTTATCAGCAGATTTATCTTTTATAATGATTTCAAATACTTTCTCCGGATTATCGCCGGGGGTAATTTCCACGATACGAGTATGTTTCTGGTTATCCAGCTCATATTCATCTACCAGCGGGTTTTCGATGATTGCGCCGTCCGTTATGAGGATATTACCATTTGCAAGCTCGTCTACGTTACCTACAAATGGGACAAAATACGGATCTTCGCCTCTGTATTCCCATTCCTGAGTCACGGTTTTGGCGGTTTCGTCATAGGAAAATTGCGCTACACGACTATATGGTGTGTCACCGGGTGCGTATGAAGATCGGGCGTTTCCGTTGTCGTAAAGCAGAATATTTCCATTTTGGGTAAATTTGGGAGAATGCATATGGAACATCCACTCACCATCTCCCTGCAAGGTGAAATCACCCTCTTCGCCCATCTTCCAGACCAGCTCGTCTGTATCCATATCAATCTTGATAAGCCAATCCTGATGTCGTACCGAGATAATCATGCTGTTGTCGGATGCGTCATAGATCAAACCGTTGGCGTGCGTCCAATCTTTGGTAGATTTGCGATAAACAATATCCCAGAAATTTTCCTCAAAGCCGTATCTGATTCTTTGAGGATCGAGATAGTCAAATAAATTCCACGACTTGACAACACTTCCATCTCTCGTCATTTCATGAATAATATCTCCAATAACATTGTATTCAACCGTGCCACCTTCGCCATCGTCGTATTCAATTTTTCTCAACTCGGCACTGATGGCCAGCAAATTGCCGTTTGGCAATTCAATAAAATCATGGTGCAAAGTTCCAACTTCAAAGTTTGTAAGACCATTGATATCACTTAGAAGGTCATCGCCTTCTTCTCCCATGATGCTTATTTCAGCAAGCCCAAGATTCTGATAGGAATAGATAATATTGCCATCGCTCAACATTTTGACATCAAACATCAATCTACTGGCTTTGTAATACCAGACAATCTTTCCGCTTTCATCAACGGCAATCAGAACGCCCCAGCTAATATCCACGGCCGGATTCCATCGCCACGAATTAAACAGGGTCAAACCCGCTTGCATTTTTTCCTTATTGGAAACCACTACTTCTATCGGGGGCAGATCCTCAGGCAAGGCAGAACTTGTGTACTCAATTGAATTGCTGCCACGGCCACCATTTTCATCTGTAACCTTTACCGTAAAGGTGTATTTTGTTTCTGCATACATATAAAATACCGGAATCTCGTGCGTTGTTCGATAGCTATCATCCTTTTTGGCACTCCAGCTTTTGCCATTGGAATCTTCTATCAGCACTTCGGCTTTGGTTTTGACATCCGTATCGAAATATACGATGCAGCTAAGAACGTTGTTTGCCCGTTCTACTGCCAAGACGTTTTTAATGGTTTCGTCAATAATATCATATTCTTCTTCGGCCTCTTCTTCCAGAGCAGACTCGTTATCACCGTCGGTCAAATCACCATCGCTAAGATCTATATCTGTATCTTTGTCACCATCGCTAATCGGATCGTCTGCGCTGCTGCATGCACTTAATGAAACAAACGCCAATATTACTATTATCAGATATTGCAGGTAACTTCTTTTCATGAACATCTTCCCTTTGCTGTATATTTCTTCAGGTTTTCTATCTTTTTTAAACCAATCTACCATGTTAAGAATTTATGTGACAGTCGCATTATTACGCAAAACATCATATTTTGCAACATTGGAAAATTGGTACCCGAAATTATCAGATAAATTGCACAAGAAAGTTGTAATTACTACACATATAGATATACTGTTGACTCGGTAAATAACTCGCTGCAAGGCATTTTTAAGGAACTTTGTTGTAATGGAAAAACAACCCAATGTGATTATGATTGCGATAGACTGCTTACGATCTGATCGCATATTTGCTAAAAGTAGAAGCTGCAAAACACCAAACATTGACAAACTGGTTAAAAAAGGATGTTCGTTTAACAATGTTTTTGTAGAAAACAGCATTACTGCGCCTTCATTCAGCTCAATGTTTACAGGCAGATACGCAGGCAATCATGGTGTAATCGGGATGGTCGGCGTTAAAATGGATGAAGAAATCCCCACAATGGCAGAACTGTTTGCTGCCAGCGGATATGAAACCTATGCTGAAGTAACTGGCCCGTTAAACCCGATACTTGGTGTTGACCGTGGTTTCTCGAACTACAATTTCCGCAGCCAGCACGATTATTATTTTAATGACTGGGGTAAAGAATTACTCGAAAAGTTAAAGGGCGACCACTTCGACCCGCCCTATTTTCTGCTGGTTCATTTCTGGGAGGCTCATGTTCCAAGACAGGTTCAACCTGAATTCGACAGACCGAAGTTTGGTAGAACAGCCTATGACAGATCCATCTCCGGTCTGGACTCATATATTGGCCAACTGGTAGAAGCTGCCGGTGAAGACTGTGCAATTATCCTCACTGGCGATCATGGTGAGGCCATTGGCGAGGTTCCTGCCGACAACACACTTTTGCCCTACTTTCTGGACAAATTAAACCTTCCGCCAATCGGCACTGATACAGCAGAATCTATTGACGATGTAACAGACCTGATGAAAGAAGAGCCGCTTCTGCATCAGTTTGCAGCAGATTTGAGCAAGGCCACCAGCAAAGACGGGAAAAAGATAGGACTGTGGCAACGACTCGTAATGATGTTTAATCTGCTGAAAATTGGTATTTCACGATACAAGATCCAGCTTAAAAAAGGCATTAAGGGAAGCTTCTTTAAAAACCTGAAACAAAAGCTAAACGACACGATGATTTTTCTTTCTGTTTTAGCGGGTAAACCTGAAGCTGCACAAACGCAGATGGTACGTAGCTCTCTTGAAGAACATAAATTGCAGCACGGCTATCACATCTATGATTACCTGCAAAAGGTACCGATTGTTTTCTGCAACCCGGATATCTTTCCCGAAAACAAAATGGTAGAGGCAGAGGTTCGTCACATTGACCTATTGCCTACCATGATAGAAGCCTTTAAACTTGAACAACCGGCAGACGGAATTGAGTTTGATGGCAGCAGCTACTTTGACTACATGACAAAAGGCACTGGCGCAGACAGGCCGGTATATCTGGAGGCCAGAGGTGGTGCGCAGGCTGAAAAAGTATTCTTAATTCGTGGTGTAAGACGTGGCGGTCAGAAAGTTGCCTATGCTCCATACGAGGAAAAAGCTCCGATAGAATTTTACGAGATGGCCAATGATAAGATTGAAATTAAAAATCTTGCTAACAAAAAAGCTGAAGAAATAAAACCCATGAAAGAAGAAGGCGAAGCCATTGCAGCTGCCTTCAGAGCAGGAACAGGCAACACGCTTTCTGCCAAGGAAAACATGGAAATGGTAAAGAAACTCAAATCTTTGGGTTATATGTAAAGGATAATGCTGTGAAAAAACTTGTAATTATTGGTCTTGATTGTGCTGCACCAAAATTGATGTTTGAAATGTGGACAGACAGACTGCCCAACATCAAATCGCTGATGGATAGTGGCATTTACGGCAAACTCAGATCGACACAACCCCCGATAACGGTACCCGCCTGGACAGCCATGATGACCTCGAAAGATCCGGGGCAACTTGGTTTTTACGGCTTCAGAAACAGAGCAAATTACAGCTATGACGACATGTTTTTTGCAAACGCCAATGCCATTAACGAAAAAACTGTCTGGAATTATCTCTCCAGAAAACGCATTAGTTCCCTGTTGCTGGGCATCCCCCAAACATATCCGCCAAAGCCTTTACGTGGGACAATGGTATCCAGTTTTCTCACGCCTTCAAAGGATGTTCAGTGGACATTTCCCGCTGAAGCTGCCAGTGAAGTGGATGAGGCCGCAGGCGGTGACTACATTATTGATGTAAAGAATTTTCGCACCAACGACAAAGATGAGCTGCTGGAGCAGATTTACGAAATGACACGCAGACGCTTTTTAGCCTTTCGCAATCTGCTTAAAAAAGGTCACGACTTCAATATGATGGTCGAAATGGGTGTTGACAGAATTCATCATGCCTTTTGGCGTTACATGGACACAGAGCATCGTTTGTATGAAAAAGGTCACAAATACGAACATGTGATTCGTGACTATTATGAAATGATTGACAAGGAAATTGGCCTTGTGCTTGATATGCTGGATGACGACACCAACGTTATGATGGTATCTGACCACGGTGCCAAAACTATGGTTGGTGCAATTGCCATCAACGAGTTTTTCATTAAAGAGGGATTGTTGACCCTAAAAGAACAACCCAAAGAAATGATGAAACTTAAAAACGATATGATTGATTGGGACAAAACCAAATGCTGGGGCGAAGGCGGCTATTACAGCCGTGTGTTCTTCAACATTAAGGGACGTGAACCAAACGGACAGGTTGAACCTGAAGATGTGGACAGCTTCCGCAAAGAGGTAATTGCAAAGCTGGAATCTATCTCTGATGAAAAAGGTGTAAACATTGGCACCAAGGCACTGCGCCCGGTAGATATATATAAAGATGTAAAAGGCATCGCACCGGATTTGATTGTTTACCTTGGCGACCTTGACTGGCGTTCGGCGGGTTCAGTCGGCACAGAGAGCCTGCACTTGTTCGAAAACGATACAGGCCCGGACGATGCAAACCACGACAAAGATGGCATTGTTGTTTTTAAGCATGGAACACACGATGTACGAAAAGCAGAGCGATATTCGATCTATGATATTGCCCCGACAATTCTGGCTCATTTTGGGGTCAAGGTTCCAAAAGACATGATAGGAAAATCAATTATCAAATAGATATATATTTCAGGAGAATCAAATGCAAAAAGGATTCACTTTATGGTTCACCGGTGCAAAGGGTTCCGGCAAAACAGACTTGGCCGAATGTGTAGAAGGCACAATGCTTGAGCGTGGCATGGATGTTGAGCTTTTAAGCGAAGAAATACTGCGCGAAGATTTTGCCACCGAGCAAACCTCTCAGGATGTTTTAGTTAAACGTGCCGGAGCAATTGCCAACATGCTTACCAGAAATAATGTGCCGGTTATTGTTGCAGTAAACGCCCAAAAAGCCGAATGCAGAAATGAAGTACGTGAAGAAATAGGACAGTTTGTTGAAGTTTATTGCGACAACAAAACAGACTCTGCCGATTTTGAGAAACCGGAAAAAGCTGAAGTAGTTGTTGATCCCGAAGCTGATGAAGAGCTGAACTGTCAGACCATTTTGCGTACTGTCGGTTTGTTGGGATATCTTCCAGACGGCACCGCAGATAGCGAATATTCTGAGGATGAAGAGGAAAAGATCAAAAAACGTTTGGCAGATTTGGGTTATATTTAACTCATAGATTTTAGATTATACTTTATCCGTTATGCTATATTAAAAACACAGGTGTTGAAATATGGGATTTTTCAGTCGTAAAAAGAAGACGCAAGCAAAAGTTATGGTGGTTGGGTTGGACGGTGTACCTTGCAGCCTTTTGAAAACCTTCATTAACAAAGGCATTACGCCAAACATCAAGCGCATTATCGGCGACAAACTCCCCTTGCATATGTCGGTTGTCTATCCCGAAATTTCTGCTGTTTCGTGGCCAAGTTTCATGACGGGACGCGACCCTGGTGGCCATGGTATTTTTGGCTTTACCGACCTTTTGCCAAATTCCTACGATATGTATTTTCCCAACTACACAAACCTAGACGCCCCAACAATATGGGATCGTTTAGGCGAGATGGGCAAAAAATCCATCGTGATAAACCAACCTTCAACCTATCCTGCAAAAAAGATTGAAGGCGCACTTATCAGTGGTTTTGTAGCTGTTGACATCTTTAAGTCTGTGCAACCCAGCAAATACATGGGACAACTTAAACGCATGAATTACAAGGTCGATATTGAAACAGACAAAGCCAGACAGGATGCAGATTTTCTGTTTAAGGAACTTGACAAGGCTCTGAAAAATCGCGAAAAGGCTCTTGAGATAATAAAGAAAAAAGAGGACAGCTGGGACTACATTGAACTGGTTGTGACGGGAACTGATCGTTTGCAGCATTATCAGATGGACGCCATTATGGATGAGAAGCATGAACGCCACCAGCAGGCAATGGACTATTACAGCAAGGTAGACGCCCTTATTGGCAGGCTGTATGACGGTTTCTGCAAAGAGACCGGAACCGATGGCGAAAACTTTATCATGCTTTCCGACCATGGTTTTACTGAAATTCGACAGGAAGTTTATATTAACAGTTGGCTCGAAGAAAACGGCTATCTCTCTTTTGAAGGAGATGAGCGCACTCTGGCAAACATTTCTCCAGATTCGAAAGCCTTTTCGCTTGATCCCGGACGTATCTTTATTCACCGCGAAGGACGTTTCCCCAAAGGTTGCGTTGCTGAACAATTTGCGGATTCCCTTAGAGATGAAATACAGCAAAAATTAAAATCTCTCACTTTCGATGGCGACCCGGTTATTAAGGACGTCTTTACGCCTGATCAAATTTACAACGGAAAACACATTGGGAAAGCCGCCGATCTGATTGCCTGGGCGCATTACGGCTTTGATCTGAAATCCGCCACTACAAAGGGAGAAATCTTCCGCAAAACCGATCTGACCGGAATGCATACGCAAGACGATGCCTTCCTATGGGCCGGGGGAGATTTCGCCGATGGTGTACATATTACCGAGCTGGCTGATTTTATTGTTGGTAAGTTTAAGTGAGTGTTGATATCTTATATGCTTTGAATAGTTTTACCACACTCCGTATATAGCTAATTTCACTACAACATATAATCTCATTCAACACCAGCTGTTGCATATTTTTTTGTTAATTTTTTGATTCTTTTAATCTTATTGCACATACTAATACTCGAGTAATTAAAACCGTGGTTTAGTTTACAACTTTTGGGGTACGCAATGAAATATTTCAATTTGG
>Ga0070729_10003258_pt1 | contig 19258 bp, 14 predicted proteins | sample tdDd472_FD_66725 | JGI IMG/M metagenome (GOLD analysis project Ga0070729, IMG submission 66725) | Marine sediment microbial communities from the Atlantic coast under amendment with organic carbon and nitrate - tdDd47.2 | ecosystem: Environmental > Aquatic > Marine > Coastal > Sediment | place... | reverse complement strand
TGCTCTATCACTATAAAAAAGGAATAGCTAAGGCGGTACCTGAACCTTCACGGAAAAAAGTTCGGGCCCTGGTTCTGACGGACGAAGCGGTTTCGACTTGGGAAGAGGGGAAGATAGCTGGAGAAATGGAACCTAAGGCTAGCGACTATCCCTTCGTTACGATCCAGCTACCTATTTTCAATGAACGTTATGTGGTCGAACGCTTGATTGATACAATAACTGAATTTGACTATCCGAAAGATCGATTTGAAATTCATGTGCTGGATGACTCAACAGATGACACGGTAGAGATTACCAAACGAAAAGTGGAGGAGTACAAGGCCAAGGGGTTTTTAATTGAACAGATTACAAGAACGGACAGGAAAGGCTATAAAGCGGGTGCTCTCAAGGAAGGAATGCAACGTGCGCAGGGAGAATTCATTGCTATTTTCGATGCTGACTTTTTACCTAAGCCCGATTTTTTGAAGAAGACCATTCCATGGTTTAGAGATGAAGAGGTGGGAGTGGTTCAAACGCGGTGGGAACATATCAATGAAAACTATTCCTTGATTACTCGCCTGCAAGCCATGCAGTTGAATGTACACTTCCGGGTAGAGCAAGTAGGCCGCATGAATGGTAACTATCTCCTGCAATTCAATGGTACGGCCGGGGTATGGCGGCGCCAAACTATTGAAGAAGCTGGTGGATGGGAAGCAGATACCTTGACGGAAGATTTGGATTTGAGTATTCGTGCCCAATTGAAAGGCTGGAAGATCAGATTTTTGGAAAATGTAGGCTCTCCTGCTGAATTACCGGTCGAGATGAATAGCTTGAAATCACAGCAATTTCGTTGGATGAAAGGCGGCGCAGAAACGGCGAAAAAGATGCTTCCGACGGTTTGGCGTTCGGATTTAGCGATGGGGAAGAAGATTCAGGCCACGATTCATTTATTGTCAAGTACGGTTTTCGTATTTGTTTTTGCTATGGGCCTCTTCAGCGTTCCCTTATTACTATTATTTGGGGATTTGATGGAGCAAGGTCTAAGTAAGGACTTTTTTGCTTACTTTTTAGTGGGTTTATTAGCTATTATTGCGGTCTATTATGTGGCCAATGTGGCGCCTAATGAATCGAAGGGGAGTACCCTCAAACAAGTGTTCAAGTTCATATTTCTCTTTCCACTCTTTTTGGCTTTATCGATGGGACTTTCTTTGCACAATACGATTGCTGTGTTGGAAGGCTATCGAGGGAAAAAATCTCCTTTTGTAAGAACGCCGAAGTTTAATATCAAGTCGATTCGAGATAAACTCAATACGACCAACTATCTGACCCAAAAGGTTTCCTGGACTACCATTTGGGAAGGCTTTTTTGCCCTGTATTTTTTAATGGCAATTGTAGCCGGTTTTTATTTGCAAAACCTGGTTTTCATTTTCTTTCATGTGATGTTGTTCTTGGGGTATGGGGCTATTTTCTTCTTTAGCCTCAGTCATATGAGGATGAGATCTTAAGTCTCAACTTGCTAAATAAAATGCCCAGCAGTATGGCTACCATCTACCCTGAGACGATCCTCGGCATTTCACGTCATCATTTCCGATTCCCCACTGCAAAATGGGCTTGGCTATTGGCCCCTTTACTGCTACTCGCCATTAGTTATCTGGGCTTGCAGGTAGGGCAATCTGATTTTTATCCGCTCATTGGACTATATACTTTTCTATTTTTATCCTATCTGGCTATATACCGCTGGGCTGCTCCTGAATCCCTAGGTTTTTGGTGGGGAATTGGCATCGCTATGCGATTAATTCTGGTTTTTTGCCTGCCGCTCTTATCAGACGATGTGTATCGTTTCATCTGGGATGGGCAATTGATAATCCATGGCTATAATCCATTCCATTATTTACCGAGTACCCTAATGGAGGAGGGACCAGCCATACCGGGATTGACCCAGGAATTATATGAAGCCCTCAACTCGCCTAACTATTACACGATTTATCCCCCAGTTGCACAAGCTACATTTGCGATAGCCACTTACCTGTTTCCGACAAGTATTTATGGCGCGGCCGTGGTCATGACAGCTTTCCTGTTTTTATTTGAACTAGGGAGTATCTGGCTGATTATTCAATTGCTCGCACATTGGCAAATGCCGATAAAGAATAGCTTGCTGTACGCCCTCAACCCTTTAATTATCATAGAGGTTTGCGGCAACTTGCATTATGAGGGAGCGATGGTCTTTTTCTTGTTGCTGGGTATCTGGCTGATTGTGAAAGGCCGTTTTTATTCGTCTGCCGCGATCTTGGCCTTTTCGGTGGCGTCTAAGCTACTGCCCTTGATGTTTTTCCCGCTTTGGGTAAGGCGATTGGGGAGTATAGAAAATGATGGAGAGGGGAAGAGAAGTGGTGAAGGGGTGAAGAGAAGAAGTGGTGGAAGGAGCTGGGAGGGATACTTAAAGGATCAAATACAGTTGCTGTGGCAAATTGATATCAAAAAGAATGTTCGCTACTTTGTCTTTTGCTTTATCATAATAGCCGCCTTATTCTCGCCGCTTTTGAACGGTGTTTTTATCCAGAACTTTGGGAATAGTATTGGCTTATATTTTCAAAAATTTGAATTTAATGCGAGTATCTATTACCTCCTGCGCTGGATAGGTTTTCAATTTACAGGCTACAACATCATTGCGACCATCGGCCCTTGTTTGGCACTGGGTACTTTAACGGGCATTGTACTTTTATTTGGCCTAGAGCAAAATCCCAAGTGGAAAACACTTCCATTGCAGCTATTATGGGCCATCTGTCTGTATCTTCTCTTCACGACAACGGTACATCCCTGGTACACGAGTCTTCCTATTGTATTGTGCTTATTTACCCGCTTTCGCTTTCCTATTGTATGGTCTGGGCTTATCTATCTTACTTACATCAACTACAGTGCGGAGGTCTACCATGAAAATCTCTGGGTCGTAGGCATAGAGTATGGTTTGGTCGCTGTGGTTTTCTTGGCGGAAATGACCCGTGCGAAGTCGGCCCGACCATTATTCTCCTGAGGTATTCTTGGGCTGAGCAAGGATGCCCAATGCCTTACAAAAATGCAGTGGCACCTACATTGTTGACTGATCTTATAGGGATTAAAGCTAAAAGTCCCTAAATTATGGCTTTTTCAATTTTGATGCTTTTGCCCAATGCAGTTATTATTAGCGCTGATTTTAGTCATTTTAGTAGCCGGTTTAGTTTATAGCATTTTGTATACCATCGGATATGCGCTACATCGCCTCAGAACGCCACCGAATAAGGTAAAAAAACTGCAGTGGTATGTGGGATTGGGTTTAGGCTGTTGGCTACTTATTGTAGGGCTTAGCGCTTGGGGGGGTGCCTTCATGAATTTCACCGCCTCTCCTCCACGGATGTTACTGGTGTCTCTTCCTGGCCTAATTGCTACCTTGTTTTTGCTGCGGTCACGTCACTTTGTGGCTGGTTTAAAGGCTATTCCTCGTTCCTGGCTGTTATTTGCCCAAACCTATCGGGTATTTTTAGAATTGCTGCTTTGGTTTGGCTTCACCATTGGGATGGTTCCCTTTCATTTAACATTTGTGGGCTTCAACTATGATATTGTGGTAGGACTTACGGCTATTCCTGCCGGATTATTATTCTTTAGAAAGGGAAGATTACTTCGTTTTGAAGCCATTGTTTGGAACACCTTTGGGCTCATTCTATTGTTGTATAACAGCTTCATTTTTTTGATTTCCTTACCCTATTCTTTTCAAGTTTTTGATATTGAACCCTCCAACTCTTTCATGACCCAATTTCCTTTTATTTGGATTCCGGCCTTCTTGGTGCCTTTGGCAGCTGCTTTGCATCTTTTCTCTTTGCGTCAATTGATGATACCCGAACAGCGTAGACGATTCTCTATACGTCGGAAAACGTAATTTTTCTTACATTGAGAAGGTCTTTGAATTATGGAATCCTTAAAGGTTGAAAATTGATGGAAGTCTTTGATTATATTATCGTGGGCGCAGGCTCTGCGGGCTGTGTATTGGCGAACCGATTGAGTAAGAATGGAAATACCAAGGTTCTGCTGCTGGAAGCAGGAGGAGAAGACAAAGCAGCGGACATTAAAACACCGGCTGCTTTTTCAAAACTTTTCCGTACCGCCTTTGATTGGGGGGATGAAACGGTCCCGCAACCGCAGATGGGTGGCCGCCCCATGTATCAACCCCGAGCTAAAGTACTAGGTGGTTGTAGTAGCACCAACGCGATGATTTATATGCGTGGGAATCGCTTGGACTACGATCATTGGGCAGAGCTAGGCAATAAGGGGTGGTCCTATGAAGAGGTTTTACCCTATTTCAAGAAATCAGAAGACAATCAGGTGTTGGAAGATACCTATCACGCCAAGGGAGGAGAATGGATGGTGTCGGGCTATCAATACCAACACCCACTTTCCAAGGCACTCCTCCAAGCCATCCAACAGGCTGGCTATACCCATAACCCTGATTTTAATGGGGCAGAGCAGGAAGGATTTGGCTTTCATCAACTCAGTCAAAAAAAGGGCCGACGATTTAGTGTTGCCGATGCTTTTTTACATCCGATTAGGAAGCGCGCCAACTTAAAGGTAGTAACGCATGCTACTGTGCACAAGATAACTATAGCGGAAGGGCGAGCCACAGGCGTTTCTTATGAATGGAAAGGGCAACAAATGGAAGCCAAGGCTGCTAAGGAGGTAATCCTGAGTGCTGGCGCTTTTAATAGTCCTAAATTATTGATGCTATCTGGGATTGGCCCAGCCGATCACCTGAAAGAGCAGGGAATTACGGTGGTAAAAGCGCTAGCCGGCGTTGGCCAAAACTTACAAGACCACCTTTTAGCGGGCATTGCCTATAGAAGTAAGAAAACAGATACCTATGATACTCTCGAAAATTTCCCAAGGGTTCTAGGTGCGCTTTGGCAATTCCTGGTCAACAAATCAGGGCCATTGACATCCAACGTTTGTGAGATTGGCGGTTTCGCGCGAACCTTGCCCGATTTACCCGCCCCTGATGTACAATTCGCTTTCGCCCCCGCTTTCTATATTCGCCACGGCTTTGATAATCCCAAGGGAGAAAATGGCCTAGGTTTTGGCCCAATACTCTTGCAACCCTATAGTGTTGGAGAAGTCAAATTGGCCAATAGCGATCCTTTGGCCAAACCACTCATCGATCCTCGCTACTTCAGTGATGAGCGGGATTTACAAACCATGATCAGAGGGATTAGGATAGCAGAGAAGGTGCTCTCTCAATCTGCCCTGGATGAATACCGAGGTGCTCGCTACCTCCCTGAAAAGGACTTGCCGACTGATGATGAAATAGCTCAACTGCTTCGCGAAATGAGCGAAACCCTTTATCACCCCGTTGGAACTTGTAAAATGGGTACCGATGGCTTAGCGGTCGTGGATGCTGAATTGCGTGTGCATGGCGTAGCTGGTTTACGGGTCGTGGATGCTTCTGTTATGCCCAAGATTGTGCGCGGTAATACGAATGCCCCTACGGTGATGATTGCTGAAAAGGGGGCTGATATGATTTTGGAGGGCTAGGACTGAGACTTCTGAAGTGGGTTTGTCGATACTGTCAAAAAATATTCTTCTTGGGCGTACCATTTTTGGATATAAATATTCGATATGATCATCCATTTCGGCGATTAGGTCTCACTTATTTGTGCGGTTTTTCAATAATTGAAATGTTCGTGAAAGCTTGGATTTACCTTCGGTGACCTACTTTTTTGCATTGCCAAAAAAAGTAGGCAAAAAACGTTTTTGGCCATCGCTTTTTGAGCTACTAGCTCAAGCCATCCCAGAAAACGTAACTTGCTCAAGCAGTTGAGTAATCAACTCAAGCACAACGCATCAAACAGTGTTTTGCCGGGCCACTCGCATATGGCGTAGCCTAGCGGCCACAATGGTAGTTTTGGCTATCGCCAAGGGCTTAGTCACCCCACAAGAGGTAAACACCAGAAGTATTTCAATTAGTCATAATGGACTTACTAACAGGTGATTTTGTTTCTCTAGAGGAGAGGTTGGGGTGTTGGGCATTATTCATTTTAGTGAAGAGTTAGCCCAAAATCCGTTAAAAAGGGTACATTGTTTGAGCTTCCATAGGGCTAGATTTAAAGTACAGCTACTCAGCAATCAAAGTTGACAAAAGTAGGAACTCATGATATAGCGAGTTTGTAACGTTTAGGATTTTGGGCTAGCTCTTCGCGTTAAGAAATGAATACCCCCGATAGCTATCGGGGTGACTTTTGCTTCTTTGTGTCACAGACAAAGAAGTCGCCGAAGGCACATTCAAAAGAGACAAGGTCCTATCCATTTTTGGTGAAGTAAATATTAGCCAATTATTGGCCTATCGACCATCCACTTCTGAAGTTTTCCTAGCCACATCATAGGAAACTTCAGCAGCCTAGCTAAAAGAAGATCTCTTGCGCCACCCGATAAGTATTCGCATGCCCCTCAATAATATGCGCGATGCGTTCCGAATAGCCGCCACCCATACTTACCGCCACCGGTATGCCTGCCTGCTTACAGCGCGAAAACACATATTCATCCCGAGTTTTACAGCCCTTGAGACTCATGCTCAAGCGCCCCAACTTATCGGTGGATAATACATCTACACCAGCCAAGTAAAACACCAAGTCGGGTTCCACTTGATCAATTAATTGGGGGAGGTGTTCTTGTAGGAGTTGCAAGTAGGGCTCATCAGTCGTTTTATCTGGGAGACCAATGTCCAAGTCTGACTTTTCCTTGCGCAAAGGATAATTCTTGGCGCCGTGCATGCTGAAAGTGAAAACACGCGGATCATCCTTGAAAATACTCGCTGAACCGTTACCCTGGTGTACATCGAGGTCGACGATTAGAATCTTTTGCACGAGTTGTTTTGACAAGAGATAATGCGCCGCAATGGCAAAGTCATTGAAGACACAAAAACCTTCGCCGCGATCTGCAAAGGCGTGATGGGTACCCCCTGCCACATTGAGGGCCACGCCATGTTCCATCGCATACAGGGCACACTCAATCGTACCATGTGCAATATGCCTACCTCGTTCTATCAATTGAGCAGACATGGGCAACCCAATGGCTCGCTCTTCTTTTCGCGTCAATTGTTGCCAACGGAGTTTATCCCAATAAGTAGCGGTATGTGTTTGTAAGATTTGCGCTTCGCTCAATTTCTGCGGATGGAAAAAATTATCATCTCCTACAGTTCCCTCGTAAAGGAGTTGCTCGGGCAATAGCTCATACTTGATCATGGGGAAACGATGACCTTCCGGGACGCTATATTTATAAATCGGAGAAAATGCAATCTTCAACATAAGTTACGAGCTTGTTTGCCACCTGAATGAAGACCTTCAATCATGCACTAACACTTTAGCCGCGGCAATGTTGCAATTTTACGTGAAATTGAACTATTTTTGCCGCCTCGAAATTATACAATTATGAGAATAGCTTTTCACCATTCTAAAATTAAGCCTTATAAACAGTTCTTGGGGACTGGAAACTAGCCTTTTGTTGCAGAATCTGCAATGGAATGAATGCTACAGTAGGCCACTCCAAACCCTATAGCTAGCTTTCCACCCACTTTAATCCGAATTGTATCTTTTCATTTATTGGCTAACACTAAAAATTATTCATGCAACTTAGCGAACAGGAAGTAGTCCGAAGAGAAAATCTTCAAAAGATTAGAGATTTAGGAGTAGATCCTTATCCCGCCGCCAAATATGACGTCAATGCTTATGCCGCGGATCTGAAGGAGAACTATGTAGAAGATGATGAGGGTAAGGGAATGAACTTTCAGGAAGTGGTCATGGCCGGTCGATTGATGAGTCGAAGAGTTATGGGGAAAGCGTCTTTTGCAGAACTACAAGATTCCACTGGCCGTATTCAGGTGTATGTCTCACGAGATGAGATCGCTCCTGGGGAGGATAAAGCTTTATACAACACCATTTTTAAGAAATTATTAGACATTGGTGATTTTATTGGCGTAAAAGGACATGCCTTCCGTACCCGAATGGGCGAAATAACCATTCATGTGACGGAATTGACGGTCCTCAGCAAATCATTACGGCCTCTTCCTATCGTTAAGCGAGATGAAGAAGGTAATGTATTTGATGCGTTTACCGATCCGGAATTGCGTTATCGCCAGCGCTATGTGGATTTGACGGTTAATCCTAAGTACCGTGAAATTTTCATCAAGCGTAGCAAAGTGGTTTCTACCATGCGCCGCTTTTTTGATGAAAAGGGATGGCTAGAAGTGGAAACACCCATTTTGCAACCTATACATGGCGGAGCAGCAGCCAAGCCTTTCAAAACACACCACAATACCTTGGACATGCCGCTTTACCTGCGGATCGCCAATGAATTGTATTTGAAGAAATTGATCGTCGGTGGTTTTGAAGGCGTCTATGAAATTGGTAAGATGTTTCGGAATGAAGGCATGGATCGGACGCACAATCCCGAATTCACCTCGATGGAGATTTATGTCGCCTACAAAGACTACAATTGGATGATGGAAATGGTCGAGCAATGCACGGAGTATATTGCAATGGAGGTGAATGGGACAACCAAGGTCACTATTGGTGAGAATGAGATCGATTTTGCTGGCCCTTATCGCCGACTAAGCATGTACGATTCGATCAAAGAATATACAGGAATCGATATTTCGGAAATGGACGAGGAGGGATTAAAAGCGGTTTGCAAGCAATTGCACATCGATATTGATCCTAGCATGGGTAAAGGCAAATTGATTGATGAGATATTTGGTGCGAAAGTGGAGGATCACCTGATTCAACCTACTTATATCACCGACTATCCGATCGAGATGACGCCATTGGCCAAAAAGCATCGTACAACCGAAGGCCTAGTAGAGCGATTTGAGCTTTTCGTAAATGGAAAAGAAATTGCCAATGCCTATTCGGAATTGAATGATCCGATTGATCAGCGACAACGATTCGAAGAGCAATTGGATTTGGCGAAGAGAGGAGATGAAGAAGCGATGGCCTTGGATGAAGATTTTCTCCGAGCCTTGGAGTACGGAATGCCTCCTACTTCTGGTCTTGGTATCGGTATCGATCGTCTGACCATGATGCTGACGAATCAACATTCGATTCAAGAAGTGCTGTTCTTCCCACAAATGAAGGCAGAGCAATAATATTGCCTATACAGATGGAGATTTGACGGGTTTATTGGCCTGTCAAATCTCATCTTTCCCCGTTTCGTCGAAAAAGTGAAGCCTCACTTTATTTTTCCCCTTATCTTTCACCCGGTACTTTTATTAGATCGCTGCCTTGTGTCTCAGCTGGCCACTCAGTAGCCTGTCTATTTGATGCTAGCCAGCAAGTAGAAGTGTTTAGTAATGGATTGTACCATCCAGCTGCTATATTTTTTCAAAAAAGTAATAAACCAAAACTAAAATACCATGAAGTTCTTCAAACTAAGTCTTTTTTCGATGCTGCTAATCCTTAGTTCCTGTGTGGGCGGTGGGAGCCAAGAGGCGGAAGCCGAAGAAGAAAAGGCAGCAGATGATCTGGAACAGTCTGTGGAAAAATTATCGGATGATATTAGTGGGAATTTGTCTGGCGCATTAAACCAATTGCAAGATGCCTTAAAAGATGTAGAGGGCAAATTGGAAGAAGGAGAAGAAGTTGAATTAGCCAACTTTAGAGAATTGAAAGAACTACTACCTAAACGACTGTTGGGAATGGATCGCTACAGTCATACAGGAGAAAAATCGGGAATCTCTGGCTTTAAGATTTCGCAAGCCTCTGCAAAGTACAAGGATGGCGATAAGCGATTGGAGATTACAATCCTGGACTCGGGTGGGATGGCCTTAGCTTCCCTAGGAGCGGCTGCCTGGACCATGCTCGATGTTGATCGTGAAACCGATGATGGTTACGAAAGAACGACAAAGATCGACGGCTTCAAAGCTTATGAAAAGTTCAATGCTAGAACTGGCGATGCAGAGATTTCTATTTTTTACAAAGACCGTTTTCTAGTATCTATTAATGGTGATAATCTCAAAAAAGGGGAGGCAGAGGATGTATTAGATGAATTGGATTTGGATGAACTAGATGATCTGTAGCCTAGGCTTAGACTTCAGAAGTTTTCTCGGCAGGACTAGGGAAACTTCTGAAGTCTTTTTAATCCAAGTTCAACCTCATATTATGTCCCTCTAATAAATGCAGATAGTCTTCCATAACAAAATCCTTGCCCTCAAAGCGTGAGCTTCTTTGTCGTCCATCCTCTTGCCGTTTTATACTCCTGGCAAAACGGCGAACACTCTCCGGCCTATCCAGAATCAATCCCGGCACAAGGGTGTTTTTCCCTTCTTTATCTTTAGCTACCATCGTGAAGTACGAAGAATTGCAGTGCTTGATTTTCCCGGTTTGAATATTCTCGGCTTCTACCCTAATACCGACTACCATCGACGTATTACCCGTATAATTGATAGATGCTTTTAGGGTTACTAGTTCCCCTACTTCTACTGGGTTTAAGAAATTAACTTTATTGACTGAGGCTGTGACACAGTAGTGGCCAGAATGTTTGGAAGCGCAAGCAAAGGCAATTTGGTCCATCAAATTGAGAATATAGCCTCCATGAATTTTCCCACTAAAATTAGAGTGAGAAGGTAGCATGAGTTGCGTAATAATAATGCGCGATGCTCTGGCCGTTTTGAAATGTTTCACAAGTAACATGGATTGCTCGAAGCCAAGATAGCGTTCGAGGTAGGATAAAATTTAGCCCTCCTGCAATAGGGGAGATGCTTTTTTCTTTCGTTCTAATACACGATGAAAACGCAATAGGTGATCAGCGTAAGCTTCGTTATAAAGACATAAGGTAAGCGTTCTTTTCTTTCTTCGGTCTATCGGAAATAGGATTTTTATTGGATTATGAACGTAGCCATTGTCTTCAAATAGCAAAATTTGCTTATTGCGGGTCGGTAAGCGGAAGAGTTTCAACTCCTCCTCATTGGCTGGCACTGGGATATCCTCATAGCCTTCCTCCTTCAGGAATTGTCTGACCATGTTGTAAGTATGTTCCAAACTCATACCCGCAAAAGTGGTGCGATATTCGTACCCATCGCTTGATCCACCTAGATAATTCGAGTCGGGAGGGGGAAATTCATCGCGCAAAGGCATGTATTCAATTTAGTTCCCTGTCCATTTTTTCATCGATTACACCCTTGAAAATAATTTTTCTACTTTTTCACTATCACACAAAAACAAACAGGAATGGTGAAATTTAAAACTTCTACAAATTTATCCAATTTTTTGTTTTAAAAGTAGAATTGATGGAAATAATTATTTCAGGATGCGATGGAGTGACATGAATCAGCTCTAATTCTTGAAGATGGGGGACTTATTTGCCTACTTCTCAATAGTAGGGCTCTCGTTCTTATTGCGGGCTAGGGGGCATTGACTCAATTGCAGGCCACAGGCCCGTTGAGTATTTGCTTAGAAATAGAACAAAAAAGGTTCATTTTACACGAAAAGCTCGGTATAGCCATAGAGAATGGGCTATGGGCTATGAAAAGAACATATGAATGACTCCTATTTTAGAAATTAGGAGCACTCAAGGCTCTATCTATATAGGTAGAATTGGAATAGTCTTTTTGATTGGGTAAGCGAAGATTCAAGCCCGTGGCATTGTCCAACTGATGTGCTGGCAATTGTTGCAAGCTTTCTTCCAGTCGAATAAGCTGGGTTTTCTGTAAGGTACTACCGGAGCACCAATCTTCAACGGCCCAGGTTCTTTGCAAGAAGAACCCATCTTTATTTTGAATCAGCTCATCCGTCCAAGTCAAATCAAACACATCATCTTTTTCTTCCAGCAAATACTGATCGCCAGTCGTTCCCAGATTTCCATCCAGGTCTAAGACAGGAAAGCCAGTCAATTGTGGTGTAGCTTGCTCCGCTTTTTTATTGGTTTGCGTAGCCGCTGGGAAGAAAAGTTGTGCTAGGGAGGCCTTCTCAATGGAGATAAACTGTGTGAAGTGTCCTTCATTTCCTGCTTCATCAGTCGCTTCCCAATGACGAACGACAACGCCCATCGAGTTGGTTAGAAATTTGAAGTTGGAAATATAATGATGGAGCAATTCGGTAGGTGTTTGCTGATCAGCAGGGAGGTAGATCACTAATTGATCACCCGCTGATAGCGGCATAGAGAAGTAGTTATTATCAGCCTCTTCCCAGACAGGATCATCCGTATTGGTTTGAGTGCCGACAAAAAGATTGGAGCCCCCAATATTTCGCCAATCAAAAGTAATAAACCCCTCTGCCGGAATTGCAATATTAAACTGCAATAGACCATTAGCTGGAACTTTCGACTGAGCAATATTGGCCCCTTCAACCAACATTGAATTGGGAGCTCCGGTGACATCTACCCCACCGTCACCTTTAATCTTGGCTACTGACCAGCGGTCAACAGCGAAATAATTTGTAAAACCTTCTGATAGACATCCTAGCATGTGGTATTGTTCGTCACTATGCACTTCCACAGATGAGCCACAAGTATGATCAATTTTTGGCTGGCCTATCTTAGATAAGGCACTACGTTCTCTGTAGAATAACTGAAGGTGTTTGCCAACGATTTGAGGTTGGCAATTAATTTCTTTTAATTGGTTTTTTGTAGGTACAATAGACTGGCTTGAGCTTTGGGCAAAAGCAGTGTTGGCGATAGTGATTGCCGTTAATAAGAAAATGGCGAAAGTGTGTAGGGGCTTGTTGCTTTTCATAGGGTATTCTATTAGGCCCATCATCATCGTAGCGTTTGTTTGTTGCTATTTTGAGACGCAGAACATGGGCAAAAGACACTTTAGGTCATTAGTTTTTCCTAATAAAATTATGAAGTCCGATAAATTAAAGGTGGAAAATAAACAGAGGTAGGAAATAGAATACTACAGACGCAACAAGAGAGGTAGTGTAACTGCTTTGTCATGGGATTATGCGGTTTAAGGGATGTTGGGAGTTATAATTTGTAAAATCGGTTATACTTTTCGTTTAATCGGCGTACTTGGTAGTTGCTCATAGGATACATGTATCCCATTTATGTTTTTCAGCTACAAATATAGGCTTTCCCTATTTGTTCTATATACCATTAATCTGGTATTTTTTATATTTTTTTATTTGTAAATTGTCTTATGCTTACTTCTTTCTCTTTGTTGATGGATATTGGTTATTGGGGTTAGTTGTCTGTTTATCAGCGCTTTGAGTTTAGTCTTATTAGTCGTTTATCGGGTATTTAAAACCGTAAATAGCGTGCCGACTAAATCCAGTTTTTGCGGCATTTGTTTTGACTTTTAACCCCAAAAAGGGACGGATTTATAAAAGAATACCGCCATGAGGGGGCAATTTTTAACCAAAATGATGTTTTTGCAACTACCAGACAGCTAAGGGGAGCGAATCAGGGAAGGTGTTTTCTTGAACAATTTGGTGCTGCTTGGGTTACAAAGGCGATGAAAGTTGGCAGCATATAAAAGCAGCATTTCAAAACAGGGAAAAATGAAAGTTAAAAGGAAATCATGGAAACAATTTATTCCTCGCTCTCTAGATGAAGTGTGGGAATTTTTTTCACGACCTGAAAACTTAAATGCAATTACACCACCAGATATGTCTTTCGAGATTTTGACGGACCTGAAAGATGTGACGATGTATCAGGGGATGCTCATACAGTATAAAGTTTCTCCCTTTTTGGGAATCAAACTCAATTGGGTGACTGAGATCACGCACTTGAAGGAAGGGGAATACTTTATTGATGAGCAACGTTTCGGTCCTTATGCTTTATGGCATCATCAGCATCATTTTGAAGCCGTGGATGGTGGAATTATGATGGAGGATATTCTGCATTACAAAGTACCTTATGGCCCTATTGGCAGTATCGCCGATGCTGTATTTGTTGGACAGAAAATTGAATCTATTTTTGCATATAGAAAAACAGCCGTTGATCAACTATTCGCTGAACAAGCGGCTGTTCTGAGTTAAGCACTTAGTAATGGACAAAGAATAAGTTCCGCATTTTGAGATAGAGATTTTGGTGATAGACAAGACATTTTTTGAAGGGATAGCAGCGCTATCGCTGAAAAAAATAACGCAGTATAGCGCCAAAAGATCATATGCAAAATCGGGAAGTTATTTTTTGATCATTACTTAATCAATAAACGCTATCAAATCAATCCATCAATCTAAAACGTAGCCCTAAACCAAGCTGCGGCCTATAGTAGTGGTTCTCTCCTTGTAAGCTAGCATTGATTCCTACTTTTGTGTTTAAAGCCAATTGGGTTTTCAAGGGGATTGTCAACTCCATGCCAATATATAGACCCTCATTATTTGATTGCCATTCGTAAGGCAGGTCGATTTGATGATCGAGCACCTTTAATTGGCTTTCTATGGCTTTCTGTTGAGAGAATGTACCCGTAATTACAGCCTGTAGAATAGCATTTACCTGATATCTCGTCCCTAAAAAGAATTGGCTTTGCTGAATGCTTCCTGTCCAGGTGCCCAGAATCGTTTCGGTAGCATTGGAGTTGAAACTCACTATCGGAATTGTCCCGGATAGCCTTCCTGTGCTATAAGAACCCCCTGTAATCAGTTGCCATTTGGGAAGAATCTGAAATCCTGCCGCTAAGCCGATCCCCGGAAGGGATGTGTTTCGAGTGGATGGCTCTCCTTCTAGGGCCATAAAATCACCTAGCTCTTCCAGCAAGGCTGTATGCTCCTCCTTGAAGAGCGCTTGAATAATTAGGTTTTGATTCGGGAGAAGTACTTGTGTCTGGGTAGCCGGTAATTCTTGATAGCTAGCGTAAGCATCGAGATCAACTGCAAAACCGCCTTTGGTGGTGCTTGGGGTGGATAGGACAGCGATGCTATATTGCTCGCCTTGGTCTTCATTTGTACCTCCTCGGCCGTAGCGCGAATCTCTATCCCCACGTCCTAACCGAAGTGGCTGCCCAGCCGTACCATCCCGTCTGGGTTCTCCTCTCGTGCGACCACTTTCGGTTCTTCTTTCTCTAAATTTTATGGGAAATCCATTTTCTGTCCACCACCATTGCAGGATTTCGGCGGTATCGTCTCCTCTAAGGTCGACTGGTACCGCTGTTCCCGCAGGAAGAGGTTCATCTGGATTTTCTAGTTGCACAACATAAAGGTCGGTCCTGCTGTCTTGGCAAAGGCTTCGGCAGGGTTCTGGCATCTGGGCGAGTGCCCTTCGGCGGGCCTGATTATTGGCAGGAAGTGCTGAACAGGCACAATGTATAGTTTTGGCATCTTTAAATACCCCACCTACTTTTTCTGGAGAGTCAGCATCATCGCGGCTTCGATTGATCGGATGGATCGGCCGTGGACTCACAAGGTGGAGGTCATTGATGATGGCTCCGGCATTGGGCCCCTTAAAACCATCATAGATGTCATTTTTAAACTTAAAACTGGTCACCACATCGACGCCGGGTATCACTAAATTGGTAGATTGCTTGGACCTGTCCAGGTCTCCGGCCATAACAGTGCCGATCGTATCGCCATTAAAAGTCCAATACCAACTTTCAATGTGCAGGTCTTGTCCATTGGTTTCAAATCGTCCCCATACCTCTTGCCCATTTTTAACGAGTTTGGCTCCTTTTTTTCCGCGATTGGCCAAATCTATTTGGCTCTTTCCTGCTGTATTGGTGGTGACTTTTCTTCGAAATTTGCTACTCAAGTATTTTTCACTGGGCTTGGGGGCTGGATGAATCAATTCGACAAGGGTATCAAATTGGATATGTAAATCATTGGCATCCTTGCCCGTGTTATTAATAAACACATAGTCTTTGGAAGTCTGACTGCTCAAAGTCGGAATACTCATCAGACAAAAGAGGAATAAGGCAGTCAACTGAATAATAGTAGATCGTAACATGGTATTTGGTTTTGGAGTTAAGAATAATGTCTTTCACTGATAATGTTTGATTACGACTACAATATTCAGACATTCCAGGGCCGTTGCCCATTACAATTTTTACTTAAACTTCTAGAATAAAAGGATGGGATAAAGGAAAAATGCCACTACTTCGCGGCTTCACAAACTTGGAGAATAGCTTTGATGCATTTGCCCTAGAAAAGAGCAGATTACAAAAAAAGGTTAAAATCCTCGGAGCGGCTATCGGTGATCCTTATAATTATCGATTTCTCCACTAAATTTTTACGATTTTTAAGTATTGAACCATTTTATGATCTTGGATTCGCAGCCAATACACTCCTGCTGGGTATTGGGAAAGGGAGAAGCTTAACTCGGTTTTGCCCTTGGCTAATGAAGCAAATGGATGCAGTTGGCTTAAGAATTTACCAGAATAAGATAGTAAAGTGGCTTCGAGGAACTTTGCACTAGTCAAGTTGAAAGACAATTGGAGTTGATCGGAAAAGGGATTGGGAAACGCTTTTAACTCGCTGAGGTCTTTTATTATATGAGTGGTGGAATTTGGAGCGCAATCACTATGGATGGCAAGGAAACGTTCTTTATTGGGGCCAAAAAGACCATGCTTTGTACAGTATAGGAGGTAGGCGCTAGCAGTGAGTCTTTCCAAAGCTGAACAGGGTATATGCAAGGCCTTAATATCGTCTACCGTAATAATCATAAATCGGATAGCTGGACTTTGTTGGGCTAGCACATTATTGACCAAAGCTTGTTCATCACAGATGGCATAAATGGTAAATACGTGGAAGTTGCTATTCAGAAGCTCCTGGATAACAAAGGGCTCTTCGGTATCAAATTCCTGCACCAAACCATCCGCATTTTCGTAAATGACATGCCAAAATAACGCACGATCATCATTATCCCACTGGAAGCTGCTTGAGAATTGATTGAAATTTATGATTTGAAGGTTAGCTGGGATGGGACAATCTAGGGCACTATTGTTAAGGTCTAAAAGAAGCTGGCTGCCCGTATGTATTTCTCCCGAAAGGCAAATGTTCAGCATTGTAAAGCGATGTTGGCCTGTATCTGCTGCTAGTTGGATGGTGAAAAGGCTAGGCATTATGGTAATGATCTCCTCTTCTTCCACTCCTGCAAGGGTATATTGATAGCTAACTTGATAGCTATCAACATCCCCTTGGGTGTCGAAACTAAAGGAAGCTATTGATCCATCTGTCGTTGATTCCAGTGAGATTAACCTAAAGCTAGAAGCATCACAAGAGGGATCGGTCTGTCCCTTCGCAGCAGAATATGCCAGGCATAGGCAAATGGGAAGGAGGAAGCGAAAGTGGAATGGTGTTTTCATAATAGCCCTTTCTTACAAGTTAGGCTTTTTGGCCGAAACTCCCGATCTTGGTAAAGTCTAATGAGCAATAACTCTTCTCTGGTCTTTTGTTCCCTAACCTGCGGAAGCGAAGAACTCCCATCAGGAATGAAACCCTTAAAGGTAAGCGAGCTATTGGGCAGAGAACTAATCACGATGAATGCACAAAAAACTCCTTGGACTATTGCGAAGTCTGTCTAAAGCAGAGCAAGAAAAGCTCAGCCGGTTTGTTCGGTCTCCCTACTATAATGAGCGGAAGGAGCTAGTGATCCTCTTGGAAAGGCTCTATGCTTTCGCACCGCATTTTGACGAAAAGAAAATGGATCCCACGGATTTATTCTATCACTTGTTTCCTGAAGGTGTCTTTGATAAATCGGTACTGAACAAGCTCAATTCCAAACTTTTCCAATTAACGGAACAGTTTGTCGTAGTTGAACAATTGAATCAGCAGCCATTCGATCAATATCAACTGAGTTTGCAATTCTATGCCAGTAAACGTCTTGATCGCCATTTCGAAGCTAAATTTCGGCAAGCTAAAACGGCTTTTTCCAAATTGAAAAAAGGACATCCTGCGAGGGCCCAGCATCATTTGGGGCTTCAAAAACGCTTGGCGGAATGGATGAGTACGCATGATACTCGAACGGGTGATATCAATCTGCAATTGTACAATAAAGCACTAGATGAATTTTTTCTCCTGGAAAAACTCTCTTTACTCAATGCCATGATTGGGCGACAAAAGATTATCAATCTAAACTATCAGAAGACCTGGATCAATGAAATATTGGCACATTTATCCGCTCAGGATTATCCCGATTGGCCTACCATATCTTTATTGAAGCAAGTACTCCTGCTACAAAAGGATCCTGAGCAGCCCCAACATTATTTTCAGCTAAAACGCCTTCTACAGCGACAGGCTCAGCACTTCCTTCCAGCTACGCTACGGGGCTATTTTACCTATTTGGAAAATGCAGTAAAGAATATCTTCCCTATTGCTGCTTACTTCGAGGAGCTATTTTCATTGTATCAACAACAGTTGGAGCTAGGAATTCTCCTGCATGATGGTAAAATACACCATACCCTCTTTAAAAACATTGTACTTTCAGGCTTGGAGTTGGGGCATTTTGACTGGGTGGAATCTTTCATAGAAGAGCAGCACACTAAGATTGTTCCTACTGCTTTTGGAACAGATGCGTATTATCAAAATCTAGCTAATCTTTATTACTATCAAAGGAAGTACCGCGCAGCGCAAGAGATGCTTCTGCAGGCTAATCCAACGGACATTTACTATAAACTAAGCCAGAAAAGCCTGCTGGCTCGCATCTACTTTGAAAATAAAGAGTTGGAAGTCCTAGCGGGCTTCATGAATACCTTTACGAAGTTCATCTTTGATCAGAAAAAAAAGATTGCGGCCAATAAAGTAGCGTCTTATCGTCTTTTTATCAACTCCTTGCGACAGCTGTGCCATCTGATAGAAGATCATCCAGCGTATATAGATGCTTTTATAGCCGATCAAGTCTTTTCGTCGGCAGCAGGGCGAGCGAAACTGGAGAAACTGAAAACTCAAATTGAAAATAGTCCGGTCTTTTACAGCAAAAAATGGCTGTTGGAGCAAATTCGCCAACTCTCCAACTATTGAGTTTTTACACCTCAAACTTTTTCCACTTTCCTTGAAGAAATAGTAGAATAATAAGGATAGAAACCAGCGTCTCCGCAATAACGACAGCCCAACATACACCAGCTAAGCCCCAACCTACGGTTAAGGCCAAGAAATAGCCTAGCGGAATTTCGATCATCCAAAAGCAAATTAGATTAACGATAGTAGGCGTTCGGGTATCCCCGGCCCCGTTGAAAGCCTGGCTGATAACCATGGCATAGCCAAAGCCAATGTAACCGATGGCAAAGATTTGCAGGGCTTGAATACCGGCTTCTAAGACGGCAGGGTCTGTACTGAAAAATGATACCCACTGTGGCGCAAAAGCATAGTACAAAATAGCGACACTGACCAAATAGATCATA
>Ga0070729_10003257_pt1 | contig 19261 bp, 13 predicted proteins | sample tdDd472_FD_66725 | JGI IMG/M metagenome (GOLD analysis project Ga0070729, IMG submission 66725) | Marine sediment microbial communities from the Atlantic coast under amendment with organic carbon and nitrate - tdDd47.2 | ecosystem: Environmental > Aquatic > Marine > Coastal > Sediment | place... | reverse complement strand
TGATCTGATTCTACCTTAAAATCAAACAAAATATTTTTGTAGAAATCCGGTTTTGAGGCTTCCACCTGGTATTTGCCCGATTCTACATTATCCATGAAATATCGACCATTTTCATCAGTTGTAACTGTAGACACGACATTATTGTCGGACATGTCAATAAGTTTTACAACTGCACTAGGAAGAGGAGTTTTTTCCAGACTATTTTTGATGACACCCGTAATATCGGATGCAAACATCAATATTGGAAAAACCAGCAAGATAATAATTTTTTTCATAATACAACCACTTCACACTTGAGTTTAATTAGCTTTAAAAAACTAATTTATACTTATCCCTCTTAAAACAAAAGCAGAATAAAACATTTATTCTACTAAAAAAGCAGGTTGATAAACAATTTATTCATCAACCTGCATGTTTATTTAGAAATTTTCAAAAAAATCTTCTTCAATATTACCTGAAACAGACATTATATAATTATCTATATCTAAATATTTATTTGCAACTCTTTTTATATCTTCAATTGTTACAGCCATGATTCTATCTGCAGAATGATCAAAATCGTCAAGTGGCTGTCCATTTTTAATGGAATTATAAATTAATCCACCAATATCATCAGGTGTTCGAACTCGCAATGCCAGCAATGAAACAGCACGGAATTTTGCTTTGTCAAATTCCTCTTGTGTAACGCCATCTTTCTGAACCATTTCAATCTGCTCCAACATTCCGGAAACCATTTCTTTTACATTGTCAGCATCCGTATTTGTTCTGATATTCCAGTAGCCAGCTTTAGGACGAATCCACATATTACTTCTTATTCCATAACATAAACCACGGTTGTCACGTAATTCCACACCCATTCTGGATGTTAAAGTAGATCCACAGAGAATATTTTCCAGTATTTTCAATGCAGGAATATCTGGATTGCCGGTTTTGATCCCACCTTGTACAGGATTGAAACCAATATCAACACGACATTGTTTTGCTTCAGGAATTGGTGTAACAAATATTTGTCTCTCAGTAACTACCTGAATCTCTTTGAATCCAAGACCTTTATCACCTGACTCTTTTTTCCAGTTTCCAAAATCTTTATTCAGTTTTTCTTTGATCCATGCTTCGTCAAAATCACCAACAATCACAATTTCCATTCTTTCAGGAGAAAAGTATTTATTATGGAAATCAATCATTTCCTCACGTGTAGCAGATTTAAACGTTTCTGGATCACCGGCATGTGGAATTGCATAGTGGTGACCGGTTAAAATTCCATGAAACATTTCAAAAAATGCTTTCATATCTTTTTTCTTGGCGTATTCTTCAGCAGAAGTAATCAGGCGTGGACGAATTTTTTCAATCTCTTCTTCGGGGAATTCCGGTTTTGTCATGATTTCAAAAACAGAATTCATCATCTGTTCTGTATCCTTTTTCAAAGAAAATCCTATGAAAGATATATTATGCCAACTTTGTTTAACTTGTGCAGAGTAAGGTACAAAGGATCGCTCTTCAAGCATCTCTTCATAGGTTTTCTCAGCAGTTCCACGACTAAGCATGCTGCTAACATAATTACTGAATCCTGGTCTTTCAGTATCTTCTTCCAGTCTTCCGGTTTTGATCATACCCATCATATATACTGTTGGAAAATCATGATTTTCTATACAATATACTGGTGTGCCATTGTTCAATTTGAATTGTTTTACTAATGGCGCAATAGGTTTTGGAACATTTACATCTTCAGGATTCACAGCATAAAGTTCTTCAACCGGAACATTATGTTTGAACATTGAAGCAATTTTTGCAAAGAAACCTTTTTTGACCTCAACATTTCCCTCTGTTTCAACAACATCTTCTTCTTCAGCCTCAACCTTGGCTTTTTTCTCCATTTTTGATTCTGTTGTATCAGGATATGAATAGCAGACAAATAGATTCTTTTCAACCATATATTTATTCATTATAGCCATGATATCTTGTGTTGTTACTTTATCTATTTTTCCAGGCCAACTATTAACGAATTCCCAACCAAAATAATTTTCATAAGTCCCAATTTTATCACCAACTTTACTGATATATTGATCACCTGTTATCTCATTGAATTGAATTCCATTTTTAATTTTTTGTAAATCATAATCCTCAACTCCATAATTTTTCAGAGAGTCAATCTCTTGCCAAATAATATTTTCTACTTCTTCAATTGTTGCTTCAGGTCTAAGGTTAGCTGCAATTGAAAATGTTCTGGAATCTTTACTGAATCCGAATCCACCACCAGTAGATTTACATAATTGATCTTTATTTACAAGTCTTTTATTCAGACGAGATGTTGATGATCTTCCTGCAAAAATACGTGATGCTACATAAAGTGCTGGTGCATCTTCATGAGCGCGATTTGGAACATTGAAGTGCATATTTATAGATTCTGATAAAATTTCCGTGTGACGAAATTCCAGAGTCTTTTTGCCAAAAGATTCCACTCTTAAAAAATCAATATCTTCTACTTCCGGGCCTTTAGGAATTTTACCGAAATAGCTTTTCACTTTTTTCATGATTTCCTGGGTCTCAAAATCACCACAAAGGACGAGAGTAGCATTGTTTGGTGTATAATATTTTTGGTAATAATCATAAGCCTGCTCGCGAGTAATCCTATCAATGTCATGCATCCAACCAATAACAGGGTTTGCATAAGGATGGCTTTTGTAAATAATAGAATTCATCTCTTCGCGTTTTTGTCCCTGATAACTATTTTCAGTACGCATTTTACGCTCTTCTTTGATTACATTGATCTCAGAAGTGAACTCTTCAGGATCAAAAGTACATTTGTGCATTCTTTCAGATTCAATATCAAAGGCCAAATCAATTTTGTTCTTTGGGAGAAATTCATAATAAACTGTAATATCGTTTGAAGTAAAGGCATTGAAAACACCACCATTAGCAGAGATCAATTTCGAAATTTTTCCTTTGTTAAACCTTTTTGTTCCTTTGAACATCATATGTTCTACAATATGTGAAATCCCGGTTTGACCGTGGTTTTCATATTTCGCACCAACATTATATGTCAGTCGGGAATAGATCATCGGAGCAGTGTTCATTTCATAAGTAATGACATGAAGTCCGTTATCGAGGGTTTCTTCATAGATTTTTTCTGCATCTATAGCAAATGCAATATTGATAAATAATAGAAAAACAACTAATAAAGCTGCTGGTTTTTTCAAATTCATAATTATAAGAACTCCTAAAGGATTGGTCTCAACATTGAGTGTCAAGATGATATTGATTTTCACACTTTTAATACAAAATTATCTACCCTTTAATTTGTATTAGACCGTGGATAAGACAAAATAAATGCCATAGACACTTCCGTCGTGAAAATAAAATTACCATACACCATAAGAAAACATATTTGTCGAAAGACCGACAATATTGTCGATATATCAACATGACTTTTCACTTCGCCCCTTCTTAAAATGTTTTGGCACATTAGTTGACAAGTAACATTCTCGTTATGTTTCTACCCGCAAACTATTAACAAAGAAATGAGATTATGAGCGAATACATTATTGAGTGTAAAAACCTGAACCATAAATATGGGGATTTTCTAGTTTACAATGACCTAAATTTCAATGTCGAAAAAGGCAAGATTTTTGGTCTCTTAGGCAAGAACGGAATGGGCAAAACAACGACCATCAATATTATGATGGGATTTCTGCGTCCTACCTCAGGTTCTATTAAAATTTTCGGTGAAGAATCACACAAAATTTCTCCTGCAACACGAGCACGTATTGGACTTCTTCATGAAGGTCATGTAGCTTATGAATTTTTCAACGTCGAGCAGGTTGAGCAATTTTATTCCCGCTTTTATCCAAAATGGAAACGAGAATATTATTATGACCTGATGGACAAAATGGGAATGAATTACGATCATAAAATATCCAAAATGTCCTGCGGGCAAAGATCACAGGTTGTTTTGGGATTGATCATGGCGCAAGTTCCTGACTTGATGATTCTCGATGACTATTCAATGGGACTGGATGCCGGATATCGTCGTCTTTTCATTGAATATCTAAAGAATTTTGTAGAAGAAAAGAACACTACAGTGTTGATCACTTCCCACATTATCCAGGATTTGGAAAAATTAATTGATGATACAATCATTATAGGACGAAACAAAGTTTTGTTACAAATGAACTTTCAGGAATTTTTACAAAAATTTCATCAATATGATTTTCAATTCGATGGGAAAATCGACCTGCAATCCGACGAAACAATATCTAATATTGAATCAATAAATAACAATTACTCTATCTATTCATTCAAAGAAAAAAATGAAGTACTCCAATATCTGAATAGTAAAAACATTCAAATCAACGATATGAGTGAAATCAAAATGAGCCTTGAAGATGCTTTCATCGGCTTAACCGGAAAGTATTGAGGTTGACTATGTTTAAATCATTATTTGAAAAAGAATGGATAAAATTAAGATGGGTTTTATTAGCATATATCATTATTGGTTATGCGGCTATATTTTCTATCGGCTCTGATCTGCAATATGGAATAAAAATGCATGGTGCAGTGAAATACTGGAGCAATGTCATCACCTACCACACTAATTTTTTTAGTATTTTGAAATATTTACCAATTTTTGGTGCAATCACACTTGCTGTTATTCAGTTTGTACCGGAAAGCATTAACAAACGTTACAGACTTTCATTTCATCTCCCAATGAATGAACAGAAACTTTTGATTTTTATGCTGTTATTCGGTATAGTTTCTATGCTTCTACTTGATGTATTAATCGCACTTGGATTGTTTGTTGTATCAGGGATGTTTTTTCCATCAGATATTGTTTCGATTTCATTGGTTTCTATTGTTCCTTGGTTTTTGGCCGGAATCATTACTTATTTGGGTACTTCGACAGTAGTTATTGAACCCAATTGGGTACAAAAAGTAGTAATCGGAATTACTACCTATTTTACTTTTGAACTCTTAATGGCTGAAAGACTTTTCACACAATACAACAATGTTTTGATTTATTACTTCCTGATAACCTTGATCTACGGAATTATTATACTCTTTCCCGGACACAGACTAAGAAAGGGATCAAAATGATTTTAAATAAATTTGCCCGATATGCATTGATTCTACTGATAATAATTGTTTGTGCCATTCAACTACCATTTTTCTATTACAAAACTGTCCACAAACCAACTGGCTCTCCCAGATTTTATTATAGTCCGATTATTGAAGATTTTGCCATTATGCAACATTCAAATGGAAAAATGGAATTCAGAGATAACCAGGGAAATAAATATAACAGACGAAGTTTTGAAAAAATATTACCTTTCCAATTTTACCGGGATTTAAGTAAGTGGGGCGTATTGCCGGACACTATTTGTGGTCTTGCTATTGATGCTTCTGTAATTCATCACAATAGTACACGCTACAGATTGATGGGAAAAGATTTTGACCTACCACAGATCAAACTTTATCCTCTATTCGAAAGTGAATCAGATTTTGCACAACTTCAGTTTCCATCAAACTTTTTCCGTATCAATGATAAAATCGAATTCATTACTGCTTCTGAAAATAAAATTGATGAAGAATTATCAGAAAAATTTAATACAGCACTAATTAAAGCTGAATTTAAATTCCCTGCAAAAATCATTGCTGGACTTCCTACTACAAAAAAACCATTTGATGAAGGATATTTTATTGTTGATAATAGCAATACTGTATTTCACATGAAAAAAGTGAAAAGTGAACCATCCATTGTAAAAACTCCGATTCCGCAAGATCTGGATATCCGGAAAATTACAATCCAGGAAACTGTAACTCAGAAAGTATATGGTTTTTTGGTCACAAACAAAGATGAAATATTCATGATCAGCTATGACAATTATAAACTTCTTCCTATAGAGTTGGATGATTTTGTCGCTGATAAAATGGATCTGGCAATTGGAGTTGATCCATTATTTATGAACTTCACTTATGATGACAATTACAATTTTTATAGTGCCGTATATGACACTAACTTTCAATTCATCGATAAAATGAAAATTGCAATGACACCGAAAAAAGAAAAGATCACAGAAAAAGTAAAATATGCTCTTTTTCCATTTTCCATTAAAACTTCTGACAGTTTTTCAAATTTGAAGCAATTCAAATTCAATATGCATTCTTCACTTTCAATCGTTGGAATTATACTTTCACTGATCATTGGTTTCATGGTGAAAATCAAACGACAGGAAGACTTGAAATCCAGTTGGTTTGACTTTGTGATCATTGCTTTTACCGGAGTCTATGGACTACTGGGAGTAATATTTATAAAAACTGATATTTGGGACTAAATATTCGTACCTATTGTTTAATCAAAAAAGGCTTCTTATCGAAGCCTTTTTATTTTTTGAATTTTGAAGATTGGTTTATCATGGGAGTTTTATTTAACTTTTCCCATGAGCAAAACCGGGATAAATAAGATGAAAAAAATCAGGATCAGCAAATCTATGCTTTCGATTGTCTTCATTATCATCGCTTTGATAATGGGACTTTCGCTATACTCATCATATATTGCACAGAAAAATGCTGTAATTGAGTTGATGAATCACAATTCTATACAACTTTCGCATACAATTGAAAAAGCTTCAAGAAATACTGTAATCAGCTACAGTTTATACATCAGAAAAATAAAACAAAAAACCTATTCGGACTTACTTTTTATTTCTCATGTAGAAAAAGAGAATCATCTTTCAAAAAAATTCATAAACGAATTTTTAAAAGAAAGGCAATTACTTGACATTTTTATTATTGATGAAAATAGAAAACTAATTTTTTCATCAGGAACAGAAAAACCACCTTTTTTACCAATCAATGATTTAGATAATCTCATTTTCGGTGAAAAAGAGAAAATGGATTTTGGAATTATTCATAATTACAAAAGAAATGAAAAAAGAATTGTAATCGGGATTCATAGACCTGGTGGTGGAGCTATTATAAGTACTGAAAAGGCAAGTCACATATTAAATATTCAAAATATGCTAAATGTAAATGAACTATTAACTACAATTACGACTGATTCAACAATAAAGTATATTGCAATCCAGGATACAAGTTCAAAAATTGTGTACTCAACAACCAATGATTCTTTATCCTCAATTACCAATGATAATTTTTTAAAATCAGTCATTGATAAAAAAATGATTTCCTGGAGAATCACTTCATATAATGCCCACCCTATTCTTGAAACAGTGCATTATGTTACATCATTACCAAGGTTAGAGGGAGTAATTCGAATAGGTTTAGATTATGCACCTATTCAACAGATTCAATCCAATGCTTTACATCAAGCATCAATTCGTATCATCTTTTTGGTTTTTCTGGGTTTCGTAATGATTGCTTATTCCATCACAATTCAAAACAATCAAATACTGGAAGATGAAACCCAACGAGTCACCAATGAAATAACCGGCCTACAAAAACATCTGACCCAAAAAGAAAAACTCAGTGCAATTGGAGAATTAGCTGCCGGTGTTGCACATAAAATCCGCAATCCACTCAACGCAATCTCTATGACAGCACAAAGATTGTCATCTGAATTTGTAGTAAATAAAGATGCTGAAGAATTCCAAAAATTGAACACGATAGTGAAAAAGGAAATCACTCAAATATCTGAGATTATTAATCAGTTTTTGCAATTTTCTCGTCCTGAACCAATTTGTAAAGTCGAATGCTCAGTAAATGATATTATCAAATCAGTGCTAGATTTATACTCACCTACAACCGAAAAGAAAAACATTGCGACATCATTTCATTTTGATGAAGAGTTGAAAGTATTCCTTGATGATGACAAGATCAAACAATCTCTAATCAACCTTGTAGAGAATTCTATCGATGCAATTGGTGAGAACGGTGAAATATCCATTTCTCTAAATAGCAAAAGAAATAATATAATCATAACCCTAGAAGATAATGGTCACGGTATTGATAAAAACAATCTTGATAAAATTTTCAACCTATATTTTACAACAAAAGCCAGTGGCACAGGAATCGGACTGGCACAGGTTTATAGAGTTGTATCAGAACATGACGGCCAAATCAATGTCTCAAGCCAACCTGGCAAAGGAACTACTTTCACAATATCATTACCACGGAAGGACAAATAATGGCACCTTTATCAATTTTACTAATAGATGATAATGAATCTCAATTGGAAGTATTAGCCGGGTTTATAAAAAAAATTGGCTTCGAAGTATCTACATCTTTTTGTGGTGAGAAAGGGCTTGAATATATCAAAAAAAACTATGTGGACCTGGTAATTACCGATTTTAAAATGCCGGGGATGGATGGGTTACAGGTTCTTGAAGAAGTGAAAGCAATCAATCCTGACATTGAAGTAATGCTCATTACTGCCTTTGGTACAATTGAGGATTCTGTAGATGCAATGAAAAAAGGTGCATGGGACTATCTCACAAAACCAATCGATCTTGAAGAACTGAAAATCAAACTTTTCAAGATGACAAATTATAAGAGATTGCAAAAAGAAAATGCTGTTCTTCATGCTCGAATAGATGAACGATCACCAAAGACAAAACTGGTTTACAAAAGCAAAGCAATGGATGAAGTGATGAACCTGGTTTCCCGAGTATGTGACAGCAATGTATCTGTGCTGATTACTGGAGAAAGCGGAACTGGTAAGGAATTGATCGCAAAAACGATTCATTACTCATCTTTACGTGTAGACAAACCATTTATCCCTGTAAACTGTGCGGCTATTCCTGAAACACTTTTTGAATCAGAATTTTTTGGTCATGAAAAAGGTGCTTTTACAGGATCAATCAAACGAAGGTTTGGTCACTTTGAAGTCAGTGACAAAGGAACCTTGTTTCTTGATGAAGTTGCAGATATTCCACACAACTTCCAGGTAAAATTACTCAGAGCACTTCAGGAAAAGGAATTTCAACGCCTTGGATCGTCACAATTTATCAAAGTGGATGTCAGAATAATCTCTGCAACAAACCGAAATATAGAAGAGATGGTGAAAACAGAACAATTCCGTTCAGACCTATTTTTTAGGTTGAATGTCATTCCAATAGTGATCCCACCATTACGCGATAGGAAAGAAGATATTCCACTACTTGTAGATTTTTTCATGAAGAAGTATAGCAACCTAAATAATCGTCCTATGGAATCAATATCTACACAAGCAATGGATTCACTAATGAAATATAGTTTCCCGGGAAATGTTCGGGAATTGGAAAACCTGATTGAACGGGCTATCATACTATCTCGAAATCCGCAAATCCAACAAGAAGATATTGCAATACGAAATGATCTATCTTCCAATTTTTCTGATTCACCCTTTCTTGAAGATCAGGTAGGAGAGCTTGAAAGAAAAATGATCAGTAAAACACTCAAAGAAACCGGCGGCAACAAAACAGCTGCTGCAAAAATCCTTGGGATTTCTGAAAGAGTCATGCGATACAAAGTAAAAAAATACAACATCCATTAAAATCTACCAAAATCCCCTAATCCACTACAAATCAAGGCGAAATTGGAACTATTTTCCTGATTTACCTTCCAAGTAAAACAAATTTTCCTTTATTCAACTAAAAATTTATGCCTTCTGCACAATAGGTACTTGTGGCATTTAATTTGACACATTCCCTCGGATTGAAAAATGGATATTTTATATAAAATACATCAAAAGGAGCTAATATGAAGCTGATTTACAAGCTAAATGTTGTAACATTGTTTGCAACAATTATTGTAATCATTTTGTTGGTTTTTAGTATCAACAATAGTCAAAAAAACAACAAAGTCTTGGGGAATATTGAGAATGGGTATTTTCCTTCACTGTTGATCAACAAAGATCTTAATGGGCAATTACTTCAATTAAAAAGAACATTTCTGGATGCCGGTATGGCTGGCGATATTGATGGTCTAACTGAAGCAAATAATATAATGGCTTCAATCAATGAAAATCTGGAAACTTTCAACAAAATTGAGGTTGCAGTTGATACAACACTGCAAAGCCTAAAAACCAATTTTGAAGTCTATTTCAATATTTCTAAATCCGTTGTAGAAGAAATGATTTCCGGTGAAATGAGTGATGACTTTGGTGATAAAACCCAAAAAATGAATGAATACTATAACAAACTGGAAAATAGCCTTGCAAACTCGGATGAATATTTCAATGCAAATATTAAAGAATCCTTTGCAAAATCAAGCCAAATCATCAGTGTTATTCTACGCTTTCTTTTCATCTTGGCATTTTCTTCATTACTCTCTTTTATTGTAGGTGTCTTCTTTTCCAAAAAAGTTATTGATGTGATCATTGGTATCGTAGGAAGATTAAAAGATATTGCCGAGGGAGAAGGCGATTTGACCAAAACTATTGAAGTGCAAGCAAATGATGAAACCGGCGAACTTGCAAAATGGTTTAATGCCTTTGTAGATAAAATCAGAAATGTTGTAAAAGCAATTGCCGAAGAATCCGGAACACTGATAATGTCTACATCTGAGATGGAGGACGTAGCTTCTTCAATCAATAATAATGCTCAGCAAATGAGTTCCAAAGCAGTACATACAGCCAATTCAACAGAAGATTTGAAAGATAATATGGCGAATGTTTCCTCATCCGTTGAAGAGTCAAATAGTAATATCAGCACAGTAGCTTCTTCATCAGAAGAAATGAATGTAACAATAACAGAGATCTTAAAAAATACAGAACAAGCAAAGACTTCAACAGAAAATGCTCTGGAAAAAGTTGATAGTTCTGTAAAAAATGTAAATGAATTTGGAAAAAAAGCCGATGAAATTGGAAAGATTATCGACACTATTAATGAAATCGCTGACCAGACTAACCTTTTGTCACTAAATGCTACAATTGAGGCTGCCAGGGCTGGAGATGCAGGAAAGGGCTTTGCTGTTGTTGCCAATGAAATCAAAGACCTTGCAACCCAGTCAAATGATGCTGCCAATAATATCGCTGAAATGATCAATTCAATTCAAAGTTCTATAGAAACAACTGTATCTGACATGAAAAGTATTGACCATGTTATAAATGAAGTTAACATCCTCGTACAGGATATTTCAAAATCAATTGAGAATCAATCAATTGCAACCAGGGAAATTACAGATAATATCAGTCAGGTATCCAATGTATTGAATGATATCACAGGCAATATACAAAAAGCATATTCTTTTGTTGACGAAGTGGCTGTTGATACTGTTGAGTCAAAAAAAATTAGTGAAGATGTGAATGTAGGAATCAATAATATTACAAACAGCTCATTTAAACTCAAACAAATGGCAAATAGACTGAATGAGCTGGTTGGAAAATTTACAGTATAATAGGATTAAACAAAATAGGAGTATGACAATGAAAAAACTTAACTTTACACTTTTAACTTTGATGCTGATTATCGGTGTCACTTTTGCCCAGGATGTTCAAATCCATGGATTTATTTCACAAGGTGCAATTTACAGTACTGAGTATGATTATATTACAAAAGGTTCACAGGATTTCAGCCTTGACTTGCAGGAAATTGGTATTAATTTCCAAACAGATGTTTCTGACAATCTTCACTTGGGAATGCAACTTTTATCAAGAGACGTGGGTGTTTTTGGAGAAGGCAGAGTAACTATTGACTGGGCTTATGGTGATTATTATATCAACGATGCTCTTCAAATTGCAGTAGGTCGTGTAAAAAACCGACTAGGCTTTTATACTACAATCCAGGATTTTGATTTTTTGAGAACCTGGGCTGTTCTTCCTTCTGCTATTTATGATATGGGATTAAGGACAATCAACTCAACTGTTGATGGTATCCAACTTCATGGAAATATTGATACTGAAATGGCTGGAAATATAGATTATGCATTAACTTATGGAACCATGAAATTAGGTCCAAATAGTGATATTGCTGCATATGTTGGACAGTTAACAACAGAACCTGTGCTATCAGCTAAAACAAAATTTAATCTAACAGCTAATATTGTATACAATTCACCAATAGATGGTTTGAGGTTCAATGGAACATATGGAAGAATTCAGGACTTTACTTTTGATCCCATCAGACAATCCTTAGATCTAACTGCAATGGGGATGGGCGTTTTAAATTTTGGATATATCATAGAATCTGATATCGATTGGTTTTATTTTGGAACACAGTATACAATGAATAAACTTGAAATTACTGCTGAATATAACATGGGAACCCGTCATATGACTGAGTCATTTGAAGGACTTCCAGATGCTGTACTGCAAGCAGTTGGAATGCAAAAAATTACAGAATATGATACCGATTATTTTGGCGGATATTTGGGAGTTTCTTATAGAGTTAATGATTCTTTTAGCCTGGGTGGATATTATCAAATTTATACAAAAAACAAAGATTTGGATGATGATGATCCTATGAAAAATGGAAACGATGCAGCTCTATCATTAGCTTTTTATCCTGGATATAATATGGTCGTAAAACTTGAAGGCCATTTTGTCGATGGTCAGGCTCCACTGAGTATGTCATTGAATGATACTTTCGATGAAGAAACATGGATGTATGGTGTTGCCAAAGTATCTTATAATTTCTAAGGAAAAGGAGAATTTTATGAAAACTAAACTATTAGCATTAATATTGCTTTTTGTCTTCACATCAGCCTTTGCCGGAGAAATTATGGTGGCAAATTCATCAACAACTGAAATGGCTGCAGGAGATGTAGTAAAGCTATTTCTAGGGAAAACAAAAAAATGGGAAGATGGAACCAATGTAGTAATTACTACTCTTAAAAGTGGTGATGTACATGAAGCATTTTTAACTACCTATGTAAAAAAACAACCCATGCAATTTGATAATTACTGGAAACAGTTGGTGTTTACAGGACGCGGCAAAATGCCTAAATCCTTCGCTAGCGAAGATGAGATGTTGGGATTTATTTCCTCAAACAAAGGTGCAGTTGGATATGTATCTGATGCAAAAGCCGGTTCACTTCCCGCCAATGTGAAAGCAATTACAATTAAATAATTTTACCTAATAAAAGCCACTTCCCAAGGCAGTGGCTTTTATTTTGTATAATCAATGTAAAATTTATTACTAATAAAAGTGATGTATAAAATTCAAAATTACCATATTAAAATTTTACCTGTTATTTTAATACTCACCTCTTTACTTTTTGGCACCAATAGAGTTGTGCTTTCAGACAATTTAAAAAGTAAGGATCTGAACCATATCTTCGAATTTTATGAGGATAAAAACGATAATATTACAATAGAAAATATTCTTTCATATTCCCTTAAAAGCTCAATTAAGTTTGAACCTTTGGAAGGAAATACAAATTTTGGGTATACCAAGTCCTCAATCTGGCTCACTTTTCAGGTTAAAAATGATACAAAATCTACTCAACAAGCTTTTGCCCTTGTATTCAATCTACCAAATATTCAAAACATCACTTTTGTACAAGTCTCTGAAAATGATTCAATTGTAAAAAAAATAAAGACTGGTATAGTACATCCAATTAGTTCCCGTGATTATCAAGATTCAAAGTTTGTCTTCACTCTCCCGGTTCCAAGAAATGAAACCCACCGAATCTATATTAAAATAAAAAGTTCTGCATCAATTATGACTGATGCTAAAATCTATTCGATTCCTGAATATTTGAAATTATCAACAAAGCAACTATTTCTAAGTGGAATTTTTTCAGGAATAGTATTGATAAGTGTTTTTTATTTTTTATTCATCTATATAAAACTTAAAGATAAATCACTATTGTTCCTTGCCTTAGCGACACTATCATTTTTATTATTTCATCTATCATTTAAAGGTTTTTTACAAGTATATATTATTCCGGATTTATATTTTTTAAATTCAAGAATTATCCTTGTTTCAAATGCAATTATTTTAACATTCTATATATTATTCACATACTATTTTCTTGATATAAAGTCTCAGTTCCATAAAATAGCCCGATTATTTAAGATTTTGTTGTTCTTTTCATTATTTGTAACCTTTTTCTCATTCTTTACCCATTATATTATTATCACTCAGATAATAAGCATCCTATTTTTACTTTTCTTTTCATTGTCAATTCCTGCAGCTTTTATAGTTTTAATAAAAGGCTATAAACCTGCTAAATTTTTTCTATTGAGTCTATTAGTATTGATGCTAGCCCTTGTTTACAGAATAGCAATTTTATTCAATGTTTTTAATTTGGCACCAGAATTTGCCGAGACCTACAAACTCGCAATACTTGGTGTCATCGTTTTCTTTGTACAGGCTTTATCACAAAGAATTACTCTGATCCAGTCAGAACAAAAAAAATCAGAGATAAAATTTCAAAAAAGTGAAGAAAAATTTCGCTTGTTTGTTGAAAAAACAAATGAGGGGATTTTAATAATGAATAAAGACCTTATATTAGAGTATGCAAATCCTGAGGCCAGTAAACTTTTCGGTATCGCTCCTCATGTACTAATTGGCAACAAAATAACAGAATTGATTGAAAACCAAGCAAATAAGCAGATCATTGATAATTTTAATAAGAAACGTTGGGGACAGGATCCAACTACCCAAAAAGAGTTTCAGATCATAAAAAAGGATGGTGAAATTAGAAACGTTGAAATCAGCACAACATTTACTGAAGATTCAGAAAATAATAAAATAATATTAGTACATTATAAAGATATTACTGAAAAGAAACAAATGGAAGAGATGTTGATTCAATCAGAAAAAATGATGTCAGTAGGCGGTCTTGCAGCAGGTATGGCCCATGAAATCAATAATCCACTTGCGGGAATAATGCAAAATGCAACTGTTATAGTAAACAGACTAACTAAAAAATCTCCCAAAAATTTAGCTTTAGCAAAAAAAATTGGGCTTGATTATGATAAAATGATTGAATATCTCGAGCAACGAAATATTATTAAAATGGCAACCTTGATAAAAGAGACAGCCCTTCGTGCATCCGAAATAGTATCCAATATGTTAAGTTTTTCAAAAAAGAGTGAATCAATCTTTAAAGAAGTCGATATAAGTACAACAATTGATGATACAATCAATCTGTTAAAAAATGATTATGATATGAATAAACATTATGATTTTAAAACTATTAATATCATAAAGAACTATGATGAAAATTTACCAATGATTGAGGGGCATGAATCAAAACTTAAACAAGTATTTATGAATATCCTGAAAAATGGTGCTGAAGCAATGGGAGAAGAAGGACCAGACATAATTCATCAATTTATAATCAATGTGTCACAGGATTACAAATTTATTATACTCGAAATCGAAAATAATGGCCCGCCAATACAAGAGGAAATAAAACACAGAATCTTTGAACCCTTCTTCACAACAAAAGGTGAAGATAAAGGAACCGGCCTTGGCCTTTCTATTTCATATTTTATTATAACCAAAGATCATGGTGGTGAGTTGTTTGTGAAATCTGATGAGAGTTTTGGAACACGGTTTATAATTAAGTTACCAATAGATAAAAATTAAATAACATTTGATTTCAAACAGGATATAACTAATAAAATTAAATTTTATGAGCATATTAATTAGAAATATAGATTTAAAAAAACACCCTGTAATCAAAAATATCCTGATTGCATTACTCTTCGGTCTGTTATCTTATTTGTTCAGTAAAATAAAACTACATATTCCTGGATCTACTTTTGCCACAAGCAATCTTAGAGAGATACCTCTTCTAATAAGCATTATTTATTTACCACATTGGTCATATTTGATAGTAGTAAGTCTTATTTCTTGTTTTGGAGCAACAGAAATTGCACCATTTATAGCTATGTTAATAATTCGATTTATTGTAGTTCTTATCACATGGAATGTATATAAATTTTTTAATATCAAGATAAAAAATAACATGATTTTCGGAATCATATGGATTCTATTCATTTTCATTTTATACATCATTTCTTATCTCCCACTGTCTATTATATTTTATACATACCTGGGATTATTGGAGTCAGTTAGTTTTCTTGCATCAATGCAGGACATGCTGAATTCTACTAGGTTCGAAATGATAACTACTGCTCTGGTATCAACATTGTTTATTGTAATCGTAAGAATAAATGAAAATTTACAACAACAAATCCAATGGCATAATCTCATCATAAAAAATGCAAATGTTGGTTTCTGGTCCAGAAATTTAAAAGAAAACACAGTTAAATATCATGAACAGTGGGCAAAAATGCTTGAATATTCTATTGAAGAAGTCCAGGCAAAACCAAAAATATGGGAATCACTAATCCATCCCGATGACAAAAAAATGGCAATGAAAACAATTAATAATTTTTTAGAAGGAAAAAGTGATACATACTATTCTGAATACCGATTGAAAACAAAGTCTGGTGACTGGAGATGGATACTGGACAAGGGACAAGTCACAGAACGTGATAAAAATGGAAAAATCCTACGTTGTGCCGGAACTCATTTTGACATTACAGACAAAATCAAAATGCAGGAAATCATGATTCAAAATGAAAAAATGATGTCAATTGGGGGATTAGCAGCCGGTATGGCACATGAAATTAATAATCCATTAGCAGGGATGATACAAAATGCTGAGGTAATAATTAATCGGTTAACCAAGAAGTCATTAAAAAATCAAGCAGTAGCAAAAGAAATAGGTGTTGATTATGATAAGGTAGTTACCTTCCTGGAACACCGACAAATTATAAAGATGGCAAAATTAATAAAAAAAACCGGCGACAGGGCTGCGGAAATAATACAGAATATGCTAAGTTTTTCCAGAAGAAGTGAATCTAAATTCAAAGAAATAGAACTATCAAAAACTGTCGATGAAACTATAAATCTGATTAATAATGATTTTGATATGAAAAAACATTATGATTTCAGAAAAATCAAAATCATAAAAAATTATGATGAGAATTTACCAAAGATTATTGTTCAGGAATCCAAAATAAAACAAGTAATCATGAACATTCTCAAAAATGGTGCTGAGTCTATGATAGAAGTAAAAATAAATAAGAATGACTCAACTTTGATTAGGGAGCCACAATTTATTATCAACATCACCAATGAAATAGGTTTCATCAGGCTAGAGATTGAAAACAATGGACCACCAATTCCAGATAAGATCAGGAAACGAATTTTCGAACCCTTTTTCACAACCAAAGACGAAGGAAAAGGTACTGGTCTAGGGCTATCTATTTCTTATTTTATTATTACAAAAGATCATGGTGGTGAATTGTATGTGAAATCTGATGAGAGTTTTGGAACACGGTTTATTATTAAACTACCAATTAATCAAACCGTCCCTTTATAAGAGTTTATTAATTCCCAACTACCCAAACATCTCTCTGGCAATCTTCAAATCTTCTTCATTATCGATTTCCCACCATTTACCATCGCTGGTAGGGAGACAGACAAAATTATAATCTTTATCCAGAGATTCATGAACAATGAGTTCATAATAGGCATCAGTGTTCTTGTTATCGATATGATGTTTGAGGCGAGGTAGAAAAAATTCCTGCACATATTTTTTGCCAAATTTATAGAAATTCACAGTTTTATATGCATCTGAAAAATCAAAATCTTCACCTTGATTTTTACCGAGGAACATTCCATTCACTTTTTTGGAATCTTCATTAAATTTGATAACAGTACCATTCATCAATTCAGTGAATTTGTCAGCAACAATTACATTGTCAGATTCAGAGTTAGCAAGATTTTTAAGGATAGATTTATCACAGAAAATATCTGCTTCAAAAAGGTAAAATCCTTCCTGTAAATATTCTTTTGCCAGCCAAAGCGTGTAGATGTTGTTGGTTGTTGCATAGATTTCATTCTCGATGAAAATCAATTCTGTTTCAGATGAGTATTGCTGTAAGTATGATTTCATCATTTCCGCTTTGTAACCAATAAGCATGACGATTTTATCAAAGCCGGATTCTATGAGGTTTTCCACCAAATTACTGATGATACTTTTGTCGTGAACTACAACCATTGGTTTGGGTTGGTCTTCTGTCAATTCTTTCAATCTTCTGCCACGTCCGGCTGCTAGGATGATTGCAGTTTTACTCATTTGTGTCCTCTTCTATATACTTTAGTTTTTTCATCAATTCCACTGCTTTGGGATTGCTCATGAATTCTTCCATACGTTTTGCATGTTCTGGTTTTTTCCAACGGCCAATTGATTTTGAGTAAAGGTTCTGTACTGGTTTATCCCAGTGTTTACTTTTTTTCAGAGAAGTTAGTTTTGTCCACTCATCTCTAGAAGGCACAAAATCCTCTTCCAAATGATATGAGATTTTCTTGATTTCTTCATCAAAGTTGTAAATCAAATCCTCATAACGGACGGTTAAAACCTGTGGAGAATTGGCATATTCCAATCCGATTCCTACATCTGTTACCCAACGATTGATAGAAGTCCAATATTCATCAGGACGATGTTTTGGATGCTTGGAAGTAACCACATCTCTTCCATCTCGCACGATATGAATTGCTTTTACATTTGGCATATATTCTAGAATACTTTTGATGTGTTTAATATGTCGTGGTGTTTTTTCACACCAGCGGGTTTTTGTTTCAGGAATTTTTCGTTTGAGCAATTCCCTATAAATTCGATCAATCCTATCAGGATAAACCTTGCCATTTTTCTCTTTCCAGCGTGCAAGTCCATAAGTCTGTTCCGGAATAGAATAAATATTTGGATAGGCATCAAGAATTGATAATAGCAATGTTGTTCCAGAGCGAGGTGCTGCGAAAATCACAATAGGATCACCAGTAAAACATTTCTTTTCTTTACGTTTTCCTAAGAATCGATAAATGGGATTCAAGGATATGCTTTTGAGAAAATCTTCCAGTGCCCGCATATTATTCCTGCATCAAATTTCTTATAAAATCTACTGCTTTGTCCACACATCCATCAACATTGTAGAAGCAATTGTGCAGCAGTTTTTCATAATTGTCTTTATATTTTTGAGATTCCAGATTCTCATCAACCATTTCCAGAATATTTTCTTTACCAGAATAAATATCTACATGATCCATGATATTCATTTCGCTGGGCATATCGTGTCGTTGCTCAAAATCATTGGCGGCAATGATCATCGGATTACGAGTAATCAGATATTCGTAAATCACAGAACTAACATCACTGATCATCAAGTCAGAAACAATAAAATCCCGAAGTGTATCACTCTTGATCAGGTTGGCTGCCTGTGAAAGATAAAGATGCTTAATCCCTTTCAATTTTGCCATGAATTTAACATAACTTCCATGGGTTCTATCATGATAATGGGGAC
>Ga0070729_10003256_pt1 | contig 19271 bp, 16 predicted proteins | sample tdDd472_FD_66725 | JGI IMG/M metagenome (GOLD analysis project Ga0070729, IMG submission 66725) | Marine sediment microbial communities from the Atlantic coast under amendment with organic carbon and nitrate - tdDd47.2 | ecosystem: Environmental > Aquatic > Marine > Coastal > Sediment | place... | reverse complement strand
ACATCGATCGCCGTTCGTTCCTCGGTCGCGGCTTGACCGGCATCAGCCTGGCAGCAACCGCGCCGAGCTTCCTCTCGCTCTCAAGCGGCGCATTCGCGGGCGAAGAAGCGAAGAACGACCGCATCCTTGTCGTGCTGCAACTCTCGGGCGGGAACGACGGCCTGAGCACCGTCGTGCCCTACGGCGACGACGCGTACTACAAGCACCGGCGATCGACCGCGATCGGGAAGAACGAGGTGCTCAAGCTGAACGAGTACGCTGGCTTCAATCCGCTACTGCAGCAGATGCACAAAATTCACGGAGACGGCGAACTCGCCATCGTGCAGGGCGCTTCGTACCCCAACCCGAACCGCTCGCACTTCAAGGCGATGGACATCTGGCACACCGCCGACGCCAAGGGCCGCGGCCGCGACACCGGCTGGCTCGGGCGCGCCATCGATTCCTGCTGCCCCGACAACAACGACCCGAACCTGGTCGTCAACATCGGCAAGACCGTGCCCTACGCCCTCGAGGCGAAACAGCACAAGGCGGTGTCGTTCACCGATCCGCAACAGTACGCCTGGGCCGGACGCAAGGCCGACACCGAGGAGTTCGAGGAGCTCAACCGCCCGCGCAAAGCCGCCGACCAAATCCAGTGGCTCCACCGCGTCGCCGTGGACGCGCGCACGAGTTCGACCGAGATTCGCGATGCTGCACGCGACTACAAGTCCAAGGTCAAGTACCCGGGTGGAGGCCGCCAGAGACTTGGCGGCGACCTGCGCACCGTGGCGGCGCTCATTCGCGGCGGCGTCGACACACGGGTCTACTACGTGAGCTTTGGCGGGTTCGACACCCACAACGGACAGCGCAACCGGCACGGCCAACTGATGACCGAGTTGGACGCGGCACTCGGCGCGTTCTGGACCGACTTGAAAGCGCAGGGCCTCGCCGACAAGGTGTGCGTCATGGTCTTCTCGGAGTTTGGCCGCCGCGTCGAAGAGAATGGCTCGCAAGGCACCGACCACGGCGTGGCAGGACCGATGTTCATCCTCGGACGCTCAATCAAGGGCGGGCTGCACGCGAAGCACCCGAGCCTCACCGATCTCGACCGCGGCGACCTGAAGATGACCTGCGACTTCCGCTCGGTCTACCAGTCCCTTCTGGCGGACTGGATGGAGACCGACCCGGTAAAGATTCTCGGTCGCCGCTACCCCGACCTTCCGCTACTCTAGCGCCGGTGCCGGCTTGCCGGTACCACCCGGCATGGGGTTCGCGTACTTTGAGGTGGTGCGTTGGACTCTGTGCTTTTTTTATTGGGCGTGGCCGGGCTTTTTCTCTGCCCTCATCGCGGTGGCCTGTCACCGTTCGGAAGCAGGGGCGACACTGGATGGGAATGACGCCGGCCATTGGCGCGCCCAGATCGAGAGCGCGGAAGGACGAACGGCCGCGCTGCAACGGCTTTCGACGGCAGGACCCGAAGCGACTCCGCTCTTGATCGAGCTGCTCCAGGTTCCGCGCGGCAAGACCCCGATCGTGGCAGCGCAGCTCCTCGGCGATCGCGGACTCGACGCTGTGCCGGCCCTCACGGATGCACTCGGCGCGCGATCGGACTCCGTTCGCATCGCGGCTGCCGCGGCGCTCGGCCTGATCGGCCCCCCGGCTCAATCCGCCCTGCCCGCCCTGCGCCAGTTGCGGGACTCCGAGCAGCCCACCAACCTGCGCATTGCATCGTGCGTCGGCATCTGGGGCATTTCGCGGGAGCCCTCCGAGATCATGCCCACCATGCTCGACGGATTGCGATCCGGCAGCCCGGAAGTCGTGTTCGCAGCCACGGGGCTTGCGGCACTCGTCGGAGCACGCGCGGTTTCCCCACTGGTGGTGGCACTCGAAAGCGACGATCCGAAGTTTCGCGCGGCAGCCGCGAACGCTCTGGGCGCAATCGGGGCGGACGCCGCACCCGCCCGTCGCAAACTTGAGGCACTGCTCGAAGACCGTGAGCCCACCGTCCGAGCCGCAGCCCAAGGCGCGCTCAACGCACTGGAGTAGCGCGCCTACTTTCCCATGTGCTGGGCGGGTTCCATCTCGTCGAAGTAGATGATCGCGTCGAGCACCTTCGGCCACGGCGCCGCGATCCCCCGCCCGTAGCTCATCGGCGCCATCGGCCGCGGCCAGCGGAACGGCGCGCTCCGCCGGAACGGAACGAACAACGGCGACGCGCCGTAGCGGAACAGCGCCTCCTCAACCGAATTGTGTTCCGGCGTCGGCACCTTGAAGTTCTGCATCGTCCACAGCCCCGCCCAGCCCCCGTGCGACACAAAACCGATCGTGTAGCACTTGCGGCCGAACGCCCTGTGCACGTGGTCGCCCATCATGGTCACGCCGTCGTACATGGGACTGCCGTGGTTGCGAACCTTGTCGAGACTACGAGCCTGATGCGCCGTTGCCGCCCAGCAGACGATTTTCGCTTTCGGGTACCGCTCCTCGGCGAGCCAACGCAGATTCTCCGCCATCATTCGATCGCGAACGTTGGTGCGCTCCTTCCCCTTCAGCGCCTCGAACTTCGGCTCTTCGATCGCGAGCATCAGCGCCCGCGCGTTGAACGCAACGTCGCGCTCGCTGTGCGCCTTGACCAGAGCGGCGCGGTTCGCAAACACCAAGGCGAGCAGCTCCTGCGGCGTTGCGTCGCCGTCCACGACCACGCCAGCGCCCTCTAGAAACGCAAGCGTGTCCGGGACCAACCGGTCCGCATCACCACCCGACTTGCGCACATCGAAACCCGTCAACCGCATCGGCTTGCGCGTGGAAGACTGCTCGATCATGTACTCGAACAACGGCAGCGTGCTCTTCGTGTGCCAGATCGGAAAGACTGACGCACGCATGGCTGCCTTGGCATTGCCGTCCGGACCCAGCAGCCGATTGGCTCGCTCACACTCGAACAGCCCCGATTCGAACGCGACGACATCGAATCCCATGCGCTCGTGAAGCCAGCGAACGAGCCGCACCTTGGCGGCGAATGCCAACGCGTCGCCGTGCGTGTTCTCGCCGAGTTGCACGATACGGACGCCGGCCAACTGCTTGGCGAGGGGTGCCAGATCCCGCATGCCCGCCTTCACCGAAAGCGTGGTCATCGGAGTCGCGTTGGCATCGAGCCATTTCTTCAGCTTCTTGTCCTTCAGTGGAGGACGCGCGGATTTCGCGACCATGGGAACCCAAAGGTCGATGTCGTCGACCCAGAGCGTCCCGGGCATCACAAGGAGGATGAAAATCGTGGCGCGAGTCGCCTTATCCGGCACTTTCAGATGCAGTGCGATCTCCTTGAACCCATAGGAGCCACGCAGCGACTGCACCTCGCGGCCTTGGCCCAGGTCGACGCCGTTCCTGTCGTAAAAGAAGACCTTGAACCAACCGTTGCCCACGGCGTTCGCCTTGAAGCGAGCCTTGAGTGTGAACTCGGTTCCGGGCTTGGGGATGTCGTGCAGGTCGAACCGGGCGACGTCCATGCCCCCCGCACCCCCCTTTTCGAATTCCAGCGCCCGTTGCTTGCGGTCGTGCGTGAGGTTCGCGGTGCCCGAGTTGTTGACCAGCGTCCAGCCGTCGATCCCATTTTTGAAGTCGCCGTTCGGGACCTGCGCCGTCACGATGGCGGCCATCAGGAGCACAACGCAAGCCGTCGTTCTCACTTCTTGAACTTGTCCTCGTACAGCTTGATCGATGCGCGAATCACTTTCTGCGCCGCCGCAGCGCCCTCCATCGCGTCCACGTCGACCTCCTTGTTCTCCAGTCGCTTGTAGTCGAGCATGAACTGTCGAATCTCAAGCTGCCGATGCGGACCGAGGTCGCTGACATCGTGCACGTGCGTGTACTCCGGATCGTTGACCGGCACCGCGATGATCTTGTCGTCCTGTCCCATGTCGTCGCGCATGCCCACGACGCCGACGGGACGGGCCTGCACGATGCACATCGGTTGAATCGGCGCCTGACACACGACGAGCACATCGAGGGGGTCGCCATCGTCGCAGTAGGTCCGCGGCAGGAAGCCGTAGTTGGCGGGATAGTGAACCGACGAGTAGAGGACGCGGTCGAGCCGCAGCAGGCCCGTCTCCTTGTCGATCTCGTACTTGTTCTTCGATCCGCGCGGGATCTCGATGATGCACTGAAAGACGCGGATCGGATCCTCGCCGAGGGGGACGTCATGCCAAGGGTTCATCGCTCTCCATTCATACCGTCCGGCAGGGGCCAAAGCTCCGTGTTTTCGGCGGCCTCAAGGTTCGATTGGGTCGGCTCGGCCAGCTTCGGGAAGAAGTCAAGCCCGGACAGCCGTTCGATCTCATCCACAGAGACCAGGAAATCGGCGTAATCCACGTCGCCTTCGACGGGACCATGCGGCACGAGAAAGGCGAGCATGGATCGATCGCGGCCATTCTCGCGCAACAGCACCTTGTAGAAGTGCGTCGGGACGGCGATCCGGCGCTCGCCGAACACCGGGTAGCGCACCTCGCCGCTATCGTCGACGGGCAAGTAGAGCGTTCCGGTGACAACGTAAAGGTCCTGCGCGGCGCGGGCCCAGTCGCGGACGCGCTGCTCCAGGCCGGTCCACACACGGGCGCGAAACTCGGGGCCGAGCTGCGGGGCGACGTTGCTCAGCCGGTAGGTTTCCCGGAACTCGGCGGGATCGCCACGATGGTTGGCCGCCGCCGCGAGGCGACCGCGCACGTAGCCCGAATCCTCGAAGTCCGCGCTCGTGACGCGCAGAACCGGGGCGAGCGAGTCGTCCACGCGAAAGATCCGTTCCTCGTCGGAGAGGTCGCCGTCGATGACCGACTGGTCGAGACGTTCGGCAACCCAGCGCGGGACTCGGCGCGCTGCGTCATACGACAGCACATAGCCTTTCCGATAGCGCAGCATCTCGGTGTCCGGGAAGCCGTAGGTCATCACGTCGGCCGCGATGCCGGCCTCGTCGCCGATCACGCCGCCAAGAAGCCCGGGCGCGTTGGCCCCGGGCGGCACCGCACACGCCCCAAGCGCGGCCAAGAAGGCCAAGTCGATTAGTCGCATTTTTAGTCGCATTGAGTCTCAAACTGAGACGGATTGGTCGCATCTGAACACGGGCGCCGTGGAAAGATTGTGTAAAGCCTACGGGCGCCGCCGCGCGCCATCACAAGTACAGTGTATACAACAACTTACGGCGAACGTCTGGCCGGCCGCGATTTCGTGGCAGTCCTTGCTGTCGACTCAATTTTGTCGATGTTGGGTGTGGGGACTGCGGCACCGTCCCCGTTTGCTCTTTCGACATCCACACATTCCCACAAACACTGTTTTGCGGGCTCGGACCCTTTTGCTGCAGGCCTCCCAAACCACCAACTCAGTCCCTTCCGGGACACTGGGACAGCCACTTTGCCGTTATTATCCCCAGGTCCGGGCCCCTTTTTTTTGCCCAACGGCTTACGCCGTTGGCGCGATGAGTCAATAAGACGGGTCGCGGCTTACGCCGTCGGCGCTATGAGTCAGTCGTGTTTGTGGCGCATCGCCTGACGGCAATGCCGCGATGAGTCGGCATGACGAATCGAGGCGGACGGCGACGTCGCCACGAATCAGCATAAGTAAGCGGGCGGGCGGGCTTGCCACGCCGTAGCCCACGGAGCGGGCGAAGGCGGGTCGCCAGCGGTTGGTGTGGGCGGTAGAATCCCGACTCCGAAGCCGGAGTGGCGGAATTGGCAGACGCGACGGATTCAAAATCCGTTTCCCGCAAGGGAGTGTGGGTTCGAGTCCCTCCTCCGGTACCAGATTGAGGAAAGCTAGCGGCCCAAGCGCCACCAGGGCCGCTGCTTCTCCTCCCCGCTGTCGGCAGCGCGCGCGGACGATTCGGCTTCCTCCGCCAAACGCTTGAAGTGCGCCAGCGCTTCGTCATCCGAGTCGAACGTCTGAAAGTAGTCGCCGACATCGAGCGAGCGCAGACTCTTCATCAGAAGGTTGGGTGCCTCGCTGAGAACTGCGTCCCCACCGAACTTGCGCGTGCGTTGCGCGGCGTCGAGCAAAAACGAGATCGCCGTCGATGTCACGATCTCCAATCCGGACACGTTGAACACCAAGCGTGTCCGGAGATGCTCCATGAGCCCGTCGAGTTTCGCGTGAGCTTGCGGTGCCGTTCGGGCATCGAACTCCCCCACGACGGTAAGTACCGACACCTCTCCGATGCGCTCTTCCCTAATTTCCATTCCGAAATCGTACGGAATTCAGCGCATCGAATGACGGGAGCGTCACCGCGGTATAAGCCCTCAGGATGACTCTGCAGCACGCACAAAACCCGGAATTCGTAGCCGGCTGGGGCACTTTGGCGCTCGTCAACGCCGGCATCGCGCAGGGCAAGAACCGCAGCGGCCTCGCGTGGTTCCTGCTTTCGCTCCTGCTCGGGCCGATCGCCACCTTCTGCCTCGTGGCACTCTTCGAGAAACTCCCCTCTGAGGCATAGCCACGGATACTGGGGCGCAGCCATGCTCCGAATCCCGACGTTCCTCCTGCTCGCCCTCGCCGTCGCGTGTGGCGATGGACCCGCTCCCACTCCCGAAGAAACGGTTACGCCCGCCACCGTGGCCAAGTCACCGGAAGAAGCCAAGAAGCTCGCGATGAAGGCGACCGGGACGCTGCTCGCCACGCTCATCAAACGACTGACCGACGAACTCCGCGTCAAGGAACCGCACGAGGCGCTCGACATCTGCTCGGCCGAAGCGCAGGGCATCACGCAGGACGTTCGCAACAAGTACGGCATCGACGTCCACCGCACCGCGCTCCGCTACCGCAACCCGAAAAACAAACCCGACGCCTACGAGCGCGCATGGATGGAAGCAGCCCTCAAAGCACCGGACGACCTCAACCCCGCCGGCGACTCGGAAGTCATTCGCAAAGCCGACGGCACACGCGAACTGCGCTACATCCGCCCGCTGACTCTCCAGCAACTCTGCACGGAGTGCCACGGCCCCAAGGACGGACTCAGCCCGCAGGTGATCGAGGCTCTCAAGGAGCGTTACCCCGACGACCGCGCCACCGGCTTCGTCCCCGGAGACCTCCGTGGCATCGTGTCCGTGCGCGTACCGCTCGCCGCAGAGTAGGCCCATGCCGCGCTATCCCGACTACGCATCGCTACCGCAGCACATTCGCGAGATGCTCGTCGCCGTCACCCGCGACGATGACTCCGCTGAGCGCTTCGCGAACACGCCGCACAAGCACCTCAACGGCCGTTCGGTCATGCAGATCATGAACGCCTGGTTCGGCCGCCGAACCATCGAGCGGTTCCTCCTCGATCTCGGCAACTATCTCGGGGTAGACGACATGGACGAATTCGAGCAGCACTTCGGAAAGAAGAAGTAGGTCCTGGTTCGAAAGCCGCCGGGATTCGGCCGGCTGTGGCCGCGCCTGAAAGCGTTGCGGCGACTGGCGGTGTCTCAGGAACACAGCGGTATCGCCGCAACGCTCCCAGACTTGTCCTCGCTCGGCCTCGGTCCGACGACGGACTTTCGAAACAGAACCTGACGGTTGAGGAGCGGGGAAGGGGTACGATCCCCCGCTCATGAAACGCGCCGTCCTCGCCATCCTCCTCCTTGCGCTGCCGGTTGGCGCGCAGGACCTCCACGTCGTCAAAGATCGCCCGATCGACGTCCTGCATCTGCGACTTGACGGATCGATCGACCTCGATGCGCAGACTTTTCAGGGAATCGCGAGGCTCGATTGCAGGACGCTGCGCGCACTGCGTACGGTGCGCCTCGATGCGATCGACCTGAAGGTCCAATCCGTCGCGTTGATCGGCGCCAAGGCCGGGGAGCCCGCGCCGCTCCAGTTCGCGAACACGGGTTCGGAGCTGCAGATCGAACTTCCCGAGGAACTCGAACGCGGCACAGCATTCTCCCTGGTCATCGCCTACTCCGTTCACAAACCGGAGAAGGGCTTGTACTTCTTCAAGCCCACCGAGGCGGAGCCCAAGGTGCCCAAGCAGGTGTGGACGCAGGGCGAGACCCTGGAGGCGCGTCACTGGATCCCGATCACGGACCAGCCGAACGAACGGCTGACCAGCGAACTGGCGATCTCCTGCGCCCCGCAGTACCAGGTGCTCTCCAACGGCAAGCTCGTGTCCGACACGAAGTCGGACGAAGCGCGCGTGGTCCACTGGAAACAGGAACAAGAACACGTCCCCTACCTGATCACGCTCGTCGTCGGCGAGTTCGCGGTCCTGAAGGAGACGTGGCGCGGCAAGGAACTCTCCTACTGGGTCCCGCCCCATCGCAAGGGCGACGCGATGCGTTCGTTCGGCAACACGAAGCGGATGATGGACTTCTTCAGCGACCGCATCGGCGTCGACTATCCGTGGGACAAGTACGCGCAGGTGGTCGTCGAACAGTTCGGCTGGGGCGGCATGGAGAACACCAGCGCAACGACGCTCAATGAACGCACGCTGCACGACGAACGCGCTTCCGTGGACTTCTCCAGCGACGGTCTCGTGGCACACGAACTCGCGCACCAGTGGTTCGGCGATCTGCTGACCTGCAAGGAGTGGGCACACACGTGGCTCAATGAGGGCTTCGCGACCTACTTCGAAGCACTCTGGGCGGAGCACAATCAGGGGGATGCCGAGTTCCGCAACAACATGCAGGGCAAGGCGCGCTCCGCCATCCGCGGAGGCAAGGACAAGCCGGTCGTCTGGAACCGCTACAAGGGTCCGTGGGAGCAGTTCGACGCGCGCGCCTATCCCAAGGGAGCGTGGATCCTGCACATGATCCGGCGCCGTCTTGGCGACGAGGACTGGTGGCGCGCCGTGAACCACTACGTCACCAAGCACCGCAATCAGTGCGTCGAGACCACCGATCTGCGCGTCGCCATCGAGGAAGCGACCGGACGCAGCTTCGAACGCTTCTTCTACGACTGGACCGCGCGCCCCGGCAGCCCCGCCGTCGAAGTAACCCACAACTGGGACGCCAAGCGCGGCGTGATGGAAGTCCGCATCCGGCAGACGCAGAAAGCCGCGGCGTTCCACTTCCCGCTGCGCATGGAGTATGCCGTCGGCCAAACGGAGATGGGAATCACCCACGATGTCACCACGAAGGACTCGCGGTTCGTGATGCCCCTCGCGGCGCGGCCGAGCCTCGTGCGCGTCGACCCGCAGGACGCCGTCCTCATGGAGCTGATCGAGAAGAAGGCCAAAGACTGGTGGCAGGCGCAGCTGACGCGCGATCCGAATCCCACCGCCCGCGGCCGGGCCGCCAAGCACCTCGGCACGATTCGCCGCGGCGGCGAGCGCGCGATTCTCGCCGCCTCACTGAGCACCGAGCCGTTCTGGGGCGTGCGCGCCGAGATTGCGGCAGCGCTCGGCGTGAGTGGCGGAGATGCATCGGCCACCGCGCTACGCAAGGCGTTGGAGGATGACACGCATCCGAAGTCGAGAAAGGCGGTCGTCGAGGCCCTCGGCAAGTTCAAGAGCAACGCCAAGGTGCGCGCAGCACTCGGCGCCATCGTTGCGAGCGGAGATGCGAGCTATCAGGTCGAAGCGGCAGCCATCCGCGCGTGGTCGAACTCGCGACCGCCCGATGCCGTCAAGCTCCTCACTCCCTTGCTCGCGCGCGAAAGCCATCGCGACACGATTCGCGAGGCGGTCCTCGCCGCGATCGGAATGCAGCGCGACCCCACCACGATCGACCTGCTCGTCCAGTGGACCCGGCGGGGCAAGCCGCGCGGTTGCCGCACCGCCGCGCTCTCCGGCCTGCGCGACGTCGCAAAGACGGGCGAGCTTCAGCCGGAACAACTCGGGAAGATCATCACGGCGACCACCGCTTGTCTGCATCGCCTGGAGCATCGGCGCGTCAAGACGAGCGCGGCGCAACTCCTGCGGGATCTCGGAGCGCAGGGGACACCCGCCCTCATGGCACTCGAAGCTCTCCGCGACCACGATCCGGATCCGCGCACGCGCGACGAAGCAGCCGCAGCGATCGCGCGCATCGAGAGTGGCGCTCCCGCGATCATCCAGCTCGATCAGCTCCGCAAAGCACTCAAGGCTGCGCGGGAAACCGACCGGAAACTGCGCGAACGCCTGGAGCAGCTCGAACAGAAACACCCCACACCGGTAAAGTGACCTCATGAGTCCCGCCGATCTGCGCGATCGAATCGCGCTTGTCACAGGCGCCAGCCGAGGCATCGGACTCGAGGTCACGCGCGGCCTGCTGGAGCGGGGCGCGCGGGTCATTGCGGTGAGTCGGGATCCGGAGCGAGGGAAGCGCACCACCGATGAGCTGGATCAGCGGTTTCCGGGACAGATCGAGCTCGTCACGGGCGATCTGGGGAGCGTATCGGAGACCCACCGGATTGCGGACGAGGTGATCGAGAAGACGCCGCGCCTCGATATTCTCGTCAACAACGCCGGCGTTTTCACGCCGCAACGACAGCAGACCGACGCCGGCCTCGAACTCACGTTCGCGGTGAATCAGGTGGCGCCGCTCCTGTTGACGACCAAGCTCCTCGGCCCCCTCCGGGAGAGCCCGGCGGCCCGCGTCGTGACCGTCAGCTCCGAGGCGCACCGGCGCGCTCGCTTCGACCTGACCGACCTGCAGATGGAGTCGAACTTCCGCGGCATGACCGCGTACGCCAATTCGAAGCTCGCGAACATCCTGCTGACCTCCGAGTTGGCGCGTCGCGAAGCCGAGAGCAACATCACGGCGGTCGCCCTCCATCCGGGCGTGGTCGACACCGGCCTGCTCCGCAACTACATCCGCGACCTGCCGTGGATTTTCCGCATCTTCGCGCCCCTGTTCCGCGGCGCGGTTTCGATGGAAGCTCACGCTGCGGCCGAGAGCGTGTTACGAGTCGCGGCTGACATGGAGGACGAGTCATTGGCGCGCCAGGCCGGGTGCTACTTCACCGGTGGGCACGTGCGCGAACCCGCGACGGACGCACAGTCCGAGGCGACCGCGCTGGTCTGGTGGGAAGCCGTCGAGCACGTTATCGCCGAGCAGGAACGATCCGCACGATGAGATCGTCATCCGCCTTCGGCCGCGCGCGGCCGTCGCGATTCGACGTCGTGAAGTAGAGCAGCCCATCGCGCCCCACCGCGACGTCGCGGATGCGCCCGAACTTCTTCTCGAACCAGCGCTCCTTACGCACCACCTTGTCACCCTTGAGCTCGATCCGCATGAGGCACTGTCCCCGCAAGCAGCCGAAGAACAGGTTCCCCCGAACCCCCTTCAACAGCGTTCCGTCGTAGACGACCGCACCGGCAGGCGCGACCGCAGGCGTGAACACCAACAACGGCACCACGGTTCCTTCCCGCGTCCCCGCGTGACTGACGAGCGGCCAGCCGAGGTTGTCGCCCTTCTTCACGATGTTGACCTCGTCGCCTCCCGACGGACCGTCGAAGACGGAGGGGCCGTGCTCGGTCTGGAACATGCGCCCCGTGTCCGGCTGCCAGGCGAGGCCCTGCGCGTTGCGGTGCCCGTACGACCAGATCTCGGGACGCGCGCCCTTGCGGCCAGCGAACGGGTTGTCCTTCGGCACCACGCCATCGTCGTCGAGCCGCAGCGTCTTGCCGGCGAGGCTGTCGAGCTCCTGCGCGAGCTTGCGCTGGGTGGCATCGCCGGTCGTGATGTAGAGCTTCCCGTCGGGTCCGAAGCCCATGCGGCAGCCGGCGTGGAAGCGCGCCGTCGGGATGCCCTCGATGATCAGTTTGCGCTGGACCAGTCCCGAGTCGTTCTCCCTGAAGCGAACCACGCGCACGAACATGCTGCGCCCTTGACGATACGTATGGGAGAAGTAGATCCACTTGTTGCGTTCGTAGTGCGGGTGAAGCTGGATGTCCATAAGCCCCGCTTCGCCTGTGTGCGCCACTTCGCGGAACGTGTGGAGCGGCTCCTTGAGCAACTTGCCGTCCTTGGTGACGACACGCACCGTCCCCGGGCGCTCGGTCACAAGAATGCGTCCGTCCGGCGGGAAAGCCAGCCCCCACGGGATCGTGAGTCCGCGTGCGACGATCTCGGTCTTGACGGTCGGCTCCGCCGCCTGCGCAAACGCGCAAAGGGCAAGAAGCAACAGGATTCTCATGCGGCCAGCATAGGTCAATCCGTACAATTCATGGATGCGTTGGATTCTGTTGCTGCTGTTCCTCGCCGTGCCCATTTACTCCCAGGATGACGACGACGACGACGACGAGTCGAGCATCGAAGTCGAATCGGATGAGCCGGACACGGAGGACGAGCCGGAGAATGCGGAAGCCAAGCCCACCAAGAAGACGACGCGTCCCGCCGGCAAGGGCGAGTGGATTCGCATCACGCGCAAGGACAGTCCTCTTTCGGTTTCGCTGATCGACACGTGGCCGGTGTCTGATTTCCAGGCGCAGAAGACCGGATGGAGCTGCGCCGTTCGCCATCCGGGCGCCGCGCGGATCACGGCCATGCTCGACGTGGGACTCTATGACCTCCCCAACGACCCGCGCGGACTCCCGTCCAACATCCGGCGAGGCGTCCGGGACAACGAGTCGATCACCGAGTTCCGGATCGGCAGCAAGGTCTTGCCGCACATCATTTACGACCGGGACCGAGGGGAACACATCGAGGTCGTGATTCAGGCATTCAAGCAACATCGCGGCCGCACGATCCACATCGCGCTTTCGATCGACCCGACAGCGTTCGACACGGTCTACGAGACGTTCCTGAAAGCCGCCGCCACCGCGGAAGTGGACTTGCCGCCGTTCCCGTCGGCTCCCGAGAACTACAAGACCTCGACCAAGCGCGGCATCACCTACGCCGTGCATCCCTCGGTCAAAGGGTCGCTCAAGCACTTTCAATCGGTCACGCAGGCGGCCCAGAAGAGCTTCGAGAAGTTCCACGGCAAGCTGCCTAAGATTCCGCGCGACGCTCACGCGCCCATCACGTTCATTCACTCCAACCAGGAACAGGCGGGCCGCATCGCACCGGGCCTGGAAAAGGAGATCCGGCCCTTCGTCAACGAAGTGACCACCCTGCGGTTTTTCGCGACGCCTGTTCGGGCCGACGACAATCAAGGGTCGCACAATCTGGCAACGGCATTCGGCCAGTTCATGCTCGGCCGCAAGTATGGCAGTGCCGTCCCGCGCTGGGCGCTGGTTGGCGAACTCAACGTCGCCGGCGTGGAGTACGAGATCGGAAAGCGACTGCCCTGGATACCTGCCGGAGTCGCACAGTGGGCCAACGGCATCCAGCTGCCGAGGCTCGACACCTACAATCCGGGGAACGAGGATTCAGTCCCGCGCGTGTGCTTCTACTACGTCGCGTTCTTCCACGCGGGCGGGTCCAAGTACAAGAAGGCCTATCGCGCGTACCTCACCGACCTGGCCACGCACTACGACCCGGCAGCCGCTGCGAAACGCCACCTGGAGCCTCTGGGCTACGACAGGATCCAGTCCGCCGCGACGAAGTTCATGCACAGCGGCTGCAAGATCATGAAGCAGAAATAGCGCGCGATCAGGTCTCGACTTCGCGCCAATGGGCGCGATACGAGATGCCGAGGGACAGGATCTTGTTGAGCAGTTCGTCGTACGGGATCTTGAAGTGCGCCGCGCTGTCGGCGAAATCCTCGTCGAACGCGAGCTGCGGGTTGGGATTGGCCTCGATCACGAAGACGCGACCATCCTCCGTGAGACGCAGATCGATGCGCCCATAGCCGGTGAGACCCAACGCGCGGTAGGTCCGCTTGCAGAGCTTCACGATCTTCTCTTCCATACCGTCGGGCAGGTTGCGAGCGGGTCCGACCTTGACGCCGATCTGCTTTTGGTAACTCTCGTCCCACTTGACCTTCTCGGTTGCGATCGGCGCCGCCCCGTCCGGTAGTTTCGTGAACTCCAACTCCCAGATCGGGAAGGTCTGCAGGCGCTGGTTCCCGATGACCCCGACATACAGCTCTCGACCGTCGATGTAGTGGTCGGCCATCGCGTCCGTCCCGATCTTCTGGTGGATGAACTGCACGCGCTCGACCAGTTTCTCGTCGGTTGCCACGATGCTCGCCTGCGAAATTCCGAGCGATGCGTCCTCCGTCAGCGATTTCACGATGAGCGGATAGGCGAGTCGCGCCGGCCGCACCACCTTGCGCCCCACCGGAAACACCTTGAAGCGCGGCGCCGGAATGCGGTGGTACGTGAGAATCTTCTTCGACAACGCCTTGTCGTGCGCGAGCGTCAATCCGCGGGGATTGCACCCTGTGTACGGCTGTCGCAGAAGCTCCAGGTAACTCACGACGTGCTGGTCGTAGAGTGCCACGCCGTGAAACTCTTCCAGCAGGTTGAAGCAGACGTGCGGACGGAACTCCTCGATCGCACGTCGAATCACGGCCAGGTCGCTGCTCACTCCGAGCGGTCGCGCGTCATGGCCGTTGTTGCGCAACGTCGAGACGACGTCGTACTCCGTCTTGCAGTCCGTGAGTCGCTTTTCGTCCACGCCATCGAGGTCGTCCGGAGGAACCAGATCTTCGTGGACGAGGACGAGAACCCGCCGTTTCTTCATAGAGCGATGTGGCGATGGCCGTCCTGAAGGTACTTCATGGTCTGGACAGTCACGAGCACCTGCAGGTCGTCGAGCGTCTCCTCATCACCGCGCTGGTGGCGCAGTTTCAAGTCGCGCACGCGCTCCGTCATCTCACGCAGCACGAGGTCGATCGTGTATGCGTGCGCCCCGGTCCAGCGAGCGATCACCTCGCGAATACGACGTTGGTAGCGCCGCAGGAAGCGCGCTGCAGCCTCGCTCGGATCGCCGTTCTCAATCGGCGGAAACAGGCGTTTGAGATCGCGATCATAGAAGTCGGGGGAGGCGTCCCCGTACTTCCGCTGCTTGCGCCGGTAGTGGCTCTTCAGCGTGCTTCGCTGGGTGCGCAGAGGATCCACCTTCATGCGCGAGCGAACGGGCGCCCGCTTCCCCGCGATCTCCGCCATCAGTCCGTCGACGTACTCCAACTTCTGGAGAGCGGGCCAGTCGCGGTAAAGCCGGCGCCAGCGCGCGCGAGGCATCAACCAGACCGCAAAAGTCTCGGCGAAGTCCTCCGCCGGATGCGCTTGCGCGTACCACCACGGCAGATGCAGAACGAAGTCGCGCGAGAACGGCTGCGCGTGATACGACGTCGGGTACGGCTGCGACACCGGCCCGAAGACCTCGCGCCAACTCTTGCGCCGGTGCAAACGGTACGCGGTGCTGATGGCGTGCCCCGCCTCGTGACGCAGAATCCGCATGCACTCCCGATCGCGCGCGCCTTCCGCCTCGAGCATCATCCGCTTCTCGAGCCGCGTCAGGCGCGGATGCGCGAGATAAAACGGAATCGCAATGCCGGGCACTCCGTCTGGACTGAACCACTCGCTCGACAGCCAGGTGTGCGGTCGATGCCGAATGTCCCGGCGCTCGAGTTCCGAGTACAGGCGTTCGACCCGACGCTCCACCGGCGTGCCCTCGATCGTCAGATCCAGATCGCACATCCGCAGACCCAGCAGCGCATCATCCGCCGCTTTGGCCCACGCGGGCTCACCCGCCTTGCGCGGCATCGCCTCAGCCATCTCCCCGCTTCACATCGAGTGCATGCTCGAAGAACTTCGTCATGCCGAAACCCCAGACCGTGCACTTGGCGCGCAGCGTGTCCCCCGCTTCCACATCGAGGATCGCGTAGTTCAGTTTGCCGGACACGCCCTCCGCCTGCCGCGGGTTGGGTGCGTTCTTCCACGCATCGGGAAAGGTGCGCGCGTGAAAGCCGCTGGTCGTCAATTCGGCCGTGTCGAATCCGACCTCCTTGGCGCCGATCGTGGAAACCTCCGCGAGGTGCCGGTCGCCACTCACGAACGCGACCGACGCCTGCCCCTCGCGGACCATCTTCACGAACGAGCGGAAGCTGCGCGGCTGACACGCCTCGTAGGATTCGAAGCGATGGTAGCCCCCGAACATCTGCGCCCCGTTGACAATCCAGAGCGGCCCCGGCTTCGCCAACGCTCCCTGGATCCACGCCTCCTGACGCGCGCCGAACATCGTTTCATCCGGCACCTCGGTGCGGTTCGGACTGCGGAACGTTCGGCCGTCCAGCAGCAGCCAGCGCTGCCCGAACATCGTGAACCCACCGCTCACCCCGGGCCCCCGCTCGTAGAAGCCGTCGATCGGTTCCGCGGGAAAGAAAGCACGATACACGCGTGCCGACGCCCGCTTGTGTTCGAACTCGCGGCCCGCGTCGTTGAGGCCGTAGTCGTGGTCGTCCCAGACCGAGAACACGGGAATCAACCGCGACGAACGATACAGCGCCAACTTCGAGCGCGTTTCCGCGTGCCGCTGCCAGATCAACAGGGGCGTGGTCTGGCGAACGAGCTTCCCGTTCGCCACATCACAGTAGGCGCTATCCCCGATCAGAAAAATCGCGTCGGGCTTCTGCCGGAAGGCGTCCGCCCACATCGGCTTCTGCTCGGCGAACGAGTCGTCGAGGCAGGACGCCACCATGATCCGTCCCTTGGCCGCCGTCCAGTCCGGCACGCGAAACACGCGCTTGTCGATCAGCTTCGCGTCCTTCGTGACCATGAGCTCGTGATCGACATCGGCCTCCAACCCGTCGAACGTCAGCCGAATCTGCTCCCAATCCGAGGCGTCATAGGTGATCCGCTCCTCAATCACCGGGAGGAGCGGCGTACCAGCCCCACCGGGTCGCACGAGACACTTCAGCGACTCGCCGCGCTTGACCTGAATCCCGAACTGCGCGATCCCGCGTCCGGACACGCCCTGCACAATGGCGTAGGGCGGCTCGGGAGACGCTTCCTGAGCAAGAACAGGAACGGTGAGCAGGGCGAGAAGGACGAGTACGAGTCGCATGCCCCCGTACTCTAATCCATGGGGAGGGGTCGCGGGGAGGGACTCGCTAGTCGAACGAAGACGCGAGGGCCTGGCGATACAACGCGGCGGCGCCGGTTGTGTCGCCCTCTTGCTCAAGCGCCTGCGCGTACACGCGCAGCGCCTCCAGGTTCGGACCTGCCGCTTCGATCGCACGCTCAACCGCGGACTTCGCCTTGCGGTAGTCGCCGCGGCGCGCGTAGTGCCGCGCGAGGACGATCATCGTTCCGCTATACGGGAAATATTCCAGGAGCATGCGTCGCTCCTTCTCGCCGTCGACACGGCCTTCCTGGAGCAGTTTTTCGATGCGATCGAACACCGGCAGACTCACGGCCCTGCTCCACGCCTTGAACGCGCCGCGCAGGTCGCCTTGCTCCAGTGCGACGTCGCCGAGGAGCACCGCCGAACGCGGATCGGAGGTGCGCGCCTTGAGGGCCTTCAGGGGTTTGCCCCCCTTCCCGTGCCCAACCCCGCCCGATCCGTCCACGACGGCCTTGTGAGCGATCCGGTACTCCAGCAAGACCAACTCGTCCTCGGCCACGTCGCGCTGCACGCCCTGGGAGGCCTTGACCAAGCGTCGCGTCGCCTGTGCCGCCCGATCGAGTTCGCCCACCGCCTCGAGCCGGTCCCGAATCGCGGTCAAAACGCGGCGGTTCTGGCCCTCGCGCTCCCCCGCCTTTTCCAGCTCCTTGAGAATCGTCTCGGCCTCGATCTCGTCGTTCTGGTCGTAGCTGAGCGCGCGCAATTCGACGAGATTACTGCGCACGTGCGGCGACAGGATGTCGGACTCGTGAACGCGGAGCAGCCACGCCTTCGCCTCGTTGGGGCGCCCGGTTTTCAGGTGGCACAGGGCGATCTTGAGCATCGCATCGCTGCGGATGTCGCGGTGCTCGGGAACGCCGTCCTCCAGCCGGATCCAGCGCGGCGTCCGCACGACTTTCTCGAAGCGGGGAATCGCGCGGCTCCAACGGCCCAGGATCATCAGGTTCATGCCGTCGAGGAAGGCGCGCATCGCGTTCAACCCGAATACGCGATAGACCTGCATGCGCACGCGACGCCAAAGGATCCAACCGATGATGAGCGCGAGCCCCGAATAGAAGATGACGCGGCCGACGGGGTTGTCGAGCAGCGTGCGGATCATGGGCGCGAGGATCGAGAAGAACGTCGCAACGATGCGCAGTGCGGGACCGGCGATGAACAGGCAGACGAGCGCGAGGCCGAAGTAGATCCAGCCCTTGTGACGACGGAACCACCCGCGGACGCGGCGAGCACGACCGATCACGGGAACCTTATCCAGCAGGCGGTCCTTCATCGGGGGCTTCGGCTTGGCGCTCATGCGTTGCCCCCTTGCTCGGCGCGCGACTTCGCGGCCGCGTAGTGCGTGCGAAGCGCAGGGTCTTTTTCACTGGCGGCGGCACGACCGAGAACCTCGGCGGCCTGGGGCAATCCACTGCGAGCCAGGATGTCCGCGGCGACGCGGCGCCGAGCGGCCCGTGCACCGAGGAGGCGGCCGAGGAGCTTGGAACGCAAGTAGCGTCGATCGAGGGCGTCGACCGCGCTGGCGCCGTAGTCGGCGGCGATCTCCGCGGCGCGGCGCAACGCATCTTCGTCGCCTTCGGCGGCGATCGCGTCGACGACGGCGCTCAGCACTTCGACGTCCCGATCGCTGAGCAGAGCCTGGGCGTGATCGCGCACCGCGGAATCGAGTCGCGCATCGGCCATGGCTCCCGCGATGGCCTGATCCCGCACCGGCCCCAACGCCGTGAGTCCCACCTCGCCGTCGGTGCCCAGCGCGAGAAAGAACCCGACCGTGAACTCGTCGTGCGGGCGAACTCCCTTGCCGGTTCCGGCTCGTGCGGAATGGCAGGCGCGCACCTCGCGTCCCGCCTCGAGACCGAGTGCCGACATGCGCGCACCGAGGAATCGACGCGCCTCCAGCGCGGGCAGTCCGGCGAATACGTCGTACAGCGTGTTCGTCCCCATTCCGAGCAGGCGCGTGATGGCCGCGTCTTCACCCAGCGATGCGCGGCGGGCGAGAGACTGCACGAACGCGGTGCTTTCCTCGATTTCGTCCGCGGCTTCCTTGCCGCTTTGCAGCGGCATGCAATACGCGTCGGTCAATTCCTGCAGGGCGTCGAGCGTACCGACCGCATCGCACTCCGGGCAAACAGTCGCGTGCTCCCGACGCACCGCGCCGCAGGCCGAGCAGCGGTAGCGAGCGGTCTTGGTCTCGATCGCCGCGACGAGGCCGCCCAACTCCTCCACTCGCGCCGGAAGATAGGAATCGTTCGGCGGCGTCTCTTCGCTTCGCTCCGACGGCGGCGCGGTGCGGCGCGGCTCGAACAGCACCGACTCGTTGAGCGTCAGGTCCTGGAGCTCGCGCACGTGTTCTCGTACCAGCTCGTGAGCGCGCGACTCGTCGCCCAACGCATGGGCCGCGCGCAG